>Ga0247727_10006684_pt1 | contig 22516 bp, 26 predicted proteins | sample WisWelCaveWW1625_FD_202498 | JGI IMG/M metagenome (GOLD analysis project Ga0247727, IMG submission 202498) | Biofilm microbial communities from Wishing Well Cave, Virginia, United States - WW16-25 | ecosystem: Environmental > Aquatic > Deep subsurface > Groundwater > Cave microbial mat | place...
ATGACTTCCTGCGGGGACGAGTCATAGTCCAGCAGCCGTTTGTCGAAGTAGGTCACGTCTTGGATGAACGGCACCTTGAAGTAGAGGCCTGGTGACGTGTAGTTCCGCTTAGGCTTGCCCAATTCGACCACAATGGCGGTCTGCGTGATGTCCACGATGAATACCGGCGAGACGCCAAGCCCCACCAGCAGTACAGCGATCACTACAAGGGCGATGATAAGACCCTGCTTGCTCATCGCTTCTTCTCCTCGCCGGCTCCTGGGCCGGCGGGCTGCGCTTTCATCCGGTCGAGCGGCAGGTAGGGGAGCAGCCGCTCCGAGGCCTTCCCGTCGAGGATGATTTTCTCGACGCCGCCCAGCACCTCTTCCATCGTCTCGATATAGATGCGCTTACTGATGATGTCCTTGGCCTGCTCGTACTCCTTGAGCGTCCTGACGAACCGGGTGGCTTCGCCTTCCGCCCGCGCGAGCCGCGCCTGGGCATAGCCCTTCGCCTGGTTCACCATCTGTGCCGCTTCGCCCTTGGCCTTGGGGATGATGTCGTTGCGGTAGCCCTGCGCCTGGTTGATGAGTTTTTGGCGATCTTCCTTGGCGCTTGTTACATCTTTGAATGCGGCAACCACCGCTTCGGGCGGGTTGACGTCCTTCAACTGCACGGCCGCGATCTGCACACCGGCCTGATACTGGTCCAGGATGTGCTGCAGCAGCACCTGCGTGCCTTCCTGGATCTGGGCCTTGCCGGTGGTCAGGGCATCGTCGATCTTGCTCTTGCCGATGATTTCCCGCATCGCCGCTTCCCCGGCCTTCTCGATCGTGTCGTCGATTTCGTCGACCTTGAAGAGATAATCACTCGCGTTTTTAATTTTATATTGGACGATGAATTCCACCGCGATGATGTTCAAATCGTCGGTAAGCATCTGGGCTTCCTGCGGGAGCACCTGCGCGCGGCCCTGTCGGTCGGTGCGGAAACCGATTTCGATGCGATGCAGCTTTTCCACCTTGGGGTGGAGGACGGTCTCGATGAAGGGGATCTTGAGGTGCGGGCCCGGGCCGGCCGAGCGGACCACGTCGCCGAAGCGCTTGACGACACCTTCCTCGTCCGGCGCCACAATGAACGTGCTCTGCCAGACGGCGATCACCAGGAATGCCAACAGGAGAATGGAACTGATGCCCTTGAGCGGCATCATCTGTCGCAACTGGTCCTGCGCCTGACGCACGGCATCGTCAATCGAGTCGCTCTTTTTTCCCCAGGGATCTTTCGGGTCCCAGACCATGTGCACTCCTCACGCGAGCGGTCACCATAGCAAACTTTGCCTGATGGGAGCAACAGGAGTATCGGCGTGGCGGCGCGAGGCGTGGAAGCGGCAGAGCGCTATACGGAGGCGGCGAGCGCGGACGGCGCAGCGTTGCGGACCCGATCAGGGACGGGCTTCAGGTCCCAGATCAGCCCCATCTGTTCCAGGAACAAGAGGCCGTAATAGGTGAGGTCGATTTCCCACCAGAAGAACCCCTGGCGCACGGTGGTCGGGTAATGGTGATGGTTGTTGTGCCACCCTTCTCCCAGCGTGATGAGCGCCAGCCAAAAGTTATTCCGGCTTTCGTCGTCCGTTTGATAGCGCTTCCATCCGAACATATGGGTCAGGGAGTTGATGGAGAAGGTGGCATGCGCCAGCACGACGGTGGAGATGAAAAAGCCCCAGATCAGCATCTGCGCGCCGCTCGTGCCCAGCTCGGGGGCTATGCGGTTGAGCGCAGTCCCTAACAGGAACATGCCGGTGCCCAGTGTTGCCGGCACAAGCACGTCGAACCGGTCCAGGAAGCGGAGCTCGGGGAATTTGGCCAGGTCGGGAACCGCCTTGAAGTCCGTTCCGAAGTTGGCCGGGTAGGTGATCCATCCGAGATGACTCCACCAGAATCCATGTTGAACCGGAGAATGAATATCCTTTTCGGTGTCAGAGTACACATGGTGCTGGCGGTGATTGGCCGCCCACCAGAGCGGGCCGCGCTGCATGGCCGAATTCCCGATCAACGCCAACACGAATTGCATCGGTCTGGACGTTTTGAAGGTCTTGTGGGAAAAATACCGGTGGTAGAAGCCGGTGATGGCGAACATCCGGATCAGGTACATCAGCACGGCCGCAGCGACGGCCACCCAGCTCCATCCGACCCAGATCACCGCCAGGCAGATGAGATGGACCGTGAGAAAGGGCAGCCAGCGGGTCCAGGTGACCCATGCCGGGATGTGCTCATCCATGTAGCGGCCGGTGAGGGAAGAATCGAACCACTGCGCGATCGCGATCATCGCGTGCCGTTTGCGCGTGCTCTTGATTATGTCCTGCATCTGTCCCCGCTCCTTCGGTTGTCCGGCCAGGGTTTTGAGTGACGTTTATACCATTTTCAGCAGAGCGATGCTACGAAAAACAGGAGGTGGGGCTCGGTGAACGCGTAGGGGGCAGTCTCTACGTCACGGCGCCGCCGCACGACGAGCCTGTGCCGGCGGTGCAACCATAGCAATGGTTGCCGGTCACGATGCGTCGGGTGTGCAGTTTGGCTGGATCGAAATCGCGAAGGTGCCTGGGCGCGCCATGATTGACCGGAAGGTCGAGCATCTGGTTGAAGTCGCAATCATAGAGGGTGCCGTCCCAGCCGACGGAGAGCGTATAGCGGCACATGACGCCGGCCGCGGCCATCGGGTTGAACGCGTTGGCCAGCCGCTCCATGTAGCCTTCGTAGTTGCCGCTGTCCATCAGAAATTCCAAAAAGCGGCTGATCGGCATGTTGGTGATCGTGTAGAGATGATTGAACGTGACGCCGTGTGTGCGCTGCAGCTCGCGGCGAAATTGCGCTTCAACCGCCTCCTGTTTAGGCGGCAGAAACGCGCCGACGGGGTTGTGGACGAGATTCAGCACCAGGCCGCTGCCCTCGCGCCCGTAGCCGAGCCGGTTGAGCAATTGCATCGCCTCGATGGATTTGTCGAAGACGCCGTCTCCCCGCTGGGCATCGGTTTGGGACGCGCGAAAAGAGGGAAGCGAGGCGATCACTTCGACGCGGTGCCGCGCGAGAAATTCGGCCAGGTCGGCCTGTGAGGGCAGGAGCAGCACGCTGAGGTTGCAGCGGTCCATCACATGACGGTTCAATTTCGTCGCCTGTTCGACCAGCCAGCGAAAGTTGGGATTGAGCTCCGGCGCGCCGCCGGTGATGTCCACGGTCGGGATATCCGTTTTTGCCAGCATTGTCACGCACAGCTCCGCCGTCTCCCGGCTCATACTCTCCTGACGGTCCGGTCCGGCGTCCACGTGGCAATGCCGGCAGGTCTGGTTGCACAGCTTGCCGACGTTGATCTGAAAGACCGTGATGCCGGTGGCCTGCAGTGGGTCTAATCCAGCCTGGCGCATGGGCGTCTCGAACGGGGGACAGGATTGTGCCTGGGCGAGAATCCGGAGCTGCTCGGTTGCGGAGGCGAGCGGATTGTGGCGGCCCAGCAGCGTCAGTGCCATGCGGACATCCTCGTGCGAAGCCGGCTCAGCAACAGTCGCCCTCGGGCGCGCAGGAGACCGCCGTGCCGGCGACATCCTGCGAGGCGCGGTTGATCACGGCGAAGTGCGGCTGGTAGTGCTCGGTCTGGAGCACGCGCAGGGTTTTTGAACAGATTTCGAGGGGCGTGCCGCGGCGGAAGATATGCTGGTCGTCGTCTTCGGCCTCAATGAAGGGCCCCGTGAAGATGGCGAAGTCGCCTTTCCACACGCAGGGTTTCTGTTCCGGCAGCACCGCCAGCCAGCGGGGATCGGTGGATTCAATGGTGAGCGGCATGTCCGACAATGCAAACACGTGTTGAAACGGGGGCGCGCTCAACATCTGTGCCGTCCGGGCATTGATCGGCTGAGGCACGCCTCGCCGGTAGCTCTGGCCCAGTTCGTCAATCACTTTACTGAAGGGTCCCACCAGCGTTGCGAATCGGCTATGGCCATTCGTTTGGACCGGGGGAAGTTTATAGCCGGTCAGGGTAACGGAGAGAAACTGGATTCCGTCGATTTTTTGCCAGGGGATGGTCTTCACCTGATGGATTGCCAGGAACCCCGCTTCGGTCATGCCGCCGATGTAATCGCTGACGGTCAGCGCGCCCGAGAGGCAGTCGCCCCATTTCTCCGTGTCATGGACCAAATACTGCGGGACGGTCTGGTCGGCGACGATATCGGAAATGGTAAACCGCCCGCCGGGCTTGAGGATGCGGAACATGTCTCGGAAGACCTTGCGCTTGTCGGGGGCCAGGTTGATGACGCAGTTGGAGATGACCAAATCGACAATGTTGTCCTCCACCGGCATGGCGTCCGCGATGCCCTTGCGAAATTCGATGTTGGATGAGGGATGCCCGAGGTTCTTCGCCACGATCGGCGCGTTGCGCCGGGCGATCTCCAGCATGGTGTCGGTCATGTCGATGCCGATCACGCGGCCGGAGGGGCCGACGCGCCGGGAGGCTTCAAAGCAATCAATGCCGCCGCCAGAGCCGATGTCCAGGACAGTTTCTCCGGCTTTGACCGTGTCGAGACCGGCCGGCGTGCCGCAGCCGTAGGAGATGTTCAGGACTTCCTCGGGAATGAACGTTTTGAGGTCGTTGAAGTTGTACCCGGTCGGGCAGCACATCTGCTCGCCGCTGGCGGCGGCGCGGGCATAGCGTTCGCTGACTTTTTTGGTAATTTCATCGATCATGCCGGCCCCCTTAGATACAGACAGAAGAATTGTCGAGACCATACCGAAGCGGCCCCGACCTGTCAATCTGGAGGCGCACCGTCTTGTCTCCGACTCGGTGCACACCCGTCCGGGGATACGTCGGTCGAACGCCCCAAACCTTACAGATTCGAAAGTCGGCACACCGCTCTGTAGGCTCCCGCAATCCGGCAGCGAATCAACCGGCACGGCATGCGAGTTGACAGGCTTCGAGCCGGGCAGTAGCCTGTTCCCGTTTCCTAACCCCAGAGGGAGCCGACATATGATGAAGCCTGAGTCCGCGCGGGCGCTGATGTGGAGCGGCGCGATCCTGATCATCGTCGGGGCCGCAGTCGGCGCGCCCGCCGGGGCGATGGTGTGCATGGGCTTGGCCGCGCTCTGCGCGCTGGCGCCGATCGTCGTCGGACCTCTGGGCCCCCGCATCGCCGGCGCCGTCATTCTGGCCGTCGCGCTCGCCATCGCCGTGCAGATGTATCCTCTCTATCAGAAGGAACAAGAACGGTACCGCGAACGTGCGACGAGATCGCAGTCCTCCGCACAGCCGCAGCCGACGCCACCCCAATAACTCGCCAATGACTCGATTGTCTCGATGGCCGGTCTCACTCCGGCGGTCGCGCGCCTTTCGTGCCTCCGCGAGGCACGGGTAGATCCTAAACGCTTAGCCTGTAGCTTTCCGTGATCGCAGTTGTCGTTTCACGGCGGCAGGCGGGCGCAGCGCGGCGTTCGTAGCCCACTGGCAGAGCTGTTCGGCGTCTTCCATCACGTCGATCGGCACCTCGTAGTAGGTCTTGAGCGTCATGGTCGCGCTGGGGCGAAATGGTTTCATCCCGCGTTCCCGATAGGCGGCCCGGCTCGTCTCGGTCGTTTTGAAGTAGAGCCGGCCTTTGTGGATGATCCCGAAGAAGACCTCGCCTTGATAGAGCCCGTAGCCGCCGAACATGGAACGGCAAGTGACGCCACGTAAACCGTCGAGCTGATCCAGCACGAAGTCCTTGAACGAATCGTTTTTCATGCTGACGCTCGTTTCGTCTTGCGAGATTTCCGCTTCCGGACCAATCGGGTGATCTGAACCTTCACTCGCGGAGGCACATCCAGCCAATGTCGGTCATGGCAGGCGCCATAGAGGGCGCACCCCATGTTCACGTTGAGGCGCGCAGGATACGAATGGATCAATCGAGCCCAGGCCTGCCACCATCCCAATGACTTCAGTTTCTCGATAGAAGAGATGCCGGTCTGTTGCAATTCAACCGCAGAGACCGGTCCAATGTTGCGCGCGTTCCGGATCGGTGTCACGTCGGTTTCCGTGCCGCGACCATCCGCACGGCGAGGGGAAAGACGATCCTGCCGTCCCGCTGGAACTGCTCCGCGGCCTGGATGATGCGATGTTTCACATCTTGCAGCTGATCGGGCGTGAGCTTTGCCATGAGATTTTGGATCGGCGCGGCGATGTCCGTCAGGCTCGTGTAATACTCCTCGGCGGACGTGTACGACCACTCCGCGAGAAATTCCTGGTCCGTCATGTCGGTCAAGCCGGCCTGCTGCAGTAGCCCCGCGAGATCTCCGGGTTTCGCGAGGCGAAAAATGCCCGGTGCGGCGGGGTCCGGCGGAGGCAGTTCGACGACCTTCTTGATTGCTTCCATTGAGAGGCCGATCGAGGGATTTTTATCCGGCGCGGACCAGACAGCAGCCGCGACCCAGCCGCCGGGTTTCAAGACCCGCGCAATCTCGGTGGCGGCTTTGGGGATTTCCGGAAGGAACATGAGACAGAAGCGGCTCGTGATGGCGTCGAACGAGCCTGTGTCGAAGGGGAGCGACGTCACGTCGCCCGTTCGAAATGTGACATTCGTGAGTGCAAGCGACGATGCTTTGCGACGCGCCACGTTTAACATCTGTTCAGCGAGGTCGATCCCCGTCACGCTGCCGCTCGGTCCCACGGTCTGTGCGCCAAGTAGAGCGGGGTAGCCGGTGCCGGACCCGAGGTCGAGCACGCGCATGCCCGATCGGAGCCGCGCATCGGCCACCAGCCGATGATTCAGAAAAGCCATCTGTTCGTCGAAGAACCGGTCCCACTTCTCCCACCCGCCGGCCACGCGGTTCCAGTCCTGGCGTTGGCCCTCGATGATCTGTTGCGGTGTCGGTTGCGTCATTCTGTCTCCTTGCATGGGGGTAGGCCGAGGCGCAGAAACTTCTTCCCCATGGGTTACACGTCATAGGTAAAGGTCGGGGTCTTCAGCCGTCCGAGCGCCTCTTGCCACGATACCTGTGGCGTCTGGCTGTTCCATTCGACAAACGCGGCGCCTGGAGCCGCCCAATCCTGAAACAGCTTGACAGCTTTCGCATGGGTGCCGCTTCGCACGAACAACCGCACGGCGTCTTTGTCGGCCCACACCGAGAGCGTCCAGAACCGCTTGGCGAATACATTGGCCTTCAAGCGATAGTGTATGAGACCGGTGCTGGTTGCCAATTGTTTTTGGACTTGTCTCGTAAGCATCAAGAACGGCCACACGTGTCGCCATTGCTTGATAGGCAGGACGGTTGCCACGACAAAGAAATTGTCGGCTGGTTGATTGGTTGTCATGGCTAAGAAGAAGCCGGCGCCGTCACCTTTGCGATCACCAACCCGGCCAGAAACCAGCCGATCAGGAGATCGCCGAAACACACGGCGGTGTAGGCGGTCGAGAAATTCCACCAGTTCCAGTGCTGGAGGTTGGTGATCACGCCGGCGGTCAAGCCGAGCGTCACCAGAAAACCGACGCGTCCCCAGCACGTGAGCCCTGCCGTTTGGAGCAACAGCCACGTGGCCATCAAGGCGGCCAGGATCTGAGTGGCGAGTCCGATGCCCATCATCGTTCCCATGGAACCGGACCCGCGCGGACTCACGGAGGCGAACATAAACGGCCCTTCCATCATGCGCTTCATGCCGTCTTCTTCGGCCGCCTTCCGCTGAGCCTCGGACAGGCTGGAGTCCTGTTTATGGGGGTTCGGTAACAGATAGATGCCCGAGTTGCCGGCATTCGCCGAGATCGCCTGCGCCACGGACGATTCATCCTTGAATTTCTCGAACGTCATCGTATGCCAGGGGAGGGCCATCCAGGAGATGGCTCCCCAGACAAACAGCACGAGCCCGCCGAGCAATCCGCCGAGTGCGAGAGATTTCATCATCGTAAACCCTCCTTGTGTCATCCGCCGCTGAGCGCGCAGATGATGTGGATCTGATCGTCCGGACGAAGTGTGGCAGAGAGATCCCGCGCCTGTTCGTCGTTGATGAAGATCCTGATGTGCGCTCGAATCGTATCCTGCTCGGTGATGATACGAAAGCGCAGGCCGGGGTAGCGCCGATCCAATTCCGACAACGCGTCAGCCACGGTCCGGCCTTCGACCTCCACCTCGCTCTTCTGCCCGGTATAGGAACGAAGAGCGCTCGGGATATGAACGGTCACAATTAGATCTCGGCTGCTTCCACCGAGTAAATTTCCGGCAGGTGCCGTGCGATACAAGACCAATTGTCGCCGCCTGTGCGGCTTGCCCAGACCTCGCCGCTGGTCGTTCCCAGGTAGAGGCCGACCGGCTCGTGCACGTCTGCCGTCATGGCCTGGCGCTTGACGGTCCACCAGGCTTGCGATGCGGGAAAGTTTTTGTTCAATCGCGCCCAGGTCTGGCCGGCATTGCGCGTTTTGTAAACGGCCGGCTTGCCGCCCGGGCTCACGCGCGGCCACACGCCTGAGCCGTCCATCGGGAACACCCAGGCGGTATCCGGGTCGCGCGGGTGTAGCACCATGGGAAACCCGATGTCGCCAATCCGCTTCGGCATGTTGTTCCCGATGCGCACCCACTGGTTCGACGGCCGGTCCAGGCGGTAGATGCCGCAGTGGTTCTGTTGATACAAGCGGTCCGGGTTGCTGGGACAGAGCCGGACGCAATGGGGGTCGTGGAAGGTCGCAGTAGCTAGGTCGAACCCCTCGACCACTTCAAGCCCTTGCAGGATGGGTGACCATTTTTTGCCGCCGTCGGCCGATTCGTGCACGCCGCCGCCCGACATGGCGAAGTAGAGATGCGCGGGATCGCGTGGGTCGACGAGGATCGAGTGCAACTTCGGTCCATCCGGTGTGCCGTCCTGCACGGTGCCCATCCACTCGCGGTACTGGGGATCGTCGTTAATGTACGAAAACAGCTTCCACGTGACGCCTCCGTCGTCGGAGCGGAAGAGTCCCTGCGGCGAGGTCCCCGCGTACCACGTGTTCGGCTCGCTTGCGTGCCCCGGTGTGAGCCAGAACACGTGATCCACCACCCGGCCGTTCTGTCCTTCCGGCGCTTTCGGAAAGGCCGGCGGGGTCTGGGCTTCCTTCCAGGTTTTACCCAAGTCGATCGAGCGAAAGACCGTCGGTCCGAGGTGGCCTGTGCGTGCGGCCATCAGCATCGTCCGCCGGTCGCGCGGGTCGAGTACGAGGTGATGCACGATCTGGCCGAGGAAATGCGGGGGCGAGAGTTTCCATGTTCGGCGGGAGCGATCGCCGCGCAGGAAAAAGGCGCCCTTGCGCGTGCCGATCAGCAGCGTGACCGGGCCGGTCGCTGGTTGCGACGCAATCATGGTTGTCGAGCGTGGCATGTCTTTCCTCCTTGTTGCTGGCTACTTGATCGTTTGCAGCGTCTCGCGCAATTCCTTCAATTCGGTAATGGACAAATCAAGATGTTGGTCGCGCTGAGGCTGGTTATCCTTGAATTTCCACAGCCGCCAGAAGATCGCGGTCAATTCCTTCTTATGCGTTACGGCCAAATCGTAGGCCGGTGCTTTGACCTGTTCCTTCGTGACGCCGCAGAAGGAGTCCAGCAGCGCATGCAACTGGTTGTGGTAGTCGTCCATCGCCTGGTCGGCGCCTTTTCCGCCCTTCGCGGCCGTGGCGCTCGTTTCCATCATGGTCGTGAGGTTGAGCATCGTCTCGATGCCGGTCGCGCCCTTCGCTTGCACCGCGTAGTCGTCCGCGCGGGGATAGAACAGATAGCTGCAGCCGCTGAGCCCGATCAGCAGCATCGACAGGGTGAGAAATCCAAGAATACGTTGCATGCAAACCTCCTGGTTATCGAGACCGTCGATTCGTGAGATGTTTCCTCCGATCAATTCTGCGAAAGGTGCTGTGCGCAGCGCACGGTCGTGGGCCGGTGATTTCCGGCAATGACCCGATCCAGCACATTCCCGCAATTGATGCACCGCCAGCCGGTGAACTCGGCCTGTTCGGTATAGTCGTACAGGTCGTCATACTGTTCCGCCAGCATCAAGCCGCCGCAACGGTGGCACGTCATGTTGACTCCTTCGATCTGGAACGTTCAGTTTAAATCAGTTAAAAAATATATGGTCAGTCCAGTATCGACAGCCCTGTTCGCGTGGTATCACGGAGCGCATCAACCGGCGTGCCGGCCTTCAACATCACGATTACGCCCTGCATCATCGTCGTCAGAAACCGGGCCAAGGACCGCGGGTCTTTGCCGTTTCGCAATTCGCCCTGCTCCTTGGCGCGCGTGAGCGCTTTAAAAAACGCCTCTTCGAGATCGCCCATTGCCTGTGTCACCCGGTTGCCGATCTCCTTCTCGTGTGATGCCAGCTCCATCACCGTGTTGACGATCAAACAGCCTTTTCTCGTGGGGTATGCAATGCCGAACTCCAGCATCGTGCGAATGAAGGTGCGAATCGCCTCGAGCGCTGGGCCGGGCTGGTTGAGCATGGAGAGCCGGCTGGCCACCATCCCGTGGCAGTACCGGTCCATGCAAGCCAGAAACAGCTCATGCTTCCCTCCAAATGTATCGTAGAGGCTGCCTCGATTGATTCCCATGGATGTCGTCAGATCCTCCATCGAGGTCGCTTCATAACCACGGCGCCAGAATATCTCTGTCGCTTTATCGAGGGCTTCTTCGGGATTGAATTCTTTCGGTCTGGCCATTTTGTTTTCCTGACGGCGGGATGGGTAACACATTATGGAACGATCAGTCAAGAACTAAAATGTGGTGGCCATGTCGAAGGGCAAGTCAGTATACTTGGGGCAACGTATGATCTTGAAAGCCTATAATAATGCACCGATCCCGTCCTGGATGTATGGCACGGCCTGGAAGAAAGAGGCGACGACTCAGCTTGTCCAGCAAGCCGTGGCGGCTGGTTTTACAGCCATTGATACGGCCAATCAACTGATTCATTACCAGGAAGCATTGGTTGGAGAGGCTCTGCTAACCCTCGCAAAACAGGGGATCAAGCGCGAGTCGCTGTTTCTCCAAACCAAGTTTACGCCGGTCAACGGCCAGGACCATCGCACGCCGTACGATGTGAAGGCCGATCTCACCACGCAGGTCAAACAATCCTTCGACAGTTCGTTGAGCCATCTCCGCACCGACTATCTCAACTCCTATGTCCTGCACGGACCCTATTCGCGATATGGCCTGGGGGCGGCGGATTGGGAGGTGTGGGCGGCCATCGAAGGACTCTATGAATCAGGGAAAACAAAAATGATCGGTATCAGCAATGTCACGGCCGAACAACTGACCCTGTTGTGTGAACGGGCCAAACACAAACCGATGGTGGTGCAGAACCGCTGTTATGCCGCGTTGGGATGGGATAAGGAGATCAGGGAGATTTGCCGGGCCCAGGGTATCATCTATCAGGGGTTTTCGCTGTTGACCGCCAATCGAGGGGTGTTGGTTGAGCCGGACGTGCGGGCCATCGCGGAACGATTCAAGACGGGCGTTGCCCAGGTCATCTTCCGGTTTGCCATGCAGATCGGGATGCTCCCGTTGACCGGCACCACGAATCCGCAGCATATGAAAGAAGACCTTCAATCCGACCAGTTCACACTGACAGTCGAAGATATCCAGCGAATCGAAATGATCGGACTGTAACCCTTCCTCATATTTGCTGCGTCCTTTTGGGAAGTCCTCCGTCTATACGAGTGAGCGGGGAATTGGCCCCCCATCACTCTTACAAGGAGGAACTCCCATGAGACCCCATCTTTCAATCGACGTGCGTCATGTGCCTACCTCGGTGGCATTTTATGAGAAAGTCTTCGGCGTGGCACCTCAGAAGCAGACGGAGGACTATGCCAAGTTCGATTTGACGGCGCCGGCCTTGAACTTCTCGCTGGTCTCCACCACCGGCACGATCAGCGCGGTAAATCACCTGGGCATCGAGGTCGAGTCTGTCGATCAAATCGCCGCGTGGAAACAGCGGTTGCAGAAGCAGGGCATTCTGGAGAAGGTCGAAGAGGATATTGCCTGCTGCTTCGCGCGGCAGGACAAGCTGTGGTTCACCGATCCGGACGGCAATGCCTGGGAAGTCTTTACGGTGCACGAGCAGTTGGCTGTTTCCGGGCCGCTGAAGGGCACCGGCTGCTGCGTGCCGAAGAGCGCTGGCGCCGCCGAGCCGGCGACTTGCGCAGCTTCATAAATGAAGTGTAGCGTATGCATATAGTGATCGGCGAGGAATCCATGGCGCAGGACACACAGGCAATCTGGCAGCAGGTCCACGATGGGCTTCGGGCCTTTGTCGCGAAGCGTGTGGCTAACGAAGCGGAAGTCGACGATATCTTGCAGGAAGTCTTCCTGCGGATGCATCGCAAACTCGGCAGCCTCAAGGATCCCCGTCGGATAGTCTCGTGGCTGTTCCAGATCACGCGCCATGCGATCATCGACCATTACCGGGCGCCGGCGCGACGACGAGAAATGCCCGCCGGCCTCCCGGCCGATCTGGATACCAACCATCCAGTATTGGTTCCGCCTAGCATGGACGAATCAGCAGACGCCAGCCAGTTCCGCACCGAGCTGGCCGGCTGCCTGCGGCCGATGATCGATCGGTTGCCGGCTGACTATCGGCAGGCGGTCACGCTGGTCGAACTGGAAGGCCTGACACAGCAGACGGCTGCCAAACAGCTGGGATTGTCGGTGTCGGGGATGAAATCCCGCGTGCAGCGGGGTCGCCGGCAATTGAAGGACATGCTCGAAGCCTGCTGCGAAATTCAGCTCGACGGCCGGCGCGGCGTCGCCGATTACCGCGTGCGCGATCCGCAAGCCAATCTCTGCGGCTGTTCGCCCAGCCAGAAGAAGCGAGCATAGGATCACAAACGTTCTCCCGTCGCAGGCTCTGCCTTGACAGGCTTCCGTCGCCAGCCTAGCCTTGCCCGCATTATTCATGTACGCTTCTGCTGCAATTGCCGATCCGCTGCTGCGACAAGCATGGCCGCGGGGTGGGGGGCGGCCATGCGGGCGGGCTCGCCGCTTAGTCCTTCGACGTACTGTTTCAAGTACGCCTCAGTCCTTCGCGGCTCCACGCGCCCGTCTCGACACGCGGCTCCGCAATTTCGCGACGAATCGTTATGAATAATGCGGGCTAACTCATGAACAGGGCCGAACGAAAGAAACAGGAGAAACGGCAGGGGACACAGGCGCTGGGCCCGCTGCAGCAGACGTTTGCACAGGCCGTGGCCCATCATCAAGCCGGCCGGCTTCAGCAAGCCGCGGACCTCTACCATCAGATTCTTACGGAACAGCCCCGCCATGCCGATTCGCTGCATTTACTGGGCTTGATCGCCTATAAGACCGGTCGTCTGGAAGAAGCAGTCGGCCTGATTACCAATGCCATTCAACAGGACCCCACCAAAGCGCCCTATTGTTTCAATCTTGGGGTGGTTTTGCAGAAACAGGGGAAGCTCGATGAGGCGGCGGACACCTACCGGCGCGCGGTGAAGCTGAATCCCTCGCACGTCGAGGCCCAGAGCAATCTCGGAAATGTGTTGCTGGAGCAGGGGAAACTCGATCAGGCCGTGGCGGCCTACCAGCAGGCGTTGCGGCTGAATTCTCATTCGACCGAGGCGCACAACAATCTCGGCGTGGCGTTGAAGGAACAGGGGAAGTTTGCGCAGGCCGTTGCGTCGTATGAACAGGCGTTGAAGCTCAATCCTCATCATGTCGAAGCCCAGAACAATCTCGGCGTGGCGCTCAGGGATCATGGAAAGCTGGACGAGGCGGTGGCGGCCTTCACGCAAACGCTCGCGCTGAGGCCCGGCCACGTCAAGGCCCACTACGATCGGGCCTTTGCCTATCTGTGGAAGGGGAAACTGGATCGTGCGGTTGAAGATTTGCTGGCCTCGGCGGAGACCAAACAAAATCATGGATGGCCCATCCAAGATTCGACGGTGTCGAAGGCTCGCATGAAACACGACGCCGAGCAGGTCCAGTATTTACTGGATCGCGGCCTGCTCGGGCAGGCCCAGCAGGGCTATCTGGATATGCTCCAACAACTCCGGCGTCGGGCGGCGCAGGAGAGCGGTTCGTCCTGGCGCATGCCGGTGAGTCCCGGGGACTACCAGGCCGTTGCACCGTCCTTTAATCGCGTGCTTCACCATGACGATTGTCCCGCGCTGCCGGACGGCGCGGTGAACGTTTTGCTCGATGTCGCAGCGATCGAAGCCCGCTATCACGCGAAGCGGCCGGAGATCATGCATGTGGACGGGTTGCTGACGGCGGACGCGCTGCAATCCATCCGCCGGTTCTGCCTGGACTCCACCATTTGGAAGCGGGATTATCCGAATGGCTACCTTGGCGCGTTTCTCGGGGACGGATTCGCCTGTCCGCTCCTGTTGCAAATCGCCGAAGAGCTGCGCCTGAAATTCCCAGGTATCTTCAAGCAACATCGGCTGACTCAGGCCTGGGCGTTTAAATACGACAGCGCCTTGACCGGATTGAATATGCACGCTGATGCGGCAGCCGTGAACGTGAACTTCTGGATCACGCCGGACGAGGCAAATCTTGACCCCGACCGCGGCGGACTCGTCGTCTGGGACAAGGAGGCTCCGCGGGACTGGAATTTCAAGGAGTACAACAACGCGAAGAATGAACCGAAAGTCCTCGCCTGGCTCAAGCAGCAGGGAGCGCAGGCGGTGACGATCCCCTATCGCTGCAATCGGGCGGTGATTTTCAACTCCGACCTGTTTCATGCCACGGATCGGATCAGCTTCAAAGAAGGCTACGAGAACCGCCGGGTGAATATCACGCTGCTCTATGGCCGACGGGAGCACGAGTAGCACCAGTTGCGCGGACGTGCGGGGCTGCGTTATCCTCTCTCCTGGGAGCAAGGCCGGTCCCGATGATCACCAACGACGCGCTCACCAGCTATATCCGTAAGACCATGCCGGATGCGGCAGTATCCGTGACGGATCGGTCCGGCACGATGGACCATTTCAGCATCAAGGTGGTGTCAGACCATTTCAAAGGCAAGAATTTGCTGGACCGGCACCGGATGGTCTATGGGGCGCTCGACGAGCCGATGAAAGACGGGCGCATCCACGCGCTGGAGATTAAAGCAGAAGCCACAGATGGAACCTAGGTTATGGGTGATGGGCAATGGGCGATAGGTTTTTAGAGTTCCTGCTCATAGCCCATTGCCTATTGCCTATCACCTGATTGTAGAGGAGGCCGGACATGAGCAATCCCATCGAAGAAGAAGTTCAAAAAGAGATCAAGGCAAACAAGATTCTGATTTACGGCAAGGGGACGAAGCAGATGCCGATGTGCGGGTTCACGCGGGAGACGATGCAGTTCTTCGATAAGTACGGCTTCCCCTACGAACTGGTCGACGTGCTGCAGAATCCGGCCAAGCGGGAATTCCTGGCCAAGATGACCAACTGGCCGACCCTGCCCAAGGTCTTTATCGACGGACAATTTTACGGCGACACGGACATTCTCGATCCGATGGCCGCCAAGGGCGAAATCGAACCGCTCTTGAAGAAGGCCTTCGGGAAGAGCTAAACGAGGATTGGTTCGTTCTCGTGTTCAGACGTGCTGCGATTCGGAGGCTGATATGATACGCACTCGCGCATTCCTGCTCTCGATCCTGCTGCTCGCCAGCAGTCACGAACCACAGGCCTCGGCACAAGACGGGCCGCGCGGGCAGGCGGCTGTGAAGGAGTTCCAGCAGCCGAACGCCTATGCCGTTGTCATCGGCGTCAGCCAGTATCGGGAAGAAGTCATTCCCAAAGTCTCCTATGCGGTCCAGGATGCCCAGGCCATGGCCGCCTTGCTTGAGGCGCAGGCGGGCATTCCCAAGACCCATATCAAAGTACTCACCGATGCCCGGGCCACGTTGAGCGATCTCCGGAACCATCTGGGCGACTGGCTGCGCATGCGCGTGAAAGCCGAGTCTACCGTCTATGTCTATTATGCCGGGCACGGCACGCCGAATCTGCAAACCCAGTCGGGCGCCATCGTCCCGTGGGACGGCCATCCGGATTTTCCCTCCGGGCTCTATCCGCTCAAGGAACTCGAGGAGACGCTCAGCAAGCTGCCGACCAAGAATGTCGTGGTCTTCCTGGATTCATGCTTCTCGGGAGGGGCAGGCCGGTCCGTGATCGCCAAGGGCGCGCGCCCCATGGGCTTGCAGTATCCCGTGCTGTCGCAAGGCGAGGTGATGGTCCTGGCGGCGGCGACGGGCACCCAGATCAGCTCCGATTACGACAAGGCGGGGCATGGGCTGTTCACGCATTATCTGTTGGCCGGGCTGCAAGGCGAGGCGGATGCGGACAAGGATGGGATGGTCACGTTGAAGGAGATCACCCCCTTCGTCCGCGACCGTGTCGCCCAGACGGCGGTGGAGGAGCTCAACCGCGAGCAGACTCCGGTGCTGCTGCCTGGAGCGGAGCGACTCGGGAAACGGGATGCGCTTTCCCTCGCCCGGGCGGTCTCAACCAAGTCGGCATCCTCTGCGCAGACGGCCAGTGCCGAGCCAAGGCCCAACGTTGCGCTGGGCCAGGTGGAGCAGGAACGCCAGGCGGCCGAGCGGCAGAAACTGGAGGAGGAACGGCGGAAGCTTCAGGCCGAGCAAGGTAAGCTCGCCCAAGAGCGGGCCAAGCTGGAGTTCGAGCAAGCGAAGCTGGAAGTGGAGCGGCTAAAGGAGCGGCACCGTACTGAGGAAGCGGCCGCCCAGGAAGCCCGCCTGCGGCCCTTCGCCGGCGGGGGCGGGGCGAGCGCCGGCGACCGAGTGCTCGGCCAATGGCACGATGGGTTGTGGTACCCCGCCACGGTCCGGAGTGTCATCGGTAGTGAACTTCAACTCGCCTTCGATGATGGCGACAGGAGGACTGCCAACCTTTCGCAAGTGCGTCCTGTAGACTGGAACGTCGGCACGCGTGTGCAGTGTAACTGGAAGGGGCGCGGAAAGTATTACCCCGGCGTCATCGGGAGAAAAGATGGCGATCAGGTCTTCATCAACTACGACGACGGGGACAGGGAGTTGACGACTATCGGCCGCTGTCGGTCTTCGTAAAGCCCGCTGGGAAGAAACGGGGACATTCAAGGTTTGTAAGGGCAATCGCTATCGGCGTAGCCCACTGAATGTGGCGAAGCGTTAAAGGCGACAGGCTTGGAAGCGGCCTGTCGCCTTTCTATTTTTTATATATTGAGGAGACTCTTCCTTCCCTCGAGCGCGGCCCGGTCTCCCTTCAACTGCGCGCGTCCAACGAGGGCCTTCTGAGGCCGCGCGTTGCGCGAGCACGAAGGGAGACCGGGCCGCCCGCTCGTTCCCCTATATCCCCCAGCCACCGGAGACATGGATGTTTGTCCCCGTCACGTAGCGGGCTTCGTCTGACAAGAGAAACTTCACCGCCGCGACCGTATCCTTGACCTCACCGACATAACCAGCCGGAATCTTCTTGGCCATGCCGGCCAGTTCATCGGGCGGCGCGCTGCCGGAATTAATAAAGCCGGGCGAGACGGCGTTGACCGTGATGCCGTGGGGCGCCAATAGTTTAGCCAGCGTTCGCGTCAGGATCAGCACACCCGCCTTCGCGATGTAGTGCGCGGTCACCTCCGGTTGCGCAATCATCTGATCCGCATTCGCCATGCTGAAATTAATAATCCGCCCCTGTTTGCGCGCTTTCATGCCCGGCGCCACGGCGTGCGCCAGATAAAAAGCGGGATGGAGATTATGGTCGAACATCTCGTTCCATCCCGCCGGGGTTTCATCCAGCAGATTGAGGCGGTGGTAGGGGCCGGCGCAATTGATGAGCGCGTCGATCCGCTCCCACGTCTGCTCCACTTGAAGGATCAGGTTTTTGGCGGCGACGGGATCGGAGACATCGCAGCGGACGGATAACGGCTCACCGCCGCGCGCGGTGATGTCACGAGCGGTCTCAGTCGCTTCTTTTTCGCTGGTGCGGTAGCAGATGGCCACGCGCCACTTCTGCGCGGCGAGGTCGAGGGCGATGGCGCGCCCGATCCCTCGGGCGCCGCCGGTGATGACGGCGACGGGCGTGTTCACCGCGGGGTGTCTTGTTCGTCGGGGTTCTGGAATGCGACTTCGAGCGAGTCCGGTGCGGCCGTCACGCGGTTGCGCCCTTCCGATTTTGATTTGTACAAGGCCTCATCGGCGGCGTGGACCAATTCGGCTACCGTCGTGGCATGGACCGGGCAGGACGCGACGCCGATGCTGATCGTGACCCGTTCCGGCGCGACGGGCGCCAGCCTTCGAAGCGAAAGCCCCGCCACGGCGATGCGCAGACGTTCGGCCACCGCGACGGCCCCGATCGTGTCGGTCCGCGGGAGCACGACGACGAATTCCTCCCCGCCGTACCGCGCCAGCACGTCGCTATCCTTCAAGGTCTTGTGCAGGGTTTGGGCGACCGTTTTCAGGACCAGATCGCCCACCTGGTGACCGTAGGTGTCGTTGACCTTTTTGAAGTGGTCCAGATCGATCACCATCAGGCTCAGTACCTGGCCTCTCCGCCGATCGTCCGGCACGACCAGCTTGGCGAGCGCTTCCTCCAGAAAGCGGCGGTTGTAGGTGCCGGTCAGCTCGTCGATCAATGCGCGCCGCTTGGCCCGCTCGAGGTGCTGGAGGTGGCCGATCATCGGCGCGGCCACGTTGACGAGCGCCTCGATCCAGTGGCAGGTATCTTCCGTCCAGCGGTTGATTTCCTGGCTGAGCAGGTGCACGACGCCGATCGTCCGTCCGCCGATGACCAGGGGCACGCACCAGTAACTGCCGGATTGCTTGTTCGAGACGCTCGAGGCGCAGACCAGGTCACGGGACGTGTCCTGCACCTTATACTCGCGGCCGGAACGGATGACGGGGCACCGGTGCGGTTCGTTCCAGACCGGGTAGCCGTCGATCGGGAGATCCTCGCGCTTGGGCGAGGTCCAGACCGTTTCGAGGCGGTCCTCGGAGGCATTGAGTCGGAGAATGAGGATTTGCCGCAACGGGATGCTCTGTTGCAGGGTGTGGCAGAGGATGCGGTAGACCTCTTCTTCCGAGATGGCCTGCTGCATGGATTGCGTGATTTTCTGCATGTCGATGAGGCGCTGGTTCAGCATCTGCATCTCGATGCCCTGCTGCTCCAGGCTTGTGGATCGTTCCTTCTGGTGCAGGCGCAGGCTGAGATACATGTCCCAGAATCCGTGCCAGAGCTGCCGGATTTCCTCGCCCATGGCCTGTTCGGTTTTCCGGCGGACCGCCGGCTCCTCGGCCACGTCGCCGCTGGCGCTGGAAATCTTTTGCATCTGCGCCGTCAACTCGCGGACCGGCTGGGTGATGACGATCCTGGAGCCCCACACGATGAGCATCATGACAATGAGGCTGATGCCGCCTCCGCCCGCCACCAGCCACAACTGATCCCGTCGTGCCTGTTGCAAGGCGGATTCGATGGGGATGCTGATTTCGATCCCGCCCATGATGTCGTTGAGCTGGAAATCCTGCTTCGGGCTGAGCGCGTGGGCATTGTGGCAGCCGACGCAGCTATGCGAGACGGCCCGGTCCGGCACGAGAAACCGCATGACCGTGATCCCGTTCGCCTGTTCCTGCCGCTTGAACAGTTTCGTGTTCGTGGTCAACAACGCGTCGAAGCCCTCTTTCTGAAACGAATCCTGGATACCGTTCTTTTTATTGATCGGCCAGGGGCTGATCAGTTTGACACGGTAGGCCGCGGGGGAGTTCGCGATCATTTCCGTCACTTCACGGAGAAAGGTCGCCGGCAGCGGAAACGCGTTCGGGGTGCGATGGTAGTCGGCGCTGATGCTGGCCTGGATGGCCGACAACCTCGGCACGATGGTGGAGGCATAGTATTCGCGGTCGGCCTGGACCTGCGTCAGGATGGCTTCGGCAGTGACGGTCGTCTGTTGATCCAGTACCTGCATGCGCTGGCGTCCGGCAAAGGCCCAGGCGAACAGGACGAGGAACAGAATGAGCAGCGGCGCAATCATCACGATGAGCTTCGCGCTGACGGACCAGTGTCGCACGCCGATGAGCCAGCGGATGCCGGTTGCGGGGGCCTCATGTCTTCCGGTATCGATGGTGGACGGTGTCATTGGGATGCGGCCGCTTTCCCGGCTTTCGGAATGCGCTGCGCATGACTACGTAGACGATCTGCCAGCAAGCGTAGCACACCAGCGGTGCGAGGCGAAAGCGACATGTTCGCCTGTGGTGTACGGCTCTGCAGCCCGGCCTCCTCGATCACAGCCCGGAGGTCGTCCAGCGTGTCGATGTCGCGCCGGACCGGTAACAGCGCGGTGCTCAATCCCAGCGCCGCGGCTTTCTGCTGTGTCATGGGTAGGACCCGATCCGTGGACCAGGGAATGCCGGCAAACAGACCGGGCGCCGGCTTGCGCAGCCCGATCAGATAATACCCGCCGTCGACGGCCGGGCCCAGCACGAGATCGTGCGCGGTCAGCAGCGTCACCGCATCCCCGAACGCCGAACCGGGCAGGGTCGGCAGGTCCGTGCCGATCACCAATACTCTTTGATAGCCCAGCGTGAACGCATCGGCCATGGCGCGGGCCATGCGGGCGCCGAGATCGTCGCCCACCTGGGTGAGCAGCCGGACCCCGTGTCGTTCTTCCAAAATTCTGAAAAAGACGTGATCGGACGAGGGCGCGCAGGCCACGAACCGGTCCATCGAAGCGGCGCCGCGGCTGCGTTCGAGCATATCCAGCACGACACTGCCGTGCAGGCTGGCGGCTTCGTCGGGGGTGAGCGGCGGGCAGAGACGGGTCTTGACCTGGCCTGGAATGGGCGCTTTGGCGAAGATGATCAGGGCGGAGTCGGACGGGGAGCGTGAGGCGTCCGGCCTCCTGTTCGGGCCGCCTATATACTGCCGTGGGCCCATCGAACCCCGTCTCTCACCGGACCAAGGCGTACACGTCTTTCAGCTTGTGTGGATTGACACCTACCCAATACAGGAATCTGAGGGCCCACATCAAGCCAATTGTTCGGAAAGCTCCGCAACGCTCCCAGCGGCGGTAGGAGGTCACGACCAGGGTCCGGAGCGATGCCGTGCGGCCGGCGTGTTTGAGGCGGCGGGTGAAGTCCACGTCTTCCATGATGGGAATGTCGGTAAAGCCGCCGAGCTTCCCAAACACCTCGCGACGGACAAAGATCGCTTGATCGCCGGTGGCAATCCCGCTCCAGCGCGACCGCAGGCTGATCAGCCGCGCGATCAGCCAGGCCAGACCCGTGTCGCGTTCGAACCGCACGTCGAAGCGTCCTCCGACGCAGACAGGATCACCCAGCGCCTGCTCGATCGCCTGCCGGGCCTCGCCAGGCAGGGACGTATCGGCGTGGAGAAACAACAGCACGTCTGCCCGGCTGTGCGACGCGCCGGCGTTCATCTGCCGGGCGCGTCCTGGCGCGGACGTCAGGAGGATGATGGAGTTCGAAGTTCGAGGTTCGAGGTTAGGGAGAGGTTGAACGTCGAACGTCGAACATCGAACCGGGAGATCGCGAACGATCTCCTGGGTGCGATCGCTACTGCCACCGTCGACGACGATCAGCTCATCGAAGCCCCGCCGCGTCACGGACGCGAGCGTGCCCGGCAGCGCCTGCTCTTCGTTCAGTGTGGGAATGATGACGGCGATCTTCACGAAAGCAAAGAGCTTATGGCGTATGGCTTATGGCGGGAGGCGGATGGTGCTCGATTGCGTGAAGGCTCTGGCCATTTGCTATAAGCCATACGCTCCTCACGCTCTTGTCCGACGGTTATTCGCGTTTATCCGGGGCGGCAGTGGTGAACATGAAATAGGCGACCATCACGACCGTCGCCCAGAAGATCACCTGCTTGTGCCAGAAGTGCACTTCGCCGTACTGGGCGATGGCTAGGCCGAGCGTGATCGCCACGGTCATGACGGCATAGCGTACCGTGAGGTTTGCGATGGCGGAATAGGCCCAGATGGCAAGCCCGGAGAAATACAGCACGAGCGGCTTGTAGTCGATCTCGAATCCTCCGCTGATCGACAGAAACACGGTCAGGAAGCCCAGGAAGACCAGCGACGAGCCGACGATCATGCCGGGCACGTAGGTGTGCGGATCGTCACCGTGCCTCCCGTCGTGCCCGGAGGACGGCGGCGCGGAGTTCTGGTTGTGGGGACGTTCGGGGAGATCGGTCGGTGGCATAGTTACTCGAAGAGCGTATAGCGAATGGCGAATAGCCTATAGCAAAGACTGGATCCCGTCTCGCATCGTAACTTCTTGCTATATGCCATACGCCATATGCTCATGTCTTGAAATGTTTGCTCAGCGTCAATCCCTGCCGCTGATAGGAGGAACCCAGGCTGACCCCGTACACCTCCGTCGGAATGTCGAGCATCTTCTCGTAGACGACTTTGAAAAACGTTTGCCCATCATGGATCAGAAACGGGACATCATGGGGGCGGACTTCCAGCACGGCCTGCGTGCCCGCGATTTCACCCCGGCCGTGGCCGAAGCCCGGATCGAAGAAGCCGGCATAGTGGGTACGCAGCTCGCCGCAGGCCGCTTCGTATGCGACCATCTCGGCCGC
>Ga0247727_10006685_pt1 | contig 22513 bp, 21 predicted proteins | sample WisWelCaveWW1625_FD_202498 | JGI IMG/M metagenome (GOLD analysis project Ga0247727, IMG submission 202498) | Biofilm microbial communities from Wishing Well Cave, Virginia, United States - WW16-25 | ecosystem: Environmental > Aquatic > Deep subsurface > Groundwater > Cave microbial mat | place...
GCGGCGTAAAAGAGCGGCTTCTCCACTTTGCCCCAGCCGCGCGTGTCGGTGTAGATGACGCGTCCGCCGGGGAGTCCCGCGGCTTGACGCTGGCGACCCGATTGCCAGAAGAAGATGAAGGCGAGGAAGAGGAGGGCGAGGGAGAAGTAAAGCATGGGGTAATTAGGGATTAGTAATGAGCGCTTACGAGATTGAGAATTGGAGAATTGGAGACTGGAGATTGGAGACTGAGGATTAGAGAATTCGTGCGGTGCAGTACGCGACCAGCATCACCAACGCAATCATCAGCAGAATCAGTCCAACCGTCCGCGTGAGGGCGGAGGCGAGGACTTGACGCCCGTGTCTGATGTGGAGTTCGGTCCCGGCCGCGAGTTCGGCTTGATTCGCGGATTCCACGCCTTGTTTCTTGTACCACCAGGCGCGGCGGCAGTAGAGGTAGGTTCCAATGTCGGAGGAGCGGATGATGCGCATATCTTATTTCACCACACAGGACAAAATGGTCTGGAAAAGGAAGTATAGCACAAATTTTCTAACTTTTGAGTCGCCAGAAAGACGAAAGATGAAAGAAACTTCGCGACCCTCACGGTAAAGACCCTTGTGCAATATTTCCCACCTCCCTTGCGACAAGTTTCCTTGAACGATTTTCTGTTGTGAGGATAATAAAAGCATAAGTTGATTTGAGTTGATGTCATGCTGAACGGAGTGAAGCATCTCGAATAAAGAGAAAGAGACTCTTCGCTATCGCTCAGAGTGACAAACAATAAAGTGTGGAGGCGCAGGATGTCTAACGAATTGAAGATCAAATTTTGGGGCGCGCGCGGCAGTTATCCTGCTCCCGGCGCGGGGACGGTGAAGTATGGCGGCAATACGCCAAGCGTTGAAATCCGCGCGGGCGAACGCACAATCATCCTTGATGCGGGGACGGGTATTATTCCATTGGGTCGCGAGTTGGCGCGCGCGAAACGCGCGGGCGAAATTCTCTTGCTGTTGAGTCACTTGCATCAAGACCACACGCAGGGCTTTCCATTTTTTGTCCCCGCGTATCTGCCAAGTACGAAACTGCATATTTACGGTCCTGACGGCACGCATGAATCAATGAAGAATGTGCTGGAACGCAATCAATCATCGGAAACGTTTCCGGTCGGTTTGCGCGAGATGGCTTCGTCGAAGGATATTCAATCAGTGCGCGAGTCGCAGATCGTTGTTTGGGATGAGGACGGAGTCCGGGTTGTTGAATCAGGCACAAAGGTAGATGATGAGACGGTTGTCATCCGCATCCATAAATCGTACGCGCATCCGGGCGGCGTCTTCGTCTATCGCATTGCGTGGCGCGGCAAGTCGGTCGTGTACGCGACGGATACTGAGGGCTACATCGGCACGGATAAAAGATTGGTCACGTTTGCGAAAGATGCGGATGTGTTGATCCACGACGCGCAATACCTGGATGAACATTATCGCGGGCAGTTGGAGGGATTCCCAGCCACGCAGGGATTCGGACATTCGACTGTGACGATGGCGGCTGAGGTCGCCGCTTCCGCGCGGACGGGACAACTGATCCTGTTTCACCACGACCCATCCTACGCTGACGATGTGTTGGCAGGCATGGAGACGAAGGCAAAAAGTTTGTTCCCCGATTCAATTGCGGCGTATGAAGGCTTGGAAATTGATCTCACCCCTGACCCCTCTCCTATAAGGAGAGGGGAATGGAAGGCGGTACAATATGCTCAAAATGGCTAACATTAGGACCGACGACACTCGCAACCTGCTCGCGTACATTCAACTGTTCGAGGGTATGACCTCCGCGCAATTGGACTGGGTGGCGCAACGCGCGCATCGCCGCAACTTCGAGGCGGGACGCAATGTGATGACCATCGAACAGCCCGGCGAGGCGGTGTTTATCATCCTGCATGGGACGGTGAAGATTCATATTGAGCAAGGCGAGCGCGATGTAATTCTGGCGATCTTGGGCGCGGGGGATATGCTCGGCGAGATGAGTCTGATTGACAGCGTAGGACGTTCTGCCAGCGCCGTGACGCTCGAAACGTCGTTGATGTTGTGGATGGACAAGACCACATTCAATTACATGCTCGATAACTTCCCGCCGGTGGCGCGTAATCTCGTGAAGATCATGTCCGCGCGTGTGCGTCTCTCTGACCAGTTGATTCAGGCGCTGGCGACTCTCGATGTCAATGGACGCGTGGCGCGTCAATTGCTGGCGTTCGCCGAGAAATACGGACGCGAAAAAGACGGCGTGACTCAAATCCGCATCACGCTCACGCAAGGCGACATCGCCGATTTGGTCGGCGCGTCGCGCAAGCGCGTCAATCAGGCGATGGTGCTGTTCAAGGAGCAGGGATTGATTGACGATGCCGAGGGGAGGATCGCGATAAAAGACGGGGACGGGTTGGCGAGGTATTGTAGGTAGTTGAGTGGTTGGATAGTTACTTGGTTTGATAGTCGGGTAGTCCGCTGGTTGGGCTATCCGACTATTTGACTATCAAACTATTCAACTATAATCTCCCCATGAGCGATTATCATTTCTACCATCCCATCGAAGTCCGTTACGGGGATTTGGACCCGCAGGGGCACGTCAACAACGCGAAACATCTGACGTATTTTGAGCAGGCGCGCATTGCCTACATGGTCGAGTTGGGATTGTTCACCAAAGACCAGTCCTTCATGGAGATTGGCGTGATTCTGGCGGATGTCCACATCACGTACCTTGAGCCGATTTATTTTGGGCGGAAGGTAAAGGTTGGGGTTCACGTTTCGAAGACTGGGAACAAGTCCATGACGTGGGAGCAGAATATTGTGGATGTTGAGTCAGAAAAGGAAATTGCCAAAGGCGAAGTTGTCATGGTGGCTTATAATTATAAGGGTGAGAAGACCATTCCAATACCAGACGACTGGCGCAGGAAAATAATCGAGTTCGAAGGATTGGAACAGGAAAAGGATGCGCAATGAACGAAATCATTTTTATCGTTGAGGACGCGCCCGAAGGCGGATATACCGCCCGGGCGCTCGGACATTCCATTTTCACTGAAGCCGATACGTGGGAGGAACTGAAGGAAGCCGCGCAGGAAGCGGTGCGCGCTCACTTCGAGGAAGGGAAACAGCCGCGCATTATTCGGCTGCATATTGTAAAAGAAGAGGTTCTTACGGTATGAGAATTCCGCGTGACGTGGGCGGTGAAGAACTTGCGCGGCTGCTCAAACGGCATGGCTACGAAGTCACGCGCCAGGTTGGGAGTCATGTGCGCCTGACCACACAACAGGGAGGCGAGCATCACGTCACGATACCACAACATAAATCATTACGTATTGGAACGTTAAACAGCATTCTAAAAGATGTTGCCGAGCATCTCAAGTTAAGTCGGGACGAATTGGCAGAGTCCCTATTTGGAAAATAACAATTGGATGGGGGTATTCCTCAAGCCCGCAATTCAACCCTGAAATCAGGAGACGCCATGTCACTTCCAGCAATAGACACCAGCTATTTCACCAAATTTCTCGTTGACCTGCTCAACATCGCATCGCCCACAGGCTTTGCGGAACCTGCGGTTGCTTTTGTGGAAAAAGAGTTGTCACAGTATAAGCAACTGGAATTATCAAGAACGCGTAAAGGCGCGCTGGTTGCAAAGTGGAAAGTGGAAAATGATTTGCCTCCCGTCGCGCTGACCGCGCATGTGGATACGCTCGGCGCGGTGGTGAAGGAAATCAAATCCAATGGGCGGCTAAGGTTGAGTCGCATTGGCGGGATTCAGTGGAATACCATCGAGACCGAGGGCGTGTGGGTGTTCACATCGTCAGGCGAAAAGATACGCGGCTCGGTGTTGATTGATACGGCGTCGGGTCACGTCCATGGCGCGGCGGGAGCCGAAACCAAACGCAACGACGAACACATGGAAGTGCGACTCGACGCGCGCACGACAAACGAAAAGGAGACGCGCGCGCTGGGGATCAACGTTGGCGATTGCGTCGCGTTCGACCCGCGTGTTGAAGTAACGAATGGCTTCATCCGCTCGCGGTTTCTCGACGATAAGGCTTGCGTGGCGAATGTCGTCGCGGCGATCAAGTCAATGGCGGAGGCAGGTCTAAGTCCCGCGCGCAGCGTGTACTTCCACATCTCCAATTATGAGGAGGTCGGTCACGGCGCGGCGGCGGGCATCCCACCCGAGGTCGCGGAGTTGGTCACGGTGGATATGGCGGTCGTCGGCGCGGGGCAGGAGTCGGATGAGTTCCACGCGACGTTGTGCGTCAAGGACGGCGGCGGACCGTATCACTTTGGCTTGAATAATAAAATGCGCGCGCTTGCCGAGAAACATAACGTTCCATATAAGACCGATGTGTATGTGTTCTACGGCTCGGACGGCGAAGCGTTCTGGAGCGCGGGCGGCGATGTGGCGCTGGCGTTGATCGGTCCCGGCATTGACGCCTCGCACAATTACGAACGCGCGCATGTGGATGGTCTCACCGCGACGACGAATTGGATTATGGCTTATTTGCTTGCAGAATAACCGCGAAGACCGCTAAGAACGCAAAGAAAAACCTTTTTAAAATCTTCGCGCACTTTGCGTGCTTTGCGGTGAAAAGGGATTTATGAAACTCGACGCCGCATTACCTCCAACTGGATTGAAAGATGTTCCCGCGCTTGCGAAAGCCGCGCAGGAAATTGGATTCGACGCGCTGTGGACTCAGGAGACTCAACACGATCCGTTCCTGCCTTGCGCGTTGATCGCCGAACATACGACGCGTCTTAACTTCGGGACGGCTGTCGCGGTTTCCTTCGCGCGTTCGCCTGCGAACATAGCCTACACTGCCTGGGACTTAGCCGCGCAATCCAATGGACGATTCATCCTGGGACTCGGCACACAGGTCAAAGCGCACATCGAGCGGAGATTTGGTCAGCCGTGGCCCGAGTCGGTGACGAGCAAATTGCGCGAACAGATTCAAGTCATCCGCGCGTTTTGGGATTGCTGGCAGAATGGTACGAAGTTGAATTTTAGAGGGGAGTATTACAAGATTACGTTGATGTCGCCTTTCTTCAATCCTGGACCGCTCCCTCACCCTAGCCCTCTCCCACAGGGAGAGGGGACTCTTGGGTTAATTCCGATTTACATCGCAGGCGTGAACACTGGACTTGCAAAACTGGCGGGTGAATTGTGTGAGGGATTCCACGCGCATCCGTTTCATAGTGTGAGATATTTGAATGAAGTGATGTTGCCCGCTCTTGAGGAGGGAGCGAGTAAAGAAAGACGAAAGAGGAAAGATATATCCGTGTTAGTTAATGCTTTCATCGCGACCACTCCCGAAGAGATGAACTTTGCCCGCGCGCAGATTTCGTTCTACGCCTCCACGCCCTCCTACCGCCCCGTCATGGACTTGCACGGCTGGAGCGGCGTCGCGGAGAAATTGTCCGCACACGCGGCGAAAGGCGAATGGGCTGAGATGCCGATGTTGATCACGGATGAAATGTTGAACGAGTTTTGTTTGGTGGCGGATGAAGACCCTTCGACAGGCTCAGGGTTGGCTGATGAATTGAAGAAACGTTATGAGGGGATTGCTGATCGGTTGACGTTGTACACCCCCTTTGTGCCTGGGGAGCGGGATGAGTGGTGGAGAAAACTTGTAGAAGATTTCAAGCAAGCATGATTTCCGAAATAAAGTTGCGTAGAAGAAGATTGAAATTCTTCACCCCACTTTTCTTTGCGTTGATAGCCGTCGTATTTGCGCCCCAAATATACTTGAAGTTGAAATATAGAGGATTAGTTTATGAGAACGTCAACGCAGTTCCATCGCAAGAATATGCGGTCATATTTGGCGCATGGGTAAATGAAGACCATACATTGAGCGATATAACGAGGGAAAGAGTTGAAGCGGGAATTAAATTGTACAAGTCGCAAAAAGTGAACAAGTTGTTTTTCTCTGGGGACAACAATAGCAACCAACAGGCTGAAGAAATGGCGCGTTATGCGATTCAAAAGGGTGTGGAACCCGAAGATATAATCATTGACAAACTCGGAATTGATACAAACGACACTTGCAAGCATTTCGCCGAAATTGGCTCGGAAGGCGTTTTAGTTACTCAAGGCTATCATTTGCCGCGAACAATGTTGATGTGCGAAACGAGCAATATCAATGTAGTTGGCTTGGGGGCTGACAGGTTGGGAATATTGGAAAGCAGAGGGGATAATCTGGTGCAGATTTACGCAATCCGAACCTGGAGGTCAATTCGTGAAGCGGTCTTGACCTGGTCGTTTGTTCTCGGAATTTATGATAGATTATCAATGGAAGCAGAATCAATTGCAGAAAAAGGTGAGTGATGAACTTCAACGACTATCAAACCAAATCACGTAAGACAGCCAAATATCCCGCGATTGGACATCCAGTGATTTATCCCACGTTGGGATTGGTCAACGAAGCGGGCGAAGTGGCGGGCAAGATCAAGAAAGTGTTCCGCGATAAGGACGGTCAGATCAGCGAGGAGACGCGCGACGCGCTTCAAGCCGAACTGGGCGACGTGTTGTGGTATCTCGCGCAGGTCGCGACTGAGTTGGATCTGTCGCTCGATGATATCGCTGAATACAATATCGCCAAGTTGTATGATCGGTTGGAACGAGGCAAGATTCGCGGGGACGGGGATACCAGGTAGTTTTGCAGTTTAGGATGGAGGGACAATACATCGTCGAACTCGTTTCCAAAACTATGCCCTCCTGCCACAATACGTCTGGACGGCGAAAGCCGCGTCATTTCCTCACCGCCGCGAAACCCAGCCCATTGGGACCGACATGCGTGCCGATGACTGTAGTCACGTTGACCATGAGAATATCGCGCGGGACCGATTGGCTGGCTTTTTGCATGAGCGCGTTGAGAAATTCCTTTGCGCGCGGTTCCGCGCCTGTGTGAAGGATCGCCAGTCGTTCGAGTTCGCCGCCCTGCAATAAAAAGTTCAACATCCGTTCGTTGGCTTGTTTTGTCGTGCGCGCCGCGCCGATGGCTTTGACTTCCCCGTTCGTTAATTCAATCAATGGTTTGATGGATAAAAGACTTCCGAGCGCGGCGACCGCGCCGGGGACGCGTCCGCTGCGTTTGAGGTTCTCCATCGTGTCCAGCGCGGCGGAGACGTGGAGGCGCTTGCGCGTCGATTCGACCGCCTCGAGCGCGGCTTGCAATCCGAATTCAGCGGCCTCGGCGGCGGCTAACACTTGAAAGCCGAGTCCCAATGACAGTGAGAGACTATCTACGATGGTTATTTTTTCAGGGAAATCCTGCGCGGCTTGGCGCGCGGAGTTGATGATGGTAGTTAATTGTCCAGCCGCGTGGATGGAGAGGATGTGATCGCAGCCGCGGGCGAGGAGGGAATCGTATCGGGTTGAGAAATCGCCTATCGAAGGCGCGGCAGTTGTCGGGTTAGTTTGAAGCGAGGGGAGTCGTTTGTAAAAGTCCTCGCGCGAGAGTCCGATCCCGTCCGCGTATTCCTGCCCTTCGAGAATCAAAATGGAGGGGACGACTTCGAGTCCGTGTTGTTCAACGAGGTATTTCGGGAGGTCGGAGGTTGAGTCGGTGACGATGCCAGGTTTCATTGCGATCAAAGCCCTTTGTATTTGCGGTTCCAATCTGAAATGAAGCGGTACCCGATGACGATGCCGCACGCCAGCGCGATCCAGAATTCGACGCCGCGCAGGTTGAATATCCAAAAGATCGGCGCGATAAGAAAGCCGGTGAATATGCTGGCGCGGGCGCGATGACGAAGAAAGACAAGGATGAGGATCAGCAGACCCAGTCCGACGAGGAAGGCGATCCAGTCTGCCGCGAGCAGCGCGCCGCCAAACGTCGCCAGCCCCATGCCGCCGCGAAATTGCGCGAAGACGGGCCAGCAATGACCGACGACCGCCAGCGCGGCGGTGAGGGGAACAACGTAGGGCAAGATGGCATCCTGCCCTACGCGTAATGCAAGATAGACGGGGATAAATCCCTTGGCAATATCGAGGACCAGCACCAGCGCGCCCCAGCCGAATCCGATTTGCCGGGCGGCGTTGGTTGTGCCGGCATGTCCAGAGCCGGCGTCGCGAATATCCATGTTTTTGACGTAACGCGTGATCCAAATTGCAAAGGGGAGCGAACCAAAAAGATAACCGATAAGAGGGAAGATGAAAGAGGAAAGAACAGTCATAGCGCGCGAGTATAGCACACCGCGGCGCAGGCGATAAAAGCCGGGCGTTCAACCCCATGACCTTTTGCAGCGCGGGGAATTATTAGACTTTATCCGTAATAAGGTAAGAGTCTTTTTTGGGGACGCAGAAAAACGCTGATTTCGCTGATTCAAGAAGAAAAATCTGCGTTTGTCAGCGTGAATCAGCGTCCCGAATTAATTTCGGATATTGTCTATTGACAAACCGAGTTGTTGTTGCAAACCGGCTGTTGGAGGGGACATTGCAACGCCGAGGCGGGCTTGCGCGTGTATACAGTCCCATGCTCATCCAGGACGATCACAACGAGGGCGTCCACGTATTTTGTACCCTTACATCCAAGCACGAGTACGTCGCTGGTGTGAGAGGGATACTGGAGGACGTCCCCCGGTAAAACAACGGAACGTTCCCCTGCCGGCCCGATCGTTATGAAAGCCATGCGCGGAAATCCCATCGCGGTATAAGGGTAAAAGCTAAAGGCGGTCTCCCCTTGATTCATATCGTAATAGCGCGGGTACAAAACCCGACCTATAAAGATGTTTGCATTTGGACTTTGCAGGAACGCGCCCAGATCGTCGGGACTCAAGCCCGCGTCTTCGATCAGCGCTCCGTTTGCCGCCAGGGTTTCCAGCGGATCCATATTTTGGTAGCGCGGCGGGCGCAGGTTTTCAGAAAGCGGGATAAGCCCTCCAAACCCAAGCAGAATCGCAAAAACGAACGCGGTCTTCAAAGACCGGCTGGTTGCATCCTGTTTTGGCGCGTCGGCTGCGGAGGTTTTGGAAAAGATATTCCATTGCGACCGCGCGGCGTTTGCCAGCCAGGAGGCGACATAAAAAACGCCCAGCAGATAATACAAAGGCACGATCCAGTCCGCAGGGACAATGTATCTTCCGCCCGATGTGCGCGCCAGCCCATTGGAAATATTGTAGGCGACGAATATCGCGAGCGGCGTCAGACCCGGCAGGCGTTTTTCCCTCCAGGCAAACGCGATCCCAGTGGCGATAAAGAACAGGTTAAGAATCAGGAACAGCGGCGCGGCGTCTGTGAATGTCCCATCCCACCACGCGTCCCAATAATAAGGACGCCTGTCTCTGATCAAGTGGCTCGCATCGTCCAACGCAGGCGAGGTCGGTAAAACCAGGATGGAGGTTATGACGTTATGAAGAAAGTGCCTCGCTGAAAAACAGGCGACCTTATCGCAGGGTTGATCGCCCTGTATCGCGTGCGGGTCTTGATATAGCGCGTAAATTGGCTGGGTATGCTTGAGCGTGATGGAGGCAAGTCCCTGCTCCGGCGGCAGGGAACCTTCCGGCCGAGGCGTGGGCAGGTAGCGTTGTTCGATGACGTTTTGAAATTTACTCGCAATCGGGCCGTACATCTGCCCGCCAAGCGACAGGTTTCTTATCTCCCACGGCAGGGTGACGGCGACGACGCCGAGGACGATCAAGCACGAGCCAGCCAGCCACTGTTTCCGCTCGTGTAAGAACCTGAAGAAGACGTAAAAGGGAACAAACGCCAACAGGAGCAGGGCGTTTGTTCTCAACATCAACGTGAAGCCAATCGCGCCGCCGATCCATATCGGGTAATGCCGGTTTCGTTTGGGCTCTTTCAGCCATTCGCATATAAACAAAACAACGAGGGCAAGCCCGATCGCGGTCGGGAAATCAGTGAGCGCCATCTTGGGACTCGCTGTGTCAATCATGTTGCTGGCGGAGATTGAATTGATCCCTCTCAAGACGGCGACGATTGCCGAAGCAAACCCGACGGATCGAATATCCAGCGACCTGCCGATCAGGTAAATCAATACGGGAAGGACGGCAAATATCCCCGCCTGGACCGCCATCAATACTTCATAATCCTGGCCGAATAAGAAGTGTAGATAAGCGAGAAGACTTAAATAGAGCGGCCGCTCAAAGAAAACATTGTTGGAAACAAAAAAATTCTGGCCAATTAATGGGAACTGGCTGGCCGCGTCGAAGGCGGCGGCGTCTGAAAATGGATAGAATACATAATCGGGAGCGGGGGATAGGGTGAAGAAAAAACTCCGACGCAAAGGCTCACGCGCCCATAAATAGGCGGTCGCTGCATAGATCAGGAGACAGATCAATACATCCGCCCGTTTCGATTGGCGTCGAGGTTCGACGAAGAGCAGGAATAAAACCCCGGCGGCGATTGCCGCGATCAGTTGCGATGTGAGAATTGGAACTCCCACCCCATACCAAAAATCCTCCCAATATGCTCCCAGTGAAACAACGCCAAAGCCGCTGTAAAACATCCATCCCCCTGCGAGCAGGCAGAATATGAACAAGGGCAGTCCCAATTTGAGAGGCGCGGGATTCAAATCCCGGATTGTGAGTTTGTTCCGCGCGACAAAAAACAGGATCAAAGTCGCCAGGCTGGCGATCAGGATGAAGACCATCGCAGGCTGGAGGCGCGCCCAGTAATTTTCCAATATCCCCGCGCGATAGGCGGGCAGGAAACAACCGATCCATCCCAGCCCAAAACTGATCCCGCTCAACCAGCCAATCCACTGACTGACGCCTTTTCCCTCGAACCATTTTTCAAGCAGGCGCTCCGCCCATATACGATTTGTCGCGGCTTTGAACGCCATGCCGGCGTAGAAAACCAGGGCAAGAAACAATCCCAGCGCCAGCGCCAGGCGCGGGGCGGAGAGACCAAAAAGGATTGCGCTCGCCGATTCCGATGGGGATGAAATCATCCCGCTTAATATGAGAAGCGAAGCAAGCGCCACAAATAAACTGTAGGCGAGAAGCAGCGCCTGCGATCTTTCAAGTCTTTGCATGGGAGTAAATGAATTCTAACATGAGCGCCGGGCTGGGTTCGTGAATTGTTTACGGACACTGCCGCGTCCCCGCCTGGGGGACATACAAGGCAATGCTGTCCGCGGGGAACGCCGCCTCTTCGCGGTAATTGCAAAGGATGTGTTTCATCGCCCTCGAGACCCAGACGTTGTTTTCCTCGCCGAACGGATATTTTTTTCCGAGCAGGCGATACTTCAACGGGTCAACAACGATTAACGCGAAACGCTGGTTTTGCATATCGTTTCGGAAATCCTGGAGATAGGCGTCGTTGTTCCCCATCGCCATTTCCATCAGGTCTTCGCGTTCATATTCGGGGACGAGCGTTACTCCATGCAACATGCCCATTGAAATGAGATGCCTCTGCGTGATGAACAATATCTCGCCGCCCTGCGCGTTGACTTGATCGACGCGCGCTTGCAGGCTTGCCAACACAGTGCCGGTCCTTTGCGCGTCGTAACCGGACGCGAATCCAACGTTGGATTGGACGCGCGGCCAGACCGGCGCGACGATCAGCGCCGCCGCCAGGAACCATTGCAGTTGAACGGGTTGGGCGGGCGCGCCGTCGTCGCGGCTGTAATTCGCAAATACCAGGTACGGGAAGATAATCAACAGCAGGATGAAGTAGGCGTCCATGTTGTGGAGGTCCGCGCCGCCGCCGATCTTCAAACTTACCAGGAGCCCGCCCGCAAACAACACAGCCAGCATTGCAATCATAAGCGCCAGCCGCAATGGATGGAACGCGCCCTTATGGGCGCGCGCCGCCCGATACATGACGATCCACATCGCCAATGAAGCCAGGATCGCTGCCGGTAAAATCCCGGTCGAATACGTCGCGTTTGGGAAAAGACGATACCAGAGCAGGTCCGATGTGGCGCTGGTGTAAAAGTACCCGCTATCCGTCACGCCCGAGACGGCGATGTAAAGCTGTTGGAATGCAAACGCCGTGAGCGTTCCAATAATTCCCCACAGCGCGGGCTTCCACAGATAGCGCCGCAGAGTCTTCCCTTTGACAGGCGTTTCCAAAACATATAATGTCGCCGCGATCAGCGCCGGCACGGGATACCAGTTGACGCGGCTCCATCCGCACCAGGCGGAAGCCAACAGGATCACGAACCAGGCTTGCGTTGAGCCAGGTCGAAGCGTCCGGCGGTCGTTATGCAGCGGGAACCCGATCAGGATCAAAAGAACAGGGATGGCGAGGTGAAAATAGACGGGCCCAATGAACAGGTACAAAAACATCCACAACGCGATCAGCCAGCGCGTCCCATTATCCTGGATGGGAACCCGCCTCATCAGCGCGGGGACGATTGCCGCGATCAATAGATACCTGATCGCAACCTGCCAGAGCCGGTGCGTCCATAGCGGCGCGTCGAATAGATACGGAGGCGTGAGGAGCAAATGCAGGGTGGGATGTAAAATGGGCAGGGCGTATTTTTGACCGTATATGTTTTCGGAAAGAAAGAGCGAGGGGAAATAAAAGCGGCTCGTTTCAGACCATCCCATTGCGAATGGGTACGACGTCGCCTGCGACCAATCCGATAAAAGAAGATGCAACGCGGCTTGCGAAACGATCACGGCGATCACAGCGGCGAACCATGGAACTTCCCTGCGAAAGATTTTGATCCCCCATATACCCGCCAGGCTGAACAGCCAGAAGATGAAGACGCGCGCCCAATCCTCGCCGCCCAGAAGTTTCTGGAAACCGCCAAGCGACGTGACAATCGAAAAACCGATCAGACTCACAAGAGCTATGACGATTCCAATTTTTCGCGGAAAGCGACTTGACGTTGCAGGCAGTTCGAGCAGATCCCATATTCTCTCGCGCGCGTCGAAAAAACTGACTATAAACCCCGACAATACGATCCCGGCAAACAGACCCAGACAGGCAAGCGCGGCAAGCCACGAGGGCCTGGAAAGGATATGGACGTTCAACCTTCGCGCAAGATCAATCAAATTCCAGCCGGCCAATACGGCGAACAGGAAGGTCGCGAATAATATAAAACGCCAGAACGCGGAACGGGAGGGTTGTATCATTATCTTTGGCGCGCGGCTGGCGCGGTCTTATACTGAAAACTTCTTCAACGCCTGAATGACCTGCGCCTGATCGTCGTCGGTCATATTCGTATAAAAAGGCAGGCGCAACAACTGGTCGCTGACGCGCTCGGTCACTTCGCAATCGCCCGGCCTGCCGCCGTATTTTTCGCCCATCGGCGAGAGGTGCAACGGCAGGTAATGGAAGACGGCCAAAATGTCATGTTTCTTCAGATGGTTAATCGCCGCCTGGCGTTTTTCCAAATTGGGGAATAGCAAATAGAATATATGATAAGGCTGTTCGCAATGCGCCGGGACGAAAGGCATCTGCACATGATTCTCCTCCGCCCACGCGCTCAGTTCCTTGTAATAGGTTTCCCAAATTCTTTGACGGCGCGCTTGAATCTGCTCGCGCTCCTCCAGTTGCGCCAGCAGGAACGCGGCCAGCATATCCGATGGCAGGTAACTCGAACCGAGATTCACCCACGTATATTTATCCACCTGCCCGCGGAAGAAGCGGCTGCGGTTGGTGCCTTTCTCGCGCAGAACCTCGGCGTCTTCGATGTATTTCGGATCGTTGATCAACAACGCGCCGCCCTCGCCGGAGGTGAAGTTCTTGGTCTCGTGGAAACTCTGCGTCGCCAGCGCGCCGAACGTGCCAAGATATTTCCCCTTGTATTTGGCGAATAAGCCATGCGCGTTATCTTCGACGACGGGGATGCCGCGCCGATTCGCGATCTCCATGATCGCGTCCATTTCACAGCCGACGCCCGCGTAATGGACGACGACGATGGCGCGCGTCCTGGGCGTGATCAAAGCTTCCAGTTTGGATTCGTCGAGGTTAAGCGTATCAGGCCGAATGTCTGCGAAGACCGGTTTGGCGCCGCGCAGGACGAAGGCGTTGATCGTCGAGACGAATGTAAACGAAGGGACGATCACCTCGTCCCCATCCTTCAACTCCAGCAACAGCGCGGACATTTCCAGCGCGTGCGTGCAGGAGGTGGTCAACAAAACTTTTGGAACGCCCAGTGCATCTTCAAGCAGGGCGTGACATTTCTTCGAAAATTCCCCATCGCCTGAAATATGATCGTTTCGCAAAGCCTGCTGCATGTATTCGAATTCTTTTCCAACGCGGGTGGGCTTGTTGAATGTGACCGGCATTTAAAGTTTCTCCTGAAAATTATTCCATCTTTGCTCAAGCCGCCGTCCTCGGCGGCGGGGACGCCGCCGTGAGCATGGGCTATTCCGGCAGCCAGACTGTCGCCGAACCTGTGAGACATTCTTTTCCGTCTGAATTCGAGATGGTCGTATCCAAAACCAGGCGGCGTTTTTCCGGGATTACCTGCGTTACCTTCACTTCGACCGAAACTTTTGTGTTCACATACACCGGGCGTTTGAAAGTCGAGTTTTGTGAAATGTACACGGTTCCCTGTCCCGGAAAATCCATGCCCAGCGCTTTCGAGATCAAGCCCGCCAGAAACGCGCCGTGCACGATCCGTTTTTTGAAAAACGATTTTTCCGCGAACCCGGCATCCAGATGGATCGGATTCAGATCGCCGACGACCTCGGCAAATTGTCTGACGTCCTCCACCGAGATAAATCGTTCGAATGTATAACCGTCGCCCACGTTATATGAAAATTCGGTTGTCATCTTTGGTTATCCATGCCTGGCAATTTCCAAAATGTATTGGCCGTAGGAATTCCCTGAAAACGCCTTTCCCAATTCCTCCAACTGCGCTTTGGAAATATACCCCGCATGATAGGCGATCTCCTCCGGGCAGGCGATCATGAGTCCCTGCCGCTGTTGGATCGCCTCGATGAACGTTGCCGCCTGCAAAAGCGACTCGTGCGTGCCTGCGTCCAGCCATGCCACGCCGCGCCCAAGTATCCTCGCTTTGAGTTTCCTCTTTTCCAGATAAATTTTATTCAGGTCTGTGATTTCGATCTCGCCGCGCGCCGACGGTTTCACCGCTTCGGCATATTTTACAACCTGGTTATCGTAAAAATAAATTCCCGGCACCGCGTAGCTTGATTTTGGTTGTTGCGGTTTTTCCTCGATGCTCAACACGTTGTCGTTTTCGTCGAACTCCACAATGCCATAACGCTCCGGGTCGTTGACGCGATAGCCAAAAATGATCGCGCCTTCCGTCAAAGAGGCGCACTCCTTCAATAACCTGCCCAGCCCGCCGCCGTAAAAAATGTTATCGCCCAATATCAAACACGCAGGACTATCGCCCACAAACTCGCGTCCCACCAAAAACGCGTCCGCCAGACCGCGCGGTTCGGCCTGTTCGGCGTATTCGAATTTCAATCCCCATTGCGAGCCGTCCTTCAACAGTTCGCGGAATCCCGGCAACGCGTCCGGCGTGCTGATGATCAAAATCTCGCGGATGCCCGCCAGCATCAACATCGAAAGCGGATAATAGATCATCGGTTTGTCGTACACCGGCAGCATTTGTTTGCTGGTGGAAATGGTCAACGGAAAAAGACGAGTCCCTTTTCCGCCCGCTAATATGATGCCCTTCATTTACTCTCCTTCTCCGCGCGCCAGGCGTAATTTTTATCCATCCACTCGCCGAACGATCCGCCGCTCGCCTGGTCAACCCATTTTGGATTCGATAGATACCACTCAATCGTGCGACGCAACCCCGCTTCAAACCCGACCTCAGCCTGCCAGCCCAACTCGCGCTTGATCTTCGCTGAATCAATCGCGTAGCGCCGATCGTGACCCGGGCGATCCGTCACAAAGCGGATCAACTCCTTGTAACTCTTCAAGCCCGTAGCGCGCAATTGTTGAATCTCCTCCGGCGGCGCGATCTCGTCGAGCAGATCGCAGATCTGGTTCACAAGGTTGATGTTCTTCTGCTCGTTGTTCCCGCCCACCACATAGACTTCGCCCGGCGTCCCTTTTTCAAACGCGAGTTTGATCGCCTTGCAGTGATCCTCCACATATAGCCAATCGCGCACATTCGAGCCGTCGCCATATACGGGCAGTTGTTTGCCCGACAGCGCGTTCATGATCATCAACGGAATCAACTTTTCGGGGAACTGGTAGGGTCCATAATTGTTGGAGCAGTTGGTGATAATCGTCGGCATTCCATAGGTGTGATGGAAGGCGCCTACCCAATGATCGCTGGAGGCTTTCGACGCGGAATAAGGCGAGTTCGGCGCATAGGGAGTCTCTTCGGTGAAATAGCCATCGGATCCGAGCGAGCCGAACACTTCATCCGTGGAGACGTGTAAAAAGCGAAACGTCTTTTTCCTCTCAGCGGGCAAATCATCCCAGTAGAGGCGCGCGGCTTGAAGCATGGTGAACGTGCCGATCACGTTCGTCTGCACGAAGTCCTCGGCATGGACAATGGAACGATCCACGTGCGTCTCCGCCGCCAGATGGAAAACTCCCGCAGGCTGGTAATTCGCAAACAGCGACGAGACCAGTTCGCGATCCGTAACGCTTCCATTCACAAAGATATAATCCGGGTTCTCCTCCAGATCAACCAGCGAGAGCGGATTCGCCGCGTACGTCAGCGCGTCCAGGTTGACGACGCGGTATTCGCCGCTTTGGATCAACAAACGCGCGAAATTCGTACCGATAAATCCGCATCCGCCTGTGAGGAGAACAGTTTGTTTTTCAGTCATGTTTATCCTTTCGATCAGCTTCGTTCATGGGAGTCTCTGGGCGCAGCCGGATGTATCCCGGCGCGGCGCCAAAATCTGGACAGTTGTTTTTCTTAGTGTGTACAAGGGTTGATAGTAGCATAAGATCGGCGTCGAGACCCATTTTACCCAGTCATTGTTTTCCTCGCCAAACCCGGCGGGATCTGTTTTAATGATTTCATGCAGGGGATGGGAAATGATCAGGGAGAAACGCCGGGAGGCGAGGTCGCGATAAAAGCCTTCGAAATATTGGGCGTCTCCGCTCAATGCCTTGTCAATGAGGACCTTTTTATCATACTCAGGCACAAGCGGGACGCCGGTCACATACCCAAAGGTGAGCAACTGGCGCTGATCCATAAAAAGGATTTCGCCCAGCGGCGCGGCGCGTTCCACCTCGGCCCGAATGCCGTTCAAATCCTCGAGAACGTCCTCTTCGGATGGAAGAATATCGGGTAAAGGGTTGGCCGATGGATACTCAGGAGTAATATCCGCCAGCAACGCGATGGCGCGGATATCCCCGGCGACCGCGATCGGCTTCAGCCCTCTCAAGGCTCGATATCCGGGGAACGCGATCAACAGCGCCAGTATGATCCTGATCCAGGCGGGCATGGCGTTCAGCGAGTCGATCCATTGACGGCCGCCGTTGCGCCATGCCAGCGCGCCTGTAAACGCCAGCCCGATAATAAACATATCCAGGTTGTGCAAATCTCCGCCGCCGCCGATCTTGGCGCTGACGATCAAGCCCACTACCAGAAAAGCCAGCAACGGTAAAACGATTGCCAGTTTCTGCCAGGCATTGAGCGCCCAGCGGCGTGTCCTCAACAGATGGATCAAAATGATAACCAGGGGGGCGACGGTGAGAATGAGTCCCCCCAGGATGCCGTACTTATACGTCTCGTTGGGCAATAACCGATACCAAAGCAAGGGTTGGTCGGAGATGCTTTCACTAACGCCTGAAAGCGTGACGCCGCCTCCGATCTCACTGACAGTTGATCCCGCGCCCATTGCCTTTATCCACCCGACAATTTCAGGAACGAGGAACGGCGCAATATACCCGCCCAATACCCCTGCAATGCCGAGGATGATCGCCCGCCGCCAGACTCCTTTATCAAGCGCGGGCGCGCCGCCCATCTCCAACATGACCGCCCACATACCGGGCGCGAACAACCAGGTGGTACGGCTGACCTGGGCGAAATAACCGGCGGCGGCGATCAATGGAACAGCCAGCCATAATGGACGTCCCCAGGCAAACGCGACAACGATGGCGCACAGCAACAACGGCGGATGGATCGGTCCCTGTCCCACGAACGTAAACGCCCAAATGCCGGCCAATATCCATGGCAGGATATCCTTCTTCATCGGGCGATATGCGACCCAGCCTAAAATGAGATAGGGGATCACATTGATCAACGCCAGCCATAAGCGTTCCTGCCAGATCGTGATCCCATTCAACAGGAAGGGAATCCCGCCTATGAATTGCCTTCCCTTATCCAAATAAACAGGGATGGATTTGCCCTCGGGGTAATCATAAAGCCGGCTGCCGAACATGATGGAATAATCCCAGAGCCGGTTGCCCTCGGACCATCCCAATGAAAAAGGGTAGTCCGTTACCAGGGCCAGCGGCGCAAAAAACGCGGAGACTCCAAATATCAGCGCCAGCGCCGCAAGCAGGCTGGACCAATTTAGCGGCCGGTCGCTGTCTTTTGTGAGAAAGAAACCAAGCGCCAGCGTCGAGAAAGACGCCAGGACGATCCGCAGGTTGGGTCCGTGCAGGACGATCCCCCAAAATGTATATTGCAAAACGTAAATCGGCATGGCAATGGAAAGGATCGCAAATATCCAGCGAACAAGACCAAGACGATCGCGAAGCGCTGAAAGACGGCGGACAACCCGTTCCAGTTTTTGAGGCGTCCAAAGGAAAACCCCAATGCCGATAAAACAGGCGATGCAGAACAGGGTAAAAAGAAAAAAAGCCAGCGCCCACTTTGGGGAGAATTGTCCCAGCCATACCCCGGTCCCCCAGGCAACGTTATATAACTCCGCGCAGGCGCCGTAGAGCGCCCACGCGGCGGCGAACATCAGAAAAAATTTTTCCGAACTTTTGGGGAACGATCCATTCATTGGAATGTTTTCTATTTGCCTGAGTCAACCATGAAAAGCGCGCTGTCTTCAAGGGGACGTTAGAGAACGTCCGCTGCTCCATACTATAAAGCGCGCTGGCAAGTATATCAGGGAAGAAGATGCGCCAGATCATGCGGCTTGCGGGTATGCGATGATCTCATCTTTTGTTTAGAAGACCCAGCATGAGTTCATAATATTTTCGGCACATCCCCTCGACGGTGTGGTTTTGTAAAACATGCGCCCGCGCGGCCTCGCCGATCTCCTTTCGCAGCCGCGGATTCTCCAGCAGTTGTATGACAGCATCCGCCAACGCATCGGAGTCCCTTGGCGGCGTAAGCAGACCGTGAACGCCATGAGCGACTAATTCCTGAATCCCATCCACGCGCGTGGCCACGGCGGGAAGACCCGAAGCCATCGCCTCCAACAGCGCGCGCGGCAGGCCCTCCCAGAGCGAAGGCAGGACGAAGACATCCGCCGCGGCCAGCAACGCCGCGACGTCCGCGCGCATTCCCAGAAGTTTCACGCGCCCAAGCAGTCCCGGCCTCTCGATCTGATCCTCCAATGAGGCGCGCAGCGGGCCGTCCCCGCAAATGCCGACCAGCGCATTGGGGAAGCGGCTGACTATTTGAGGCACGGACTGGATCAAGTATTCATGTCCTTTTTGAACCATCAAGCGCCCGACGGTCAGCAGAAATAAATCGTTGGGACCAAGCCCCAATTCTCTTCGGACACGATCCCTAGGCGCCGCCGATCCCGCATCGAGCGGATCAATGCCGCTCAGAATTACCGCAACTTTTTCCGGTTTCACGCCTTCGGCGATTGCCTTTTGCCGCGTCTGTTCAGAGACCGCGATCAACATGCGCGCGAGTCCAACATTGATCATCCAACTGTGCAGTCTCTCCCTCCACGCGGGGAAGTTTTCGATCTCCCCGCGGTGAGTGGCGATCCGAACGGGGACGCCAGCCAGCCAGGCCAGCGGCAACCCCAACAGGTTGCTGTCATGCGTAAAGGTTTCGACGATATCGAACTTGCCGCGCGCCAGCGATCTCCACAGCCGCCATAAACCGCCGATCAAACTTCCGATTTGAAGCGGAAGGCCTACTCCATGTTGATAGGCTTGCAGGTTGTGAATGGGAAAGTCAACCGCGTCCGCCCATTGTTGATGGAGACCCTCCTTGTCATAAAAGAACGCGACAGCGACCTCGCATCCATGCGCTTTAAACCAGCGCGCTTGATCGAGCAATCCTTTTTGCGCGCCGCCCGTGGCCATCTGCGTTCCAACGAGCAGGATTGAAAACGTTTCCTTTGCCATGATTAATCGCGTCAAGGCGCGGAAGCGCTAAACGCCGAAGACCGCTTTATATTGGGGGATGATTGCGCCCAGCGTAAATTGATCCAGCCATTCTCTGGGCGGCTTGCGGATATTCCCCATCAAGACCGATTCAATCGCGCCAGCCATCGCCTCCACATCTCCGACCGGGACGAGATGGCCGTATTCGCCGCCCTTTAGAATTTCGGAGGGCCCGCTCAAACAATCCGCGCTGACCGTCGGGCAATCGCAAGCCAGCGCCTGAATCAACACGCCCGGCAGGCCCTCCCATTTCGAGGACAGGACAAAGACCGAAGCGCGTTTCATAAACGCGAAAGGATTGATTTCGAATCCAGGCAGGTCAACCAGGTTCTCCAAACCCGACGCGTGGATCAATTCTTCCAGGGCCTGTCGTTCCTCCCCGTCGCCGAGGATGATCAGGCGCGAGGGAATCTTCCTTCGAATGATGTCAAAGGATTTGATCAACGTGGGAAAATCCTTCTCTTCCGATAAACGCCCCACGCCCAAAACGACCGGGCATTGACCGTCGGCAAAAAAAGGGTGACTCACCGGCTGGTCTGCGGCTTGCAGGATTTGATCCGTGACAAGCGGGCTGTAAATGATCTGGATGCGCCCGAACGGTATGCGCGCATAGTTGGCCAGGTCTTCGGCGACGCCGCGCGACACGGCCACGATCCCATCCGCAAAAGGATAAACGATTGAAACTACGAGTCTTTCCAAAATCTTCTTCCAGCGCGCGCGCTTGTTCTTCGACAGATGGGTCGAGACGCGCGCGACGACTCTTGTGGACGCGCCGGTTATTTTTTTGGCGACGATGGCGATCACGCTGGTCACTTCAAATGGCGATAACAGGGCTTTGGGTCTTTCCGCGCGCAGGTAACGCATAAGTTTTACGAACATGGTCAGCGGGCTGGTTGTGTCGAAATCAATCACGCGCGCGTCGGGCGGCGCTTCGGAAAGAAGCGGACCTTCGGCGCGCGCCAACACCAAATCCACAGGCTGCCCCGCTTCGACGAATCCCCGCGCCAGTTGAAGCATGACGCGTTCCGCGCCGCCAATCCCAAGGTCATGGAAGAAGATGGCAATGCGGTCCGGGTTGGATTCCATTTCCGGTTCAGAGCGCGCCGTTCTTTGCATTGTGACTCAACCAATCCTGGAACATCAACACATACCACAATGGGTAATGCCAGTCCTTTTGCTTTTGGAGATGCTCAGTCCATCTTTTTCGAATCGGCTCAGGGTTCAGGTAGCCTTCACTGCGCAGACGATTCTCATCCAAAAGGTTTTCAGCCCAATCGCGAAGCGGTCCGCGCAGCCACGAATCAATCGGCACGCCGAAACCCATCTTCGGACGTTCGACCATCTTCTGCGGCACGTATTGATACAACGCCTGACGCAAAATCCATTTACCCTTGCCGGAGCGAATCTTCATGTGAAGCGGGAGCCGCCAGACAAACTCGACCACGCGGTGATCGTCCAAAAACGGAACCCTCCCCTCCAGGCTTGTCGCCATGCTGGCGCGATCCAGTTTGACCAGAATATCATCGGGCAGGTACGTGTTGAAATCCAGGTACATCATGCGTTGGGCAAACTCGGGCAGGAGTTGGGAATTCTCAGGCGCGGTATGAAAGGCGGGCGGTTCGCGCCCATCAATCACCACCTGTTTCGGCTGATCCCAGTTTGAACTGAACCTCCAATACAATTCATCCGCGCTTTTTGTTTTGGCGATCTCAGCCAGATGATAGAACCGTGTGGCAAGCCGTCCATGCGAGGTGATTTTTTGCCAGTCCAGTCGGGATGCCTGGTCAAAAACGGCTCCGGCGACCTTACGCACAGGCAGGGGAACGCGCCCCACCAACCCCCAGACATTCAATGAATTGAAATAGCGGGTGTACCCGCCGAACAATTCATCGCCGCCGTCGCCCGAAAGCGAAACCGTCACATGTTGCCGCGCGAGTTTTGAAACCAGATGTGTGGGTATCTGGGACGAATCGCCGAACGGCTCGTCGAACATAAAAGCGAGTTGCGGGATCACGTCCAGCGCGTCGCGCGGCGAAACGTATAGTTCGGTGTGATCGGTCTTGAGATGCAAAGCGACTTCCTTTGCGTATTCCGCTTCGTTGTACGCGCCCTCCTGAAACCCGATGGTGAACGTCTTGACGGGGCGCGCGCTTTGCGCCTGCATCATTGCGACGATGGTTGACGAATCGATCCCGCCGGAAAGGAAAGCGCCGAGGGGCACATCCGCGATCATGCGATCCCGGACGGAGGCTTTGAGCAGTTGATCCAATTCGGATATCGCCTCCCGATCGTCCCCTCGAAATGGATTTTGGATTCCCCTTTCCACCGCTTCACGCGCCGACC
>Ga0247727_10006686_pt1 | contig 22512 bp, 11 predicted proteins | sample WisWelCaveWW1625_FD_202498 | JGI IMG/M metagenome (GOLD analysis project Ga0247727, IMG submission 202498) | Biofilm microbial communities from Wishing Well Cave, Virginia, United States - WW16-25 | ecosystem: Environmental > Aquatic > Deep subsurface > Groundwater > Cave microbial mat | place...
AGGACATCGCCCAGCCGCCGCCCGACACCAAGCCGCCCGGACCGGGAACCTGCCCGGGCGCCCTCTGTGACAACAGCCAGGGAGACGGCGGCTTCAACGTGGACCTGGTCGTCCTGGACGCGGACGGCGACGGCTTCATCTTCGGCGGCGAGCCGGTGATCGTGTCGGCCGCCGGGACCACGAACCCCGGCGGGTGCGTGGGCGGCGGGGCGCAGTTCCGATTCTTCAAGGGCGGTGTGGCCCCCGCCAACGTGGTCCAGGACTGGTCGTCCGACCCGACGTTCAACGACAACCCGACGGCCGACGTGGAGTACCACGTTCAGGTGCGCTGCAGCATCTCCCCGGTCACCTGCGCCTCCACTCCGTCGGCAGCGGCCGGGACGGAGAGCATCCCCGTCTACCCGGGTGATGGACAGGATATCGTCCTGACGGTCACGCACACGGCCGGCACCACGACCATCACCTGGCCGTCGCGCCTGCAGCCGCCGCTGGTCTCCGGCTACGACTTCTACAAGGGAACCATCAACAGCTCGGGCGACCCAGGTTTGGCGACGCTTGCCGGACTGACCTGCGTCTCCGGCAACATCGCCCAGCCGCCGGGCGCGCCCGGCCCGCTGCTCACCCAGACGGAGGCGATCAATCCCGTGCTCGGCAAGGTGACCTACTTCCTGGCCGGCCACAGCCCGCTCGCCGCGGGCGGCCAGGCGGCTCTCGGGAGGCGATTCGACGGGGTGGCGTACCCGCTCCGCGCCCTGCCGCCCGTCTGTCCGTAGCGGCGCCCGGTTCGACGTAGCATCCCCAAGGGGCCCCGGGTCACCGGGGCCCCTCTCTCTATCGCCGCACAATTCCGTGATCGGCGCGACCGCCGCGCTGGACGCCCCGGCGGCCCGCCGCTATATTCCCCCACGTGGCCGTGGACATGGCCCCGGAGGGGCGGCATGCGAAGCGACTGGAAGGCCGAGCGCGGAGAAGGGCGCCTGGGGACGCTTCTAGGCCTGAGCGTCCTGGTCCTGACCGTCTACCTCGGCTTCAAGGTCATCCCGGTCATGGTGAACGCCTACGCCTTCCGGGATTACATCGAACAGGAGACGCGGTTCGCGGGCCTTCAGAAAAAGGACGAGGAGGTCGTGAAGCGGGTGCTGCGCAAGGCCGAGGAGCTCGAACTGCCGGTCAAGGCCAAGAACATCAAGGTTAACCGGAGCGCGTCGCATTTCGACATCGTCGTCCGGTACACGGTGCTTATCGAGACCCCCCTCTACACCTACAACTGGGACTTCAGCGAGGAGTGCCGCGCGCCGCTGTTCTGATCCGGCGCGCCTGGCGCGGACGCCTTTCTCATCGCACGAGCATCCCGGAGCGCTCCCAGCGTGTGAAGCGGAAGACCGCGGTCGCGCTGTGCAACAGCCGTCCAAGACCGCTGTCGCTCCCGCGTGCCAGCGCCAGGGCGCCGTCCGGGCCCACGCCGTCGAACGACCAGTAGATCAGCAGGGCGCGGCCGACGATGTTCTGCCTCGGCACGAAGCCCCATTCGCGGCTGTCGAGGCTGTCGTCCCGGTTGTCGCCCATCGCGAAGTACTGACCTTCGGGCACCTCGGCCGGACCGTAGCTGTCGAGGCTTTCCGGCACCTCACCGGGGTGCTTGTGAACGGCGTACGGCTCGTCCAGGGCGGTGAATCCCTGTTGCCCGGCCGGCTGGATGTAGACCACCCGATTGACGATCTGGATCGCGTCGCCGGGCAGGCCGATCACGCGCTTGACGTAGTCCTGCTGCGGATCGTGGGGGTACCGGAAGATAACGATGTCCCCGCGTCGCACCGGGGAGAAGGGCAGGACCTCCCGCTCGAGCGGAGAAGAGAGCGGCGCCACCGCGAACTTGTTGACCAGCACGTGGTCCCCGATGAGGAGCGTGTCCTCCATCGAGGCGCTCGGGATCTTGAACATCTGGAACAGGAAGGTCCGCACGAACAGGGCGAAGATCATCGCGATCAGCGCCGCTTGACCGTAATCGAACAGGAAGCGCCTCGGACGGACGGGCTCTCCCACCTCAGTCCACCTTCAGGAGGGCGAGAAATGCTTCTTGAGGTATGTCGACCCGTCCGACCTTCTTCATGCGCTTCTTGCCCTCCTTCTGCTTCTCGAGTAGCTTGCGCTTCCGGGTGATGTCGCCGCCGTAGCATTTGGCCAGGACGTTCTTGCGGAGCGCCGCGACGTTCTCGCGGGCCACGATCTTGCCGCCGATCGCGGCCTGGATCGCGACCTCGAAGAGCTGGCGCGGGATCTCCTCGCGCAGCTTCCGCGCCAGGCTGCGGCCCTTGGCCGGCGCCCGGTCACGGTACACGATGAGCGACAGAGCGTCGACCGGCTCGCCGTTCACCAGGATGTCGAGCTTCGCCATGTCCGACTTCCACCAGCCGCTGTGATGGTAGTCCAGGGAGGCGTACCCGCGGGACAGCGTCTTGAGCCGGTCGTAGAAGTCGATGACCACCTCGTTGAACGGCAGATCGTACGAGATCAGCACCCGGGAGGGCGTCACGTACCTCAGATCCTTCTGCACCCCGCGCTTGTCCTGGCACAGCGCCAGGATCGCGCCGACGAATTCGGGCGGCGTCAGGATGAGAGCGGTGATCACCGGCTCCTCCCACTCGTCGATGTTCTGCGGCGGCGGGAGGCGGGCGGGGTTGCTCACCTCGATCCGCTCGCCGTCCGTCGTCGTGATCCGGTAGCGCACGGAGGGGGCCGTGGTGATGAGCGACATGCTGAAGTGCCGCTCCAGGCGCTGCTGCACGATCTCCATGTGCAGCAGGCCCAGGAAGCCGCACCGGAAGCCGAACCCGAGGGCCTCGGAGTTCTCCGGCTCGACGGAGAACGAGGCGTCGTTGAGCCGCAGCTTGTCGAGGGCGTCGCGCAGGGCGTCGTAGCCGCTCTCGCCGATGGGGAACAATCCGGCGAAGACCATCGGCTTCATCTCCTGGAATCCGGGGAAGGCCGTCTCCGTCGGCCGCCGGGCCTCGGTCAGGGTGTCGCCGATCCGGACTTCGACGGCGTTGCGGATGTTGGCCACGACAAACCCGACCTCGCCCGCCGACAGCGCGTCAACCGGCACGCTCTTGGGAGTCAGGAGCCCGATCTCCTCCACATCGTAGGACTGCCCCGTCGTCATCAGCACGATCTTCGCCCGGCGACGCAGGGTCCCTTCCATGATGCGCACCAGGACCATCACGCCGCGGTAGGGATCGAACCAGGAGTCGAACACCAGCGCCTTGAGCGGGGATTCGGGATCGCCCTTCGGGGGCGGGATGTCGCGCACCACCGCTTCCAGGATCTCGGCGACGCCGGTGCCCGCCTTGGCGGAGCACAGGAGGGCGTTCTCCGCCGAGATGCCGATGATGTTCTCGATCTGCTCCTTGGCGCGCGCCGGATCGGACGACGGCAGGTCGATCTTGTTGATCACCGGCAGCACGGTCAGGTGGTGGTCCACCGCCATGTAGGAGTTGGCCAGCGTCTGGGCCTCGACCCCCTGGGCCGCGTCGACCACCAGGAGCGCGCCCTCGCACGCCGAGAGGGAGCGTGACACCTCGTAGGCGAAGTCGACGTGCCCCGGCGTGTCGATCAGGTTCAGGCGGTAGGTCCGTCCGTCGCGCGCCCGGTACTCGAGCGCCACGGAGTGCGCCTTGATGGTGATGCCGCGCTCGCGCTCGAGGTCCATGTCGTCCAGGACCTGGTCGTTCATCTCCCGCAGCGTCAGCGCCCCGCACAGCTCCAGGATGCGGTCGGAGAGCGTCGTCTTGCCGTGGTCGATGTGGGCGATGATGCAGAAGTTGCGGATGAGGCTGACGTCCATGGCCGCCTCAGAGGTCCAGGCCGGGGTCGGCGTTCTGGCTCAGGGGAGCGGTCCGTCCGAGGAGGAGCTGGCGCCGGCCGACCTCGGCGATCATGGCGGCGTTGTCGACGGCCAGCTCGCGGCTGACGGCATGACACGCGATCCCGGACCGCGCCGCCTCCTCGGCGACGCGGCGGCGGAGCAGCGAGTTGCAGGCGACCCCGCCCGAAAGGCAGACGGCCCGGGCCCCGTGGCGGGATGCGACGGTCAAAAGGCGGCGGACCATGAACTCGACCACTGACGACTGGAACGAGGCGACGAGATCGCGCGCAGCGTCCGACGGCTCTTCGGTGGCGGGGTAGGCCCGCTGCAGGCCGCGCGCCTGGGCGTGCCGCAGGGCCGCCGTCTTGAAGCCGCTGAACGAGAAGTCGAGACTGCCGTCGCTCATCCTCGGGGGCGGGAGGCGGACCGCCGCGGGGTCGCCGGTCGGCGCCAGACGATCGATCACCGGCCCGCCCGGGTAGCCGAGACCGAGGAGCTTCGCCACCTTGTCGAACGCCTCTCCGGCGGCGTCGTCGCGGGTGCGCGCCAGCCGTGTGATCTGCTCATCCGCCCCGACCAGGTAGAGGCCGGTGTGGCCCCCCGAGGCGATCAGGCTGACCGACGGCGCCGGGATCTCGCCGTGCTCCAGCCAGACGGATCGCAGATGGGCCTCCAGGTGGTTCACCGCCAGGAGCGGAATGCGCCGCACCCAGGCGATCGCCTTGGCCGCCTGCAAGCCGACGAGCAGCGAGCCGACGAGACCCGGACCATACGTAACAGCGACAGCGTCCAGATCGGAGAGCGTCACCCCGGCGCGCCGCAGGCTCGTGTCGATCACCAAATCGATCGCCTCCAGATGGTGGCGCGACGCGATTTCCGGCACGACGCCGCCGTACTCGCGGTGGATGTCGGCCTGCGAGGCGATCACGTTCGACAGGATGGCGCGCCCCCGCACGACCGCCGCCGCGGTCTCGTCGCAGGAGCTCTCGACGCCCAGGATCAGGGGCTCGGACATCGGGACCGCCGCTCAGCGGCGCGGCGCGGCCCCGCCCGCGCGGGTCGCCGCCCCGTCCGCGGCGACCGCCGCGTGGCCGCACAGCGCCGGCAGGCTCTCCGTGTAAGGCGGGCGCGCGACGCCGCGCTCGGTCACGATGGCCGTGACCAGCCGGTTGGGGGTCACGTCGAAGGCCGGGTGGATGACCGGCACGCCTTCGGGCACGATGCGTCGGCCACCGATGTGCGTCATCTCGGAAGCGTCGCGCTCCTCGATCGGGATGCGATCTCCGGTCGGAATGCCGAGATCCACCGTGGAGGTCGGGGCGGCGACATAAAAGGGCACGCCGTGGGCGTACGCCAGGACCGCCAGCTGGTAGGTGCCGATCTTGTTGGCGACGTCGCCGTTGCCCGCGATGCGGTCGGCGCCGACCAGGCACAGGTCGATCGATCCCTTCTGGAACAGATGGCCCGCCATGCCGTCGCACAGCACGGTGACCGGGATGCCGTCCTTCTGCAGCTCCCAGGCGGTCAACCGCGCCCCCTGGAGGAACGGACGCGTTTCGCCGGCGAACACCGTCACCTGCTTGCCGCACTCGACCGCCGCCCGCACCACGCCCAGCGCGGTGCCGTAACCGGCGGTCGCCAGGGCGCCCGCGTTGCAGTGGGTCAGGATGCGGCCGGTCGCGGGGAGCAGCGCGGCGCCGAAGCGCCCGAGGCTGCGATTGGCCTCGCGATCCTGCTCCGCGATCCCCACTGCCTCGCTCACGAGGGCGGCCGTGATGGCGTCGGGCCGATCTCCGCGGTGCGCCTCGAAGCAGCGGCGCATCCTGTCGATGGCCCAGAACAGGTTGACCGCCGTCGGCCGGGTCGAGGCGAAGAGGCGGGAGAGCGCCTCGAAGCGCGCCGCGGGATCGGCGGTGCCCTCGGCCATCCCCGAGGCGGAACCATTCCGGAAGCCGAGCGCGATGCCCATGGCCGCGGCGACGCCGATCGCCGGAGCGCCGCGGATCGCCATGTCGCGAATCGCCGCCGCCACCTCCTCGGGCGTCCGCAGGCGAAGATAGACCTCCTCCTCCGGCAGCCGTCGCTGATCGAGCATGACGACCGCCTCGTCGGTCCAGCCGATGGTCTTGAACATGGTCCCGGCCATGTTACTGGAAAGCGGCGCGCGGGCGCAATTGTTGCCCACGAGACCTTGCAAGCCTCGAGCCCGAGATTCGAACCTAGGCATCGGGCCATCCCCAGGATAGGCCGCGCGAGGCATATCTCCTCTCGATTCGGGCATCCGGGTGCGGCCCCGGGGCCCGGGACGGCCCGGAATCCCCCCGCGGCGACCCTTTGATCGCTCCCCCAATCTTCACAAAGTCGTTGACACCACAACCGGTTGGACGTATCTCCTAGAAAAATGATTGCGCTGTGGCTGACGGTATCGTAACGTCGCAGTCGCGCCCTTCTGTCTCCAACCTGCGAGACAGGGGCGCTCTTTTCTTGGAGCGTCGGAGCAGAGCATCATGACTGGGGTTCCATACAAGCGGGTCGGAGCCGCCGTTGCGTCACTCGGTGTTCTGGGCGGGGCCCTTCTCGGCCTGTCGCTGGTGGTGGCCGGCCGCGGGGCAGGTGGCGCCGGGGGTGGCAGGGCCTCGGAAGACATCGCCGGCGTCGACAGCTCGGCGGAGTACTGGCGCCGCACCCGGCTGCCGCACGGTATCAGCCGGCCCGAGGGGCTGAGCCCCTTCGGATCGCTGTGGCCCGGATTCCGAGGGCCGATGGGGAGGCCGGGGCTCGTCGCGACGGGAGCGGGCTACGTCGATCTGGGCGCCCCCGGAGAAGCCGCAAGGCTGATGCCTCCCGCCCTGCGGCGGCATGGCGATGTGCCGCTCCCCGGGGGCCGCGGGAGACTTTGCGTCGGGACCAACATCGTGCAGGTGAGCGCCGCCGCCCTGCGGGTGATGGGACCGGAGGGCGTCGAGAGGGCGCTTCGAAGACACGCCCAGGTGATGGCGGCGGTCCAGGAGCGCGGCTTCGTGGTCCGCACGCGGACACGCGAAGAGACGGCGCGCCTGGCCGCGGAGGACTGGCTCCTCGGCGCCTCGCCGTACCACCCGGGGTTCAAGATCGAGGCGGGGCTGGGACGGACGCCGCTGATCGAGAAGCGCCGCGCGGAGAGCCGCACCCTGCGCCTCCAGGTCCTGGGATGGAGCGCGCTCGACACCGATGGGTTGAGCGAGCTGCGCCGCGCGGTGGAGCGGGTCGCCGGCCCGGCGTCGGTGCAGGCCGAGGGTGACGGCCGGCTGCTGGTGGTCGAGGTGCCTGCCGATCGGGCGGCGATGCTGGCGGCGATCGAGGAGGTCGAGGCGCTCCAGGAGGACCCCGAGTGGATGCTTTACAACGCGGAGGCGCCCGGGCTGATCATGACCGGAAGCGTCGAGGACACGCTCGGGGCGCGCCCGTACCATGACATCGGCCTCGATGGCGGCGGCATCGACACGAACATGGACGGCCGGCGGGTGAACGACGGCAGCGACACGGTCCCGCCGCAGATCGTCGCCGTGACCGACAACGGGCTGAGCCTTGACACGCCCAACTTCTCGCAGACGGCGACCCAGACGACTACGGGGATCTTCCCCGTGGGGCCGTCCCACCGCAAGGTGCAGGCCTTCCAGGCCATCAATGACAGCGGCGACAGCTGCGACGCGGTGATGTCGGGATCGGGGACGCACGGCAACGTGGTGGCGGCCGCGATCGCCGGCTGGCCGTCCCAGATCGGCGTCTTCGCCACCAAAACGACGCTGCCGCGGAACCCCCTGGTCTCCGGGATCGCCCTGGATGGGGTGGCGCGCGGCGCGCGCATCATCATGCAGGACGCGGCGGCGCCATCGCGGTGCATCATCGACGAGCTGATCGAGCAGGGCGGCAACCTGGTGTCCTTCAACCTGTCGACGTGGATGGCCACGGCGCGCGACGGAGGGAACAACGTCCACCTGCACGTCATGCCGTTCGGCGTGCCGAACTTCGACAACATTCTCGACAATCCGCAGAACGGGACGTACCCGATCCAGGCGTCGCAGATCGACACCTTCCTGGTCAACAATCGCGACTACATGGTGTTCGTGCCGGTCGGCAGCCAGGGGGCGCACCCCAGCAACCTGACGCAGCGGCGCTATCCGGATCTGTTCGACGGCACGGCCCTCGACAACGATGCGAACACCCCCTCGCTGGTCCAGATCCCGCCGCCGTCGAGCGCCAAGAACATCGTCAGCGTCGGCAGCCACCGCACCGACATGACGACTTTCGCGGGTTCGTTCAACGAGGAGGAGGTGCCGTCGCCGTGGGCGTCCCGTGGTCCGGCGACGCCGGCCTCCCTGCGCACCGCGCCGATCGTCACCTCCGTGGGCGAGGATTTCAGCGGCGTGTTCGGCGCTCCGGGGGTGGGGGGCGTGGCGGTGTTCCGCAGCCGTGACAACGACAACCTGGCGCCGATCGAGGCGCAGCTCGACGAGCTGAACTTCGGGACGTCGTACGCCGCGGCGTACGTCACCGGAGCGGGGGCGATCATCCGCGACTACTTCGAGCAGGGGTTCTATCCGAGCGGCAACCGGACGGCGGCGGACCGGATGCCGAGCGTCTCCGGGGCGCTCGTGAAGGCGGCCCTCGTGGCGGGCGCGAATTTCCACGAGGAGAGCGGTGCGACCGGCTATCCCACGTCGACGGATCGCTTGATCGGGCAGGCGCGCGCGGGGAACCTGGGGACGGTGGCCGGCACGGACGTCGGCGTCATGGGGAACAACGAGCAGGGATACGGCCGCGTGCAGGTGTCGAGCGTGCTGCCGATCCCGAACTGGCCGCCCGCGCGGGGTGTGGGGGCCCCCGACACGGTGGAGTATCCGGCGGCGGGTCTGCTCGTCTACGACGATCTGGGGACGGGCGAGCCGCCGATCGACAACGCCGCGAACACGCAGACCGAGAAGACGTTCACGGTCAACGCGCCGAACATGGTGACGCTTCCCGGCGGAGGGCGCGCGGCGGCGACCGGCCAGTTGAGGGTGGCCCTGGCGTGGCCCGATCCGCCGGGCGTGGCGGGTGGGGACGGGGCGCTCATCAACGACCTGGACCTGGAGGTGGAGTCGCCCGGCCCGGACAACGATATCGCCACGGCCGCCGACAACCTGGTGTACGACGGAAACGTCTACATCCTGGGGCAGGGGCCGCGGTCGGGGCAGTGGTCGCAGGGACGCCTCCCGGCCGGTTTCGACGTGGGGGACAAGAGGAACCCGGTCGAGGCGGTTCACCTCACCGCCGACCTGAACGGGGACGGGGACGCGCTCGACTCGCAGTTGGTCGCCGGCGTCTGGCGCGTGCGCGTCAAGCGCGGTGCCGGAGGGGCGACACCGGGCCTGGTGGGCCGCATCGACGCCGCCTCGGAGGACATCAACCTGAACTTCCGTCTCGACGCCGGGGAGGACCTGGACGCGGACGGGCTGCTCGACGCGGGCGGACAGCCGTTCGCCCTGGTGATCGCCGGGCCGGTCCTGGGAACGGGGTCGCAGACCTGGGGCGGGGCCCCCCACGCGCTGCCGCAGAGCCGCACCCACCTCGACAGGGCGACCTACGGCTGCTCGGACGACGTCGTGGTCGAGGTGTTCGATCCCGACGGCACCGCCGCGGGGCTCGAAGCGTCGGTGACGCTCACGGTGCAGAATGCCTCCGGGACGGTCCTCGACACGGAGCGGGGGTTCGCGTTCGCGGAGCAGCCACCCGGCAGCAAGGCGTTCCGCTCGGCGCTCGTCCCGGTGCGCCTGATCCTGCCAGTGCCGATCGCGGACAACGGGATGCTCGAGACGGACACCGGGCAGTTCGTCGTCGTCGACTATCCGGACATACCGGTGGCGAGCCAGGCCCGGGCGACCGTCAACTGCAATCCGAACCTGTTCACCGGCGTCTTGCAGGTGAGGGACGAAATCGACTCGGCGGCCGTGTTTACGGGAGGGTGCGATCAGGACCAGTACCCCGACGCGGATGAGACGCTCACCTATACGATCGCACTGCTCAACGCCAACCGCGGCGACGACTACACGGAAATGACGGCGACGCTGGTCGCCTCGGGGACGGGGGCGCCCGCCCTCCAGGTGCTCGACTCGCCCAAGACGATCGGGCGCTTGCCGGGAGGCCAGTCGACGGCCGTCAGCTTCTCCCTGGGCGTGAACACCGCGGCCCTGAACGGCATCGCGGTCGCCAATCGCAAGGTGACCCTGACGCTGACGCTCGACTCGACGTCGCGATCGAAGATCGTCGGGCGGCAGAGCTTCGCGTTCACGCACGCGCTGAACTCCGACAAGGAGGTGTTCCACTACTCGACCGACCATCCCGCGGGCCAGAGGGAGGTGCGGGACCTGAACCGGAACTTCCAGATCGATCTGCCGGACCGGATCAGCCCGTTCACCGGGATCCAGATCCCGGACGAGGACATCACCTTCTCGACGATGTGGCTCACCGACGGCGGCCTCGTGCGGAACACCCTGGGCGAGGATCTCAACAACAACAACATCCGCGATCCCGGGGAGGACATCATCCCGAACAGCGCGTTGGATCGAGGCATCCTCGCCCTCGCGACCGGCCCTTCCGCGGGCGACAAGGCTCCCTTCACCCTCGACACCAACAACGGCGGCTTCGTCCCGCTGCGCCACCCGAACAGCGAGGCGGGACTGGCGGGCAACGCGGTGCTCTGGGAGTACCGCACCTCGGGGCTGTGCGGCTTCCAGACCGCGATCCCGGACGGGGACAACGCGGACCTGTTCCAGAACAACGGGGCCGGCGTCTGGCACACCGGTGACGGCGACCTGTTCACGCCCGACGAGGTGTCGACCGCGTGCGACGACTACGGCATGCCGTACAGCCCGTCGACCCCGCTGGCGTCCGAATTCCTCTTCGACATGCTCGAGTCGCCGATCGTCGCCAAGGTGCACCAGACGGCGGACGCGCGCGGTTTCCCGTACACGGTCGAGTTCCAGCGGCTGGCCATGAACCTGAACCACCAGACGCTCGACGCCTACGCGGGCGGCCTCATCAACTTCGACTCGGACATCGACAGCGACGACCGGAACTGCCTGCTGTGCCAGGTCTTCTACCCGCGCTTCGGCGGGGCCTACTACCAGGTGGCCCGGTTCAACACCTACGAGTACGGCGTCGACCCGGCGGGGCTGGGGGAGACGCAGCAACGGACGTTCGGTTCGCGCGTCGACCCGAACAACTCGATCAACGGCGGCACGGTGAGCGGCGACGAGACCGGCTTCTCCGCCTTCACCCAGGGTTCGAACCCGGACTCCGCCAACCCCATTCCGACGGCCCCGCCCGATCTCCTGCCGTATCCGGTGCCCGGCGGGCCCCTGCCCCTGGCCTCCGACGGCACGCCGGCGGCCAACACCGTCGCCGGGCCGACCCGCAATCTGGAGCTGTCGCTGGTGGACTACCAGGACAGCTACGTCTTTTTCCCCACCGGCCCCGGGGCGTTCGAGCCGGGAGGGTTCTTCAATCCCGGCACCACCGGCAACCGGTGGCAGATCGGGGTCGGCTTCTTCGTGCTGGAGAGCGCCTCGCTGCAGAGAGACTACGGGCTGGCGGTGGACGACCCGGTCCTGGAGTGGGACGAGTTCCACCCGGTGGACGAGGGACAGTTCGTCCCGGCGCACACGCCCGCATGCCAGAGGTTCGGCCAGCCGGGCCAACCCGCGGGGCAGCAGTGCGCCACCCTGGTCGTGGACCGCGCCAGGCTCTACGAGTGCGACGACGCGCTCCAGGTCACGGTGAACGACCCGAAGCGCGCCGGACAGGGAACGGTGCAGGTGGAGGTGGCCTCCGACAGCGACGGCCAGCCGGTGTCGGCCGGCCTGGGCTCCGCCGTCACGCCGGTGAAGAGCTTCACCCTGCCCGAGACGACCCCGGGGCTGTTCAAGGGGACCATCCCGGTGACCTCGCAGTTCAACAACACGGGCACCCTGTTCGTCACCCCTGCCACCGACCAGTCGCTGAGTGTCTACTACCTCGACCCGCTGTGCGACGGGGACGGCGACGCCCAGGTGAACGAGTCGCTGTTCGCCAACCTGGATGGCGACAACATCGCGGCGGCTTCCGACCGCTGCCCGCTGGTCTACGATCCGGGGCAGGCCGACCAGGACGGCGACGGTGCCGGCGACCTGTGCGACCGCTGCCCGTCGATCTCCAACCCCACCCAGGCCGACATCGACGCCGACGGAGTGGGTGACGCCTGCGACTTCGACGACGTCGATTTCGACGGGGTCGTGAATTCGATCGACAACTGCCCCGACGTTTACAACCCCGGGCAGGAGCCCGGCACCGGCAGCCGCGGCGCCGCCTGCAGCCAGACGACGAACCGCGACGGCGACGGCACGATCGACCTCAACGACAACTGCGTGCGCACCCCGAACTCCACGCAGGCCAATGCCGACGGCGACAACCTCGGCAACGCCTGCGACGGCGACTGCGCGGCCGCCTCGGCCGGCACGGCCGCCACGGGATCCTGCGAGCGCACCAGCACGACCGTCTGCACCGTCAACGCCAACTGTCCCACGACCGGGAATTGCAGCGCCACGACCGCCACCGTCTGCTCCAACAACGGCCAATGCCCTTCGGGCGAGACCTGCGTCAACGTCGCCCAGGAGACCTGCAAGCGGGCCACCGTCGTCAACTCCGGCACCTGCTACACACTCGCCGACGACTTTGATGGCGATCTGGTCACGGACGCATCGGACAGCTGCCCGACGATCTCCAACGCCCCGGTGATCCCTGGCACGATCCACCAGGCGGACACCGATCTGGACGGGCTCGGGGACGTCTGCGACCCGGCCGGGACGCTGGACGACGATCGGGACGGCGTGCCGGACGACCTGGCGCGGTACACCGTCGAGGTCTCATGCCGCGCCCTGCCGCTCGCCCGGCTGGTCGTCCGGGAGATGCGGGCCGGGGACGTGGACGGCGACCGCGACATCTTCATCGACGCCGGCGAGAAGGGACGGGTCTATCTGTCGGTGACCAACGCCGGCCAGTTCGACCTCACCAACGTCACCTTCAACCTCGGCAGCACCGATCCCGACGTCGCCTGCGTCACGGTGCCGTCGGTGCACCGGGCCCTGGTCGAGGCCGGAACGACGCTCGTCCTGGGATCGATCGGCCCCGACAACACCGCCGGCACGGCCGACGACTCGGGGGACTTCTTCGAGCTGGTCGCCAGGACGACGCTGCAGAGCACTTCCGGATCGAGCCCCGCCACGCTCGACCTGGCGCTCACGCTGACCTCCGCCGAAGTGCTGGGCACCGCCTCCGCCGTGCCGGTCCGATTGGTTGCGGACCTCGACCTGCCCACGGGGGCCACGCAGGTGAAGGTCGTGGGACCGGACGGCCTTCCCGGGACCACCGATGACGGCGTCATCCTCGAGAACTTCGAGACCGAGCGGGACGGCCACGCCGGTATCCGCATCAGCGACAAGCCGATCGGCACTCCGGGGGTGAAGAACGACACGATCGGGTTCACGGTCGGGACGGGGCCGGGCGGCCTGAGCGTGCTGGCCGCGGTCGCCTGCGGCGGCTTCAACACCCCTCCGCTCGACCCGGGCTGCAGGATCGATCCCGACAACGACATGGGCTGGCACGTGCACTGTCCGGCGGGGACCTGCCTCAACTCCACGCTGTTCGTGACCCCGGCCGACGGGGCCCTGGCGAAGAGCGGGCCGAACTCGCTTCACTGGGGCCACCACATCGACCCCTTCAGCCGCTCCGGGGACACGACCCGCTTCCGTCAGCTGGCGGCCTTCGTGACCAACCCGATCAACCTGGTGGTCTACCCCGATCCGGGCGATCTCCAGCTGAGCTTCTTCCACATCGCCGACATGATCACCATCAGCGACCTGAACCGCTTCGGGCGCCGCGCCGCCAGCCACGGCCCACCGACCGGTGCCGCGCGCCCGATTCAGGACGACGAGGCGTTCGATTACGGCGACGTGCAGATCCAGATCGACACCAACCCGGCTCCGGCGATCGACGCCTGGGGCTACTGGGACAAGCTGGTGCCGTACGAGAACGTGTACGACCATGTCCCGCAGGTGTGGAGCCGGTTCGGCACGGCGATCACCTACTGCAACCTGACGCCGGCCGACACCGGAGGCGCGGCCCCGGCGCCGCGCGGGGCGCGCGAGACGATGTGCTGGCCGCAGGGAGTCTGGGCGAGCTGCGGCTGGCCATACGACGGCTCGACCACGCTGGGCTGCCCGGGTCCCGGGACACCGGGGGCGACCGGCGCCGGCAACTGGGTGCAGACCCGGTTCGACCTGTCCACCTTCCTCGGCCAGCGGGTGCGCATCCGGTGGATCGGCCAGTCGTGGGAGTTCAACAACGCCGCCTCGTCGTACCAGGAGCTGGGCGGGACGTGGGAAGACCTGGACACCGACGACGGCTGGTGGATCGACGACATCCGCCTGGTCGGCGCGATCCAGCAGCAGATCACGCCGAACCCGGACACCAAGGCCGCGCTTCCCGGAGCCTGTCCCGCGGCCTGCAATCCGGGGATCGGTGACGGCGGCACGCAGGCGTCGCTCGTCATCCATGACGCCAACGCCGACGGCATCATCGAGCGCGGCGAGCGGCTGACCATCGACGCGTCGGCGTCGACCCTGCCGGGTGGCTGCTCGGGTGGCGTGGCGCAGTTCCGCTTCGAGCGGGACGGGCAGGTCGTGCAGGACTGGAGCGCCAACAACCTGTACCTCGACACGCCCCTGAAGGACACCGGCTACCGGGTCAAGGTGCGCTGCAGCTCCGACCCGGCCTGCGCCAGCCTCACAGGCGCTACCGGGCAGGCGCTCGTGTACACCGGGGACGGGAACGACGTCTACCTCACCGTGACCAGCGGAACGCCCCCCCAGACCGCCGTGATCAGCTGGACGGCGCGGCCACAAGTCTCCTCGGTGTCGGGGTACGACGTGTTGCGGGGTCAGTACACCATCACCCAGGTCGACGCGAGCCTGGCGACGCTGCAGTGCGTCATCCCGGACGTGCCGCAGGCGCCGGTGGGGAACCTGATCACCGTCCAGGATCCCGCGATCCCGCCGCAGAGCAATCTCATCTATTACTACTACGTGGGGCACAGCAGCCGTGCCGCGGGGGCGCTCGCCGCGCTCGGGCGGCGCTGGGACGGATCGATCCGGGTGTCGCCGGTCGCCTGCCCCTAGCCGCCCGCCCGCGGGGGCCGCGCGCCCTTCGCCCGCGGGGCACGGGTCCGGGCTCGCGGTCGGCCACTGACCATCTCGCTGACTCTTTCGATCGAGCGTTCGGCCGCCGCTCACCCTCCCCTCGCCTCGCCCCGCCGGGCTCGCTGAGAACCGCTCGCACGCCGGCGGGGTCTCGGACGGCCCCGCGGTCGAAGGTCGCGCGGCCTCCTCCGTCCGTCGACGGGCCCCTCGAAGCGTCATGACGATCAACCGCGGGGCCGCGCTTCTATGGTAGGTTTCTACGGTGAGCCGAGCGGGGGGGAAGAGGTTCAAGGACATCGTCGCGGAGTGGGAGGGGGGGGCGCTCCGCGAGTCTCTCGAGCGCCTGCCGGAGCGGTGCGACGCGTTCCGGCTCGATTCCGGGCTCCCTCTTCAGCGGGTGTACACCCCGGAGGACCTGGCCGGGGTCGACGAGGCCCTCGACATCGGCCTGCCGGGGCAGCCGCCGTTCACGCGCGGTGTCCAGCCCACCATGTACCGCAGCCGGCTCTGGACGATGCGCCAGTACTCCGGCTTCGGCGACGCCCGCGAAACCAACCGCCGCCTGCGCTACCTCCTGGACCAGGGCCAGACCGGCCTGTCGATCGCCTTCGACCTGCCGACCCAGATGGGGTACGACTCGGACCAGCCGATGGCGCAGGGAGAGGTCGGGCGGGTCGGCGTCGCCATCGATTCGATCGAGGACATGGAGGAGCTGCTGGCGGGGCTGCCGCTCGATCGCGTGTCGACGTCGATGACGATCAACGCCACCGCGGCGATCCTGCTGGCGCTCTACGCGGCGACGGCCCGGAGACGCGGCGTGCCGCTCGAGCGCCTCGCCGGCACGGTGCAGAACGACGTCCTCAAGGAGTACATCGCCCGCGGCACCTACATCTACCCGCCCGCGGCGTCGCTGCGCCTGGCGACCGACATCTTCGCCTGGTGCCACCGCGAGATGCCGCGCTGGAACGCCATCAGCGTGAGCGGCTACCACATCCGCGAGGCGGGCTCCACGGCGGCGCAGGAGGTCGCGTTCACCTTCGCCAACGGCATCGCGTACCTCGAGGCGGCGCGCGACAAGGGGCTCAAGGTCGAGGGGATCGCGGGGCAGATCTCCTTCTTCTTCAACGCCCACAACAACCTGCTGGAGGAGATCGCCAAGTTCCGCGCGGCGCGCCGGCTGTGGGCGAAGATCATGCGGGAGCGCTTCTCCGCGCAGGGTGACCGCGCCCGGCAGCTGCGCTTCCACGCCCAGACCGGTGGTTCCACGCTCACCGCCCGCCAGCCCGAGATCAACATCGCGCGCGTGGCACTGCAGGCCCTCATGGCGGTGCTCGGCGGGGCGCAGAGCCTGCACACCAACGGCATGGACGAGGCGCTCGGCCTGCCGACCGAGAAGGCGGCCACCATCGCGCTCCGTACGCAGCAGATCCTGGCCTGCGAGACCGGCGTCGCCGACACCGTCGATCCCCTCGGCGGCTCCTACGCCCTGGAGGCGATCACCTCGGCCCTCGAAGCGAAAGCGCAGGAGTACCTGGCGGCCATCGACCGGATGGGAGGCACGGTGCGCGCCATCGAGACCGGCTTCCAGCAGCGCGAGATCCAGGAGGCCGCCTTCAAGACCCAGCTCGAGCTGGAGCGCGGCGATCGCGTGGTGGTCGGCCTCAACCGCTTCACCGAGGACACACCGGCCCCGGGGGAGGGGTCGTCCATCCCGATCCACAGGATTGATGAGCGGCTCGAGAGCGCGCAGCGCGAGCGCGTGCGCGCCGTGCGCGCCCGCCGGGATCCGGCGGCCTGCGACGCGGCCCTCGCCGCCGTCGAGCGCTCGGCCCGGGGAGACGAGAACCTGATGCCGTCGATCCTGCGGGCCGTCGAGGCCTCGGCCACGGTGGGAGAGATCTCCGATCGCCTCCGGCTGGCCTTCGGGGCCTATCGGGCCCGCGACCGGATCTGACGTGGGCGCGCTCCTCGAGGTCAGGGACCTGTCGATCCACTTTCCCGGCGCCGGTGGCACCGTGCTGCGCGCCGCCGACCGGATCTCCCTGACGGTCGAGCAGGGTTCGACTCTCGGCCTCGTGGGCGAGTCGGGTTGTGGCAAGAGCGTCACCGCGCTCGCCCTCCTGAGGCTGGTCCCCGAGCCCGGCCGGATCGCGGGCGGGCGGATCCTGTTCCGCGGCAGCGATCTACTGACTCTCCCCGAGAAGGAGATGCGCCGCTATCGCGGCCGGCAGATCGCCCTCATCTTCCAGGAGCCGACGGCGGCGCTGAATCCGGTCCTGTCGGTGGGATACCAGATCGCGGAAGGGCTCATCGTCCACGGCCTCATGAAGAAGCGGGAGGCGATGGCGGAGGCGGTGCGCCTCATGGCGATGGTGCGTATCCCCGATGCGGAGCATCGCGTGCGCGATTACCCGCACCAGATGTCGGGAGGCATGCGGCAGAGGGTGCTCATCGCCATGGCGCTCGCCTGCCGGCCGGCCCTCCTGGTCGCCGACGAGCCGACGACCTCCCTCGACGTGACCATCCAGGATGAGGTCCTGCGCCTCCTGAGGCGCCTCAAGGACGAGCTGGGCCTGTCGCTGCTGCTCATCAGCCACAACCTGGGGGTGATCGCGGAGACCGCCGATCGCGTCGCCGTCATGTACGCCGGGCGGATCGTCGAGGAGGCGCCGGTTCGCGACCTCTTCCGGGCCCCGGCGCATCCCTACACGCGGGGCCTCCTGCGATCGGTGCCGCGTCCCACGGAATCGTCCGGACCGCCCGGAGCAAGACGCCGGCGTCTGCAGGCGATCGAGGGAAGCGTGCCCGATCTGGCGCGCCTGCCCCCCGGCTGCGCCTTCCACCCGCGCTGCGCCGAGCGGCTACCCGAGTGCCCGGCGCACGAGCCGCTCGACCTGCCACTGGGGGAGGGGCGACGCGTCACCTGCTTCCTGCACCACGATCCCGAAGGACGGCCGCGCGATTGGGCCCCGGCGGGGTCCCGGTGAGCGCCCCCCTCCTGGAGGTCCGTGATCTCGAGAAGCGCTTCCCCGTGCGGCGGGGGCTGTTCTCGAGAATATCGGGATGGGTGAGGGCCGTCGACGGAGTTTCCTTCAGCGTGAACGCCGGGGAGACCCTGGCGCTGGTGGGCGAGTCCGGGAGCGGCAAGACGACGACCGGCCGCTGCATCTTGAGGTTGATCGAGCCGACCAAAGGCGGCGTCCGCTTCGACGGCCAGGATCTCCTGGCCCTCCCTCCGGCCCCCATGCGGCGGATGCGGCGCCACCTCCAGGTCATCTTCCAGGATCCGTACGGCTCCCTCAATCCGCGCATGACGATCGGATCCATCGTCCGCGAGCCGCTCGACATCCACCGGATCGGCTCGAGCCGGGCGGAGCGCGTCGCCATGGCCGATCGGCTGCTGGAGCGCGTCGGGCTGGATCCCGCGATGCGGCGCCGGTACCCGCACGAGTTTTCCGGCGGGCAGCGCCAGCGTATCGGCGTGGCGCGCGCGATCGCCCTGCGACCGAAGCTGATCGTGGCCGACGAGCCGGTCTCCGCACTCGACGTGTCGGTGCAGGCGCAGGTCATCAACCTGCTCATCGACCTTCAGGAGGAGTACCGCTGCGCGTACCTGATCATCGCCCACGACCTGGCGCTGGTGGAGCGGATCGCCGACCGCGTGGCGGTGATGTACCTGGGGCGCATCGTGGAGCTGGCCACGACCGCGGAGCTATTCAGGAACCCCCTACATCCCTATACTAGGGCGCTCCTGCAGGCGATCCCTGTCCCCGACCCCGAACGGGTCAGGGACAAGGCGGCCCTCGAGGGCGACCCGCCGTCGCCCGCGGACCCGCCCCCGGGCTGCCGGTTCCACACCCGCTGCCCGGTGGTCGTGGACGTGTGCAAGCGTGTCGACCCGCCGCTCGTCGAGGTGGCCCCGGGCCACTGGGCGGCCTGCCATCTGGTTCCGGGAGGCTGAAACTCTGGAGCGTTGTCCTTCGTATAGTGTGCGACCGAGGTGACCTGATGAGAATGCGCGCCGCCGTCATGCCCCTGCTCGCCTTGTCATTCCTGATGCCCGCCCCCGGGCTCGTCCCGGGCGCCGCCGCGCAGGGGGCCGAAGCGCCGCCCCCGGCCAGACCCGGCGGGGCGGAAATCGACACCATCCCGCCCGACGCCATCGTTCTGTCGCTCAAGGAATGCATCCGGCTGGCGCTCGATAACAACCTCCAGATCGCCGTGAGTCGCTACGACCCCGAGGTCGCCGAGAACCTGATCGAGACCGAGCGCTCGGTCTTCGATCCCGAGCTCACCGGCAGCGCTTACATACTGGATCGAGCCCAGATCAGCCGGAACGATTTCTTCGGCTCGACCTCGTCCAGCACGACGACGTTCGAGGACTACCAGGTGATCTGGAACGATCCGCTGACCTTCGGAGGGTTCTATCGCATCGATCTCAGAGCGTCGGACAATAACGGCGAGTTCGATTTCGATGTCAATGATCCCTTCGTCGGGGAGCCCTACACCAACTACACGACGAACTGGCAGCTGACCTTCAGGCAGTCCTTGCTGCGCAACCTGGGCAGGGAGGTCAACACGTGGCGAATCCACGTGGCCCGGAACACGCTCGACGTCAGCGAATCGCAGTTCAAGCAGACGGTGCTCGACACGGTCGCCGGCGCCATCAAGTCCTACGCCGATCTGAACTTCGCCATCATGCAGCTGCGCACGGCCCGCTTTTCCTTGGATCTGGCCCAGGACTTCCTGGCACAAAACAGAATCAAGGTGCGCGTCGGGACCTTGGCCCCCATCGAGATCACACAGGCCGAGGCGCAGGTGGCCGACCGGGAGGAGTCGGTGATCATCTTCGAGGCGGCGCTGCGGGCCGCGGAGGATCAGATCCGCCAGGCGATCGGCACGCGCAAGGACTCGCCCGACTGGCGGCGTCCCGTCCGGCCGTCGGACCCGCTCACCCTCGAGGAGTTCGAGCCGAACGAAGAGGATGCGCTGCAGGCCGCCCTCGCAAGCCGCCCCGACCTGGAGCAGGCGAAGCTCGATCTGCAAAGCCGCGAGGTCGAGCTCCGGGCGCGCGAGAACCAGCGCCGCTGGGGGCTTGATTTCGAGGGGACCTACGGCAACCGTGGGTTCAGCTCCCACACGTACAACGGCGGCCTCGATCCCAGTCTCCCCTCGGACGAGATCCTGAACCACGGGTCGTACAGCGATGCCTATGACGATCTCCAGGATCGGAATCAGACGACCTGGAGCGCCGGTTTGTTCCTGACCGTTCCGATCTTCAACCGCCTGGCCCTCTCCAACTTCAACAGCGCGGAGAGCAATCTGGCGCAGTCGCAATACCGCCTGGCCCAGATCGAGCAAGTGACGCGTCTCGAGGTGCGCAGCGGCGTGCGCGGCGTCGAGACCAGCCTGAAGCGCGTCAAGGCCTCGCAGGTGAGCGTCCGATTGCAGCGCGAGAAGCTCGAGGCGGAGCAGAAAAAGTTCGAGAACGGGATGAGCACTTCCTTCCAGGTGCTGCAGTTCCAGGACGACCTGAGCAACTCCGAGACGCGCGAGAACCTGGCCAAAGCCGACTACAACAAGGCGCTCATCGAGCTGGAGCGGGTCAAGGGAACCCTGCTGGCGCGGTTCGACATCAAGCTGGAAGGGGATGATCAGGGCGGCGGTGGAGGGGACCGTTCCGCCGCCCGGCGCTCGCCGTGGCGCCGCCCCGCCGACGCGTGGCAGGGCCCCGCCCTTCGCCTCGCCGAGTCGGCCGTCGAAACTGTACGCCTCCCCGACGACTTCGTCTTCGAGAGCGGCCGCAAGGCCGTCGGCGCCGAGCCCCGCTTCTGATGCCGGAGTGAGGCTGGTGGCATGGCCAGGGCGCTTCTGGTCGCGGCCGCGGCGATTCTCTCCGCTGCATGCGGGCGCGCCGATCGACCCAACATCCTCCTGATCGTCGTCGACACGGCGCGCGCCGATCGGTTCACCACCAACGGCTACGCGCGCGACACGACCCCCGCGATCGAAGCGCTGGGCCGCGATGGGGCCGTCTACCTCCGGGCCTACGCGTCCTCGCCCTGGACCCTGCCGTCGCACGCCAGCCTGTTCACCGGACTCCATCCCTCCTCGCACGGCGCCGACTCGGGACACCTGCGCCTCGACGAGGATCTGCCGCTCCTGGCGCGCCGCCTGCACGCGGCGGGCTACCGGACCCTGGCCTATGTCGAGAACCCCTGGGTCGGGAAGGATTACAACTTCCATCTCGGGTTCGACACTTTCGAAGAGGTCTGGCGCGGAGTGCGCGGTACGGAGGGGGACATGGGTGCCGGGGCCGTGTCCGAGAAAACTGAACGGTGGCTCTCCTGGCGCGCGCAGAACGAGGATGCCAGGGGGCAGCCGTTTTTCCTCTTCATGAACTACTTCGAGCCGCACCTGCCGTACAACCCGCCGGAGCCGGAGCGCGCGCGCTTTCTCGCCCGCGGCGGCGCACCCGCCGGTGGCGAGAGCGGCGCCGTGGATCCGGCCGACGTCGAGCGCCTGCGGCGATTCAAGCATCCGGAGGAGGTGCGGCAGATCCTCGGCGCGGGGAGCCTGAGCCCGGCCGACTTCCGCCTGCTGTCCGATCTCTACGACGGTGAGATTGCCTACGTCGACCGGCGGATCGGCGAGGTTGTTCATTCGCTCCGCCGTCACGGTCTGCTCGATCAAACCGTCGTCGTCGTGACCTCGGACCACGGGGAGATGCTCGGAGAGCACGGCTTCATGGATCACAAGTTCACCCTGTACGAGCCGGTCCTCAGGATTCCCCTGATCCTCAGGTATCCCAGGGCCATCCCGGCGGGCCAGCGGCTGGAGACCCCCGTTCTCCTACTGGACCTCTACCCGACGCTCCTGGGACTGGCCGGGATTCGGGACGTCGCCGGGCGAGTCGGCACGGGAGGGGCGGAATGGCCTCCCGAAGCCCTGGCCCTGCCCGGAGTCGGTGGCCTCGGAGCGGCGGCAGGTCACGGTCGCTCGGAAGAGGGGCCCCTGATCGCGGAATTCGCCCGCCCGGGCGAGTTTCTCGAGGTGATGAGGGCATTGGTGCCCGGGCTCGATCTGACCCCCTGGGACCGGACCCTGGTCGCGTTCAGGGTGGGGGAAACCAAGCTGATCTGGGGCTCCGACGGCCGGCACCAGCTCTTCGACCTCGACGCCGATCCGGCCGAGGCAACCGATCTGGCCCCTCGAGGCGCCGCTGGCACTTCCAACCTCACCCGGAGGGCTGAGGGATGGCTGAAACGGCCGGCGGCACGCCCTCCTTACGCAGTGCCCGGGGTGCACGACAGGATTGTGAGATGACCTCACCGGGGGCCGGCCGCGGCCGCTGAGCGGCGCTCCCAGAAGTCCTCGAAGCGGCCGCTGAGCTTGCAG
>Ga0247727_10006687_pt1 | contig 22511 bp, 19 predicted proteins | sample WisWelCaveWW1625_FD_202498 | JGI IMG/M metagenome (GOLD analysis project Ga0247727, IMG submission 202498) | Biofilm microbial communities from Wishing Well Cave, Virginia, United States - WW16-25 | ecosystem: Environmental > Aquatic > Deep subsurface > Groundwater > Cave microbial mat | place...
GCGGGGCCAGGTTGCCGTAGGTCGGGTACCTGCGCTCGAGATAGTAGTCGCGCTCGGCCTCGGGGATCTGGTCGGGTGGGCGCTGATCGCCCGACTGCTTTGGCACCCAGATACGGCCGTCGTTCCGGAGCGACTCGCTCATCAGCGTGAGCTTGCTCTGGTAGTCGCCGTGGACCGGAATGCAGGTCGGGTGTATCTGCGTGTAGCAGGGATTGCCGAATGCCGCGCCCTTGCGGTAGGCGCGCCAGATCGCCGTGCCGTTGCAGCCCTTGGCGTAGGTGGCGAGATGGAAGACGTTGCCGTAGCCGCCCGTCGCCAGCACCACGGCGTCCGCGAGGTGCGTCTCGAGCTCTCCGGTCACCATGTCGCGCGTTACGATCCCGCGCGCGCGCCCGCCGATCACCACCAGCTCGAGCATCTCGTGGCGCGCGTGAAGCTTGACCTGGCCGAGCCCGACCTGCCGCATCAGCGCCTGGTAGGCGCCGAGCAGCAGCTGCTGGCCGGTCTGGCCGCGAGCGTAGAAGGTCCGCGAAACGAGGGCGCCGCCGAACGAGCGGTTCGCGAGCGTGCCCCCGTACTCGCGCGCGAACGGCACGCCCTGGGCCACGCACTGGTCGATGATCTCGACCGACAGCTCGGCCAGACGGTAGACGTTCGCTTCGCGGGCACGGAAGTCGCCGCCCTTCACCGTGTCGTAGAACAACCGGAAGATGGAGTCGCCGTCGTTCTGGTAGTTCTTGGCGGCGTTGATGCCACCCTGGGCCGCGATCGAGTGCGCCCGCCGCGGGCTGTCCTGGTAGCAGAAGACGTCGACGTTGTAGCCGAGCTCGGCGAGCGAGGCGGTGCCCGCGCCCCCGGCGAGCCCGCTGCCCACTACGATCACCCGGTGCTTGCGCTTGTTGGCCGGGTTCACCAGCTTCATCTCGAAGCGGTGACGGGTCCATTTCTCGGCGATGGGACCCGAGGGGATGTTCGCGTTCAGCTGCATCTCAAGCCCCGACCCTTCAGAGGTGCACGCGGCCGGTCAGCACGGCGAGCGGAATCGAGATGTTGCCCACGACCACCAGGGTGGCGAGCAGCCAGGACACGGCACGGCGCACCCGGTTCCAGCGCGGGTGGCTGAGGCCCAGCGTCTGCAGCATGCTCCAGAAGCCGTGGTACATGTGCAGGCCCAGGGCCAGCATGGCGAGCACGTAGAAAGCCGAGGCGAACGGGTTCTGGAACCCCACCACCATGTTGCGGTAGACGTCGCCCTTCACGAACTCGGGGTGCGCCTGGCCCGTGGTGAAGTGGGCGAGGTGATAGAGCAGGAACGCCGCGAGCAGCGGACCGCTCCACGCCATCGTGCGTGACGCATACGTGGAATCGTGGGCCTGCCACTCGCGGTAGCCTACCGGGCGCGCGGAAGCGTTCGCGAGCGTCAGCGACACGGCTGCCCAGACGTGGAGTACGGTCGCGAGCAGCAAGCTGGCGCGGGCGATCCAGAGCCCCTGGCCGTGCAGCACGTCGTGCAGCAAGCGGCCATACGCGTTGATCGCCTCGGGCCCGAGGAAGAGCTGCAGGTTCCCGAGCATGTGCAGGACGACGAAGCCGTAGAGCAGCAGGCCGGTCGCGGCCATCACGGCCTTCCTGCCGATGGAGGAGGAGAGCAGCGTCCCTGCCCGGAAGCCGGGCGCGGTTGCGGCCTCGGAGGCGCTCACGCGACCCGACTATATGCCCGCCGCGCGCGGCTTGGCAACGCGCGCGAGCAGCGTCTTCTCGATGATGCGCGCGGCCCGTGCCGCCGCGGACTCGAGCGTGTCGAGCGGACCGATCGGCGCTCCGAGCGGGGCGTTGTCGGCGTAGAGCACGTAGCCCACGGCGCCCTGCACCAGCAGCGGCACGCTTACCGCCTCGCGCACCGATCCGCCCCCCAGCCGCTCGACGAGCTGCAGGTTGACGCGCGTGGGCTCGAGCGGTCCGGCGTAGCTGCGGCGCCGCTCGACCGCATTCCGGAGGATCGAGGGCTCGCGCAGCGACAGCGCCGCCTCGCGGATCGCCACAACGCCCTTGGCCGGGACGCCGAACTCGCCGACCGCGCGGGCCTGCTCGTCGTCGACCGCGAACACCACGGCGCGCGTGAGCACCTGCGCCGCGAAGCGCAGCAAAGAGAGCACGGCCTCGCCGGTGTAGTCAGCCGCGTAGGAGCCGGTGGGTGACGCGGCCGCCGCAGCCAGCGGAGAAGCGCCCGCGAGCGGCGGCTGGGTGTCGCACGGCGGGAGCTGCGAGAGATCGGCGTGGTCGAGAGCGGTCACCGCCCGCATCAGCAGCTCCTGCGGCGGCAGGCCCGCCGGCAGCACGAAGTCGCCGATGTCGACCTCGACGTCGGCCTCGGCCCCCGGCCGCACGGGCTCGAAGCGGAAGAAGCCGGTGCGCCAGGCCAGGAGCTCGCCCACGAGCTCCTGCATGCGCTGGCGCACGACCATCTCCTGCGTACCCTCCGCGAGCAGCCCCATCTCGACCAGCACGTCGCCGAGCCGCCGGTAGCCGGTGCCGTCGTGCTGGCGCTCGAGCGCCGCCACCAGGTCCTTCTCTTCAACCAGCTTCTGGCGCAGCAGCCGGCCCGCGAGCGTCTCGACGGCCGCACCGCCGGTCACGTACACGACGCGCCCGACGCGCAGCACGAGCACGGCGTGTCGGTCGAGCCGCGTCAGCGTCAGCCGGCCGCTCGCGGTCCCGACCGACAGCGTCTGGAGCAAGGCGGAGAGGTCCAGCGTCTCGAGGCGGCCCCCGAAACTCATCTCCGCGACTCCGCGAGCTTCGGCCCGCGCGGCGAGAGCTGGTCGGCGAGGGTCGAAGGCGGCACCGGCGGCCCGAGGTGGAAGCCCTGGACCTCGGCGCAGCCGAGCCGCTCCAGAAGCTCGAGCTGCGCCGCGTTTTCGACGCCTTGGGCGCACACGCGCAGCTTCAGGCCGCGCGCCACGGCGGTGACTGCGGTGAGCAACGAGACGTCCTCGGGGTTCGACGTCGGCCCGCGCAGGAAGGCGAGGTCGAGCTTGACGCCGTCCAGCGGCAGCTCCGCCAGGCGGCCGAGCGACGAGTAGCGCACCGCGAAGCGGTCGAGCACGAGCGAGACGCCGAGCGCCTTCAAGCGGTGGAGCATATCCACCGAGTTCTTCAGATCGGAAACGACGTGGCCCTCCGGCACCTCGAGCTGCAACAGGTGCTTGGGGAAGCCGGTCTCCTCGAGCGCGGCCTTCACCTCGTCCGGCAGCGTCCGCTTCATCAGCTCGGGCGGCGCCAGATTCACGGCGAGCCGCAGGCCGCGATGCGTCCGCTGCCACTCGCGCACCTCGCACGCCGCCGTCCGCAGGATCCACGGGCCGATCGCGAGGATCAGGCCCGTGAAGTCGGCCTTCGACAGGAAGTGCTGCGGGAACACCAGGCCGAGCTGGGGGTGCTGCCAGCGCAGCAGCGCCTCGACGCCGAGGATCTTGCGGCTCGCCGCCGCGAAGATCGGCTGGTAGTGAAGGACGCCCGGGGCCGGCGGCGAGCCGTTGAGCGACATGCTGCCGGACGCGAGCGCGGCCCGCAGGCCCGCCTCGAGCTCGACGGCGTCCCAACTGTCGTCGGGGGGCAGCGGAGTGCCCGATTCGATGCGGTCGCCCCCCGCGTCATGGGCGCGGGCCGCGGAGCGCTCGGCCGAGGCGAGCAGCGCGGGGGCGTCCTCGCCGTCTTCCGGGAAGACCGCGATACCGACGCTGGCGGTCAGGCTGGTGGCGCCCTCGTGGAGCGGGAAAGGCTTGCGCAGCGCCCGCAACACCTTCTCGGCGATGCGCGTCGCGTCCTCGGAGTGATGGAGCCCCGGCAGCACCAGGGCGAAGGCATCCTGCTCGAGCCGAGCCGCGGTGTCGCCCTGGCGGACGCAGTGCAGCAGGCGCCGCGCGACCGCGCGCAGCAGCCGATCGCCGAGCGGCCGGCCGAGCCGCGCGTCGAGCGCGCCGAAGTCGTCGAGGTCGACGTGCACCAGGCCGACCCGCGCGCGGTGGCGGTAGGCCTGCGCGATCGCGACGGAGAGCCGATCGGGCGCGATCAGCGCGCTCGTGAGCCCGGTGAGCGGATCGCGGTAGACGTCGCCCTGGGCGGCCGGCCGCTCGTCGCGCACCTCGCGCAGCAGGAACTGCACCGCGGGGCGGCCGCGATAGGTGACGACCGTCGCGGCGCCCTCGACCTCGGCCGTCGAGCCGTCGGCGCGCCGCAGCCGCGTCACGAGCCGCACCCCCGCGGGTCCGGCCGACGCGGCGCCCGCGGCGGCGCGGGCCACCTCCGGCCGCTCGTCGGGGTGAACGAAGTCGCCGAGCGCCCGGCCCGCGACCGGCGCCGAGGGCTGGAGCCCGAGCAGGCGCCGCAGCGACGGGTTGGCGAGCACGACGCGGCCCGCGGCCTCGATCACGATCGCGTCCGGGGCGGAAGCCGCCAATCTTTCGTAGCGATCCTCGCTCTCGCGCAGCGCGTCGGCCGCGCGGCGGCGCTCTGCGATGTCGCGCAGCGCCAGCTGCAGGCGGCCGTCGGCGAGGCGGCGTGCGCTGATCTCCACTTCCAGCGGGCCGCCCTTCGGCCGGCGCAGGCGGTACGAGCGCGTCAGCCGTTGCCGCTCGCGCAGAGCGAGCAGCGCCTGCGCGTTGTCGACGGCCTTGTCCGCCTCGACCAGCTCCTCGAGCGGCAGCTTCACGAGCTGCGCCCGCGGCTGCGCCAGCAGCACCGAAGCACCCGGGCTCGCGTCGCCGATGCGGCCGTCGGCGTTCACGAGCAGCACGCCGTCGGCCGCCTGCTCGGCGAGCAGGCGGTACTGCTGGTCGCGCCGACGCAGCGTGTCGATCACGGCCCGCAGCTCCTGCCCGACGCCCGCGTCCTCGCTCAAGGCTCTCCCCTCACGCGGAACGCGCCAGCAGCGCCGGGGCGGGCCGCAGCAGCAGCCGCAGCAGCAGGCTCTGGAACGCCGGGTCGGCGTAGAGGCCGTGGTGATCGCCGCTGCCGAAGAACGCGCCGGAGAGCTCGGGAATCCCGTGCGTGTCGGAATCGTCCCCGGCCTCGGCCAGGTGCGCGGAAAGGAAGCTCGCGCGGGTGACGCGCCCGTCGCCGGCCTCGAACAGCACGTCCTGCTCACGCCGGTTGCGCGCCTCGAGGCGCGGCGAGCTGCCGGGCGGACCTTCTCCGGCCACGGCGCGGGCCAGCGTCAGCAGGCAGTCGCCCCCGAGCGCATGCACCGGCACCGGGGCGGCGCTGTCCGGCTGGCGCGCGAGCCCCGCGTGGAACGCGCGCGCCCGCGCGAGCGCCGCCACCAGGAACGACCGCTCGGCCGCCGAACGATCGGCGGCATCGGGACGGAAGGGCCCCCAGCCGAAGCGCTCCCAGGTCGAAGGCTCGAGCAGGTCGTGGTCGAGCGTGCGCCCGCGCGGATCGACGAGCGGCCGCGCTCCGAGCGGCGGCAGCAGCTGATAGACGGATGGCATCCGGCTCACCACCGCCGACGCGAGCGTCGTGTGCGACAGGCCCACGCGCACGCCGTCCAGGATCGCGCCGAGCGCAGGGATGCTGCCGCCGTTCGGCGTCGCCGTGAGCAGCACGCTCGCGGTGTGCCGCGCCCCGGCCCAGCTGACGCGGGCATTGTCGTCGGGCTCGGCTCCGCCGTAGCGCAGGTACCAGCGCACCACCAGGCCGCCCATGCTGTGGCCCACGAGGTGGAAGCGTGCGCTGGGGTCGCCCATCTCCTGCGCCAGTCCCTCGAGCCGCAGCGCCAGCCCGCGCGCGGCCTCGACCAGGTCGCGCCGCCAGTCGAAGGTGTAGACCGCGTAACGCAGGCCCGGTCCCGTGCCCGGCTCGTAGCCGGCCGAGTCGAAGAGGTCGAGGAGATCGGCATACTCGGTGAAGCCGAAAGCGCGCGGCAGCGCCGAGTCGGTGCCGATCAGGAAGCCCGGGTGGAGCTCGTCCCGCGACACCGCGAAGGGGAGCTTGCGCGGCAGCGACAAATCGTGGTGCCCGAGCGTGTTGCCGAGGTTCAACCACGCGACGCTGCCGTCCGCCCGCAGCAACTGGCTGCCCAGGAGGCCGGGCACGAACACGACCAGCGGGGCCTTGCGGGCGCGCGGGAGCGCGCGGACGATGCGGGGATCGAGCCTTCGCTTTCGGCCCGTCACGGCCCACGCCGCGGCCGCCGCGGCGCCGAGCGCGAGCCCGGTGAGGAACGGCCACCCGCCCGCGGAACGTCCCGCCCGTGCCAAGCTCCGCCCTCCTCCGCTCTCCGATTGTACTCTCGCCCCGTTTGCCTCGCCGAGCGCGCGCGGATAGCATCGGGCGTCCGGCTTCGCGGCCCGTGCTCTGTCCCCGGGGCGTGCCGGGCGGAAAGGCAAACGACCCAAGATGAATCGCAACAGCGTTTACGCCCTGCTCCTCGCGGCGGCGGCCTTCGGCGGTGCGTGCCGGAAGGACGCGGCGCCCGCCGCGGCCCCGACGCCGACGGCGACGACAATGTCCGAGGACGAGAAGACCATCTACGCCCTGGGCGCGATGATCGGCCAGAAGTTCGCGGGCCCGATGCGGCTCAGCGAGAAGGAGCTGGAGATCCTGCAGCGTGGCGTCAAGGCGACCGCTCGCGGCGGACAGCCGGACTTCCCGGTGGCGGACTACGCACAGAAGTTCGACACGCTCGCTCGCTCGCGGGCCGCGGTCGGAGCCGCCGACACCAAGGCCCAGGCGACGGCCTTCCGCGACGCCGCCGCCGCCGAGGCGGGGGCGACCAAGCTCGCCTCGGGTCTCGTGTTCAAGACGATCAAGCCGGGCAGCGGCAAGAGTCCCAGAGCCAGCGACGTAGTGAGCGTCCACTATCACGGCAGGCTGCCCGACGGGAAGGTGTTCGACAGCTCGGTGAACCGCGGCCAGCCGGCCGAGTTCCCGCTGAATCAGGTGATCCCGTGCTGGACCGAAGGCGTCCAGCGCATGAAGGTGGGGGAGAAGGCGAAGCTCGTCTGCCCGTCCGAGATCGCCTACGGGGACGGCGGCACCCCCGACGGCACCATCCCCCCCGGCGCGACGCTCGTCTTCGAGGTCGAGCTGCTCGGCATCAAGAGCCGGTAGCCAGGCCGAGGAGGTCGGCGTAGTGAAAATCCACGAGTACCAGGGCAAGGCCGTCCTCGCCCAGTACGGCGTGCCGGTCCCGAAGGGCAGGGTCGCCTACACCGCTTCCGAAGCCGTGGAGGCGGGAAAGGGGCTGGGTCTCCCCGTCGTGGTCAAGGCCCAGATCCACGCCGGGGGTCGTGGCAAGGGCGGCGGCGTCAAGCTCGCGAAGACGCTCGAGGACTGCGAGGCGCTCGCGGAAGCGATGCTCGGCATGACGCTGAAGACGCACCAGACGGGTCCCGATGGACGCCTCGTCAGGCGTCTGTTGATCGAGCAGGGCGTGGACCTCGCGGGCTCGAAGGAGATGTACCTCGCGATCCTGGTCGACCGCGCGAACGGGCGGCCCGTGTTCATGGCTTCGACGCAGGGCGGAATGGACATCGAGGAGGTCGCCGTGAAGGATCCGGGTGCGATCCTCAAAGAAGAGATCGACCCTGCGGTCGGCTTCCGGCCCTACCAAGCCCGCAAGCTCGCCTTCGGCCTGGGGCTCGCGCCCGACGTGGTGACGAAGGCGGTCCCGCTCTTGACTTCGCTCTACCGGGCCTTCGAGGGCACGGACGCCTCGCTCGTCGAGATCAACCCGTTCCTGATCACGCGAGCGGGCGACGTGCTGGCGCTCGACGCCAAAGTGAGCTTCGACGACAACGCGCTCTTCCGCCATCCCGAGCTCGTGGAGCTGCGCGATTTCGACGAGGAGGAGCCGCTCGAGGTCGACGCCTCGAAGCACGGCCTCAACTACATCAAGCTCGAGGGCGGCAGCGTCGGCTGCATGGTCAACGGGGCCGGTCTCGCGATGGCCACCATGGACATCATCAAGCTCGCGGGCGGGAGCCCCGCGAACTTCCTCGACGTGGGCGGCGGCGCCACCGCCGACCAGATCAAGAACGCCTTCCGCATCCTGCTCGCCGACAAGGACGTGCGCGCGGTGCTGATCAACATCTTCGGCGGCATCCTGCGCTGCGACGTGCTGGCCGAGGGCGTGATCGCCGCCGTGCGCGACCTGCACGTGAAGGTGCCGGTGGTGGTGCGGATGAAGGGCAACAACGAGGACAAGGGCCGGCAGATGCTCCAGGAGTCCGGGCTCAACTTCGACACCGCGGACGACATGAGCACGGCGGCCGCCAAGGTGGTCGCCGCGGCGCGAGGCGCGCGGTGAGCGTCCTCGCGCTTCGCGACACGCGCCTCCTCGTCCAGGGAATGGGCAAGCACGGCACCTTCCACGCCAAGGGCTGCCGGGACTACGGCACGCAGGTGGTGGGCGGCGTCACGCCGGGCAAGGGCGGGACCACGGCCGAAGGCTTCCCGCTCTTCGACACCGTCGAGCAGGCGGTCCACAAGACCGGCGCCAACGCCTCCGTTGTGTTCGTGCCCCCGGCGGGCGCGGCCGACGCGATCCTGGAGGCCTGCGCCGCCGGCCTGGGCCTGGTAGTGGCGATCACCGAGGGCATCCCCACGCTCGACATGGTGCGGGTGTGGGAGCGCGTCCGTGGCACCAAGACGCGCCTCGTCGGCCCAAACTGCCCGGGCGTCATCTCTCCCGGCGAGAAGTGCAAGATCGGGATCATGCCCGGCCACATCCACATGGCCGGCCCGGTCGGCGTCGTGAGCCGCAGCGGAACGCTCACCTACGAAGCGGTCGCCCAGCTCACGGCGCTCGGGATCGGGCAGAGCACCTGCATCGGCATCGGCGGCGACCCGATCATCGGCACCAACCACACGTCCGCGCTGAAGTTGCTGGGCGAGGACCCCGCCACCGAGGCGATCGTGATGATCGGCGAGATCGGCGGCAGCGCCGAGGAGGACGCGGCCGCGTACGTCGAGGCCCACGTCAAGAAGCCCGTGGTCGGCTTCATCGCGGGGCAGACGGCGCCGCCGGGGCGGCGCATGGGCCACGCCGGCGCCATCATCTCCGGCGGCAAGGGCACCGCGGCCGAGAAGATGAAGGCGATGCAAGCCGCCGGGATCCGCGTGGTCCAGTCGCCCGCGGACATCGGCGCGGCGATCAAGGACGTGCTCAAGAAGAGGTAGGAGGCGACGAATCGTGGCCGAGCGCACCTTCTCGATCATCAAGCCCGACGCGGTCAAGGCGGGAAACGCCGGAGCCATCCTCTCGCGCCTCGAAAAGGCCGGCTTCCGGATCGTGGCGCTTCGCCTGCGCTCGCTGTCGCAGGCCGAGGCCGAGGGCTTCTACCACGTGCACCGCGCGCGGCCCTTCTTCGCGAGCCTGTGCGCGTTCATGTCCTCGGGGCCGTGCCTCACGCTGGTGCTCGAGCGCGACGGAGCCATCGCCGAGCTGCGCGAGATCATGGGCGCCACCGATCCAGCCAGGGCCGCGGCCGGCACGATCCGCAAGGAATTCGCCGCCTCGATCGAGGTGAACGCGATCCACGGCTCGGACGCGCCTGAGACCGCGGCCTTCGAGATCTCGTATTTCTTTGCGGGGATTGAGCTCGTCTAGTGTGTTGCTCGTCGTGACGTTGCGTGGAATGCTTGGCGCTCGTCGAATCCTGGCTTGTTGCGGAGGGTGAATGTCCGTGATGTCGGACCGGTGGATCCGGAAGATGGCCGTCGAGCAGCGGATGATCGAGCCCTTCACCGACACGCAGGTGCGCGCCGGGGTGATCTCGTACGGCCTTTCGTCCTACGGCTACGACGTTCGCATCGCCGACGAGTTCAAGATCTTCACCAACATCAACCACACGGTCGTGGATCCCAAGGACTTCGATCCGCGCTCGTTCGTAGACGTGAAAGCGAAGGAGTGCATTATCCCGCCGAACTCCTTCGCGCTCGCGCGCAGCGTCGAGTACTTCCGGATCCCGCGCAGCGTGCTCGTCATTTGTGTCGGGAAGAGCAGCTATGCGCGCTGCGGGATCATCGTCAACGTCACCCCGCTGGAGCCCGAGTGGGAGGGGATCGTCACGCTCGAAGTGTCGAACACGACCCCGCTTCCGGCGAGGATCTACGCCGGCGAGGGCATCGCGCAGTTCCTGTTCTTCGAGGGCAACGAGCCCTGCGAGACCTCCTACGCCGACAAGAAGGGCAAGTACCAGGCGCAGCAGGGGCTCACGCTGCCGCGTCTATGAGCAGAGAGCCGGCGAAGGCGCGCGTGGTCTCCGAAACGCTGACGCTCGAAGGACACCTGATCGACTCCGACATCATGCGGCGGGTGTTCGACCGCGTGGTGGAGGAGGGCGGCGAGTTCGAGGTCCAGGAGTTCCGGGTCGGGCGCACGAACGACGAGGCGTCCTTCGCGCGGGTCGAGGTGCGCGCACGCGACCCGCACGCGCTCGACCGCATCCTCGAGGCGCTGCGCTACCTGGGCGCTACCAGCGAGGTGGCGGACTGCCGCTTCGGGCCCGCCGAGCGGGACGGCATCCTGCCCGACGATTTCTACTCGACCACGAACTTCGACACGCTGGTGCGGATCGAGGGTCGCTGGGTCGAGGCGGCCGACCAGAAGATGGATTCGGCGCTGGTGCTGCGCGACGGCGTGCCGCGCTGCGTGAAGCAGCGGCTGGTCCGGCAGGGAGAGCCGGTGGCGCTGCGCGGCCCCGGTATCCGCGTGCGGCCGCTCGAGCGAAGCCGCGACTACGCCGTGTTCGGCTTCATGTCGAACGACGTCTCGGCGGAGATCAACAAGGCGATCGTGATCCGCGCCGCGGCGCGCGAGATGAAGCGTGTGCGCGCGGCCGGCGAGCGCATCGTGGTCGTGCCGGGGCCGGCGGTGGTCCACTCGGGTGGCGAGATGGCGCTCGCCGGCCTCGTGCGCGACGGATGGATCGACGTGATCCTGACGGGCAACGCCTTCGCAGTCCACGACCTCGAGAAGGCGATCGTGGGCACGAGCTTGGGCGTGTGCCAGACGAGCGGGCGCGCGGTCGAGGGCGGCAGCCGCAACCATCTCTACGCGATCAACGCGGTGAACCGCCTGGGCGGGGTGCGCCAGGCCGTGGCCGCCGGCCTCGTCAAGTCCGGCGTGATGTTCGAGGCGGTGACGCGCGGCACGCCGTTCGTGCTGGCGGGCTCGATCCGCGACGACGGCCCGCTCAAGGACGTGATCACCGACACCATGCTCGCGCAACAGGCCTACCTCGAGGCGCTCCACGGCGCGGGCTGCTGCCTGATGCTCGCCTCGGCGCTGCACTCGATCGCGATCGGCAACCTGCTCCCCGCGCGGGTGCGCACGATCTGCGTCGACATGCTCGAGTCGGTGCCTGTGAAGCTCGGCAACCGCGGCTCGATGCAGGCGATCGGCCTCGTGACCGACGTCGGTTACTTCCTGGAACGGCTGGCTGTGGAGTTGGCCACGCCCTTACCGTAAGAACCCTTGTCCCTGAGACACCGAACCCCTAGAACACAGAACCAGAAACTCCACCGCTTCGCAGTGGAGTGACGTTACGCCTCTGCCATGAACGGGTAGCGGAAGTCGCGCGGGGGGTTGAAGGTCTCCTTCACCGCCCGCGCGCTCACCCAGCGGGCGAGATTCAGCTTCGAGCCGGCCTTGTCGTTGGTGCCCGAGGCGCGCGCGCCGCCGAAGGGCTGCTGGGCCACGACCGCGCCGGTCGGCTTGTCGTTCACGTAGAAGTTGCCGGCCGCGCCGCGTAACGCCGCCGCCGCCTGGCGCACGGCCGCGCGCTCGTTCGCGAACACGGCGCCGGTGAGGGCGTAGGGTGAGGTCTCGTCTACGAGCCGCAGTGTTTCCTCCCACTTGTCGTCGTCGTAGACGTAGGCGGTGACGACGGGGCCGAAAATCTCCTCGCACAGCAGCTTGTAGCCGGGGTCGGCGGTCTCGACGAGCGTCGGCTGGATGAAGTAGCCGGTGTCGTCGTTCACTCCGCCGCCCGTCACGAGCGTGGCGCTCTTCTTCGCCTCGGCGATGTAGGCCGAGATGTTCTCGAACGCCTTCTTGTCGATCACCGCGCCCATGAAGTTGCGGAAGTCCTGGACATCGCCGACCTTGATCTCGGAGGTCATGGCGACCACGCGGTCGCGCACGTCGTTCCAGATCGAGCGTGGCACGTAGATGCGGCTCACGGCCGAGCACTTCTGGCCCTGGTACTCGAAGCTGCCGCGCACCACCGCCACCGCGAGCGCCTGCGCGTCGGCCGAGGCGTGGGCCACGATGAAGTCCTTGCCGCCCGTCTCGCCCACGATTCGCGGGTAGGAGCGATAGCGGTCCATCTGCGCGCCGATCGTGCGCCACATCGAGTTGAAGACGCCGGTCGAGCCGGTGAAGTGGACGCCGGCCAGGTCGCGGTGGTTGAGCACGACGTCGGAGACGGACGCCGCGTTGCCGGGGACGAAGTTGATCACCCCCGGCGGCAGGCCCGCCGCCTCGAGCAGCTTCATGATCGCGAAGGCGCTCGGGATCGCCGAGGACGCCGGCTTCCAGACGACCGTGTTGCCCATGAGCGCGGGCGCCGTCGGCAGGTTGCCGGCGATCGAAGTGAAGTTGAACGGCGTCACGGCGTACACGAAGCCCTCGAGCGGCCGGTAGTCGAGCTGGTTCCACATCGTCGAGTTCGACAGAGGCTGCTCGGCGTAGAGCTGCTGGGCGTAGTACGGGTTGAAGCGCCAGAAATCGACGAGCTCGGCCGCCGCGTCGATCTCGGCCTGGAACGGCGTCTTCGACTGGCCGAGCATGGTCGCGGCGTTCACCGTCGCGCGCCAGCTCGTGGCGAGCAGCTCCGCCGCCTTCAGGAACACCGCCGCGCGGTCCTCCCACGGCCAGCGCGACCACTCGCGATGGGCCTTGGCGGCCGCCTCGATCGCCTGGACGACGTGCTCGCTGCCGGCCTTCTGCCAGTCGGCGAGCACGTGGGCGTGGTCGTGCGGCATCACGGCCTTCGCCGTGTCGCCGCTCCTCACCTCCCGGCCTCCGATGATCAAGGGGATGTGGGTCCGCACCTGGGCCATCGCCTGGAGCCGCGCCTTGAGCTCGGCCCGCTCGGCTGAGCCGGGAGCGTAGGCCTTCACCGGCTCGTTCACGGGTGGGGGAACCGGGCGGATGCCGTTGAAGCCGAAGTCGCTGGTCACGACAGGGTCCTTTCGGGACGAAGACGACCAAGCCTGCGAGCGGGCCGTCCCCGGCACGATAGCTGAAGCCCGGCGAGGGGGTCAACGCTCTCGGACGGACCCCCTGAGGGCTGCCCCTCAGCTCCGGCAGGAAGCGCCGCGACAAGCGACGAGCGACGCCAGGCGCAGGCGGAGTGATTGCAGGAGCGCCGGGTCCGCGGTGCTGTAGGTGTTCTTGATCTGGTAGGGGTCCTTGCGCATGTCGTAGAGCTCGAACTCCTCGGTGTCCTGGTGGTTGTACATGAAGTCCGCCGTGCGCAAGGTGTAGGAATGGCCGGAGCCGTAGTTCTCGACCAGCACGTCCGTCCGCCAGCTCGCGGGCGGCCGGCCACGCAGGAAGGGCACCAGCGAGCGGCCGTCGATCGTGTCCGGGAGCGGGACACCGGCGAGCTCGAGCAGCGTCGGGGCGAGGTCGATCGTGAGAGCGAATGCGTCGGTCCTGCCCGCGGGAACGCCGGGTCCGCGCACGATCAGCGGGATGCCGATCGATTCCTCGTAGGCGTTGCCCTTGCGCGCCACCGCCCGGTGCTGGCCCATCAGCAGCCCGTTGTCCGACGTGAAGAACACGTAGGTGTTCTCGAGACGCCCCGTGTCCGCGAGTGCCGTCAGCACCTGCTCGACTTGGTCCTCGACGGCCCGCATGCTGCGGAGGCGGAAGCGCTGGAGGTTGTCGGCCCAGGCGATGTCGCTCGCGGTCAGCGGGGCGATCTGCCGGACCCAGGAGGGCTTGTCGGCGACGTTGCCCAGGTTGAACGACGGCGTGCGCGGCGCGTGCGCGTAGCGGAACTCTGCGCCGTGCCGGTCGTGGTATCTCGCCGGCACGTGGGGCGCCTGCGGCACGAGCAGCATGAAGAGCGGCTCGGGGCGCCCGGCCGACCCGCGGATGAAGGAAAGCGCCAGCTTCGTCTCGACGTCGGCGCTGTATTCCTCCGGCTTAGACCCGTAGCGCACCACCTGGCCGTTGTGGTTCATCCAGTAGTTGACGTACCGACCGTCCTCGATCGCGGCCAGGTGCCCGTGCCAGTCGTCCCATCCGGGCGGGACGTAGTCGGTGCCCGTGCCCCACGCGTAGCTGTTGATGTACTTGCCGATCAGCGAGGTGCGATAGCCCGCGCTCTTGAGCCACGGTGCCAGGCTGACCGCCTCGTGCCGCCGGAACGCGACGAAGCCATGTTGCGGCGGCTCGTTGTCGATGACGCCGTGGTTGTGGCTGTAGCGGCCGGTCAGGATCGACGCCCGGGATGGCCCGCAGAGCGGCTGCGCCGCGTAGGCTCGCGTGAAGCTCAGGCCCTGGTTCGTCATCAGGTCGGGCAGCCGCGGCAGCTCGAGCGCGGTCGGGACGTCGAGGTCGTCCGTCACCACGAGCACGATGTTGGGGCGAACGAAAGGCGTCGGCGCGGGTCCGGGGATCGCGGCGGTGGGCGACGACGCACCTCCGCCGCAACCTGCCGACGCCAGCAGGGCGAATAGGACCGCCGCGCACAGAATCCCCGGTGTCCTGACCAAAGCTGCGTCCTCGGTGAGTCGATTGTCGAAGCGAGGGTCGGAGTCTATCCAGACTGCTGGATGCCAGTCAACGGGTCGTTCGGGATACACGAGGGAGCGGCCACGCGCACTGGCGGCTTAACGGTAGGCCCGTTCCGTGGGGCGAGCCGGTGTACCATCGACGGCCAAACGATGATGCGCCGTGGATCCGCCGTCGGAGGCGCCTTCCTGCTGACCGTCGTCTGGGCCTCGTGCGGCGGGGGGCAGGGCGCCCTGCCGGGGTCGCCCTCAGGCCCGCCCGAAGCGGCCGCTCCCACGCCCGCTGCCGACCTCGGACCCCCCAACGTGGTCCTGATCGTGGCCGACGACCTGGGCTGGGGCGATCTCGGCAGCTACGGGAACCGGGCGATCCGGACGCCCAACATCGACCGGCTGGCCGCCGAGGGCGCGCGCTACACGAGCTTCTACGTGCCGACGCCCATCTGCGCCGCCTCGCGGGCGGGGCTCCTGACCGGCCGGCTCCCGGGGCGCGTCGGGATTCCGTGGAACCCGCCGGACCGGCTCAATCGCGGCGAGGTGGTGATCGCGAGCGTGCTGCGCGACCGCGGCTACGCGACGGGCGCCGTGGGCAAGTGGCACCTCGGCTGGGACCCGAGCGAGATGCCGATCCACTACGGCTTCGACTTCTACTACGGCCTCCCCGCGGGCGAGGACGAGAGCGATTTCATCCTCGGAGACGCACCGACGAAGGACAGCGTGGCGCCGGATCAGCTGGCGCGCCGGTACACGGAGGAGGCCGTCAAGCTCATGACGGCACAGCGTGCCCGGCGCTTCTTCACCTACCTCGCACACCGCGACCCCCACCTCCCGAGCTATCCGGCGCCCGAGTTCGCGGGACGCTCGGCCTACGGCGCGTACGGGGACGTGGTCGAGCAGCTCGATGCATCGGTGGGCGACCTGATGAAGGCGCTGCGCGACCTGGGGCTCGAGCAGAACACGCTGGTGATCTTCATGAGCGACAACGGCCCGGTGCTACCGCCGAAGGGCCGGGGCTCGGCAGGCCCATTGAGCGGCGGCAAGTTCTCGTGCGAGGAGGGCGGGGTGCGGGTACCCGCCATCATGCGCTGGCCGGCGCGGATCCGGCCCGGGCGTGTGGTGAACGAGCTTGTGAGCAGCCTCGACCTTTTCCCGACGCTCGTGGCACTGACCGGCGCCACGCTGCCCTCGAAGCACTACGACGGCCAGGACGTCTCGCGGCTCGTGAGAGGCGAGGTCGACCGCATCGGCGGTCGCGGCATCGACGGCGGCCGCGAGATCGTGTTCTCGGGCCAGGACGGGGCGGCCGGTCTGCGCTCCGGGAAATGGAAGTACCTGCGGCCCGGGATCTGGTCGGGCACGACCACGCTGTTCGATCTGGAGCTGGACCCGGGTGAGAAGACGGACTTGAGCCGGTCCCGCCCCGACCTCGTGAAGCAGCTCGAGGAACGGCTGCGCGAGCTGAGCTGACGCTAGCGTGAGCCCGCGCCCTCGTGCCGGCTTGAGGTCCGCCGCGCTGGGCGCCGCGAGCGTCGTCTTCACGCTGCTCGTCGTCGAGGCCGTCTTCCGGGTGGCTCGCGTCCCGGTCGGCACCGTGCAGATCAACCGGGCGACGGTCCGCCGCAGCGACAACCCACGCTTGCGCTTCGAGCTCCGGCCCGGCGGCGTGGCGCGGGCCGAGGTCGAGTACCACGTCAACGACCTGGGACTGCGCGGCCCCGAGACGACGATCTCCAAGCCCCCGGGCGTGCGCCGCGTCGCGGTGCTCGGGGACTCGATCGCGTTCGGCTACTGGGTTGCCGACGAGCAGGGCTTCGCCCGCCAGCTCGAGACGCTGCTGAACGCTCCGGGCGCAGTCGACGGGCGCGTCGAGGTGCTGAACTTCGGCGTGCCGGGCTACAACCTCGAGCAGGAGATCGAAGCGCTCCGGGCCAAGGTGCTCGCGTTCTCGCCCGATCTCGTGGTCGTGCTGTTCTGCCTGAACGATCTCGAAGGCCTTTTCTCGTACGAGCTCGGTCTGGTGCAGGAGCGAACGGAGCGCGGGCGGACGATCGCCGGGCGTGCGCGAGAGTGGCTGGTGGCGCGCTCTCGGCTCTTCTCGTGGGTGGAGTACCGCCTCACCGAGCTCGAGGCGCGACGCCACTTCGTCAAGGCCAAGAACCCGCTCGAAGGTCCTCTCTATGCCGAGGCCGTGAGCCAGCAGAAGCAGGCGCTCCAGGGCCAGCTCGCCGTGCTGCGTGCCCTGCTGGCGCCGCGCGAGATCCCCGTGATGATCGTCGTCGTCCCGGTCCTCGGCGACCGCTTCGAGCGCTACCCGCACCGCGAGCTGCATCGCGTCGTCGTGGACGCGGCCGAGGCGGAGTCGCTGGCGGCCGTCGATCTCCTCGACTGCTTCTCGACCTACGAGTTCCGTGACCTGCGCATCGACGTCGTCCACCCGAGCCCGCTCGGCCACCGCGTGGCGGCTCACGCGGTGAAGGACGCGCTCTGCTCCCACGGCTGGCTCTGCGCCGCCGTCCCGAGCGGCCCGTCCTGCCGCGACTACCGGCCCTCCGACTTCCCGACGCTTCGGGGCTTCTAGCGACGTTCTACCCTGTCCCACGCCGCTGGACAGGCTGTTGACACAGCCCCAGAATCGCGGAGCGATGATCGGTCGCGTCGTCTCACACTACGAGATCCTCGCCAAGCTCGGCGAGGGCGGGATGGGCGTCCTCTACAAAGCCCGCGACAGCCGTCTCGACCGGCTGGTCGCTCTCAAGATCCTGCCCCCGGACAAGGTCAAAGACCCGGAGCGCAGGCGGCGCTTCGTGCAGGAAGCCCGAGCGGCCTCGGCTCTCAACCATCCCCACATCGTGACGGTCTACGACATCGACGAGACGGACGGCGTCCACTTCATCGCCATGGAGCACGTCGAAGGCACGACGCTCGCCGACCGGATCGGCCGCAGGGGGCTCGCGCTCGGAGACGCGCTGAAGCACGCGGTGCAGATCGCCGACGCGCTGGCGCAGGCGCACGCCAAGGGCATCGTCCACCGCGACCTGAAGCCGGCCAACGTCATGGTCACCGCCAACGGCTCCACGAAGGTGCTCGACTTCGGCCTCGCCAAGCGGGTCGAGACGGACGTGTCCGAGGAGGAGACGACCGACTTCAAGCCCGTCACCGAGGAGGCATGATCGTGGGCACGGCCGCCTACATGTCGCCGGAGCAGGCCCAGGGCCGGCGCGTGGACGCCCGCTCCGACATCTTTAGCTTCGGCTCGGTGCTCTACGAGATGGTGACCGGCCGGCGTGCCTTCTCGCGCGAGTCGACGCTCTCGACACTGGTGGCGATCCTGAAGGAGGAGCCGCGGCCGCCGAGCGAACTCGTTCCCGCGGTGCCGCGCGAGCTCGAGCGGCTGATCCAGCACTGCATGCGCAAGGACCCCGCCCGCCGCTTCCAGCACATGGACGACGTGCGGACCCTGCTGGAGCAACTCCGTGAGGACTCCGCATCGGGGGAGCTCTCCGTCGTGGCGCCCTCTCCCCGGAGTCCCTTCTTCTGGTTGACAGCGGCCGGCCTCGCCAGCGCCGTACTCGTGGTCGCCGTCGAGACTTGGTCCTGGCGCCGTCCCACGGCCCCGGCACCGGAAGCCCCCTCGGTGGCCACACCGTTCACGACTTCGCCCGGCTTTGAGGTCCAGCCCACGTTCTCTCCCGACGGAAACGAGATCGCCTTCGCCTGGAACGGGGAGAAGGAGGACAACTACGACATCTACAGGAAGCTGATTGGACCAGGCGAAGCGTTGCGTCTCACCCGGGATCCAGCCTGGGACTACAGCCCAGCCTGGTCCCCGGACGGCCGCCTCATCGCGTTCCTGCGCCAGCCGGACCAGGGCCCGCCAGGGATCTATGTGATCCCGGCGCTCGGGGGTGCGGAACGACGCTGGGCCGACATCGCGGCAATTCCGGGCTGGAACACCGGCATCGCATGGACCGCCGACAACAAGCGGCTCATAGTCTCCGATCAACCGGCCGGTGAGCTCCCCGGCCTCTTCCTGCTGTCTCTGGAAAGCAGCGAGCAGAGACGACTGACGTCCGTCCCGCAGCGAATGCCGGGGGTTCCCTCGGCAGTGCGGTCGGGAGATTGGGATCCTGCGCTCTCGGCGGACGGGCGAACGCTGGCCTTCACCCGTGTGGTCGATAACGGCAAAGGCGACGTTCACCTGCTTCGCCTCGGCCCGGACATGACAGCGCAAGGCTCGCCCGAGCGCCTGACCTTCGAAGACCGCTATGCCGCGAGCCCAACCTGGCTGTCCGGTGCGAGCGAGATGCTGTTTTCCCAAGGCGCCCCGGAAGGTGAGCGTCAGATACTCCGACTGGCCGCAGTCCCGGCGGGGCCCGCTGCCATCGCCGGACGGCAGGTGTCGGTGGGGACGGATGCGACGAACCTGGCCTTCTCCCGAGCCTCGGGGCGGCTTGTCTTCAGTCGCTCGCAGGGTGACTCCAACATCTACCGGCTGGGGCTGCGAGGGCCGGGAGAACCTCAAGGAGAACCCGAACGGCTGATCGCATCGACGCGCCTTGAGAACAATCCCGAGTACTCGCCGAAGGGAGACTGCGTCGCGTTCATGTCGAGCCGTTCGGGAAGCACGGAGATCTGGCTTTCGAACGCTGACGGATCGAACTCACGACAGCTCACGTCGATGGAAGGCCCGCTCACCGCCAACCCGCGCTGGTCCCCGGACGCGACGACGATCCTGTTCGACTCTCGGCTGAAGGGCTCCGCCGACCTCTATGTCGTCTCTGTGCAGGGAGGGTCACCACGGCCCCTGACCGATCAACCGAGTCTCGAAAACGAAGCCAGCTGGTCTCGCGACGGCCGGTGGATCTACTTCGGGTCGGACCGGACGGGTCGAAGGGAAGTGTGGAGAATGCCCGCAAGCGGCGGGGAGGCAACCCAGGTCACCCGTGACGGAGGGAGCTGCCCGTTCGAGTCTCCGGACGGCCGATGGCTCTACTATGCGAAACGCCGCAGGTTCGACCTCTGGAAGGCTCCTGTAGCCGGTGGCGCCGAGACTCGCGTCCTGGAGAACCTGAGCTATTGCTTCAACTACGTCCCGACGAGCCACGGGGTCTACTTTCGTCAAAGCCGGGCTGGCCAACACCGGGCCTGCGGAAACAGCGGTGGCGTACCTCGATTTCGCAACGGGCAAGATCAAGCTCCTGCTTCCCGTGCGGGCTTGGCTGTACGGGCTGACCGTGTCGCCCGATGGCCGGTCGCTGCTTTACTCCAGGCCGGACGCCTCCGGCGCCGACCTGATGCTGGTAGAGAACTTTCGCTGAGGACCTCCATCCGGACCGTTTGCGCGCGCAACAGCGCCGGCTGCACCAAGAGCCAGGAGAACGCGTTGGCGACGACGCTCCTCGCGCGGACCGGTGCTACTTGCGGAACTTGGCGATCAGCTCGCGGACTGCAGGCACGAGTTCACGGGGCACGCCCAGCAGCGCCTGATCGGGCGTGTCAGAGGCGGCCTCGTCCTCAGCGACGGCTTCCGTCGGCGTCTGGTTCTCGTAGTGGGCCAGGACGCGTTTCACTCTCGCTTCGTCCCAACCAGGGGGGGAACATCGGTTGCTTCATCTTCGTCCGGGCTTTCTGGCCCGCCTGCGTTTGTAGGCCGTGAGGGCCTTTCCTTCCAGAGCCTACGCCGTGATGACGAAGAGGCTGTCTGCCACCTTGCTGAATACACGGTACTCGTGTAGGCTACTGCAGTGATTCGCTCGTTTGCCGACACGAACCGAGGATGTCTTCTACGGCGCCGACACCAAGGCCGCTCGGCGGCTGCCCAAAGGACTCTGGCCCGTGATGCGAAGGAAGCTGGAGATGCTGCACGCGGCGAAGGGGCTTGCGGACCTGCTCGTCCCGCCAGGCAACCGCCTGGAGGCGCTGCGAGGCGCCCAGTCGGGCCGTCACAGCATTCGGGTGAACGACCAGTTCCGTATCACGTTCCGCTTTCAGGATGGCGGAGCTTGGGAGGTGCTCTGTGAGGACTACCACTGAGTCCGGCGTCGACATCCGACGGATGAGGCGCGCTCCGACCGCGCCCGGCGAGGTGCTCCTCGAGGAGTTCCTTGTGCCGCTTGGGCTCAGCCAGGCCGAGGCTGCGCGCCGCATGCGCATGAGCACGAACCGACTGAACGAGCTCGTCCGCGGGAAGCGCGGAGTCACGGCCGAGACTGCTCTGCGGCTGGCTCGGCTGCTGGGCACCTCGCCCGAGTTCTGGCTCAATCTCCAGATGACCGTCGACCTCTGGCACGCACACCAGAATGAACGCCGCCGTGGTGCAGCCTGAGCCCCAAGCAGACCGTTTACGTCGAACGGCGCGCGCGTCGTAGCGCGACCTGGGCGGCGAGCCACGCGCCGGTCATCGCTGCGACGGTCGTCCAGTTGACCGGCTGGTAGATACTCATGCCGATCTCGGCCCAGCGCTGGCCCGTCCAGAACAAGAGCTGCAAGGCTACGACTGCGGCGCAGACCGGCAAAAAGGGCAGCCGGGTCTCCTGCAGAAACGCTCGAAGGCACCACAGGGCCGCCGGGACCAGCGCGGGCAACGCGTAGGCGAGCGGCCGCTCGTTGTTGTTCGAGATCACGAGCGTGGCGTAGACCGACAGCACGTAGAGCGCGCGGTCGAAGTGGCGACGCGCGAGCCCGGGGAGGCGCGCGGGGAAGAGCAGCACGAGCGGCACCAGCACGCCGAACGCGCCGAGCGTCACGACGTAGGCCTGGTTGTCGAACGCGTGGTTGAGGCGAAACGTCATGCTGTCGACGATCCCCGATACGAAGTCGTCCGGCTGGTTCGGCGTCACGAGCCCCCGGATCGCGACCAGGATCGCGAACGGCAGGACGGCCACCGCGGCCGTCCGGCCGAGTGCCTTGGGTAGGCCTCGCCCCAGGCGCAGCTCGCGCAGGAACAGGTACGGGTACACGAGAACGTAGGTCTCACGCACGAACGCCGCGGCGACGCTCACGGCAAATACCCAGCCCCAGCTCGCACGCTCGATCAGGAAGAACGCCAGCATCACCAGGAAGAGCGCGACGGGGTCGCTCATCCAGTACTGGTACTCGAACCAGCGCACGGCTCCCTGCGTGAAACCGGTCACGAGGAGGCCCGTGACCCGGAGCGGGAGCGAGAAGCCGAGGTCGCGGAGGTGCAGCCAGAGCAGGAGCAGGAAGCCGAAGAGCGCGGCGTTCGTCAGAACAAAGAAGGAGGCGTTCTCGGACAGCCCGAGCCGCATCAGGCCCCGCGCGAGCCCGGGCACGGCGAGGCGGAAGCAGTAGGGCGGCTCGCGCTGCAGCTCCGGCTTGCCCTCCGGCCCGCGCGCCATCTCGATGTAGCGCCAGTGGTCGTACTCCTTCACCTGCTTCGGCTTGTGCGGGAACCCGAGCACGGAAGCCACGGACAGGATGTTGAGGACGAGCATCAGGAGCGCGAGCAGCATCCCGAGCCGAGTGTCCGCTATCCATGACGGGTTCACGCGCAGATCCTCTTACAGAGCGCCGAGCATGCGCAAACGGCCTGGGCTCGGACCCTCTTCGCGAGTTCTCGGAGAGTTTCTTTGACGAGAGCGGACCCGGGCGAGCAGGATCTGGCGGTAGACTAGTCCATAGCAAGGGGGTGTCATGACGATCGTGTCCTTCCGGCAAGCATGCGTAACCCGTTGGGCGGCGCGGCACCGCGACTGTCCCACTGACGGTTATTTGTGGGTGCGCTGCGGGGTGGCCGC
>Ga0247727_10006688_pt1 | contig 22508 bp, 15 predicted proteins | sample WisWelCaveWW1625_FD_202498 | JGI IMG/M metagenome (GOLD analysis project Ga0247727, IMG submission 202498) | Biofilm microbial communities from Wishing Well Cave, Virginia, United States - WW16-25 | ecosystem: Environmental > Aquatic > Deep subsurface > Groundwater > Cave microbial mat | place...
GCATTGGGCGACGAGGTTTATGTCGGGCTATGTGTTTGCTCACATAATAAAGACGTCATCGAGAAAGCCGTTTTCCGCGACGTGCGAATCGTCGTGCCGCCCAAGGATGATTATGTGCCTTATCGCGATTACATTGGCAGCAATCTCGAGATCTTGGATGTTGCGAGCGGCAATCGCAAAATCATCGACCGCTCACCCGAATCGCTGCAAGCGCCGAACTGGACTCCGGATGGCAAGGCACTCATCTACAACCACAATGGCAAATTGTATCGTTTCGATCTTGCTAAAAATGAACCCGAGGTGATCAACACGGATTTTGCTACGAGCAATAATAATGATCACGTTTTGACTTTTAATGGAAAGATGCTCGGCATCAGCCATCACAGCAGGGATGATGGCAATCAATCGATCATTTATACCGTGCCGGTTAAAGGCGGCAAACCCAAACGCCTCACCGCGCACGGCCCATCTTATTTGCACGGCTGGTCGCCTGACGACAAATTCCTCATCTACACCGCAGAACGAAATGGCGATTATGACCTCTACAAAATATCCGCAAAAGGCGGCGAAGAAACGCGGCTGACCGACGCCAAAGGCCTGGACGATGGCTCGGAATACACACCCGATGGAAAATATATCTACTTCAATTCCGTCCGCAGCGGCACGATGCAAATCTGGCGGATGAAACCGGATGGCAACGAGCAGGAGCAAATTACGAATGATGAATTCAATAATTGGTTTCCGCACATTTCTCCGGATGGAAAATGGATCGTCTTTCTGTCCTATAACAAAGATGTGGCGCCGAGCGATCATCCCTTTTACAAACAGATTTATCTGCGGCTCATGCCTTTTGAAGGCGGGGAGCCGAAAGTGATTGCTTATGTTTACGGCGGTCAGGGCACGATAAATGTGCCGTCGTGGTCGCCGGACAGCAGGAAAATAGCGTTTGTCAGCAACACGGATTTAAAATGATTGGAAGCGATCAAAATCAGCTACAATTACCTTCACAAACTGAAAGTATGATATGAAAAAAAATGCTCTGTCATTACTGCTGTTCTTTGTATTTTGTAGCTCATCTTATGTCTTTCCCGAAATCCGCTTGCCCTCTGTTATCGGCAGCAACATGGTGCTGCAGCAAAGAAGCGATGTGAATATCTGGGGCTGGTGCAGTCCGACGGAGAAAATCAGCGTGATCGTCGATTGGGATACGACGGTTTATCGCACGACGGGAATGCGCACGGCCAAGTGGAGTGTGAAAATCAAAACACCCGCAGCCGGTGGACCCTACAAGATTATCATCAACGGCAGCAATGCGATTGTTTTGGAAAATGTGATGATTGGCGAAGTTTGGGTTTGCAGCGGGCAAAGCAATATGGAATGGAGCGGCGACCAGCGGCTCAAACAATCGCTCGAAGAAGCGCCGCAGGCCAACAACACCAACATTCGCTTCTTTTATGTTCCCAAATCGACCGCGGATTTCCCGCAGGAGGAATGCAGAGCGAGCTGGAAAGTTTGCAATCCCGAAGACATGAAACGCTTCAGCGCGGTCGGCTATTTCTTTGGCAAGAAATTACAGCAGGAACTGAACGTGCCGATCGGCCTGATTAATTCCAACTGGGGCGGAACACCCTCAGAAGTTTGGGCGCCGAAAGAGATGGTGGAGAATGATCCGGCTCTCAAAGAAGCCGCCGGGAAAGTAAATGTCACGCCGTGGTGGCCGGTCAATGCCGGCGATACGTACAACGCCATGATTCATCCGCTCACCAATTTTGCGATTGCTGGCGCGCTTTGGTATCAAGGCGAAAGCAACACGGGAACCTGGTCGACTTATCAAGCTTTATTGACGACGATGGTTGCGGGCTGGCGCAAAGCGTGGCAAAAAGATTTTCCGTTTTATTATGTGCAGATTGCGCCCTTTGCCGGTTATGGACAAAAGAATATTTGCGCGTTATTGCGTGAAGCGCAAACCAAAAGCATGAGTTATCCCAACACCGGCATGGTCGTCATCAGCGATTTGGTCGATGATATAAAAGACATTCATCCTAAAAATAAAATCGATGTGGCCTTGCGTTTAGCCAACTGGGCTTTGGCGGAAACTTATGGCAAAAAGGGAATCGTTTATAAAAGCCCGATGTACAAAAGCATGAAAGCGGAAAACGGCAAAATCAGAATTTATTTTGAGCACGCGGAAAATGGCTTATTGAGCAAAGGCGGCGAACTCATTGAATTTTATATTGCCGGCGCCGATAAAAATTTTCTGCCGGCCGTTGCGAAAATCGAAGGCGGCACGTTAATCGTCTCGCACCAAGACGTCAAAAATCCTGTTGCGGTTCGCTTCGGTTTTGGCAATATTGCCATACCGAATTTATTCAGCAAAGACGGCTTGCCGGTCAACCTTTTTCGCACGGATGACTGGGCGGTTGATACGGAAGCGGTGAAAAAATAATTGCAACGATTCAACTTTCAAAAGTCTTCCATGAAGCGATGGTTGAAAATTTCAGCGCCGGTTCTTGCCATTCTTTTGTTATTTGGTATATCGTTCTCTTGCAAAATTCAGCAAAGGCCCGACCACAACCCAAACGCTGTGAGTAACGACTACTTGAATCTGGCTCCTGAAGTCAAATATGTTGGCGACGAAGAATGCGCCGTTTGTCACTCCGAAATTTTCAAGACCTATAAGCAAACCGGCATGGGCCGCTCATTTTATTTGCCGACAGCAGGCAATCGTCTTGAAGATTATGCGCAGAACAATCACGTCTTCGAGCCGAAATCGAATTTGCATTATCAAATGATCTCAAAAGGAGACGAGTTTTATCAAGTCGAATACCGTCTGGATGAAAAAGGGCAGCGCACGCACGAGCTGGCCCGCAAAGTGGATTATGTCATCGGCTCGGGCCATCAGGCGCGCACTTATTTGACGAGCGAAAACGGCTTTTTGTATGAGCTGCCGGTGACGTGGTATCATAAAAGAAATATGTGGGGCATGAGCCCGGGCTTTCAATATGTGAACTCGCGCTTTTCGCGGCCGATCGCGCCGGCGTGCATGAATTGCCACAACTCGTATGCGGAACACGCGCCGTATTCGGGCAATCGTTACACCAAGGTGGCGCACGGCATCGGCTGCGAACGCTGTCATGGCCCGGGTGAGTTGCACGTCAAGAAACGTTACGCGACCAAATTCTCGGACACGACCAAAAAAGAAATCGACAGCACCATCGTCAATCCCCGGCGTTTGCCGGTTGATTTGCAGATGGACGTTTGTCGCCAATGCCATTTGTCGGGAGAAGTTCGCGTGTTGAAAGATGGAAAAAATGAAACGGATTTCCGGCCCGGCATGCGCCTGCGAGAAATATTTTCGGTTTATATTCCCGACCGTCTTGCCCCGGGTGATCTTCGCGTTGCCAGCCACGGTGAGCGTATTTCGTTGAGCTCCTGTTATGTCAAAAGCGGCGGCAAGCTGGTTTGCATCACCTGTCATAATCCCCACCAACCGGTCAAGTGGCTCAGCCGCGATTCTTTTAACAATAAATGTCTGACGTGCCACCGTCTCGAAACGTTGAGTCGAATCAATCCGCGCGCCAAACATCAAGCGACTGATGACTGCGTCGCCTGTCACATGCCACAGGGCGGCACGACGGATGTGTTGCACGTCAACTTTACCGATCATTGGATTCGCAAGGAACCGCAGACGCCCGTGCCAAATCATCACGAATCCGAGCCCCTGGTTTTAAAAGATTTCTTTGAAGAAAAAGATGCGGTGGCAAGCCTCCGGCTTGGCATCGCTTATTTGCAATACTTCGAAGCAATTGCAATGGATCAACACGTGTTGGAGCAGGCGCTGTTACATCTGACTTCCGGCCTCGAAAACAATTCGGCGCACGAACAGGGATTGTTTCATCTTGGCAAAACTTATGTCCATCTCAATCGTCTTGATGAGGCGCGGCAACAGTTTCAGAAAGTCATCAAAATCGCGCCGGGCAATGCGTTCGCGCATTTTCAGCTTGGTCAGGTTTTATCCAAAATGGGACAACCGGCGGCAGCCGCAACGGCTTATCAAGTGGCTTTGAAAATTTTTCCGGAAAACGCGGTTGCACTCACTAACCTCGGAACGATTCACGCGCAGTTGGGGAATCTGCCGGCGGCGTTTGTAACTTTTCAAAAGGCCGTTCTCGCCCAGCCGAGTTACGCGCCGGCGCATAACAATATCGGCGAATTTTATGCGTACAAACGGCAAGGGCTCGCGATTGCACAAAAGCATTTTCGCCGCGCGTTGGAACTGGAGCCCGATTACCTCACCGCGTTAAATAATCTGGGCAATGTCGATATGGCCTCCGGCAATTATGCCGAGGCGATGAAATTTTTCACGCGCGTGATTGCGGTTGATCCGAAGTTTGTCCCGGCTTATGGAAACCTCGCGCTCATTCATTCTCTGAACGGTCGCAACGCCGAGGCCGTGCAGTGCTTGCGCCGGATACTCGCGCTGGAGCCGAACGACGTTAACGCGAAAAACATGTTGAAACAAATTGAAAGCGCCGGCGGACAAGCCTCCCAAAAACACTAAATCAGCAGTCAGCCAATTTTTATTAACGCTCTAATTGAAAGCGACGTGACCATGAACAAAAAATATGTTGTGATTTCGATTTTAGTTTCTGCGCTTTTTCTAATTTCAACTGCATGCCCGGCACAGGGCCGGCAAACCACTCGTGTCAACAATCCGCTGAAAATCAACCCGAAAGATTATCTCGACAAAATCAAACTGCCGTCGGGATTTAAAATCGAAATGTACGCCGAAAACGTGGAGGGCGCGCGCTCGCTGGCGTTGGGTGCCAAGGGGACGCTATTTGTCGGCACTTTTCGTGCGGGCAGAAACGTTCCGGGCAAAGTTTATGCGATCATCGATCGGAACAACGACTTCAAGGCCGATACAGTGATGACGATCGCGAAGGAGTTGAATATGCCGAATGGTGTTGCCTTCCACAACGGCGATCTCTACGTCGCCGAAATCAGTCGTGTCACCAAGTTCGAAAACATCGAGGAACATCTCTTCGCATCGCCGCAACCGCAGGTGATCAATGATCGCTTCCCCACCGACACTTGGCATGGCTGGAAATTTATTCGGTTCGGCCCGGACGGCAAACTCTATGTTCCGGTCGGTGCCCCGTGCAACACCTGTGAACGCAAAGAGGAAATCTTTGCCAGCATCACGCGCATGAATCCCGACGGCTCCGGATTGGAAATTTATGCGAAAGGCATTCGCAACTCCGTCGGCTTCGATTGGCATCCGGTGACCAAAGAATTGTGGTTTACCGAAAATGGCCGGGACGAGATGGGCGATGACATTCCACCCGAAGAGCTCAATCATGCGCCGCGGCCAGGGCTACATTTCGGCTTTCCGTATCGCTACGGCAAAGCGATCATCGACACCGCTTTCAAAACCACGATGCGCGCAGAGCAATTTCAGCCCGCCGCCATTGAGTTGCCGGCGCATGTTGCTGCATTAGGCATGCGCTTCTATACCGGCGCAGCATTCCCGCGAGAAGATCTTCAGCAAATTTTCATTGCCGAGCACGGCTCGTGGAATCGCTCGGTGCCGGACGGCTATCGCGTCTCCGTCGTGAAATTGAAAAATAATCGCGCGATCGGCTACGAGCACTTCGCCACTGGCTGGCTGCAACAGAATCAATATTGGGGCCGTCCGGTGGATGTGCTGGTTATGCCCGATGGCTCACTGCTGGTTTCGGATGATTTTGCCAACTGCATTTATCGCATCAGTTATTCACGGCGAAAATAACTTTCACCTGTCGCGAAGTAAAATTAGAAGCTTTAGAACACGGATGACACGGATTTAACGGATGCTCACGGAGTTTTATTTTTTTCTTTATTAGGAGGCGGTTATGATCATGAATAAACCGGCAATTCTCTCGTTCTCAGCGCTCGGAGTTTTGGCGCTATTCCTGTTTTCTTGCACGCAGCAATCTCCATCTCATCAGAAAAATAGCGATGAATCAAATATGACAAAACCAAAAGAGCCAAACCTCACACCGGCCCAACAAGCGATGGTTGAAATGTGGGATAAGCATACGGCTTCCGAGTTTGAGAGCAAGAGTCTCGAGGCCACATTGGCGACGATGACCGCCGAACCCTACGTCAACCATATTCCGGTGATGACCGGCGGCAGAGGACTGGAGGAGGTCAGGCACTTCTACGACACGTACTTCATTCCGGCGCAACCCCAAGACGTCGAGATTGTTCCGGTCTCGCGCACGGTCGGGCATGATCGCATCGTGGACGAGCTTATTTACAAATTCACCCACACCATTGATATGCCATGGCTGCTGCCCGGCATTCCGCCCACCGGGAAACGCGCCGAACTGGCTATCGTGGTGGTGGTCCAGTTTCAAAGCGCTAAGATTGCTCACGAACATATTTATTGGGATCAAGCTTCTCTACTCGTTCAACTCGGTTTAATTGACGGCAAAACCTTGCCGGTCGCCGGCGTCGAAGTTGCGCGCAAGCTTCAGGACCCGAGTTTGCCGTCGAACGAGTTAATCCGGCGCATGGCCAATAGATGAGAAATCATTTTCAAAAGTTTTTGCCGCTTTTCATCAGCAGTGTCGTCACCGTCGCCTCAGCGCAGGATTTTTCGCGCGTCTCGGACAGCACGCAATATGAGTTGGCGCCGGTTATCGTGACGGCCACACGGTCTGCGCGCGCGCTTGAACGCGTGCCGTATGCAATCAGCGTGATCGAGCAAAAAGAAATCCAGCGTGGAGAGGCCGGACTTTCGCTCGACGAAGCGTTGCGCGCCGTGCCGGGCGTCGTCGTGAATAATCGGTTCAATCTCTCGCAGGGCGACCGTCTCATGATTCGGGGTCTCGGCAGCCGCGCGCCCTTTGGCGTGCGCGGCGTCAAAATCATTCTCGACGGCATTCCTCTCACCATGCCCGACGGGCAGTCGCAGTTAAATAATCTCGATCTCGGTTCCGTCGGTAAAATCGAAATTCTGCGGGGCCCCAGCTCGTCGCTGTACGGCAACGCGGCGGGCGGCGTGATCGATATTCAAACCGAAATTAACGCCCTTCGCTCTTTGCAAATTCAACCGCAGTTTATTGCCGGTTCTTATGGCTTGCGCAAATGGCAGGGAAAAATTTCCGGTCACCTCGGGTCGCAAACTTTTTTCATTAATGTGAGCCATCTCAGACTCGAAGGTTATCGCGAGCATTCCGCGGCACAATCGACTGCAATCAACGCCGTCGGGCACCGCGAGATGCCGAAGCGTCTCAAGCTGACGACGGTCTTCAATTATTTTGATGCACCGTATTTGTTGAATCCCAGTTCCTTATCAAAAACTGATGCGCAGAAATCGCCGGCGCAAACGCGATTCTTCGTCAAGCAACAGGGCGCGAGCAAAAGTACGCGGCAGGGGCAGGGCGGCGTCACGCTCAAATACACCGGCGAAAATTCGTATCTCGAATCGACCATTTATGGTTTGGCGCGCACGCTACGCAATCCGATTCCGGGCCGCATCATCGAATTGGATCGGACGTCCGGTGGATTTCGTGCGGTGTACGAGAAACGCCGATCGTTTGGCAGTGTCAAGTTCGGCGCGGATTATGAGCAGCAAAAAGATACGCGCGTAGAATTTGAAAATCTCGGCCTTCACAACAATCTCGTCGGCATTGCCAGAAGCAAAGATATTCCGGCGCTGGTGCAATACGGTGCGCGCCGGTTGGAGCAAAAGGAAAGCGTCAACGGCATCGGCGCATTTGCCGAGCTTGAGTTCGTGCCGCATCCGCGCTGGGCGCTCACGTTGGGAGAACGTTACGATTACTACGATTTTAAAGTCACCGATCAGTTTTTTACCGACGGCGTCGATGATTCCGGAACCAGACGGATGGAAAAATTTAGTCCGATGCTCGGTCTCGTCTATCGCGCCCATCCGGTCATTTCGCTTTATGGCAATATGGCGACGGCATTCCAAACGCCGACCACGACGGAATTGAGCAATCGGCCAAACGGCGAAGGCGGAATTCATCCCACGTTACAGCCGGAAAGAATCATCAGCTACGAGCTCGGCCTCAAAGGAATGTGGCCGAAAATGCGTTGCGATTACGACATTACGTTTTACTCGTTTCATCTTAAGGACATGCTGATCCCGTATCAAATCGCCGGGCGCGAAAGCGAAGAAGTTTATTATCGCAATGCCGGCCGCGCGCGAAATAAAGGTATTGAAGCCAAACTGGAGTGGTCGCCGGTTCGAGGTTTGCGCGCCACCGGCGCGTATACGCTGATGGATTTTGTGTTTCAAAATTTTCTTGTCGAGACGACAAACGGAAATGCGGTTGCGCCGGTGCAACTGGCCGGCAAGAAAATTCCGGGTGTTCCACGGCAGCGCATTTTTGCGAGCCTCGTTTATGAACCCCACCGCGGGGCTTTTGCCGAAATCAACTGGCAGTGGAATGATCGATTTTTCACTGACGATTTCAACGGCCCCTTCGGGCGCGTCAACAAACCCGCGTCTGATTTTGTGAACGACGCCTATCGTACGGTTGATTTGCGTCTGGGATTGCAACGGCAATTCAAAATAACGCGAGGTGAGATTTTTGTGGGAATTAATAATATTTTTAATGAACGGTATAATAGCTCCATCGTACCCAACGCGCTGGCCGAGCGATTTTTTGAGCCGGCAACCGGAAGAAGTTGGTATGCGGGTGGCAATGTTTTATTTTAAAGTGATGAATTAAAAATTCCCGCGCCGGGTGTTGCTATTCTTTTTTTATTTGTTATTTTGTCTTTAAAAAATCTTTAATTTCCAGAATTTTTTTCTGAGTTTTGACGCTTAATAAATAATTGATACTCAGGAGACCATAACCATGCCGGGCCGGCCTTTTATCTTAGCGGAAACAACCTGGAAGACGATTCAAGCGACTTCGTATGAAGCGGCGATTTTGCCGTGGGGCGCGACCGAGGCGCACAATTATCATTTGCCTTATGCGACGGATATAATTGAGAGTGATCGCATCGCCGCGGAAGCCGCGCGTCTCGCGTGGGAACAGGGCGGCCGCGTGATTGTTCTGCCGGCGGTGCCGTTCGGGGTGAACACGGGACAACTCGACATCAAGCTGACCATCAACATGAATCCGAGCACGCAGCTCGCCGTGCTCAACGACATCGCTGCGTCGCTGGCGCGCCAACGCATTCCGAAACTGTTGGTGCTGAACGGACACGGCGGCAACGACTTCCGGCAGATGATCCGCGAGTTGTCGCCCCGACACGATTTGTTGATTTGCGCGCTCGACTGGTTTCGTTGTCTCAATGCCGCCGAATTTTTTAGCGACACCGGTGATCACGCGGGCGAGATGGAAACGAGTTTGATGCAATATCTCACGCCGGAATTGGTGTTGCCGCTTTCCGAAGCTGGCGATGGTGCAGCAAAAAAATTCAACGTGCGAGCGTTGCGCGAAGGCTGGGCGTGGACGCAACGCGACTGGCTGCGCGTGACGAACGACACCGGCGTCGGCAATCCGTACGCGGCCGCACCGGAAAAGGGCAGGCGTTACTTCGAGGCGGTCACGCAAAAGATTGCCGGATTTTTGGTGGAGCTGGCAAAAGCTGATATTCGAGATCTCTATGCGGATTAGAAAACAAAACTCAGAAAAAATTTTTTGCCACCAACGGATGAAAAACGGCCAACGGATAATCAAAATTAAATCCGTTGCGTTGTTTCTATCCGTTGGGAAAATTGTTTTAGGGTCGTTTTCATTTTTATTCGTTTTTCCGTTTGCCGTCTTTCTCTGGTCCGGTTGCGAATCCAAATCAGACGAATCATCGGAGTTTATGGCGCGCAGCGAGTTTTTGCTGCGGCAGGGTGAAGCCGCGCTGCGGCAGAATGAGTTTGATTTTGCGCTGGCGCTGGCCGATAGCGCCGGAAAACTCGCGCCGAAAAACTCCAACGGCGCTTTTTTGCGGGCGCGAATTTTTTCCGAGCTGGGGCAATGGCAAAACGCGGAAGTGTCATACCGTAAAGTTCTCGCGCTGGAGCCGAATTATCGCGGCGTCTGGAATAATCTTGGCAACAATGCCTATCGCCAGCAAGAGTTTCGCCGGGCCATCACTTATTATCAAAAAGAGCTGGCAACCAATGCCGAGGCGATACCGTGGCGTGGCATGGGCCGCGCTTATATCGAGCTGGGAAAAGTTGACAGCGCGCAGTATGCGTTTCGCCGCGCGCTTGCCAGTGACAGTTTGTATGCGCCGGCGCATTTTAATTTGGCTTTGTTGTTCGAAGACGAAGGCGAAATCGAGCCGGCGCTGCACCATGCCCGCCGCGCGTGGCAGATCGAGCCGGACAATCTCGAATATCGTTATGTGGCCGGTGAGCTGTTGGTGAAAAATCAAAAATACGAAGAGGCGCTCGAAGTTTTGCGCGCCGTCATCGACAACATGCCGTGGCATCGCGGCGCGCAATACAATTACGGCCAGGCGCTGCGGCGTCTCGGTCGTCAGGAGGAAGCGAAGAAATATCTCGACGAAGCGGAACACGTGCGCGCCACCGCGGCGCAGATCGAGCATCTGGAGAACACCATCCGCTCGTTGCCGAACGATCCGATGGCGCACGCCTCGCTGGCGTTTGCGCTGCGTCGTGTGGGGCGCTACAATGACGCCATGCACGCCTACAAAGTCGCCGCGCATCTCGCTCCTGCCAACATGGAAATACAGAATAATATTGCCAACTTATACTTGATCAAAGGCGACACCACGCGCGCCATCAGCCAGTATCAAATGATTCTGCAATACGATCCGGCGCTGGTCGATATCTGGATGAATCTCGGCATCGTCTGCGCCCTTTCGAAAAAATACGACGCGGCGCGACAGGCCTGGGAAAAAGCTTTGCAGCTTGCGCCCGATCATCCGGCGGCCAAAGCGTATCTGGCGCGGTTGCCGTCTGGGAGATGAAACTGTGAAATTGTGTAAAACCCTGCAATGTCATTCTGCAAGAATCTTTTTTGTATTTCGCACAATTGTTCTAGATTGCAAAAAGATTCCTACTGAATGACATTCTCCTAATCACTAAGCTTGCGAATGTCATTCCGAATTGCTTTTGCAAAACTCGGCCAATATCCCAACCTCACATTGGCTGTGATCGGAAGTTTCTCATTTGTCCTTTGCCTCTTGCTCGGTCGCGCCAACGAACCGGCTGGAATCACGGCGACAGTGCATCGTTTTTTTGCCATACTTGCGGCATTGTTTGTGTTTCTGCTCGTTGCGGCGATGACGATAAAAAAATCCGATCGGCGCCAAAGCAACATACGTTACTCTCTCCTTCTTATAGTCGTTTTCGCCGTGCTCTTTCGCCTCGCGCTTTTGCAACAAAAACCGTGGCTGTCCAACGACATTTATCGTTACCTCTGGGATGCGCAGCTCAGCGCGCACGGCGTCAATCCCTACGCTTTGCCGCCGGCCGCGGACGAGCTTGCCGAGTTCCGCGACGCGACGATCTATTCCAAGATGGATCACAAAAACGTCCACAGTGTTTATCCGCCGATGTTGCAGCTTCTGTTTTTGGCGGGGCGAACGGTGAGTCAGGTTTTCAATCTGCAATTCTTTGTCGGATTGAAACTCGTCTTTGTGTTGATTGACGTCGGCCTCGTGCTCGCGCTGTTTCGTCTGCTGGCGCAATTGCAGCTCGATCCGCGCTGGGCGATACTTTACGCGTGGCATCCTTTGCCGATCGTCGAAATTGCCGGCAGCGGCCACACCGACGGCGTCGGCGCGTGTACGCTGGTGTTGGCGCTGCTCTTTCTCCGGCAACGAAAATATTTTTCCGCCGCCCTGTTTTTTGCGCTTGGATTTTTGGTTAAATTTATTACTATACTGTTTCTCCCCTTTCTGGCTGTGGCAATTTGGAATGAATTGAATTTGCAGAAAGCCGGGCGAGCCGTTGCGCTTTTCGTTTTGGTGATCATCGCCGGTTATGCGCCGTTTATGGCTGCCGGTGAAAAGTTGTGGTCGGGCTTGCTGGTTTATTCGGATAAATGGCGCTTCAACGACGGCTTTTTCGCGCTCGTTTTCAGCGGCGTCCATCGCCTGCTGCCCGATGGGCTGGTGAAATATTTAATGATTCCGTCCGGTTGGGAAATCAACGACGTCGTCATGACAACACGCAGAATCGATCTCGCCTTACTCATCTCGAAGATCCTCTGCGGCGGTATTTTCGCCTTTATTTATCTGCGGCTGCTGTGGCAAATGTTTAAATCGAAAAGTGCGGATGAACTCGACTGGATCATCGTTTTCATTTCCATTCTCGCGGCGTTCTTTCTTCTGGCGCCGACTTTACAGCCGTGGTATTTGCTCTGGCTTTTACCCCTGCTGTGTCTCGGTGGAATTCTTGATCAGCACAAAATTCTTTCACTCCCAACCCGGACAAGCCCTGAAGGGCCCTTGAGTGGTCGGAACCAAACTTCACCACAAAGGCACAAAGTTCACAAAGAAAACTTTGTGTCCTTTGTGCCTTTGTGGTGTAAAAATTTTTGCTTTTTTAGCACTGATTTAACTTTAAAGAGACTAACGCTGTCTCTCGGGATTTTCAGCGCGACGGTTTTCCTTTCGTATTTCGTGCTCGAAAATTATTTGCAATCCGGCGTCTGGCAGGAGCCGGGCTGGGTGAAATGGGTGGAGTATGGAATACCGTTTGGAGTATGGCTGTGGATGTCAAGAAAATAATCGCAAAACATCCATGTAAAAACGCCTCCAACTGTTTTATCCGTTGCGTTGTTTCTATCCGTTGGAGAATTTTTTATAAGTCCAGTGATGAGAAAAATTTTATGCGACTTCTAACAATCTTACTTTGCTTTGCCGCCTCCGCCGCGGCGCAAAACTGGAAGCTCGTCTGGTCCGATGAATTTAACGGCCCGCACGTCGATTCCACCAAATGGGAATTTCAAATCGGCGACGGCACGGCTTACGGCATACCGGGCTGGGGCAATAACGAGCTCCAGTGGTATCGTCAGGAAAACGCAACCATAGCCAACGGCATCTTAATCATCACCGCGAAGCGCGAGACGTTTGCCGGCCGCAATTATACTTCGACGCGCATGCGCACGTTGAACAAAGGTGATTGGAAATTCGGCCGGATTGAAATGCGCGCGAAGCTCCCATTTGGACAGGGCCTGTGGCCCGCGTTCTGGATGTTGCCGACGGATAATGTTTACGGCGGCTGGGCGGCGAGCGGCGAGATCGATATCATGGAACTGGTGGGGCATCAACCGAATAGATCGTACGGCACGCTGCACTACGGCGGCGCCTGGCCCAACAACAAATCGAGCGGCACGTCGTACACACTGCCGACAAAAAAATTCTCGGATGATTTTCATCTCTTCGCGATCGAATGGCAGGCCGGCGAGATGCGCTGGCACGTTGATGACGTTCATTATCAGACTCAGCGCAGTTGGTGGTCGGCGGGTGGCCCTTTTCCCGCGCCGTTCGACCAACGTTTTCATATTCTCCTGAATGTCGCCGTCGGCGGCAACTGGCCGGGCGATCCGGATGCCTCGACGACTTTTCCGCAAACGATGCAAGTGGATTATGTGCGCCTCTATCAAGACGCCGGCGCGACGGCGGTTGAAGAAAGAGATTCGAGGTTTTTGCCGAAAGAATTTGCGCTCCATCAAAATTATCCGAATCCCTTTAACCCGACCACGATTATTCGCTACGATTTGCCGCAGCCGGATTCCGTGCTGCTGGAAATATATGATATGTCCGGCCAAAAAGTGCAAACGTTGATTAATCAATCACAACGCGCCGGACGGCATTTGATTCCGTTCGATGGCCGCGCGTTGAGCAGCAGCGTGTATATTTGTAAAATGCGCACGACGCATTTTCGGCAGGCTTTTAAAATGGTGTTGCTGCGCTAAGCGCAAAGAGCATAGCGCAGAGGGCGGAGCGCTATGCGCCATGCGCTCTGCTCTATGCGTTTCAAATTTAACACTCACCGAGGAGGAGAGATGACAAATTTCAGTGTGTTGGATTGGCTCGTGGTCGCGCTGTATTTTGCAGTCGTTTTCGGCGTGGCGTGGTACACTTCGCGCGACAAAGCCATGCGCGAAACCTCGTCCGGTTATTTTCTCGCCGGGCGCAACATCGGTTGGTTCGTGATCGGCGCGTCGTTGTTCGCTTCCAATATCGGGTCCGAGCATCTCGTCGGACTCGCCGGCACCGGCGCGGCCAGCGGCGTTGCCGTCGGGCAATTTGAAGTTTTTGCCTGCTTCATGTTGCTCATTCTCGGCTGGTTGTTTGTGCCGTTTTATCTGAAAAGCGGCGTTTTCACCATGCCGGAATTTTTGGAGCGCCGCTATTCCACCGGCGCGCGCTGGTATCTCGCCATCATTTCGATCATCGCTTATGTTCTCACCAAAATTTCCGTGACCATTGCGGCCGGCGCGATTGTGTTTGAAACGCTGATGGGCATCGACTTTTGGACCGGCGCGCTCGTCGTTGTCATCGCCACCGGCATCTACACCGTCTTTGGCGGGCTTATTGCCGTGCTTTACACCGATATGATCCAAATGTTCGTTTTCATCGGCGGCTCGTTGTTCATCACGATGGCGGGGTTGAATGAGCTTGGCGGCTGGAGCGTGCTGCGCGAAACCGCCGGCAGCGATTTCTTCAACATGTGGAAGCCAATGACGGATCCGAATTTTCCGTGGACCGGAATTTTGTTCGGCGCGCCGATTCTCGGCGTGTGGTATTGGTGTACGGATCAATTCATCGTGCAGCGCGTGCTGTCCGCGCCGAATCAGGATCAAGCGCGGCGGGGCAGCATCTTCGGCGGCATTCTCAAACTTTTGCCGTTGTTCATTTTTGTGATTCCGGGCGTCGTCGCGTATGCGTTGGTGCAAAAAGGAAAATTGGAGCTTGCCTCTCCGGATCAGGCGTTGCCCACACTTGTCGGCGCGTTATTGCCAACCGGAATGCGCGGCGTGGTCGTCGCCGGCTTGCTCGCCGCATTGATGAGTTCTCTTTCTTCTGTTTTTAATTCTTGTTCGACGCTCATCACGTGGGACATCTACAAAAAACTTCATCCCGAAGCTTCGGAAAAAAGGTTAGTCTGGGTCGGGCAAGTTTCAACCGCGGTGTTGGTGGGATTTGGCTTGCTCTGGATTCCGATGATGAAGCTGATCTCCGGACAGATTTATCAATATCTGCAAAGCGTGCAAGCTTACATCTCGCCGCCGATTGCCGCGGTTTTTTTGATCGGCATTTTCTGGAAGCGCGTGAATGCGCGCGGCGCAATGGCCTCGCTGCTCACTGGCTTCGTGCTCGGCATGGGCCGCCTCATCGCCGAGCTGAATAAAGGCTCGCTCAACGGTTTGCTCTATACTTTTGCCGATATCAATTTTCTCCACTTCGCATTATTTTTGTTTTTGATTTGCACCGCCGTTCTTATTCTCGTAAGCTTCACCGCGCCCGCGCCGGCGGACAAGAAACTCGCCGGATTAACTTTCGCGACGGCGGAGCATCCATCGGTTAAATCGACGAGTTCGGATTCCGATCCGGCCTGGCGCCGCAAAGATGTGATGTGGAGCCTTGCTTTGGCCCTTGCTGTTGGATTGATCTGGATCTATTTTAGCGGCTGATTATATGTGGCGATTATATGTGGCGCAACATTTATGTTGCGCCATTGTGTGTTAATGGTAAGCGTTGGCTTCCAGTGATGAAAGTTCGTGTTCCAGATCACTTGCCGGCTTGCAAAACCAGGCTCAACATAAATGTTGAGCTACACTGAGGAAAGTTCATGCACCAGACAACTTGTTGGCACGACAAGGCCAGGCTCAACATTTATGTTGAGCTACTTGGTCTTATTCTCCTGTCTTTACTCTTCGCACCAGGAAGGATTCTCATGGCGCAAAAAGATACTTCGCTCAAGTCCGCAGGACTCCGAGTCGAAAACCAAATCAATCCCATCGGCATTGATGAGCGGCAGCCGCGTTTGAGCTGGCAGATCGTTTCATCGGCGCGCGGCGTCGTGCAGAAAGCTTATCAAATTCGTGTTGCGGCCACGACCTCGGACCTCAGGCAAAACCGACGCCTCATCTGGGACACGGACAAGGTGACTTCGGACCAGTCAGTTCACGTCGTTTATCAGGGACCGGCGCTGCAATCTCGACAACGCCTTTACTGGCAAGTGCGCGTGTGGGACGGCCATGATAAACCCTCCGCGTGGAGCGCGCCCGCTTACTGGGAAATGGGATTGCTGCAACCTGAGGACTGGCAGGCGGCATGGATTCATCCCGACCTCGCGGATGATTCGACGAAGCCGCAACCCTGTCCGCTGCTCCGCAAAGAATTTATGCTGCAAGGCGCAGTCAAATCGGCGCGGGCGTATGTGACGGCGCTGGGTTTGTATGAAATGGAATTGAACGGCTCGCGCGTCGGCGATCAAGTTTTCACGCCGGGCTGGACGAATTATCACAAGCGCTTGCAGTATCAAACTTATGACGTGACGCAACAACTGCGGCCGGGCAAAAATACCGTCGGCGTCATTCTCGGCGACGGCTGGTATCGTGGGCATTTGACGTGGGATATGCGCCGAAATTTTTACGGCGAGAAGCTCGCGTTGCTCCTGCAGCTTCACATCGTTTATGAAAACGGCAGCAGCCAAATCATCACAACGGATGAAACCTGGAAAGCTACCACCGGCCCGATTCTCAGCTCGGATATTTACAATGGCGAAATTTACGACGCGCGTTTGGAGAAACAAGGCTGGAGCACGCCGAATTTCAATGACGCCGAATGGTCCGGCGTGAAAGCCATTGAACACAGCAAAACGATTCTCCTTGCACCCGTCGGCCCGCCCGTGCGAAAGATTGAAGAAATCAAACCGGTCGCCATCATCAAAACACCGGCGGGCGAAACCGTCTTTGACATGGGCCAGAACATGGTGGGTTGGGTTCGCCTCAAAGTGCAAGGCCCGTCCGGCGCGACGGTCACTCTGCGCCACTGCGAGATGTTGAACAAAGAGGGCAACTTCTATCGCGACAATCTGCGCAAAGCCGAACAGAAAATCCAATACACGTTGAAAGGCGGCGGCCTCGAAATTTACGAGCCGCGCTTTACGTTTCAGGGATTTCGCTATGTCAGCGTGGAAGGTTTTCCCGGCGAGCCGAAGCTGGAAAATCTGACCGGAATCGTGATTCACTCGGACATGGCGCCGACTGGCAGCTTTGCGTGTTCGCATCCGCTGCTCAATCAATTGCAGCACAACATTCAATGGGGGCAAAAAGGAAATTTTCTCGATGTGCCGACCGACTGTCCGCAACGCGATGAACGCTTGGGTTGGACCGGCGATGCGCAGGTGTTTTCGCGCACCGCGGCTTTCAATATGCAGGTAAATAATTTTTTTGCGAAATGGCTGCGCGATGTCGAAGCAGAGCAACTGCCCAATGGCAGCGTGCCGTTCGTCGTTCCGAATGTATTAGGAGCCGGCGCCGGCGCGGCCACCGGTTGGGCGGACGCGGCGACGATTATTCCGTGGAATATGTATCTCGCTTACGGCGATAAAAAAATTCTGGCGCAGCTATATGCGAGCATGAAAGCCTGGATCGGTTACATGCAGCAAAACAGCGCGGAGGATTTGTGGAACAAAGGTTTTCATTTCGGCGATTGGCTGTTTTATCGTTCCGATGATGACAACGACGGCCGGTCTGCGGTCACCAACAAATATCTCATTGCGCAATGTTTTTTTGCGCATTCGACGCAGTTGGTGATCAACGCCGCAAACGTTTTGGGCAAAAAAGAAGAGGCGGCGCAGTACGCCGAATTGCTGCAAAAAATCAAAGCGGCCTTTTTAAAAGAATACGTCACACCCGGCGGCCAGCTTGTTTCCGCGACGCAAACGGCGTATGTTCTCGCTTTGCACTTCGACATGCTGCCCGAGTCGCTGCGCCAGCAGATGGCAACACGGTTGGTCGAAAATATCAAAAGCTACAACAATCATCTCACCACCGGCTTTCTCGGCACGCCGTATCTGTGCCACGTGCTGACGCATTTTGGTTATACGGATGTGGCGTATGCGCTGTTGCTGCAGGAAACATATCCGTCGTGGTTGTATCCGGTCAAAATGGGCGCGACGACGATTTGGGAACGCTGGGACGGCCTCAAGCCGGACAACACGTTTCAAACGCCGGGAATGAATTCTTTCAATCACTATGCGTATGGCGCGATCGGCGATTGGATGTATCGCGCCATTGCCGGCATCGACACGGATGAATCCGGCCCTGGTTATAAGCAAATCAAGATCAAGCCGCATATCGGCGGGAATTTAACGTATGCCCGCGCCGATTTGCAGACGTATTACGGCAAGGTCGGCTCGCATTGGAAAATTGAAAACGGCAAACTGCAATTAGATGTCGAAATTCCGGCCAACACGAGAGCGACCGTGTACGTGCCTGCCGCAAGTGTTGAATCGGTGCGCGAGAGTGGCCGTGTGCTTTCGTCGGCAAAAGATATCAATATAAAAGGAATGGAAGGCAACTACATCGTGGTGGAAGTGGGTTCAGGAAGCTATCATTTCACGTGGGAAAAGCAGTGACGCAACATTCATATTGCATTGTTTCAAGGTATGATAAAGTTTTACAACGGCGTTTGTATCTAAAAAGACGTTCATCTCACATTTCGTTCTCGTCTAATGCTATCGGCGAGATTGCCCTTGATCGAACCTGTCAATTTTCTCGCTTCGAGAAAAGACATTTTTGATAACTCGACTTTAGGAATTACAAAGACTTTCACTTCTGTGGCATCGGAGAAAGGGAGGTTGAATAATTCCAAACGGCCTCCTTCAATGCGTGCTTCAGTTGCAAATTGACTCATTTTCTCAACTCCTGTTTCTTGTGATTGAATAAAGCTAATACATTCTGTGCGAAAAATCAAGCATATTATCCCACAAAAAGAATAACGAATAACTGCGAACCAACAACGCCCAAACAAAATCTCAACAAGTGAAGGTGCAGATGGAATTCACCCCAAAATCAACATTGACCCAAAAGCTCGACGCCGTTGACGAATTTGAGCGAACGCCAATTCCCGCAAACAAGCTGAAAGGCGCGGGCAGTTTCTGGGGCATGTATGCCGGAGAGCACATCGCCGGAACCGAGTTTGTCATCGGGCCGCTGTTTGTGGCGCACGGCATCAGCGCCGGAGATTTAGTGTCCGGCCTGCTGGTGGGAAATCTTCTCGCGGTGTTGAGCTGGGCGTTCATCTGTGCTCCGATCGCAATTCGCCGCCGGCTCACGCTGTATTATCAACTCGAAAAAATCTGCGGGCCGCGGCTGACCTTGATTTACAATCTCGTCAATGCGTTGATGTTCTGCTTTCTCGCGGGCGCGATGATTGCCGTTTCCGCGACGGCGGTGGGCATCCCATTCAACATGACCATGCCGGCATTAAACGATTTCTATCCCAACAGCATCGGTTGGATTATCGCCGTGCTGATCGTGGGAGCGGCGACTACGGTCGTTGCGATGTTCGGCTACACGCAGGTCGCGCGTTTCGCCAACTATGCCGCGCCGTGGATGATCCTGATGTTCATCGCCGCGCCCGTCGCCGTGTTGCCGGCTCTGGGGATTCATTCGTTCGCCGACTTCTGGCCGGCGGCGCAGCAGAAAATTTGGACCGGCATACCGCTGGCAGGTCAGAGCCAATTCACTTTTTGGCACGTGATGTTTTTTGCGTGGTTCTGCAATCTCGCCATGCATATCGGCATGTCGGATTTGTCCATCCTGCGTTATGCGCGAAAATGGCATTACGGGTTCGCCCCGGCCGCGGGCATGTTTTTCGGCCATTATCTCGCGTGGCTGGCCTCGGGCATTCTCTACGCGCTGTTTCTGTTGGAATCGAATCAAAGCATGGAATTTGCGCCCGGGCCGGTGGCGTATCGCGCCGCCGGATTGGCGGGCGTGGTCTGCGTGATCGTGGCCGGATGGACCACGGCCAATCCGACCATTTATCGCGCCGGCCTCGCGTTGCAGGCGCTCATGCCCCGTTCAAAAACCTGGAAAGTCACCATGATCATTGGCCTGATCACCACGCTGGCCGCCTGCTTCCCGGCGCTGGTGATGAAGTTGCTGGATTTTGTGGCGCTGTATGGCTTAATTTTAATGCCGATGGGCGCAGTGATCTTTGCCGATTTCTGGCTGCTGCCGAAACTGGGTTTGAAACAAGATTATGCCGTATGGCAACAAATCGTTTTTAGTTGGCCCGCAGCTCTCACTTGGGGCGTGACTTTATTAATTTGTTTTCTCCTGCCGATCGAACTTTTCTTTAAAGCCCTTCCCGGCTGGTTTATTGCAATCGGTTTGTATGTTTCATTAAGTTATGTTCAGCAAAGAGTGCAAGTCAAAGAATTGGCTGGGGCAAAAGTGTGATGTATTGACGCATTGACCGGTCGCTGTAACACCACAGATTTTTCAAATAAACAGTCTAAGCGACCGGTCAATATTTGTTGGAGCAAACTATGCGCACGTTCTTAAAACTGTCTTCGTCTATCGGCCTCGGCTTAACCGTTATTCCCTCGTTCCTGATTTTTGCCCAAACTATCACGTGGAAAACTTATCTCACACTCATGACCATCGGCACTCTGCTGTGGTTTTTGACCGCGCCGTTTTGGATGAAAGAGGAAAACTAAAAACCTTTTCGAGTGATGAATGCCATGTCCGCTTCTCTGCATATTTTTGCCAGGCTTCACGACGACAAGAAAGCTTGTACCCTGACTTACACTGACAACACGTCACGAAACACCTTCACCACTGCTTTGCCCAAGCTTGTTGCCATTGCATTAGAAGCGCCCTTCCAATACAACGAAGAGCTTGGTGCAGCGCTTTATCATCTGCTCGATGGCGACGGTCGCTACCTCACCCAAGCCCGTGACCGCGCTCGTCACGCCGGCGAAAATCTCGTGCTGCGTTTGGAGCTTGATACAGCCCTGCAAGACTTGCCGTTTGAGCTTTTGCACGATGGCCGTTTTCTTTTGCCCAACGAGATTCACCTCATCCGCAATGTTGGAGATCGTGGTCGGGATCGCCAGCTTGTGCCCTCCGATCGACCGCTAAAACTTCTGTTCATGGCCTGTTCAGCCGTTGGCGTTGAGCCGGAGCTTGATTTTGAAAAAGAGGAAGACGCCATTTTCCGCGCCACCGAGGGCTTGCCGATTGAAATTATCGTGGAAGATTCCGGCTCGCTCGATGGGCTTGCTGAAAAGCTGAAGACGGAGAGATTTGATCTCATCCACCTTTCGGGCCATGCCGGCCTTGATCAATCCGGCGCGCCATTCTTTCTGATGGAAAATGACGAAGGTGGGAAACATGAAGTTTATCCGGAGGGGTTGTGGCGAACGCTGCGACTCAATCCGCCGCATGTGCTGTTTCTCGCCGGTTGCCAAACCGGACAATCCGATCCCAATCAAGCGACCGGCTCGTATGCCCAGCAGTTGGTGTCTGAAGGCATTCCGGTGGTTCTCGGTTGGGGGCGGCCAGTTTACGATATTGGCGCGACCGAAGCGGCGAAACAGCTTTATTTTGAATTGAGTCGCGGCAATAATCTCGCCTCCGCAGTTCTCGCGTGCCGCTGCAATTTGGCGGAAGCGCAGCATTTTGCAGTGAATAGCGTTTGGCCACTTTTACGCCTGTTTGCTGATGCGACTCCTTTCACGCCGCTCGTGACGCCAAACCAGAAACTCAAGCCCACAGCGCGAAAACTCACTCATGCTTATCTAGCGGGCACACAGGTAAAAATTCTCACCGCAGGTTTTGTGGGCCGGCGACGGCAAATTCAAGATGGCTTGCGTGTTCTCCGCCACGGGCAAGATGATCCGGCGAACCCCAAAGTTGGGGTGTTGTTGCACGGCACCGCTGGTCTCGGCAAAAGCTGCTTGGCGGGAAAACTGATCGAGCGGCTTTCCGACAAAGACACCACGCTGGTGGTCGTGCATGGCCGTCTCGATGCGGTCACATTCGATACCGCATTGCGTGAGGCTTTTGTGCGTGCCCAAAACGCAACGGGATTGACTATTCTTGACCAGAAAAAAGAAATGGCCGAGAAAATTCCCATGCTCTGTGCCGGCCCGTTGCAAGAAAAACGGACGCTGATTTTGTTCGATGATTTTGAGCAGAATTTTGTCCACGACGGAAAAGATGGCGAAGCGGTTCCTATTTTCCGCGATGGCAATCCGGTTTTGCAGCCAACCGTAGCGGCTGTTCTGCAAGCGCTGTTGCGCCATTTGCCCACCACTGCCGGTATGACGAGCCTCGTCATTACCAGTCGCTACTTGTTTCGCGCGTCGGAAAATGATGCCGATTTGATCTCAAGCCGCCTCGCTGCCATTGGCCTCACGAGCTTTCGTGCCGCAGAATTAGTGTCTGTCCGAGAAATAAAAATTACGCAAAACTTGATTTCGTTTTATTTTTTTATTATATTATTATAGCAAAAGTATAAAACATAAAAATATTTAAAGCATT
>Ga0247727_10006689_pt1 | contig 22506 bp, 20 predicted proteins | sample WisWelCaveWW1625_FD_202498 | JGI IMG/M metagenome (GOLD analysis project Ga0247727, IMG submission 202498) | Biofilm microbial communities from Wishing Well Cave, Virginia, United States - WW16-25 | ecosystem: Environmental > Aquatic > Deep subsurface > Groundwater > Cave microbial mat | place...
GGCGTCGAAGATCGCTTCGCCGGTCGGGCCGGGGAGCGGCGTCACCTGTCCCTCGCCCACGTCGCTGCGCGGCTTCCAGCCGTATTTCGTCAATTCGTCGGTCTGGTCGCGGGCGTCGGAGCGCGAGCAAATGAAGAAGCGGACGCGGCCAAGGATCGCGTCGAGCAGTTCGTTTGCCGCGTCGCGTTCGGTGGTTGTCGATTGCGCTTCGCCGCCCGTTGCGGCCACCTTCTCCGCGTCGATTATCGCGACCTGGGCGGCAATCTTGCCGAGCAATGCGGCCGAGTACTTCCACGCGGGGTTGCTCGGCGTCACGTTGGGCGCGAATTGGGCAAGCGTGTCGCAGCGCGGATCGGTGAAGAGGCCGATCTCGCCTTGGTCCCAACCATACATGGTGTAGAGGCCAAGCCGGTTAGCGGCGGAGATTTCGTCGCTAGGGATGCCATTGATGAAGTTGTAGCCGTCGCGCAATCGCAGTTCGAGCGTGTCGTAGGCGGTGCGCATCGTGCCGGACGCGGCCAGGCTCTCGCCTCGCGTCTCGGACGTGAGGAAATCCTTGTCCGTCTGGTCTAGCAGTCGGGCGTCCAACTGCGCGCGGAGTACGGTGTCCAACTTGAACGGGTGGCCGGCCGGAAGTCCGTTATCCACGGCCTGGACCAATTCCCCCTGTTCCCGCAACTCGATACTGCGTTGATTCGGCATGATCGCCCCCTTAAGCATTGTTTGCGAGACGAGATGATTCTACGGCACATGAACCAAGGACGCAAACAAAAAGAGTCGAAGAACCCGGGCGCGCCGCCACGACGATGAGTCGGCCAGTTCGCGCAATACACAAACGAGTCCGACGGCGATCGAATATTCGCGACCGCCGATCGCACGTCACGCCGACTCGTTCTTCTCCTCGCTCCGAGTCGTGGGCCTAATGCTTCGCTCGTCCGCCGTTCTGCGACAGACCCGACCTGGGTAACCCCAACCTTTTGCTGGCAGATCGCCGGCGTGGATGCGGAGTTCGGCCACGCGACGACCGTGATCCTCGCCGGCCAGACGGTCGGGATATTCACCGCCGGGCAAACCGTGAACTTCAAGACGCCGGGGTCGAACTCGGTGGTCGCTCAGCCGGTCGAGAGCGCGGTGAAGGCGATCACGGTGACGTAATCGGACGGGTCGAATACTCGGAAACTAAGTGGTCCCAAGGTGTAGGTGAGGCTTTAGCCTAACGAAAACGCCCGGAATTGTTAGGCTGAAGCCTAACCTACCGCGGAATTCATTCTGCGGACTTACTTAGTCCTGTCCGAGCAGACCCTGTATCACCGATCACTTCAGCTTCTGTTCAATCGCGCGGATCGCATCGGCGATCTTCCACGGCCGGCCCGCGAACTGCAGGGTGTCGCCCTGTTCGATCCACGCCTGCACTTTTCGCTCGGCGAACATCACGGTGCTGTGATTGCGGCCGCCGAAGTGTTCGCCGATCGCGTCGAACGCGGCGCCCGTGTATTTCCGCGCGAGGTACATCGCGAGCATGCGCGGTTGACTGACGGCGCGGCTGCGGTCCGCGGAACGCAGGTGATCCGCTCTCACGTCAAACGTTTGACACACGGCTTGCTCGACCTCTTTCAGGCTCACCGTCTTCGTGCTATGCCGCATCAGGTCCGCGAGCGCCTCGCGGGCCGCGGCTAAGTCGATCGCCGAGCGGCTGAATTCGGCCTGCGCCTTGAGGCTGTGAATCGCCCCTTCGAGTTCACGCACGTTCGTCCGAAAATGGCTGGCGACGAATTCGACGACGTCGCGCTTGAGGTGCAGGCCGAGCAACGACGACTTGGCTTCGATGATCCCAACGCGCGTCTCGTAATCCGGTGCTTCTAGCGGACAACTCACGCCCGCCACGATCCGATCCAGCAGTTGATCGCCGAGACCCTTGATCAGGCGTGGATGCTGATCGGCGGCGAGCACGACTTGCTTGCCCTCGCCGTCCAACACTTCAAACGTGTGCAGCAACTCGTTCTGCGTGGCCCGCTTGGTGGCCATGAATTGCAGGTCGTCGATCAAGAGCAGGTCCGCGCCTCGCACTCGATGCCGAAACGCGCCCAGTCGGCCGCCGCGCATGTCTTCCAAAAACGAGTTCGTGAACAGTTCGGCCGGCAAGTACAACACTTGCAAATTGCGGTGCAGGTCCTTGGCCGCGTGCGCGATGCCGCGCAACAAATGCGTTTTGCCGAGACCGATCGCGCCGTAAACGAGCAGCGGGTTAATTTGGCCCGACGGTTCCTGCGCAACGCGCAGCGCCGCCGCGTGTGCCATGCGGTTCGCGGGCCCAATGACGAAATTGTCCAGCGTTTGGCCGCGTTTGGCTTGCCGCCGCGCGTGGCCGGTTACGGCGGGTTTTTCCGCGGCCGCGGGTTCGGCGGCCTGCTTGGCCTTGCCGTCACGCGACCGCATGGCGCGAAACATTTCCGCGTCCACGACGACGCGGACGGGCAAGCGCCGGCCGGTCACGCTCTCCGCGGCTTTTTTGAGCGGCCCCAAGAAGTTGCTGCTCAGCCACTCTTGGAAAAAAAGATTCGGCACGCCGACCACAACCTCGTGATCGTGGACTTCCAGCGTGGCGTTGTCTTTGAACCACAGATTGTAGCGCAGCTCACCAACTTGGGCAGCCACCTCTTGGGCAATGGCCACCGCGACATCCGTATCGATCGCGTTCATCGCACCCCCAGCGCAGTCCTTGACTCACGTTTCCCAGCGAGCGTTGCGATTCCTTCCAACGCGAGGTGTTCCCACGTCGTGCCATGTCGTCTGCAAACGTCGCCAACCGAACGAACTGACGATCCGCGAGCATCACGCACAGCAAGGCGGGATTCTATTCAGGCAGCGCGCGTTGTCAAAAGGAAATCTTTCAGCGCGTCGCCGTCACGACGGATCGGCGCGCAGCAATGCGAAAAAAGCGTTACTTATCTGTCTCCACGAATTTTCCGCGGCGGATTCGTCTCGAAAATCAGTACGCGAATTGTTGATAACTTTTCATCGCACGACGCGGAGCGGCTCACGCGACGGGTCGAAAGTACGCGACTCGCCGATCGGCCTCGATGAATCCGAGCGACTGATAGTGCCGAATCGCGGGCAAGTTGCGTGAATCGACGGAAAGCCAAAGCTCGTCGGCACCACACTCGTCCGCCAATTCAATCGCGCGGGCGGCGATCCGCATACCGAGTCGCCGGCCGCGAGCCTCGCGCACGACGCCCATGTACTGCAAGTCGCAACGAGCTTCGTCAGGAAACTCCGCCACGAGCAGGCAGCCAACATACTTGCCAAACTCGGCAGCCAAATACCAGAGCCGCGCTGGAGATTCTCCGCTGGCAAGGTATCCGTCCAACGTTTCGCTCACCGAACGCAGTCCGTCCAACTCGGGGCAGTCGCGACTCTGTTCGTAGGTGTGCAGCACAACTTCTTCAAAATCGCGCCGCAGAGTTTCGGCGAACGGCAAGAATTCAAGCGCCGCGGAATTGTCCGACACGATCGGCGGTGGACCTGCGGGCCGAACCATTCGGATCATTTCCGCGATGCGGCGTAGGCCGTTTGTTACCAGCGCCTCGCTGCTCGCGTCGGTCGGCAATAGTGTCTGAACCAAGCGAATTCCCGCTCGTGCCATCCGGTCAATCGCACAACGAACCAATTGCTCCGCAATTCTCGCATCATTGCCGCAGACGAATTCGCCTTCATCAAGATGCGGTGGCCACAACCAGCCCACGCGGCCCGGCACCAGACGGCTCACGATCGCACCGATCAGGGTTCCGGCTCGCGTTGCCACGAACACGTCGTCGTCCCCAAAACCGCGCGCGGACGATTCAACTTGAACCCGACGCGACGCGTCATCCAAATCGCGGTACAGCCACTGCAGTACGGAATGCAGTTCTCCGCGGCCGCAGGCTGCCACCTTGACATCACCTGACAACTGGTTCATTGAATTTTTTTCAAATTCCCAAATCGCATCCGCCGCCACATCACGCCTGCGGCCAGCGACTTATGCTGAAAACCGAGCACGGATCGACGCTTGGAACGGCTACTGCATCTAAAGAGTAACAGTTCACTCGTCGGACAGACTTGAACGGCAGTCGCCAACGATTAACCTTACTCAGCCGTAACAAGTAGATCAGGTGCAGGAAACATGATCAAGCTGGACCGCGGCGCGACGAACGCTGTGGCGGGCGGGTCGGTGCAGGAGCAGTGTCTGCACGATTCCGTGAGCGATGCGCGCCTAGTGGAGGAAGTGCGGCGCGGCGACCGTGACGCGTTTGGCGTGCTGGTCGGCCGCTACGAGAAAAAGCTGCAAACTGTGTTGCGGCGCCTAGTGCGCGACCCGGAACAGGCGCGCGACCTGGCGCAAGAGACGTTTCTGCGTGTGTACCAGCACCTTGACCGATTCGACACGTCGCGGCGATTCGGCCCGTGGCTGTTTCGCGTGGCGATGAACCTCGCGGTTGATTGGCTGCGACGCAAACGGCCCGTGGTGCTATTGAGTCAAGTGGCCAGCGAGGACGAGCAACCGTTCGAGGTCGTTGATCCCGATCCGCGTCCGGCGATCGATCTCAGTCAGGAAGTGCGTCACGTGCTCGACCAGATTCCGGTGAATTACCGCAAGGTGTTGATCTTGAGAGATCTCGAAAACTTCTCCTGCTCTGAAGTAGCCGCCATCGAAGGACGCCGCGAGCCGACGATCCGATGGCGGTTGTCCGTCGCGCGGGAAATGTTCCGCAAGATTTGGGAAAACCGGCAGGGAAAGGGGAATTAGTCTGCATGGGCTGGCGTTGTCGATCCGTGCGCAGGCAGTTGGCGCTCCTGGTGGGCGACGATCTGCCGGCGCGCGAGCGAAGATCGGTGGAAGCACATTTGGCCGGCTGCGACCTTTGCCGAGAACGCTTGGCGTCGCTCAGGCGGAGCCACGAGTGCATGTTGGCCGGTCGAGCCGAATCGGGCAAGCGCGAGAATTCCTCCGCGCTGTGGCCCGGCCTACGAAGCCGACTCGACGAGATCGACGGAGTGCGTCGCCCGCGGCGATCGTGGGTGCCGGCCGGCGCCATGATTGCCGCCAGCGTCGCGATCGCGACCATGCTGCTTAATCAATCGACGAGTTCGCTCCCGGAAATTCGCGGCGGCGATCGATCGACCGTGGTCCACATTTCGCCCCGCGTCAGTGCGGTGGATGCGGTTGACGACGACCGCAGGCCGCCGGCGAATTCGCGAAACCTCGACAACGACGGCCGACCCGTCCACTCGTTCTACCTGCTCGAAGGGTCCGTCCCCGCGGGCGTGACCGATCAAGAATTCTAGGTGTTCAAGAATGGCGTCCCTCCGGCGAATAACCTGGCAACAACTTGCGGCGTGCTGCGTGCCGGCACAACGGCTGTTTTCAGTCGGCGGGCGGCGGTTGTTCATGCTAAGCGTGGCGGCGATTTCGGTCGCGAGCGGCGTTACGGCGGATGAACCACGGAACGCGCCACAATCGCCGGACTTTCAATCCGCGGTCGCGCGGGCGCGCGCGTCCGTGTTCAAGGTCGAGTGCGTCGATCCTGCCGATCCGAAATCCGCACTGCTGCTCAGTGCCGTCGCGATCGACCACAATGGCGAACTCGTCACGGTCGGCATGCGGTCGCCCGGCGATCGAAAACTTTACGTGCGAAATCTGGATGGAAAACGCTACGAAGCTCGCTGGGTTGCGGCTGACGAGCAGACGGGTCTGGCTCTGCTCAAAACGGCGGCGGCACCCGACGCGTCGCCGCCAGCGACTGCGAGCCGCCCGCGGCTCGGCGCGGCAGTGATCGTTGTCGGAAACCCGTTCGGCCTGTCGCACTCGGTGAGCGTCGGCAACATCAGCGGGCTGGACCGCAGCGTGACGATCGGCGGCACGACGACGCGCGGGCTGATTCAGTTCACGGCGCCGGTGTTTCCGGGCGATAGCGGCGGGCTGCTGGCCGACGCGGACGGGCACATGCTCGGCGTTGTGTGCACGGCGCTCAGCGAGCCGAACGTGTCCGAGTTTCTCGGAGAACGGCGACTGAGCGGGATCGGATTCGCGATCCCGGTGAACGACCTGCGCGAAATTACCGAGCGGCTGCGCGGCGGCCTGAAAATCGAGCGTGGGTATCTTGGCGTGAGCGGCGACGACGCGGAGGACGGCGGCGTGCGCGTGACGCGAATTGCCGACGACTCGCCAGCCCAAGCGGCGGGTCTGCGAGTCGGCGACGTCCTGCGAAGCATGGACGACGCGGTCGTGCGCGATTTCGACGATCTTGCGACACGCGTAGAACGACTAAAGCCGGGCACCGAAATCACGCTGCGCGTAGTTCGCGAAGAAGAAGAATTGACCGCAAACGCGATAGTGGCCGAACGGAAATCGCCCGCGGCGACGGCGCCCGTGACTGGCAAAGCCCATCTTGGTGAACGCCGCTTGAATGCGCCGGACCCGCGATGGCGAGGCTCGTTGGACATTGACTTGTGGAATCGCGCGTGGCCGAGGCCGGTCGATGGCGACGCCGGGCTCGGCGTGCAGACACTGGCGGTTACTGAGCGGTCGCGAAAAAGTTTGGGCCTGACGAATTCCGACGGCGCTTTGGTAAGTAGCGTCGTGGAAGGTTCGTCGGCGGACCGTGCCGGGCTGCGTCCGTCGGATCTGATCATTACGCTGAACGCAGTCCCCGTGCGGTCGCCGAAGGAACTAGACGAGAGAATTCGCGAGGCCGCGCCCGCGTCGCCGATCAAGATTGGCATCATTCGTGGGGGCAAAAACGAGACGCTGGCAATTTATGTCGCGGGCGAGGCGCAGAGTTTGGGCGGCGATCTGCGTATTTTGCGCCTCGCGCCGGGCCGGATGATCGAGCCGGCCGGATCGCGCTCGATTTCGGCTGAACTTGAAGAGCGTGTGCGGGCGCTCGAGACGAAGATCGAGGATCTCGAGTCAAGACTTCGCGAGCGATCTAAATCGCCGGAACGGGAAGATTAGCTCCGAGTCGCCGCGGTCCGTCGCGCGACTCGGAGCATGGAACGAGCGAACCATCTCCCAGCCGGGCACCGGATGCAGTCCTGCAAGACCCCCTGCTCCGGTGCCCATCTTTTTCGCCCGCTATTTCGTCTCAGCGCTCTCCTTGAGCGGCTTCAGCGCCGATTCCGCGCGGTCCCACTGGCCCTCTTTGGCCGGCCCGCAGACTTTGTGCAGCGCGGTGTACTCCTCGTCGGTCAGCTTCTTGCCCGTGTGCATCTTCTCAATTTCGTCGCACAGTTGCTTGAAGATCTCGGTCTTGTGCTGTGGCAACTGCTGTTCGAATTTCTTCGCCATCGTCTTGGCCTGCGCCGACAACGGCGGCGCCTTGCCGCCGCAGCCGCCGACGAAACAAATCACGACCACCATGAGCCGCTTCATCAGTCACTCCCTTTCTCCCGCGATTTAGCGACGCGTTGATTCGTGTTGCCCCGCCAGCATAGCCGATGAGCCGCCAGACGCAAGCAAGCGGGCCGAGTCAATTCACTCTGCGAATTCAGCCAGCAGCCGACGCGGCACGCCGATGTCGAACACGCGAACGATGCCGGTGAAAGTCGCGGCGGTGGGATTCTGAAATCCAATCTTCGCGGAAGCAAACGTCGCCGTGTGCGACGCGCGAATGGCCACGCCGAGCGGTTCGCCCGTGTCGCAGTCAAGTCCCGACGGAATGTCGATGGCGAACCTCCGCGCGGCGCACGCATTGAGCGATTCAATCGCTGACCGCAGCGGCTCGCGCACGTCGCCTTGCGCGCCAGTTCCCAGCAGTCCATCGACGATCCAGTCCGCCGCGCCGAGCCACTCGCGGACTTGTTCATTCACGGCGCGGCCAGGGTCCCAGCGCGCGACGCGAATTCCGCTTGCCTCGATGATCCGCAAATTCGTCAGCGCGTCGCCGCCGAGCGCGCTGGATTCGCACGCGAGCAGCACGCGCACGTCGAATCCCCAGGAATCGAGGTGCCTCGCAATCACGAATCCGTCGCCGCCGTTGTTGCCTTTGCCGCAACAGACCGCGACCGGCCCGGCGATGCCAAGCTCGGTCAACCAGCGGGCCGCGCCGCGCCCGGCGTTCTCCATGAGCACGATGCCCGGCACGCCGAATTCGTCCGCCGCTCGGCGGTCAATTTCGCGCAACTCGTCGCGCGTCAGCGGTCGCAATCGCATGACGAACCTCGCTCGCCGCCGTCGTTCGGTACGGCCAACCGGCCCGGCCGCTCTGGTTGACACAATTGAACCAAATTCTAGAATGCGATGCCGGGCCTGTCATACGGACTCTGAAATTGGAGGCCGGTCGATGCCACTGTACGAATACGCCTGCGACGCGTGCGACGCGGAATTCGAGTTGCTGGTTCGCGGCTCGGAACAGCCGAGTTGCCCGTCGTGTCGGAGCAAGCAACTCCAGCGACGGATCAGCGTCCCGGCGGCCCATACGAGTTCGCGCGGCGGCGGCCTGCCGGTCTGCCAGCCCCCAAGCGTTCCGACCTGAGGCGGCGGAGTTTGTCGCACCGGGCCGTGCGACTTGAACTGAACGGACCGATCAGTCCGCGCTCCATCCCGCGACAGGAAGCACGATGCACGTTCTCTTCGTTCACAAAAACTTTCCCGCTCAATTCGGACACATCGGCAGCTACCTGGTCAAGCGCGAGGGTTTCCGTTGCACGTTCGTGTCGGAACTGCCCGACGGCAACCTGGGCGGCATTCGGCTCATTCAATATAAGACCAAAGCCGGCGCGACACAGACGACGCACTACTGCAGCCGCACGTTCGAGAACTGCACGTGGCACAGCCACGCCGTGTACGACACGATGAAGGCCCACCCGGAAGTGAAACCGGACCTCGTCGTCGGACACAGCGGATTCGGCTCGACGCTGTTTCTCGCCGATCTGTACGACTGCCCGATCATTAATTACTTCGAGTATTACTATCGCGGCCGCAACTCGGACATGGACTTTCGCCCGGAATTTCCCACGCAGGAACTCGACATCCTCCGCGCCCGCACGCGCAACGCGATGATCCTGTGCGATCTACAGACCTGCGCGGCCGGATACAGTCCGACCGAGTGGCAGCGCAGTCTGTTCCCGCTCGAGTACCAGTACAAAGTTCAGACGATCTTCGACGGCATCGACCGCGAGTTTTGGTATCGCCGCGACGTGCCGCGACGCATCGGCGGCCGCGAGATTTCGCCGGACACGCGCATCGTGTCCTACGTCTCGCGCGGCTTCGAGTCGATGCGCGGCTTCGATATTTTCATGAAGGTCGCGAAGCGGATTTGCGACCAGCGCAAGGACGTGATCTTTGTCGTGGTCGGCTCGGACCGCGTCTGCTACGGCGGCGATTTGAAACACGTGAAGACGAAATCGTTCGTCGAGCACGTGCTGGCCCAGGATCAATTCGACCTCGACCGATTCCTGTTCAGTTGCCAGCCGGCGAACGGCGCGGTGCAGATGCTGCCGCTGCGCGACGCGCTCGCGCGGCGTGCAAAGTTCGTCGGCGTGCCGCCGCAACAGCTCGTCGAATTCTTGAGCGTGAGCGACCTGCACATCTACCTCACCGTGCCGTTCGTGCTCAGTTGGTCGCTGATGGACTCGCTCGCATGCGGCTGCACCGTGCTCGCCTCCGACACCGCGCCGGTCCGCGAAGTGATCCGGCACGGTCAAAACGGCCTCCTGGCCGGCTTTTACGACATCGACGCGTTCGTGAACGAGGCCAATCGCGTACTCGACGACCCGCAACAATTCCGGCCGCTCGGCCAAGCGGGCATTCAACTGGTTGACGAAAAGTACAGCCTGGCAAAAAAGCTGCCGGAGATGCTGGGGTTGTACCAGAGGACGGTCTCGGACTGGCGCGGGCGAGCGTGATTTCATTGGCCGTCGTCGCGTTCGGATCACGCTAGGTGACAATCGGCGTCGGCACGCCACCCGAATGACCGCTCTGGCGCGCGGCCGCGCAAAACGACATGATCCGAATCGTCTCAGAGGAATTGACCGGCGGCTCGTGCGTCTCAAAGAAGCGAATCACCTGTTTGAGCAAGTCTCGGTAAAAGCGGTAGTCTTTTGACTCGACCACGACGTGTCGCACGGCCTTATCGCAGAATGCCACGAAACCGTAGGCTCGCGTGCCCGAACGGATGCCGTGTACGCTGCCGATTCGGCCGCCGGACCAGTGGCCGGTGACGACCTCCGCGCCTGTCTCCGCGCTGTCCGCCTCGCCGCCGTGGCGAACGCACGTGAGCCACTCGCACTCGGGGCCGAGCAGCGTGAACAGCATTTCAATCGCGTGGATGCCGTAATGAAACAGCCCCGGATTGCGGGCGTGCGTTGGCGCGGGTCCGTACACGGTGGCACCCAGGATTCGACCGGTATCGGAGTCGGCAGCTTGAGTCCGCGCGACGAACTCGACTACTTCCGGCGCGTAGCGCAGCGCCGACGAACTGAAAATCGGCGTGCCGCGCCGCATCGCGAACTCGATCATCTCCCGTGCCTCCGCCACGCTGCACGTAAACGGCTTATCGACGAAGCACGGAATTCCCGCGTCGATGAACGGCCGCGCGCGCTCCCAGTGAACGCTGCCGTCAACCGACACGATCATCACCGCGTCCACGTGCCCGATCATTTCTTCTGGTCGGTCCACCAAGGGCACGCCGAGTTGCCTCATCTCGTCGGTGAAACCCGGTACGCGCTCCGGCGACAGCAGCGACGTGCCGGGACAGCCGAGCACTACTCGCGCGCCGTCCACCCATTGATCCGCCTCAATGCCGGCGTAGTGCATGCGCCGCGTGAATTCGACGCAGTGCGAGCTGTCGAAATCGACCATGCCGATTTTCAGTGGCATTCGCGAGTCCTCCAAAGGGCGGATTCACGGCGCGTTTGCGCCGGCAACTTTGCGTTCCCAGAATTTCCGAGCGTCCTCATGATGTGCGACGACCTCGCGGCGCTGCACTGCATCATCGAGCTTGATCCGACCGATCCGCTCGTTGACCCAATCGAGGAAGAATTGGGCCGACGCGCGGCTGACGCGGTTTTTCACCTCGCCGACCTCAACGTAGTACGGCGCGGTGGAGGCGAAGCGAAACGTTTGCGGGTTATCGGCGATCGCACGTACGAGGAACCACCCGCTCTCTGAGAACCGGAGCGTGCCGAGCGAGTCGGACTTTGACCAGTCGTCGGACGCGACTGCCCGTTCCACGCGGCCGTTCTTGATGATCTCGACGCGCGTGATCGGGTCGCGGCTCACGAGATTGATGAACAGATTCAGTTCGAGTTCCTTGCCCGACGGCGCCGTGAAGGCGTGGCCCGGCAATTGGCCGTTGACGGGCACGCGCAAGAGCGGCCCGTTCGTAACGAACGTCTGCCCCGCTCGCACCGCGCGCCACCACGCGTCGTGATCGAGTTGATCGCCGAGATACGCGTAGACGCGGTTGTAGCCGACGGGATTCGGCAGCACGCCCGACGCGCTGCCGGCGGACGGCGGCAGGCGAATGCCGCAGTTAAGTAAGTGGTAGTAAATCTCCTGCGTCCAAAAACCGTTGCCGTGCGGCGGCGGCAGTCGCGTGGCGTCGCGCGGCTTGCCCCACGCCTCGGTTTCGTACATTTCACTGCGACACATGTGATTGTTCGCGATGCCGATCGAATCGACTTGCCCGCTCGCGACCCAAACGGGCACGTCCCACCAAAATGGTTTTTCGATATCGATCCACGCGCCGGTCTCCTCGCGCGCGGCGGCGACGAATTTCATCGGCGACGGATACTCGCGGCTCGATCCGGTGATGTTGAGCGGCCGTCGCAAATGGAAAAACAACAGCGCACCGCCCTCGCGTTCGTCCTCGCCGCCCATCACCTGCCGAAAGCGATTGCCGTCGAATCGGACGAGCGGCTCGTCGGGGGGCGCGACGTCGTTCCGAACGTTTCTGTTGTTCCACCAGGTGATGACCGGCGCGACGTGCAAATCCTCGGCGCGCATGAGCAACTCGACGTCCTGCGGCGGCCGGTGAATGTGCATCTCGCCGGACCACCAGCCCTCGGCCGCCATGTTCACAAGCCGATTCAGTTCGACGCGGAGCTTCTTGCTCGCACCCGCGGCGACCGAGAATGAGCCGGCCGCGGTCGCGTACTCCGGCCCGCGTTCGATCTCGAAGGAATATTCGCCCGGCGCGAGTTCCAGCGTAGCGGTTCCCGCGCAGGCGAAGTGATCGCGCCAGAACGGCAGGCCCGCCGGCCGGTGCCATTCGCCGGCCGCGTTCTTCAAATGAACGCGACACGGCACCGGCTCGCTGTGGCCGCGCTCCGTCACGATCAACTCGACTCGGCCGGGAGCCTCACCAGCGTGGCTTGCGGTGGAGCAGCCGAGTAGCGCGACCACTGCGGCCACTGATTGAGCTGTCATCGATCGCCTCCGATTGTCGTTTGATCGCGGCCGCCCGCGGCCGTGAATGCTCTGGCGTTCTTGGAACCGCCCGTCAGAATAGTGCCGGTCGCGCGGCGAGTCGAGCATTCCGTTTCAATGTCGAGAATTCATGGTGCGATTGTACCGCTTACTGGTGGGACTATTCGCGGCCACCGTGCTGGTGCGGTTGGTCGCGTTCTTGGGTCTCGTCGTGCTGGAAGTGCAGGATCGGGGCGACATCACATTTCCGGAAGGCGCTCGCGTGTACGCGGTGCGGCGCGTGGCGGCGGGGCTGCCGCTCTATCAGGATTTTCGCCAACTGCCGCACGCGATGGTGCCGTACGGCCCGTTGTATTTTTACGTGTCCGGGTGGCTCGACCGCGCGCTGGGCGGCGGGCCATTCGATTCGTATTTCGTGTCGCGTTGCGTTTCATTCGCGTGTATCGCGCTGCTCGCCGGGCTATGCGCGGCGTGGGCGAGCGAGATTGCCGGCGGGCGACTCCGCGGCGCGGTGATCGGCGCGTATGCCGTGGCGTGTCCGGTCGCACTCGGTCCAAGCCTCGGCGTTCAGGTGGACAGCTTAGCGATTCTCGTTGTTGCCGCGTCGTTGTGGGTCGCGTCGCGTCCGTGGGGAACTTGGCGATGGAGTTGCGTCTGGCTGCTCGCCGTCGTGGCGTGGTCCACGAAGCAGAATTCCGTGGCGCTCGCGCCCGCGCTAGCGGCGTGGCTAATTCATACGCGGGGCTGGCGTCCGGCGGCGCTGTGGTGCGCCGCGTGGATTGCCGGCATCGCGATCGCGTGGGGCGTTTTCGATTGGTCCACCGACGGGCTCTTTCGCCTGAACGCGGTGATCTCACTGAAGCGGCCGCTCATCCTGCAATTCGGCTTGAACGTGCTCGTCACCAGCCTGCCCTTCGTCGGCGTTGGAATGCTCGCGGCAGCAGCGTCGTGGCCCGCAGCGCGGCGCAGCGACTCGCTCGCGCTGCCGGCCTGGTGGCTCCTGTTCGCGGGCGCGCAGGGGGCGCTATCGTGTTTTGGCGAGGGCGGCGGGGCGAACTACTTGACGGAATCGTGGATCGCCGCGTGCCTGCTTCTTGCCCGGCTGCTCGTGATTGGCCCCGCAGCCGCGACGACAGCCGCCGAGTCCGCCGTGACAGATCCCGCCCCGAAGGCCACTTTCTTCCGCGCGACCAGTCTCGTGCTGCTCAGCATCGGCTGCTTGCACGACGCGGCGCTCTTTTTCTATCCGAATTTCGCACGGCACCTCGTGTACTTCCTGAACACGACGCCGGCCATTCGTCAGGCCGGTCGAACGCCAAATCTGGAGCGGTTCGTGCGGTCGTATCCAGGCGAACTACTCATTCAGTATCCGTACCTCGCGGTCATCGCGTCTCGGCCGCCCGCCGTGCTCGACGTACTTCATTACCGGCTGATGGTCGAGTGCGGCGTCGTTTCGGTCGAGCCGCTCGTCGAACGGCTCGAACGCGGCGAGTACGAATTTGTGATTCTGCGCGATCAGATCGAAGACGAGTACGACGGCACGAGATTCATGCGTTGGCCGAAGCCGGTTTGGTCGGCGCTGCGCAAGAAGTATTTCCTCGCGGCAACCGTTGACGGCCAGTTCATTTATTCGCCGCGGGACGAGAGCAAATGACACACGTCGGCCGAATCGAATCAGGGCTTGAACTCGTGGACCTCGCCAAACGCCGAGTGCCCTAGAACTGCCAGGGCTTGATCGAATTGAGGCACAGTAAACGTCCACGACATTCTGCGATTACTGCCGAAATTGCCGAAATGACCGTCCGCGGCCCCGTGAACTATCTTAACGTTCAGTCCGAATTCCTTGTGTAATTGCCCAACAAGGGCCTGCCGAGACAATGGCGATCGGTCTGCCAGGACAATCATGCCACTCGCGATCACGACCATGCCTGCGACCATGCCGAACTCTATCCAACCGCATTCAGCAACCAAGTCCGAGACCAATCCCATTCGTTCTGAGACCTCTTCCGGACTGTCGCCGCGGACGAATGCCAGGACGAAATCGATCTTGCCCGGCATAATCTTCGGAGTGTCGGCCAGACCTCCGACGGACAGAAGCTCTTCAAATAGCTCCCTCCGTTGCTGCATGTCGCTACCGTCGTCGGACATAATCACCATCCTCACTTCGCCCGCCCCGCTGCCCACTCGACCGCCTGCACGATCATTTGGCGAAACGGCGGATTCTCCTGCGGATCCTTTGACCCAGGCTCCCAGCGGCTGTGGCCGAAGACGGTCACGAACACGCGGCCCTTGCCGTACGTCCGCGTCCACGCGATCGGCCAGTCTTTGTCTTCATGCCGCACGGAGGCGACGGCGTCGAGTTCGCCGGCGGTCTGGAGGTAATAATAAAGTTCGTCCTCGTGATCAAAGTCTTCGATGCCGCGCATGATCGGGTGTTCGGGCTTGGCAACTTTGATTGTGTATTTGCCGACCTTCACTTTCGTGTCCGGCAGCCCGACGTGGCTGAGAACGCCGCCGAGTAGCTCGCGCATTTCCGGCTTCCAGTCCTTCGCCGCACAGCAAAATCCGTGCAGCGACACGACCCCCTTGCCGCTCGCCGCGTAGTCGAGCAGCGCCTGCTGCTGCTTCGCCGTGAGCCGATGCTCGTCGTCGCGCCGGTCGGCCGTGAGCACGACCGCGTCGTACTTCTTCATCGCGTCGGTCTCCAGCACGGCGGCCTCTTCCGTGATCGTGACCTGAAACTTGCCGGAGTCCTCCAAGACCTTTTGCAGAAAGTGCGCCTGCTGGCGGTATCCGTGATGTTGCCGCTCGCCGCCGCTCACGAGCAGCACTTTGGCGCCGTCAGGGACTTTCTTCTGCGCGATGGCCGGCGCGGGCAGTTCCGCGAAGCAGCAGACGAACGCTGTCCAGGCGAGGACTGAAACAGGAATGCGATTGGGCGGTGAGATCATGAACCTGGCTCCTGATGGTGCGCGAGACGGCTAAAACGAACGCATCATAATGTGTTCGCAAGCCGAGTTCCACGGAGACATGACAATGCAGCTCAGCCCTCATACGGCCGCATGATCGGCAGTGTCGGAGTGCATTTGATGGCCGCGTATCCGCCGTCCACGATCATTTCGGCGAGCTTGCCGACGTTGCGGAAGTACGTGTCGGACGGCCGGGCGCCGGTGAGCTTGCGGCGGAAGTCATCGCAGAGAATGTCGGCCGCGGCGATCACGACTTCGTCGTTCTGCTGGTTCGCCCACAGCGCGGTGACGAGCATGACGATCGTGTCCTGCACACGCTGCGACATCTCAGCGATGCGGCACTGGCGATCGGGCAGCTTCAATTGGTACTTGACCATGTTCGAGCTGAGTTCGCGCGGGTGTTTATCGAACATGTCGAGCGCAAAATCGACGTGCTTCGCGAGCACGGGGCTCATGCCGGCGACGCGCTGGCGTTTCGAGCCGCTGAACTTTTCGCCCAGAACCCACTTGCCGTACGACCACATCTCGCGACGCAGGCGCATGACGTGTACCGGGTTCGCGGGGTTAAACGTTTTCATGCCGTGGCGATTCAGTGCCTTGCCGATCGGCTCGAAGTAGCTCATGCCGTGCTGCTTGACAAGCGACTTGAAGAAGGCCATGCCGAGCATTTCGCCTTCGCCTTCGTAGATGCACGGGGCGAGCGTGTCGTAAACGTTGTCGCCGAAGATGTGGCCTTTGAGAAAGGACCGCCCGCCGTGTGTCTTCATGAAGAGTTCGATGGCCGCTTCTTTGAGCGCCTCGGAGCCGAAGATTTTCGCGATCACGCATTCGAGTTCGCCGCGGTAGCCTTGGTCAATGAGCCACGCGCACCAGTCGGTCATCGCGTCGGCGCCGGTGATGAGTGCGGCCAGGCGGGCGATGCGGCGGCGGACCAATTCGCGCGTGTTGATCTTCGCGCCGTAGGTCTTGCGGAAATCGGCCCACGGCAGCATGTTCGCGAGCATCGCGCGCATAACGCCGGCTGCCGAGGCACACAGCGCCGTGCGGCCCAGGTTCAGGCCGTGGTAGGCGATCGTCAGTCCGTCGCCCGCCACGGGCTTGAGCAAGTTCTCGGCGGGCACGCGGAAGCGGTTGAATTTGAGGCCGTTGTTGTACGTGTGCCGCAGCGCGTACAGACCGTACGGGACCATCTGCCACTGTTCGTTTTCTTGGTCGGGCAACTCGGCGATCAGCACGGACGGCTTGCCGTCCACGAGGCAGACGAGGCCGATGATGCGGCCGGGGATCGCGTTGGTGATGAAGAGTTTTTCGCCGGTGACTTCGTAGTGGTCGCCGTGCAGTTCCGCCTTGGTGCGGAGTGCGGTCAGGTCGGAGCCGGCGCCCGGTTCGGTGAGTGCGAAACCCGACAGCCGCTCGCCGCTCGCCAGCACCGGCAGGAACTTCGCCTTCTGTTCGGCCGAGCCAAACGTGCGCAGCGGATCGACCGCGCCGATGCAGCCGTGTACCGACGCCGTGCCGGCCACCGTGCCCTCCCATTCGGCGACGGCCGTGAGCATCCGCGCGAACTTGCGAAACGGCGCGCCCTGCCCACCGTGCTTGCGATCGACCAACATGCCCCAGTAACCGGCCGCGCCCAACTCGTCGATTGTCTTCTGCGAGATCTTGCCATGCTCGTTGTAGATGCTGCCGTCCGTGCGGTCACGTCGCACGACCTCGACGCATTGCTGGATCGCGGCGTCGCAGGGCGACTCGCCGATCGGCGGCGGCACCAGCAGATCGAGTGGCACGGTCCGCTCCCACACCGCGCGGTGAATCGGGCTGTTCACGGTTTGATATTGCGCAGCGAACAGCGACTCAACCTGATCGTCGGCCGTGTCCACGGCCCCGGTGCGGACGGCCTCCTCTTCGCCCTTGCCGCTGAGCCGCATTGCCGATTCCGCGAAACTCGTGTTGCGTTCGGTTCGTGGTTCCATGACGGTGGCCAAGGGTCGCTCCTTCTTTGACAGAACGGTCGTGAATTCCCGAATGGGTCCGCATTTTGGCGAAGATCGGCAATCTCGTCCAGCGGAACCGGCTCGCCCTGCTTCGTTTGTACCATTCTCGGCATCTCGCCGCACCATTTATTAGGCAACTTCGGAAAAGTCGGCACAAGTTGCCGGGTGCGACCGAAAACGCTCATCTCCCGCCCCCAACGAGCCGCCGCAAGGCGAGCACAAATTGTTAGCGCGCGCGTCGTCGTTCGTGAAGGTAGTAGTGATAGCGATTGGCGAGCGGGGGTGAAGCCCCTGATTCTCTGCGACCCATCAGGGAGCTGACACCGCTGACGCCCCCCGCTCGCCGAAACGCTGGTCGATTCGACGGGCCGTTGCTGCAGTAGAGACTGCGATGCGACGGCCAGGGTTTGGCAGACTCGACCACGCTGGCGGCGTCGGCACACGGCGGTTAGATTCAATGTTGTTCTAATGACTTCTCGTCGTGTGGCACCGAGCATCAATCATGTCCAACGCCGGCGTTTGGTTTGATTTGGATCTGGACGCCATGGAGGACGAAGCGCTCGTCGTTCTTCTGCGCGAAGCGGACTTCCGCCCGGCCCGATGCGCGCTACAGCGGAAGCATGCGGAAGGCGGACGCATCTCGTCGAAGGTCTTGCAAGACGACTTCGGCCGCACCTGTGCAAAGAAGACGTCGAAGACGCGGGGCAAGAGGCCGCATTTTGGACGGACGAGGCGATTGATTCTTACGACATCGCTCTAGTCGGCCGACCCGGCGGCCGCAGCTTCCGTTCGTTTCATTACGGCGTTGTGGTCCGGCGATTCCTGAATTACACACGCGATCAACGTCGTGCCCGCCGGCGCTTTGGTCGCCCAGTGGACATGACCGAATCGCGAGAGGAGCCGCAACACCCTTCAAAACGGCCGACCGGCTCGTCCTTGAGTATCGCGACCGGCGACGAAAGCGACCCGGCGGTCATTACGCAGCATCGAGAAGAGATGGAACGCCTGCAGCAGGCCCTGAGCGAACTCGACCCACTCGATCGCCGCATATTCGAACTACAGGCTGCCGGCCTGAAGATTCCGGCAATCGCCGAGGAACTGGGCGTCACCGAAGCAGCCGCGCAACATCGCTGGCAGAATCTCTTTCGTTCTCTCCGCGCCAAGCTGGCCGGACCCGGCTAGTCAACGTCTCCCAGCAGTTTCCCCGACTCGAGATCAATCTTGATCACACGTTCGTTCTGTCCATCGAGGTCCCTGAGGGCGGATTGGACTTCCTCAATTCTCTTCTCGTTCCTGCTAATCGCGTCTTCCCGTTCTTTTGGGTTGTCGATTCGAAGCTTTGTCGGGACTTCCTTCAGCCGTTGGAGCGCGGCAGTGAAGAGATCGGCGCGTTTAACAGTGATCAGGAACTGTTTCGGCTTCACGGTGCTACTGAAGGCAAACGCAGCGTACGGCGTCCACATGCGAGAAGTAATTCCTTGTGCCATGAACTGAAGCTCCTCTTTTGTGAGCAGCTCTTCAAGCTTCTTGTAGTCGGCCAGGACTTTTCCTTTGTCGTCGTAGACCACCACAACATGTTCCTCACCGGAGCTGCCGTATGTTTCGATGGTCACCACTCGCTTCCCGTCCTCGGAGACAAACACGCGTTGAGGAACGTTTACGAGCGTGCCGCTCCAGAGCACCCGTTCTTTGCCGTCCGCTTCCAGAGTAAACAAGAGGCCCTTGTATGACCCAGTGACTTTCGACTCTAGCACCTTGAAGGCATGGGTGCCCCACTCGGAAGAGAAGATACGCGGCCGCGGAGGCGGAGAGTCCGCACGGACGAATGACGCCATAGCTGAGAGAAACGCCGCAACCAACATTGACGCATTTTTCCATTGAGACATGGCACACCTCCGTCAAGAGCGATGACTTGGCCCGCCGAAGCTGACATCGAACACCGCGTAGTTGACCCCGCTACGTGCATCGGGTCAAGGGCATTCCCAGAGAAACAGATTGGGCGTGATTTATCACGAACCTGCGCACGGTGGTGGAACAATCGGCGGAACTGGGCACGGGGGGCACATGTAAAAATTTGTGTACAGGTGTTGGAGGTCCTCGATATTGACCTGTGACGCATAATGAATCTGGTCTCCGTAGTTGAGGTTTGTTTTCATGACGTCGTCCGGATCACTACCGTCGGGATTCTGCGGCGTGTGTGCCAATCCAAGCGCGTGCCCAGACTCGTGCATGGCGTACGACCGCACATCGAGGGTAAATTGCGATCCGTCGCCCCAGGCCCAACCCGTGGTGAATGAAATCGTCTGTTGCTGCGTCCATCGATGCCAGTGATGGCCGTCGGGAAACAGCTCGCTAAATGGGGCGGCCGTGTCGGGTAATGGGTAAGGGTACATGTAACCAGCATCGTGGCTACCAGCCGGCGTCGTTTCTGCCAAGTGCACGTGGATGTTCGCCGCGGTGTCCGTATCGACCTCCCCTAGTTCAAAATTCACGTTCACGGGGTTCCAGTAACTGATCCCGGTTCGAATCATTTCCGCCATTCCGTCCTCCATGGGCGGAGCTGTACCGTGGCTAATCGCGGCGTCCTTGTGGATGAAGTACGTTATCGTTGCTCCAGGTGTGCCCACCTCCGACCATGTCGTACACATCGGGCGCCAACTTACGTGGTGCGTAGTATCGGCCGGGACCAAGCCGTGAGCGCGAAACAAGGCCGCGAGATCCTCCGATTCAATGTGGTGTGCATCCAGCAGGCCGCCACCTTCGTTGTATCCGTCGATGTGCGACGGGACTTCCGGGCTCACTGGAACTGCAAAGGCAATCGCCAGTATCAAGTCACGGATCTCGGTCGCGACGGATGTTGAAGGTTCACTCAAACCGGATGAACTTGCCACGGGGCGCGAAAGCTCGCGTTGGAAGGACTTCGGCCCGATCTCAAAGTGATCGCTTGGCGATGCCGATTGCGATGCTGGCTGTCCCATCACCAGCGCAGGAAACGCGAGCTGTTTCGGCGAGGGAGGCACATTGTCAAGACCCGTGGCAATCCGTTCAAGCACCCAAAAAATGTCGGGTGCATCGAACAGGAGCCCGCCAGGATACGCGCGCGGTTCCAAGAGTTCGACCTGAAGAGTCCTCTTGAAGCGAATTGCACGCGAAACGCCGGGCCGGTGCGGATGTCGAACTGACATTGCGAATCCCCCAGCAGTCGGTACGCATCGTGTCCACGCACACAACAAACCAGCCACCCGTGAAGCGGAGATGATGGCGTCCGGTCCCATCGGCATCTTCTCTATTTGTACATTCACCACTCGACGTGAAATCCGGCGCAGAATTCTGGAAAAATATCTGAGGCGTCGCGCAATGCGGGCGGTCTGGCGGTCCCGCCGGTGCGGAGCGTAACGGTGTCGCGGTTTCAGTTGACTGACGACGCGGACAAGGTGCTCGCGGAAATGCAACCGGCCTCCGACGGGGTGAAGCCGAGCTTGAATGACAACGAGCAGAAATGTCGGGCGACCCCGTCGGCCATTTCCCGGCGAGCGGGCGCGTCATCGGCTGACACCCTCCGCTCGCCAGACGGTATCACTGTCTTTGTGAACGTGCATTTGAATTCGACACGGTCTTGCGGTTACTATCGCGGCATGAGCCAACAGCGAAAAGCGAAACTGAAGAAACGCGAGGAGCACCGTCGGCGAGCGGCGCAGAACAAGCACGACTTCGTCAACGGCGCCTTGCGTTGCGCGGGGGTGTACGAGGCATTTGGTCGCCTGGTCCCCGGTCTTCAAGAGACCTGGCGGAACGCCGTGCAGCCGGCGCCGGAGATCGTGCTGGATGCGACTACCGCTGGCACTGAGTACGGTCTTGGAATCCAGCGCGAATTTCCGCCTGTGATTCGTAAGCCGATGCCGGCCATCGGCCAGAAAATTAGCATCCAGGAAATGATCTGTTGTTTGCTGCCGATCAAGAGTCGGGCCGAGCGACTCGTAAAACACATCCACGCGTTGGGCGAGGACCTGAGCACGCCGCCGAACCGTGACATCATCGGCTTCACGTCGCAATTGTGCGAATACATGGATAAGCACCAGGTGCGCATCATCAACGATTTGGCATCGATGCTCTGGGTCACCATGCTCTTCAACAGCCTGATCGACGAGCGGATGATGTCGTGCACTTACACGCATCGGCTTTCGCCTGCCGGAAAGCCCGTGGTGCAGATTGTCGTGAACCTCAAGACACCGGAGCGGGCGACGATCAGCGTCGATGGCCGGCCGCGTCCGGCGTTCCGTTGCTGCGCGTCCGTCGGCGTGGCGGGATTGAGAGAAATCGCTTGGAACGCGAGCGACATCGGTTTCGCCGACGACCGCCGCGATTACCCGGTCTTCATGCAGGCGCACGCACTCGAACAACTGAAACGACGGGCGCCCTGTACCAATCCGGTCTTCCACATCGTCCTGTCGCTGCTCTTGCCGAAATTCATTCGCACGTCGGCCGACCATTTTCTGCTCGAATACCGGCACATGACCTACAAGCTTGGCTATTTCGTCGGCGTGCGTCTCAGCGACTGTGTGCTGCTCAAGACGTTCCTGTTCCTGACCATGCAGGGCACGCCGGAGTCGGACCTGCTCTATCGCAAGCTGCGTCTCACGCGCAGCGACATCGAGTTCATGAAGCTCGACGAACTCGCCGCGTTTCGCGATAACGAGGTGCGCAATGATCCGTCCCTCGTGAAACTCTTGGAAGAATGCGGCTGCGGACATCTTCTGACGCTGTCCGCTGAGGATCTTCCCGATGAGTCCCCCACCGGCTACGCCGACGGCCTACGAAAATATCTCGGCCACACCGGTCACCTCGGCGCCCGATTCCCCACCCCGTCCATCGACTCCATCGCCGCCGCCGATTCAACTCAAGCCGATATCAGCGACCGCACGCTCTGGGGTCGAAAGCTTTGAGATGCGGATGGTCTATCCGGTCGAAAGCGAGTGCGACGGAACTATGAAACGGCATGAGACGGGGTGAAGCGGCTGATGAAGCGATCGACGTTGCCGAGGTACTTTCTCAGTTGCTCCGCGTACCCGTGCCGCCCCTCGCTGCCGAAGTCCGGATCGGCCGCTTTGAGGAGATGGCCGCAGCCGCATTCATCGAA
>Ga0247727_10006690_pt1 | contig 22506 bp, 18 predicted proteins | sample WisWelCaveWW1625_FD_202498 | JGI IMG/M metagenome (GOLD analysis project Ga0247727, IMG submission 202498) | Biofilm microbial communities from Wishing Well Cave, Virginia, United States - WW16-25 | ecosystem: Environmental > Aquatic > Deep subsurface > Groundwater > Cave microbial mat | place...
CTCTCGATCGCATCGCGCGCGGCACTCGTGCCGGTGATCGCCGCGACGAGGCACACCTTCGTCGCGTAGTCGACGACGACGAGGATCCGCCACGTCCCGCCGCGACTCGTCTCGAACAGGGCTATGTCGACGCGTTCTTCGCGACGTACGAGTACAGCCCGGTTGGGAACCGGCTGCCGCGACCGACGCGGGCGCTGCCCTAGTGTCTAGGCTGGTCGACTTTGGTATCGGCGGTCGCGCGACCGACGAGTTCGCTCCCGTCAACGGCCGCCTTGGCGCCTTTCGAGAGGCCATGCGGTGGGGCGTTGGCCCATTGCGGATCGACGCCCCGTTCGGGAAGCTCGTTGTCGAGTTGGCTCCTGACTTCATGCCGACGCTGGCCAACCCACGGCGGTTGATGAACGCGATCGGGATCGGCCAGGTGTGGCTAACGTACGATCCTCGGCCGCTCGTGAACGCTGACCCGGTCGTGGTCCGCCAGACGGCCGCGGAGTTGACGGCCCAGGCCCTCGACCTCGTCGAGACGGAATTGGGCTGGCGCAACACTCGACTGGACCAGTTGGTCGCCGAGGCCGGCGCCCACCTTGGCCCGTATGAGGTCGCCTTGGGCCGGCTGGCCGTCAGCGATCGGCGGGCGCATCGCCGCTATGTACCGATCCTCTCCTGGGACGAGACCTCGACCTCGGTGCGGATCGAAGCCCGTGCCCCTTCCGATGTCGTCGTCGCCTCCCGCGTCGTCAAGACGTCCGACCGAGTCCAGATGGCGGAGTTCTTCTTCGACCCGCGCACGGCATCGCTCGTCGAGGACCGGATCGAGTACCGCGACCGCTGGGGCGAGGTCGTCGCACGCGTCGCGGTGCCGCAGGGGTGAGGACGATTCCCTCGCCATCTACGCGTCCGAGGAGCACGCGACGCTCGCCGAGCCGCAGCTGATCCTGACGATCAGCTACGGCCCGCTCGGCGCCGACGACTACGTCAGCCGCGCGACGTACGACGCGCTCAACGAGCGCCTGACCGAGAAGACCCCGACGACGTACGGCATCAGCGTCGCCCAGAAGACGTCGACCTCGACGTACGACGAGCTCGGCAGCGTCCGCGAGGGCGTCGACTTCGGCGGCGTCGCGAGCGGCACCGAGTTCGACCGCGCCGGTCGGGCGACGACGACGTTCGAGGACCCCGTCGGCACGGGTACCGGGCTTGATCCAGCCACGACCTCGACGACGACGTACGACGCCGACGTCCCATTTCCGGAGAAGATCAACGGCACGCGATCACCGTATTTCGCGGGCGGCAGGTGCTTTGGTTGGACCATCGCCGCACAGTCGCGGGTCATGAAGCCACCGCCTACAGGCTGGTGCCCCATGGCATTCGCGGCCGGTGCGTTGACCTTCTACGCGATCATCCCCGTCGACGTAGCCTTGATTGTTTCCGCGGGGGTGGCGCCGGAGCTCCATCTTGCGCTCGCGCCGATCGATTTGGCCGCCGTGGGGGTGACCATATTCTCAATGGATCTGATTAGAAGGGGCGCATCCCGGCCGTGCGGCGCGCTCGGGTACTGAGGAAACGGGAGGTGCAGGGTTTCGCGTGGGTATGGGTCATTCTGGTAACTCTGCTTGTCACGCTGGCAAGGTTCGCCATCGTTCGGGCTGCGCAGAGGGGACGCATCAAGGCTCCAGTCGCTGGAGCTGCCGTTGGCGGGTTGTGGGCGCTCATTCCGATCGCTTTGATCGCGACCGGGATATTTCCGCTCGATCCGCTCATGCTGTTTCTTGTGGTATCCGCGTTCATCTGGGGCGCCTTCACCGGCACCCGAATTCTGCCCGCCGTACTGTCCCGTTCCAAATCTGGATCAACGGCCGGAAGCGGGTCAGCCGGTGCACCGACCCAAGCGCCCGAGGTCATGGAGGCACCGGACGCGATGGCGTCCGCGCATGACAGGAGCGCGTCACGCGGCGAGGATCGCGTCGAGTAGCTCGGCGACTTTGACGGGGCCGGGCCTATCGGTTATCGGGTCGAAGTCCGAAGACAGATGATGTATTTCTGGGACCGGGAACGTGCCCGGCACGATCTCGCCATAGTGTCGGTCGGCGATGGCAGGTGACCAGGTCTGCCGCGGTCTCTCCGTCCCCGACCGTCGGCGACATCCGCTCGCTAACCGCCGAACCCACGGTCCGCGAGGGCCGCCAGCGCCTGCGCGCGCTCGTCCCACGGCAGGTCGTGGTCGGCGTAGGCGATCGAGGTCTCGTGGCCCTTCCCGGCCAGCAGGACGACGTCTCCGGGCCGCGCGCCTGCGACGGCCGCCCGGATCGCGCTCGCCCGGTCGGCGATGAGCAGGAGGTCGGTCCCGCGGCGCTTGCCAGCCGCTTCGGCGCCGCGGGCGATCGCGTCGAGGATGGACTCGGGATCCTCGCCACGCGGGTCCTCGTCGGTCACGACGACGAGGCGGCAGCGTTCGCCGGCGACCCGGCCCATGAGCGCCCGCTTCTCGACGTCGCGCTCGCCGGCCGAGCCGAACACCGCGATGAGGCCACCGCCGCTGACCTGGGCGACCGGCCGGAGGGCGTCGAGCGCGGCCGCCAGGGCGGCCGGGGTGTGGGCGAAGTCGACGACGACGCTGAACGGCTGGCCGGCGTCGAGCCAGTCCATCCGGCCGGGCACCGAATCGACGGACTCGATGCCATCGCGGACGGCCGCCGGGTCGAGGCCGAGGCCCTCGCCGAGGGCGATGACGGCGAGCGCGTTGTGGGCGTTGAAGCGGCCGGACAGTCGGAGCACGACGGTCCCCTCCCCCGACGGCGCTCGATAGCGGACCCGGAGCCGGCGCCCCTCGTCGGTCGCCTCGAGGAGGCGGACGTCGGCGCGCTCATATCGGCCGTAGGCGATCAGCCGCGCCCCGGCGGTCCGGGTCGCCGCCTCGAAGCTCGGCGCCGCTGGATCGTCGGCGTTCACGATACCGAGCCGCGGCCAGGCGAGGCCGGATTTCGGTCGGTCGGCCGCGTCGCCGGCGAGTCGCTCGAACAGCGACAGCTTGGCGTCCCGGTACGCCTCGATCGTCCGGTGGAAGTCGAGATGCTCGTGGCTCAGGTTCGTCAGCAGCGCGACGTCGAACCGGATGCCGCTCAGCCGCTCGAGCGCAAGCCCGTGGGACGTCGCCTCGACGACCGCAGCGCGATCGCCGGCCGCGACCATCGCCCGCAGCAGCGCCTGGAGGCGCGGCGCCTCCGGCGTCGTCGCGTGGACGAGGTTGGCCTCGCGGACGGAGCCGATCTCGGTCGCCGCGGTGCTCACGAGACCGCCCGGGATGCCGGCCGCCTCGAGCGCGGCGAGCGCGAGGAAGGCGGTCGTCGTCTTGCCGTCCGTACCGGTGACCCCGACGATGCCGAGCGACGCCGAGGGGTCCTCGTACCACCAGGCCGCGGCGGCCCCGAGGGCGCGCCGGGTGTCGTCGACGACGATCTGCGGCAGCGCAACGCCATCGACCCGTCGCTCGACGAGCGCCGCCGCGGCTCCGGTCGCCTCGACCTCGGCGAGGAAGCGGTGGCCGTCGGCGTGGGCGCCACGCAGCGCGACGAACAGCGCCCCCGGTCGCACCGTTCGCGAGTCGCTCGTCAGCGCGCTCACCGCCAACGCGGGGTCGGGCCCGCCGGCGGTCGCCAAGCGGCCCTGCGCGCGCAGGCGCCCCAGGAGGCCGGCGATCGGCCTCGGTCGGCTCGGCTCCGCCGCGGCGACGAGTTCGGCGATCGTGGTCATCGCGGCGCCGCCAGTCGCTCGCGCAGGTCGCGCAGGGCGTACCACGCCCCCGAGACGACGAGGTCGAACGTCCCGGGGTGGCGCAACTCGCGGCCGCCGAAGCGCCGCTTGAACGCCGAGAAGCCGCGCCAGGTGGGGTCGGCGTCCGGGTCGTCGGGGTCGGCGACGCCCCACAGGTCGAGCGTCCGGACGCCGTCCTCGGCAAGGGCGCCGAGCATCGTGCCCATCGCCGCGTAGCTGCCGTAGGCGTGGGGCGGCGCGGCGCGGTCGGCGGCGCCGTAGAGGTAGAACGCCCGGTCCCCGGTCCGCGCGACCGCCATCGCGGCGATCGGCTGGGCCTCGTGTCGGGCGAGTGCGAGGTACCAGCCGCCGGCCGGGGCGAGCGCCGTCGCGAGCGCGAGATGGAAGGACGGTCCGTGAGTCCGGAAGCCGCCCCGTGCCGCCGCGCCGGCCTGGAGCGCGGCGAACGCCGCCATCGCCGCGGGGTCGGCGTCGCGGTGGAGGTCGACGATGGTCCCCTCGCGCAGGGCGCGACGCCACAGGTTGCGGGTGCCGGCGGACCAGGCGCCGATCCGGGCCTCCTCATCCGGCGCGACGTCGAGGAGCCGCGTGAGCCGCGCCTGCAGGTCGTGGCGGGCGGGCCGCAGGCCCGCGGCGCGCAGCGCATCGCCGACCGCCGCCGCGTCGCCACCCGCGCCGTCGGCGCGGGCCCGCGGATCGACCTTGACGACGATCCCGCCGGTGCGCCGGGCGTTCCGGGCCAGCGCGTCGATTAGCGCCGGCAGGAGCGCTCCGGCGTCCTCCGCCTCGCGCTCCCAGAGCGGGCCGTGCGGGACGTAGACGACGCTGCGCCCGGCGGTCGTCCGGCGGACGAGCGCCTGGGCGACGCCGCGGACGCGGCCCTGCTCGTCGGTCGCCAGGAGCCGCTCCGGCGGCTCGCCGACGCTCCGCATGACGTCGCCCCAAGCCCACGCCTGGAGGATGTCGCCCTCCGGCCGGGCCGCGACGAAGGCGTCCCAGTCGGCGCGATCGGCGGGGCCGGCGGGGCGGATCGTCAGGCTCATCAGCCGACCCGCCGACGCGGCCGCGGGAGCCGGGTCGGTCGGAGCCGTCGCGCCGCTCCGCCGAGGCGGACGACGCCCCGGCGCCACGGTCGCAGGACGATCTCGTGGGCGGCTGCCGAGGCGACCCACTCCGCGCCGAACGAGGCCTTGTGGACATAGAGGCCGTGCGTCGGTTCGCCCGGTGACGGGATCCGACGAGCCCCGGCGACGTCGACCCCGCCGAGGTCGATGACCGGGTGGCCCTCGGCAAGCGCCGACCGGATGGCGCTCCAGCGCAGGAGGTGCATCGTGCCCGGGCTGCGCTCGCGCTCGGCGGCGTCATCCGCCGAGTACGCGGTCGCGAGGTGGCCGCCGTGTCGATACAGGACCAGCCCGCCGACGAGGCGCCCAGCTCGACGTGCGGCGAGGAAGACGCCGTGATCGGACTCGAGCAGGCGCGCCCACCACGAGCGGAGGGCCGCCGGATCGCCGAACGAGAGACCTTTCCGGTCGGCGACGGCGCCGAGGATCGACCCGAAGCGCTCGATGTCCCCGGGCGCGCTCGTCGGCTCGACGATGACGCCGGACCCCTCGGCCGTCCGGATCCGCTGTCGCGTCGAGCGGGCGAGTCCGGCGAAGACCTCGTCAGGACCGGCCCCGGGCGGCAGCCGCAGGATCATCCGGTGGCGCGACGCCTGGATCTCCTCGATCGCCCGAAAGCCGAGCGCCGCCATCCGCCGCTCGTGCTCGGGATCGTCGTCGAGCACGGGGTCGACGGCGAGGCTGATGACGCCCTCGCCACGGAGCCACGAGGCGAGCGCGTTCGCCCGGGTCGCCGATCGGGCGCCCGACACCTCTTGCGTCGTCGGCCCTCCCCCGCCGGGCCCGCGCGGGCAGTACGCGGTCGACCAGCCGGGCCAATGACGACGCAGCAGGACGAGCGCGACGGCGCCGTCCTCGAAGGTCACGAACCGTGGCTGCCAGCGCTGCTCCGAGCGGTGCGCGGCCCACGCGGCGCCCTGCAGGACGTGCCCGCCGGGCGCATCGATCGCCCGGGCGTCCCAGCCCGGCGGCGCCGTGTCGTCGACCGTCTCGATCATCGCTCGTCGGCCGTCGCCTCATCCGTCGTCGGTACGTCCCGTCGACCCGCGACACCGTGGCGCCAGCGCGCCAGCGTCACCCGGCCGCGATGGGCGAGCCCGAAGACCGCCCGGCCGGCGGGATCGGTGACGATCTCCCAGCCGCCGATGTAGCGGACCTCGCGGCCGCCGAAGCCGGTCTTGAACTGGTCGATGCCGCCATGGGCGATGCCCCATAGGTCATAGATCGCGAAGCCGCGCTCGGCGGACGAGCGGATCGCCTCCCATTTCAGGAGGTAGTTCGCGCGCGAGGCGGCGCCGGCGGCGGTCATCCCGCCGTACGGCTCCACGACGCGGCGACCGCAGGCGAGGACGATGAGCGTCGCCGATGGCGACCCGTCGGCCTCGCGGGCGAGCAGGAGCCGGGCTGCGCCGCTTCGGTCGAACGACTCGACGACGTCGGCGTACGCCTGCCGCGAGCGGACGACGAAGCCGGCCCGCCGTGCCGTCTCGAGGTAGACCTCGTAGAAGGCGTCGATCCCCGCCACGCCGGCGTCCTGGACCGTCACGCCGGCCCGCCGCGCCCGGTTGACGTACTGGCGCCACTTCGGCCGCAGGTCGGCCCACAGCGCCGCCTCACCCTGCAGCAGGTCGATGAGGCGCGTCCGGTCGACCGGCTGGACGGACCGCGTCCGGCGCCAGCCGGACTCGAGCAGCAGCGTCTCGAGCGGATCGCCGCGCTCGATCGCGGGGTCGACGACGACGTGCGTCAGGCGCGCCCGGCGGGCCGTCGCACGCAGCCGTGCCGTGAGCTCGCGGACGCCGTCCGCCGAAGCCCCGCCGAGCGTGATCGGCGCGCGCGGCCCGTAGCCGACCGACCACGGCAGCGGCCCGAGCGGGCGGACGAGGAGTTGGATGCCGATCGGCCCCGCCGCGTCGGCCACGACGATCCGCTCCGCGCGCCAGCCGTTGCGCGCCTTCACCCTCGCCCAGGCGCTCGTCTGGAGATACGAACCGGTCGGGCTCGCGGCGACGAACGCGTCCCACGCGTCCGCATCGCGGGCGAGCCCCTCGGCGGGCGCGAGGCCCGTCCCGGCGCTCGGCAGCATCGTCTCGAAGGCTAGCACAGGGCCGGACCGCGGCCGGCCGCCGGCGCCTCCGTCACGTGCCCCGGCGTCCCCGCACGGCGGCGACGACGAGGCGCGCGATCGTCGCCGGCTCCGACTGCCGGAAGGCGCCGGCCAGCCCGACGTAGAGCGCTCCGAAGGCCGCCGTCGCGGTGGCGGCCACGAGCGCGACGGCGAGCTTGCCCGACTCCTGCAGGGGGCCGGTCCAGCCGAAGGCCGTCAACGCGGTCCAGGTCACCGCGCCGGCGACCGCGGCCAGGACGGCCGAGCGCAGCCAGCCCGCCGCCTCACGGACGGCGGACAGGCCGGCCATCGCCCCGGCCAGCCGGATGACGAGGAACGTCGCCTCCAGCCAGGCGCCCGCGGCGATCCCGAGCGCGAGACCGCGGATGCCGAGCTCGCCGACGGTCGCGACGGAGACCGCGACGTTCACCCCGACCGCCAGGACCGCGCCGAGCATCGGCGTCCGCGTATCCTGGGCGGCGTAGAACGCCCGCGCCAGGATCGCGATCGCCGAGTGGGCCGGCAGGCCGAGCAGGAAGATGCCGAGCGCGCCGGCGGTGGCGTCCACCGCCGCCTCGTCGAAGCGGCCGTAGCCGAACAGCAGCGTGACCGCCTCCCGCCGCAGCACGATCGCGAGGACGGCGATGCCGAGCGTCGTGAATGTCAGCAGCCGCAGCGCCTGGCGGACGAGCGCCGCCAGCTCGCCCTGGCCGCCGCTCGCCGCAGCGCGGGACATCGTCGGCAGGGCGACGATGCCGAGCGGCTGCGCGACGAGGCCGAGCGGCAGCTGCAGCAGCGTGAACGCGACCGTGTAGGCGGTGATCGCCCCGGCGCCGAGCGCCGACGCGAGCGTCGTGTTGACGAGGAAGGTGACCTGGACCGCGCCGAGTCCGAGCGCCCGCGGCGCCATGAGCTGCAACACCTGCCGCGCGGTCGCGTCCCGAAGGTCGATCGCGAAGCGGTGCCGATAGGCCAGCCGGCGCAGCGTCGGCAGCTGGATCAGGAGGTGGCCCGCCGAGCCGGCGACGACGCCGACGGCGAGCGAGGTGACGCCCATCGTGGGACCGAGGATGATCGCGGCGCCGATGATCGCGACGTTGTAGATGACCGGCGCCAGAGCGGCCGCGACGAACGAGCCGGCGGCGTTGAGCAGGCTCGCCGCGACCGCGCCGAGGGCGAGCAGGACGGGCGACAGGAGCATGATCCGGGTCAGCTCGATCGTCCGCTCCGTCATCGTAGGTTCGAAGCCCGGCGTGATCGCCGGCACGATCGCCGGCGCCAGCAGGGCGAAGGTCGCCGCGAGGACGGCCAGCGCGACGAGCATGAGGTTGGCGACCGTCGCGCCGATCCGCCAGGCGCGCTCGGACCCGCCGGTGGCGAGCAGGCCGGCGACGACAGGCACGAGCGCCGAGCCGAGCGCTCCGGCGGCGACGAGCTGGAACATGAGGTCCGGGATCCGGAACGCGGCGAAGAACGCATCGAGCTCGGGACCGGCGCCGAAGATCGAGGTCGTGACGCCGACCCGCACGTAGCCCAGCGCACGTGACGCGAAGAACGCGGCCGAGACGAGCAGGCTCGCCCGAACGAGGCCGCGCGTCGCGCTCACCGGTCGGCCGCGCTCGCTCGGGGATGGGCCGCGGCGTAGGCGGCGCGCAGGCGCGCCGGCGAGACGTGGGTGTAGACCTGCGTCGTCGCCAGGCTCTCGTGGCCGAGCAGCTCCTGGACGACCCGCAGGTCCGCCCCACCGTCGAGCAGGTGCGTCGCGAACGAGTGGCGAAGGGTGTGCGGCGAGACCCCCTCCGGCAGTCCCGCCCGTCGGCACAGGCGGTCGATCCGGAAGCGGAGCCCGCGGACCCCGAGCCCATCGCCGCGGTGGTTCAGGAACACGGCCGTCGGCGGCGCGTCCGCCCCGCCCCGGCGCTCGAGCAGGGCCGGCCGGCCGTCATCGAGATAGCCGCGCAGCGCGGCCACGGCCGGCCGGCCGAGGAGGCCGATCCGCTCCTTGCGACCCTTCCCGAGGACGCGGATCTCGCTCCGTCGCAGGTCCAGCGCGCCGAGGTCGGCGGCCGCGAGCTCGCTGATCCGTAGGCCCGCGGCGTAGGCGACCTCGACGAGCGCGCGGTCGCGGAGCGCGATCGCGACGGCGAGATCGGAACGCCTGGCATCGGCGGCGGCCAGGTCGGCGTCGATGGCCGACAGCAGCCGCTCGATCTGCTCCAGCTCGAGGACCCGCGGCAGCCGCCGCGGCAGGCGCGGCGTGGCGATCGCGCCCCACGGATCGCCCGGCGCGAGGCCGCCCCGCGCGGCGAAGCGGTGGAACGAGCGGATCGCGGCGAGCCGCTGGGCGACCGACGATCGGGCGCCCGTCTCGCCCAGCCTCGCCAGGTACGACCGGAGCGCCTGACGGCCCGGTGCCCGCCAGTCGGTCCCCCGCTCGGCGAGCCAGGCGAGGTACGTCCCGACCGCGGTGCGGTAGGCCCGCTGCGTGTGTTCGGACGCGTCGCGGGCGGCGAGCCCACGAAGGAATCGCTGGAGGGCCGCCTCGGCGCCCGGCGGCGGTCCGGTCACGCGCCCTTCGTGGGACGCGCCCGACCGCCGGCCCGTCGCGGCGCGCGGGCCCCTCCGCTCCGTCGCGTCGTCGCGCCACGCCCTCGGGCACCGCGTCCCGCGGTCCCCCGCCGTCCGCGCCGCGACACGAGCGCCGCGGGGTCCGGCGGGCCGCCGGGGAGCCGCAGCCCGACGCTCGAAGACGGCGCTGGAAGCTCGATCGCGGCGCCACAGCGCAGGCACAGCCCGCCGTCCCCACGCCGTCCGACCGGCCCGTCGTCAGCGTCGTGGACGGCGCCGCACGGCTCGTGGTCCGTCGTGTAGTCGCAGGCGGGATACTTCGAGCACCCCCAGAAGACGTTCCCGGTCCGTCGGGCGCGACGTGCGACGAGGTGGCCGTCGCGCTTCTTCGGGCAGACGACCTCGAACGCGAGCGGCTCCGGCGGCGGCGGCCCGTCGCGCCGGATGTAGTCGCAGTCGGGGTAGCGCGAACAGCCGACGAACGAGCCGAACCGGCCGCGCTTCGCCGCCAGCGTCCCCTCGCCGCACTGCGGGCACGGCTCGCCGACGCCGGCGAGCGCCGGTCCGTCGGCTTCCTCGCCCGGCAGCGGTCGGCTCTCCTGGTGCTCCGGATACAGCGAGCAGGCGAGGAACCGCCCGTTGCGCCCGAGGCGGATGACCATCGGGTGGCCCTGCGAGCACAGCTCGTCGGTCGGTTCGGTCGTGAAGTCTCGTCGGCGCAGCTCACGGCGCTTCTCGTCCACCCGCTCTCTGAGCGGGTCGTAGAACGCGCGCAGCAGCGGGACCCACGCCCGTTCGCCGCGGGCGACCTCGTCGAGGTCGCTCTCCATCCGGGCGGTGAACTTGACGTCGACGTAGTCGCCGAAGTGGGTGACGAGCAGGTCCGTCACGATCTCGCCGATCCGCTCCGGCCGAAGCCGCCGCTCCCGCACGACGACGTAGCCGCGATCGAGGATCGTCGAGATCGTCGCCGCGAAGGTCGACGGCCGGCCGATGCCGTGCTCCTCGAGCGCCTTGATGAGCGACGCCTCCGTGTAGCGCGGCGGCGGCTCGGTGAAGTGCTGCTCCGGCGACACCTCGACGACGGCGACCTCGTCGCCCTCCGCGAGCGCCGGCAGTCGGCCCTCCCTCTCGTCGTCCGAGCCGTCGTCGCGCCCCTCCGTGTAGACGCGGGCGAAGCCGTCGAACACGGTCCTCGTCGCCCCGGCCCGCAGCCCGAAGCGCCCTGCCGACAGCTCGACGGTCGTGATCTCGAGCTCCTTGGGCGCCATCTGGGAGGCGATCGCGCGCTGCCAGATGAGCCGATAGAGCCGCAGCTCCTCCGGCTTGAGCGACCCGGCGAGGCCGTCCGGGTCCCGCTTGAAGCTCGTCGGCCGGATCGACTCGTGGGCCTCCTGGGCGCCCTTCGAGGTGGTCCGGTAGGCACGCCCGTGGGGCATCGCGTAGGCGTCACCGAAGCGCCCGCGGATGACCTCCCGCGCCTCGCCCATCGCCACGCCGGCGATCGCGACCGAGTCGGTCCGCATGTAGGTGATGAGGCCGACGTGGCCGTCCGGCGTCTGGACGCCCTCGTACAGCCGCTGCGCGATCGACATCGTGCGCTTCGGGTTGAAGCCCAGGCGCCGGCTTGCCTCCTGTTGGAGCGTCGACGTCGTGAACGGCGGGGCGGGATTGCGCTTCTGGGCCTTCACGGCGACGGACTCGACGCGCGGCCGCAGCGCGCGCAGGGCAGCGGCGTGCTCGTCGGCGGCAGCCTGGTCGCCGATCTCCGGCGCCGCTCCGTCGACGGCGACGAGCGCCGCGCCGAGGCGCTCCCCGGCGGCGGTCAGCAGCTCGAGCTCGATCGTCCAATACTCGCGGGCGTTGAAGGCGGCGATCTCGCGCTCCCGCTCGACGACGAGCCGGACGGCGACCGACTGGACGCGGCCGGCGGACAGGCCGCCGCGGATCTTCCGCGACAGCAGCGGGCTGAGCGTGTAGCCGACGAGCCGGTCGACGATCCGGCGTGCCTGCTGGGCGTCGACGAGGTCGGTGTCGATCGCCCGGGGATGCTCGAACGCCTCGCGGATCGCGCCGCGGGTGATCTCGCTGAACGTGACCCGGCGGGTCTTCTCCGGTGGCACGCCGGCCGCCTCGGCGACGTGCCAGGCGATCGCCTCGCCCTCGCGATCGAGATCGGTCGCCAGCCACACGAGGTCCGCCGCTCGCGCCGCCTTCGCGATCTCGTCCACCTGGCGGCGGCGGTCCTCGCTGACGACGTACTCGGGCGCGAAATCGTGGTCGACGTCGACGCCGAACTTGCCCTTGCCCGGGTTCTCTGGCAGATCGCGGACGTGGCCGAACGACGCCAGGACCCGGAAGTCGTCGCCGAGATAGCGCTCGATCGTCCGCGCCTTGGCCGGCGATTCGACGATCACGAGGTGCTTCGGCATCGCGCGGGAGTATATCGAGCCGCCCTTCACGGCCGATCTCCCCCGCCGGGACCGACCGCCGGCGCCGGCTGACGCCGCCGTCAGGCCTCCCGGATCCGGCGCAGGAAGTCCTCGTCGAGCTCGAGGTCGGCCGGCTCGGGCTCCACGGCGCCCTCGGCCGTGGCCCCGCCTTCCGACGCCGCAGCCCCCTCGGTCGGCATCTCGATGAACCGGATCTGGGCGTACGGGAAGAAGAACGTCGAGTCCATCCGATCGACGTACGTCGGCCGCTGGCCGCCCTTCGTGCGCAGGTTCGTACACAGCAGCCCGGTGTCCGAGGCGACCGGCGCCTCGAGCAGGTCGGCCAGCAGCGGCTGGTCGTTCAACAGATGGACGACGGCGCCGCGAATCATCGCGGCCAGTAGAAGTCGGTGACGAGCCGGACCCTGCCCGACGACACCCAGACGCCGATGCCGACGTGGGTGTAGACGGGCCGCATGATGTTCCGCCAGTGGCCGCCGTTGTACGGCGCCTCACTCTGGAAGAAGAGGTGCGAGGCGAGCACGGACTTGAACGGGTCGCCGGAGCGGCAGCCCAGGTTCTCGCCCCAGTACGCGCTCGTGTAGCCCGCCGCGCGCAGCCGATCGCCAGGATCGCCGTTCGCGTAGTGGCTGCAGATGCCGCGCGTCGCGAGGAGCTTGGCGTATGGCCGGGCGACCCGGTCGCTGATGCCGCGATCGAGGATCAGCGCGTTCAGGCCGCTGCCGCCCGGGCTCGAGCAGTCGCCGCTCGAGGTGACCAGGCCGCCCTGCCGCGTGCAGTTCAGCAGGCCGAGGTAGAACGACTCGACCGCGGCCCAGGCTCCCGCCCCGACCGAGCCGCTCGACACCGACGGCGGGCGCGACGGGACGCTGGGCTTCGGGATCGTGGTGAACGTCGCGCTCGCCGCTCGGCTGAGCGCGACACCCGCCTGCGACAGCGCGGACGTGTCGACTCGCATGACGACCGTGGCGCCGTACGCGAAGATCGCCTTCGGGCGGAAGACGAGGACGGTGTCGCTCTCGGCCCACGAGAACGAACCGGCGATCGCGGCGCCGCCGACGCTGGCCGTCCAGGCGGCCTCCGTGGTCGCATGATCCATCGACTCCGTGAAGCGGACCGACAGGACCTGGCCGCGCGCGATGCCGGTCGTGTTCGCTCGAGGGCGGAAGCGGACCACGGCCGGGACGCCGGCTGTCGTCACGTCGATCGCCGTGCCCGCGACCGGGGCGCCCTCGCGGTCGAGGAGGCCGGCAGCGAGCGAGACGTGATACGTCGTGTCGGGGGCCAGGGCCTCGAACGGCACGAACCGGTAGCTCGTCGGCGCCACGTCCGCCTCGGTCGCCGGTTCGAGGGTGCCCGCGACGGCGGGCTCCAGCGTGACCTTGAGCGTCGCCTCGTCCACCGGTCGCTCGAACGACACGACGAACGCCGTCCCGACGAGCGCCTCGCCGGCCACGACATCGGTCGCCTCGATCGACGCCGCGGTCGATGGGCGGGTCAGGAACGCGGCCCGGGTGACGGTCGCCGTGGGCCGACCCGAAGCCTCGAGGGCGCCCGCCTCAATGGTGATCGTGTGATACGTGCCGGGCGCCCAGGCGCCACGGGGTCGCACCGTGAGCACGGTTCGCGTGTCGTCCCATTCGAGGCTCACCGACGTCGCCGGCTGCACGCGCAGCATCGCCTCGACGCTCGTCGTGTCCATCGCCGTCGGGAAGGTCATCGTGATCTCGGCGGACGCGGCCGCGTCGGTCCGGATCTCGGTCTCGAATTCGTACGGGGCGAGTGCGTCGACCCGCTCCGGAGCGCTGGCCGTGGTCCGGGAAGCACCGAGCGAACCGATGGCGGCCGCGACGACGAGGAACGCCAGCGCGAGCGCCGCCGCGGTCCGCGCCGTGCGTCCGCCGCGAGCGAACGCGCGGACGTAGTACGAGGCGAGGATGGGGAGGGCCAGCGTCGCGGCCGCGACCTTTCGCAATAGACAGTCTCCTGGCTCGTTCGCTCTGACGATGGCGTCGTGGGGCTGTCCGCCCAGGCCCTGGGCCGGCGTCAGGGTAGCACGGTCCGTCCGCGGACCCCGTCGGGGACCGGGTCCGGGATCGCCGGTCCCGGCAGGGCGCGCGCCAGCGCACCGAGCGGATGGTAGCGACCGTAGGCGCCACCGACGAGCCCGCGGGTCTCGAGCACGGTGAGCGCGGCGAGGACCGCCCCGATCGGCAGGCCGGACACGGCGACGAGCTCGTCGGCCGTCGCGTGACCCGCGGCGACCGCCCGGCCGACGAGTCCGACGGCAGGTCCGAGCTCGAGCAGGACCGCCTCGGGCGACGGTCCGCGCGGTCGGGCCGACGGCGGCGGGCTGGTGGTCGGCGGGGAGTGCGCATCCGCCGCGACCCACGGCCCGTCGGCCGGCTCGCCGGGCCACCCGGCGAGCGCCCCTGCGAGCGCCCCTGCGAGCCCGAGATCCTCGAGCAGCTGCGGGACGCCGGCGACGATCCGGGCCTCGCCGTGGCACTCGCGCAGGAACGACAGGCAGCCGGCCGACATCGGCGCGTCGATCGGGCCCGGGACGAGGAAGCAGCCGCGGCCCTGCTCCAGCGCCCAGGCGGCGGTGATGAGCGCGCCGCTTCGGGCGCCGGCCTCGACGACGACCACCGCCTCCGCAAGTCCGCTGATGATCCGGTTGCGCCGCGGGAACGTGCCGCGGGTCGGGATCGACCACGGAGGGTGCTCCGAGACGATCGCGCCGCCCGCGGCGACGACGGCGGCGGCGAGCCCTCTGTGGACCGACGGGAACAGTCGATCGTGGCCGCTGCCGATCACGGCGACCGTCAGGCCCCGCTCGCCGACGGCGGCTGCGTGCGCGGCACCGTCGATCCCGACCGCCAGGCCCGACACGACCGTCGCGCCGGCGCGCGCCAGGGCGGCTGCGATGCGGCTCGCGGTCGTCCGCCCGATGTCGGTCGGCCGTCGCGTTCCGACGACCGCGATCGACGGTGCGACCGACAGGGCGTCGCGATCGCCGCGCACGAACAGCACGACCGGCGGCAGGGCGATCGAGCGGAGACGCGGCGGATAGCCGGGATCGCCGATCGACAGGACCTCCAGGCCGGCGCGACCGAGCGCGGCCAGGATCCGTCCCTCCTCGCTCGCGGCGCGTACGATCCCGCCCGCCAGCCGCATCGAGATGCGTCGTCCGTCACCGATCGCGTCCGCGCTCGCGTCGACGAGGACGCTCTCCGCCTGCGGCCGGCTGGCCGCCTCGAGCACGGCGCGACCGCCGCCGAACGCGTCCAGCAGCCGGGTGAGCGTCACCGGCCCGAGGCCGTCCACGCAGGCGAGCACCGCGAGGGCCTCGGACTCGCCGGTCCTCGGCGCCTCGACGCCCGTCGTCCACGCCGTGGGCGGCTTCATCCGCGGCCGGTGGCCGGGGCGCGGAACCGCGCCGCCTCGTCGAGGTCGGCCAGGCCGACGGTCTCCGCGCCGGCGAGGTCCGCGATCGTCCGGGCGACCCGCAGGAGACGGTCCGCACCCCGCCCCGACAGGCGCTCGCGATCCGCGAGGGCGATGAGCCGGGCGACGCCGGCCGGGTCGAGGCCGGCGAGCCGACGCATCGTCCGCCCGCCGACCCGGGCGTTCAGTCTGCCGGGTGCTCGTCCGAGCTGGCGGCGGCGGGCCGCCGCGATCCGTGCCGCGACCGCCGCCGAGGTCTCGGGGTCCGGCCCCGCGACGAGCGCCGCCGCCGCCACTCTGGCCAGCGGCACCCACAGGTCGATCCGGTCCCGCAGCGGACCGGAGATCCGCCCGACGTACCGCTCCGCGATGCCGTTCCGGCAGACACAGCTGCCGTCGGCGGCGCCGGCCATGCCGCACGGGCATGGGTTCATCGCCCCGATGAGCTGGAAGCGTGCCGGGAAGCGGGCCGCCCGACCGGCCCGGACGATCTCGACGTGACCGTCCTCGAGCGGCTGGCGGAGCGCCTCGAGGACGTCGCGACCGAACTCCGGGAGCTCGTCGAGGAACAGGACCCCGTGGTCGGCCCGGGTGATCTCGCCCGGCGACAATCGCGGCCCGCCGCCGACCATCGCCGCGTACGAGGTCGTGTGATGCGGGGCCCGGAACGGCGGCCGCCGCATCAGCGACGTCACCGGCCCCTCGCCGGCGACGGAGGCGACGATCGTCGCCGCGAGGGCCTCGTCCGCGGCGAGATCGGGCAGCAGTCCCGGGACCGTCCTGGCGAGGAGCGTCTTGCCCGTTCCCGGAGGACCGATGAACAGCAGGCCGTGGCCGCCGGCGAGGGCGATCTCGAGGGCGCGCCTCGCTTCGGCCTGGCCGCGGACCTCGACGAGGTCGGGCGGCATCGCGTCCTCGATGACCGGTACCCGTGACGGCGACTCGCTCCCCGAGACGCCGATCCCACGATCGTCTCCGACGCCCGCCGACGTCAGCTCGATGCGAGCGCGGCGTCGATCCGGCGCACCTCGTCGACGGGAGCGGAGCGCGTCCACGGCCTCGCCGAGAGAGCCGACCGCCACGACCTCGACGCCGTCGACGAGCCGCGCCTCCGCCGCCGCCTCCGTCGCCACGACAGCGCGCCGAACCCCGGCTCGCGCGAGCGCCCGGATCATCGGCAGGGTGCCCGGCACCGACCGCAGCTCGCCGCCGAGGGACAGCTCGCCGACGAGCGCCGCCCGCCGCCCGTCAGGTCTGAACTGCTCGGAACCCAGCAGGATGCCGACGGCGATCGCGAGGTCCGCCGCGGTGCCCGACTTCGGCAGGTCGGCCGGCGCGAGGTTGACCCCGATCCGGCGGGGCGGATAGACGAAGCCGGCGTTCCGGATCGCGCCGCGGACCCGTTCGCGGGCCTCGCGCAGGGCGGCGTCCGCCAGGCCCACGATCGTCAGCCCGGGCAGTCCCGGGGCCACGTCGACCTCCACCCGGATGACGCGCCCGTCGAGACCGAGCAGCGTCGCGGACAGGACGGTGGCGAGCACGCCGCCGATCCTCGCCGTCGGCGCTCACCCGGGGATCGGCCGGCGATCTCCCGATGCTCACCCGGCGCTCATCGGACGCCCACCCGGAGGCAGCGCCCCCGATGCCGCCACCGAGTCAGGATGCCGCGGCGGCGGCCTTGTCGGCGTTCGGCCCGAGCGCCTTGTCGATCGAGCGGGCGAACTCGAGCAGCTCCTTGCCAAGCGGCGAATCGGCCTTGCTGTGCATGAACGGGTCGCCGCTGTTCTGGGCGCTGATGGCGACTCGATATTCGTTCGTGACCTTGTGCTCGATGGTCCGCTTCAGGGCGCCCTCCGCACTCTGGACGCTGATGCCGGTGAACGCGTTCGAGCGGTTGAGCACGAGCTTGACGCGCGACTGCTCGTAGCCGACATGACCAAGCGCCTCGAGGACGAGCCGGACGTTCTTGAGGCACGACAGGTCGGCGGTCATGACGACGAAGATCCGGTCGGCATGATCCAGGGTGGACAGCGTCAGGTCGCCGAGGCGCTTCTCAACGTCGACGATGACGTAGTCGTACAGGCCGCGCAGCTGAGCGAGGATCGTCGTCATCTGCGCCTCGGTCACCGAGTCGCCCTGCTCCGGGCTCGGCGGGGCCAGCAGCAGGTCGATGCCCGAATCGTGCCGCACGACGACCGACTTGATGAGGTCGGCGTCGACCGACGGGGCGGACACCAGGTCGTAGATGCTCTTGCGGTCGAGGCCGAGGTCGAGGAACACCCGGTGGTCGCCGAACTGCAGCGCACCATCGACCAGGCAGACCCGGCGCCCGGTCTCCTTATGCAGCGCGATCGCCGCGTTGATGGCGATCGTCGTCGCGCCGACACCGCCCTTCGCGCCGTAGAACGCGAGCAGCCGCCCGAGCGGCGGCTTGCCGACCAGCGCGACGCCCTCGCGCGGCGCGAAACGTGCCAGCAGCGATCGCATCCGGGCGACCAGCTCGGCCCGGTGGAACGGCTTGACGAGGGTGTCGTCGGCGCCGGCCCGAAGACCGCGGACCTTCTGCTCGATGTCCTTGTCGACCGTCAGCATGATGATCGGGACGTGGGCGCCGCCGCCCTCCGAGGCCCGGATCCGCTTCGCGACCTCATAGCCGTCGAGGACCGGCAGGCTGACGTCGAGCAGGATCAGCGCGGGTGCCGCCTCCTGCCATTGCTTGAGGCCGTCGGCGCCGTCGACGGCGACGACGGCCTCGAATCCCTCTTGCTTCAGCGTGTACTCGAGGACGCGCTGGACGTTCGGGTCGTCATCGATGACGAGGATCTTCGTCATGGGCGGGTGTCGGCCTCCTCGGCCTCGCCGGCGGCGGGCTGCGCGCTCCCCGGTCGGGCCGCGGCGAGCATAGCAAAGCGGCTCACCCGGCCGCGGGCGGCTGGGCGGACCGCCGGCTCAGCCTTTCCCGCCGGTCGCCGCCGCGCCGCCCGACATCGCATCCTCCACGAAGCCCGCCACCGGTCCGACGAGCCTGGTGAACTCGGTCGGGATGACGAACTTCGTCGACGGACTGGCGCCGAGCGCCTTCAGCGCCTCGAGATACTGCAGCGCCATCGTCTTCTGGTCGACTCCGCTGGCCGCCTGGAAGATCCGCGTCAGCGCCTCGCTGAAGCCCTCGGCGCGCAGGATCGCGGCCTGCCGGTCGCCCTCTGCCTTCAGGATCTCCGCCTGCTTCTGGCCCTCGGCGACGTTGATCGCCGCCTGCCGATTGCCTTCGGATTCGGTGATGACGGCACGCCGCGTCCGTTCGGCGGAGAGCTGGCGGTTCATCGCGTCCTGGACGTCCCGCGGCGGGGTGATCTCGCGGATCTCGACCGTCGTGACCTTGCCGCCCCAGCGCTCGGTCACCTCGTCGAGCTTGACGCGCAGGACCTCGTTGATCTGCTCCCGCTTCGAGAGGACCTCGTCGAGCAGGATGTCGCCGATGACCGCCCGCAGCGTCGTCGTGGCGACGCCCTGCAGGGCGCCGGCGAAGTTGGCGACGTTGACGACGCTCTTGAGCGGATCGGCGATCCGCCAGTAGATGAGGAAGTCGACGTTGATCGGCGCGTTGTCCCTGGTGATCGTCGTCTGGCTGGGAACTTCGATGAACTGCTCGCGGACGTCGACCTTCACCGGTCGATCGATGATCGGGATGAGGAATCGAAGGCCCGGGTCGCGGACCATCTGTTCGTTCGTCCGGCCCAGCCGGAAGACGACCATCTTCTCGTACTGCTGGACGACACGGACCGACAGGTACAGGACGACGACGAGCACGACGATGACGAATGCCGCGATCGCGGCGGTGAGCGGTAGCTCCATTTCGGCCTCCGTTGGTTCAGGACCTCGATGATGATGCTTCTGGGCGGACGACGACGGTCAGGCCCTCCATGCCGACCACCCGAACCGGTGCATCGCGGTCGATGGAGGCGCCGTCCTCGCTGCGGGCGGTCCACTCCTCGCCGGCGGCATGGACGGAGCCGAGCGGCACGAGCGGCAGGCGGACGACGGCGAGCGTGCCCGTCGGCAGACCGGCGACCAGGCCGCCGGCCGGGGCCGCCATCCGCCGGCTGCGGACGGCCGCCCAGGCGATGGCGAACATGAACGCAGCGGTGGTGGCGGTCGACACGACGAGCAGCGGCAGCGCGACCTGCGCTGCGGGAGCGAACGGATCGCCCGTCGTGGTGAACAGCGCGGACGCGCCCAGCACGAAGCAGGCCAGGCCGCCGATGGTCAGCAGGCCGTGGCTGGTGACGCTGAACTCGAGCACGAACAGGATGATGCCGAGGCCGATGAGCAGCAGCCCGGCGACGTTGAGCGGCAGGCTTCCGAAGCCGATGAACGCGAGGATGATCGCCAGGGCGCCCAGGATGCCGGTCACGAAGTTCGGGTTCTGGAGCTCGAACAACAGGCCGTAGAAGCCGATCGTGAACAGGATGAACGCGATGTTCGGGTCGGACAGCAGGTGCAGGAAGCCCTGGAACGGGTTCATCGCCGCCTCGCGCGTCGTCGCCCCGACCAGCGCCAGCGTGACGGGCGACCCGGCGACCTCGACGGTCCGGCCCGATGCCGCCGCGAGGACCTCGTCGAGCGAGCCGGCGATGGCGTCGATGGCGCCGACCTCGAGCGCCTCCGACGCAGGGCTCGACTTCGCCTCGGCGACCGTGGCGATCGCCCACTCGACGTTCCGGCCGCGCGCCTCGGCGATCGACGTGATGCTGGCGATCGCGTTGTTGCGGACCTTCTCGCCGAGCGTGTCCGGGATGTCCTCGCCGCCGCTGCCGACCGGCGAAGCGGCGCCGATGTTCGAGACGGGCGCCATGATCGCGACGTGGCCGGCGAGCGTGATGAACGTGCCCGCGCTGGCCGCCCAGGCGCCCGCCGGGGCGACCCAGACGATCGTCGGCAGCGGCGCCTCCAGAAGCGTCGTGACGATCCGCTGCGTCGCATCCAGCGCCCCACCGGGCGTGTTCAGCTCGATGATCACCGCCGCCGCGCCGTCGCGGTGGGCGGCCGCGATCCCCTCGGCCAGGTAGCCGGCCATCACGTTGTCGACGATGCCGGTCGTCGGCAGGACGACGACCTGGGGGCCGGCCGCCCGGGTACCGGACGCGGCGAGGATCGCGGCGCCGGCGAGGATGAGCGCGAGCGACAGGCCGCGGCGGGCGAAGCGCGCGGCGCGAGGGTTGATCATCCGTCGGTTCCCGGTCGAGTATGGCACTCGGGCGGCGAACGGTCAGCGCCGACCCCGCCGCGACTCGAGGAACTCGAACGCGATCCGACTCCAGCTCTCGAGGTCGGCCGCCACCGCCGCGACCGCGGCTGCCGCCGCGAACGAACCGACGAGCTTGTCCGTCTCCCGGACGGCGACGGCTCGGCCGTCCGCCTCCGCGACGTAGACCGCACCGAGGTGGACGCTGCCGACCTCGGTCTCGTCGTCGTTGAGCAGGCCGACGAGCGTGAACCCGGGCTCGAAGTCGGCCACGAGCTCCTCGGCGAACTCGCGCTGAAGGCCACCGACGAGGCCCCCGTCGCCCGGGTTCAGGTGGCCGCCGACGCCGATGCTGAAGCGATCGTGGAGGCGCGCGTCGCCGCCGGCCCGGGTCCGACGCATGAGGAAGTACCGCGCGCCGTCGCGCAGGATGAGGTACGGGATGACCTGCTTGGTGGTCCGATCGACCTCCGCCGCGGCGCGCGGCACGTGGCGGCCCTCGCGGGCGACGAGCGCCTCGAACCCGGCGAGGCCGTCCGTCCGGATGCCGTGCCAGCCGGGGTCGTCCATGATCGCGCGCCGTGGGATGACGAGGACGAGCTCCGGCCCGTCGGTCAATCTCGCGCCTCGAGGCGCTGGCGCGCCGCCCGGAAGCGCTCCGCCAGCCGACCGGCGTCGGGCCCGCCGGCGCGGTCCAGCTCGGTGAGCCAGAGGTCGAGCGCAGCCTGAAGCGCGCGGACCTGCGTCGCCACCGCCGCCGCGTTGGTCGCCGCGATGCCCGCGGCCATCGCGGCGTCGCCGCGCGCCAGGCGGGTCATGTCGCGCCAGCCGCTCGCGGCGAGCGCGGCCGCCGCCGGCCAGCCGGCGCGCTCGGCCTCCCCTGCCCCGCCGGCCACTGCATCCACCAGGGCGGCGGCGACGACGAGCGGGAGGTGGCTGATCATCGCCGCCGCCTCATCGTGCTCGGCCGCCGCCATCGGCAGCGGCATCGCCCCGCAGGCGCGGGCCAGCCCGGCCACGAGCTCGACGTCGGCCGGCGCAGCGGCGTCCGGCACGACGACCCATGGGCGGCCGACGAACAGGTCGGCGCTCGCCGCGGCGAAGCCGCTCGTCTCCCGGCCGGCCATCGGATGGCCGCCGACGAACCGCAGCCGTCTCTCTGTCGCCCGCCCGACGATCGCTGCCTTCGTGCTCGCGACGTCGGTCACGAGAGCGTCGCCGAGTGGCGCTCGAGCCGGTCCCGCGAGCCGGTCGAGGAGCTCGAGCGTCGCCGTCGGCGGGGCGGCGAGGACCACGAGATCGGCGCCCTCGAGCGCGTCCTCGAGCCTCGTCGCCGCGAGGTCGACGGTGCCGCCGGACATGGCCGCCCGCGGCCCCGCTCCGGACGGCGTCCAGGCGCCGATCGTGGCACCGCCGAACGGTCCGTCGTCCGAGGGCAGCGCCCGGAGCGCCCGGGCGATCGACCCGCCGATCAGCCCCAGCCCCAGGAAGGTGACGCGCATCCGCGGATTATCCCCGACCGGCAGGTCGGCGCGGCCCGGGCGGTCCGCTCCCCTGCTCGGACGGCGCCTGGGCGGCGGCGGCTCGGCAGCTCGGCGGCTCAGACTCGAGGCAGGCCGGCCAGCGCGGCCGTCACCGCCTCGGCCGGATACTCGTAGTCCTCCAGCGTGCCCGCCAGGTACTTCTCGTAGGCCTGCAGGTCGAAGTGGCCGTGGCCGCACATGTTGAACAGGATGACCCGGGCATCGCCGGCCTCGCGGGCGTCTCGCGCCTCGTCGATGGCGATCTTGA
>Ga0247727_10006691_pt1 | contig 22505 bp, 18 predicted proteins | sample WisWelCaveWW1625_FD_202498 | JGI IMG/M metagenome (GOLD analysis project Ga0247727, IMG submission 202498) | Biofilm microbial communities from Wishing Well Cave, Virginia, United States - WW16-25 | ecosystem: Environmental > Aquatic > Deep subsurface > Groundwater > Cave microbial mat | place...
AGACCCGCTCTGACGTTGCAGGTCTGACTCCAGTTCACGAATGAATGTCTCGAAACTCACCGGGCATTGATGCACAGGTGTGGGCTTCAGCAGGGTATACAACTGCCCCTGCGGACTGGGTGGATTCAAATGGGCCAGGGAGAGCAACCCTGGTTCGCCTTTAGGGGTGACGGCCAAGGTTCCGATCATGTCAAGTCGGAGTAGGCCCAGTATAGTGAGGTCTTCTTGGCCGATGGGTTGTTCCTTCACCTGCGAGCGGATCAGCCGAAGGCCCCGCAGCGAACGCGGGCTTGCACGAAAGGTGGCCAGAGTCGTTAGTGAGGGCTCGACGCCGGCGCCGACCAGGACGTCTTGCACGGCTCCGCGCCTGGTGATGACCAGTCCGATGGGACGCCGGATCTCATGTGTGAACTGTGCGAGGATTTTTGCCGCTTCAGCTGAGAGGACTTCATCCACGGGCATTCGTCGGCGATACAGGCGCTCAAGCATCCCGAGCTGGCCGGCGCGGAGACCAAGGACCTGTCCGTGAATTTCTGGAATGGGCGTCGTTTCCTTATACTCGTTGGCTAACAGGCTACGGAAAAACTCTGCCTGCGTGGTCTGTCTGGTCTATCTCGTTCATTTGGTTCATCTAGTTTGTTTGGTTTATTTGGTTTGTTCCGTTCAACCAAATAAACAAAACAAACCAAACAAACCAATTAACGAGACAGCGAAGCGTTGGCATCGATGTCCAGGGGTGCACGGAGCCCTGCGCGAAGAGCCTGCCTCCCCGCTGCCGCGATCATCGCGGCATTATCCGTACAATAGGTCAGCGGGGGAAGACTCAGGGGCAGGCTCTCGGAAGTAGCTCGTTGCTGGAGCAGCGCACGCAATCGAGAATTGGCGGACACGCCTCCGACAACGGCCAACGCACGAGCGCCGGATGACCGGACTGCGGCAAAGGCTTTGTCGACCAAGACGGCTACGATGGCCTCCTGATAGCCGGCAGCGAAGTCAGCAGCTTGCGCCGTGCGAGATTGCTCAGGCATAGCTTGAAGTGTATAGAGCAAAGCTGTTTTTAAACCACTGAAACTAAAATCAAGACTCCCATTTTTGAGATAGGAACGGGGAAATGCAATGGTGCCTGGGTTTCCATGTCGAGCCAGGCGATCGATGGCTGGTCCCCCAGGGTATTCGAGTCCAAGCAACTGAGCACCTTTGTCAAAGGCCTCCCCTGCCGCATCGTCTCTGGTAGAGCCAAGGAGCCGGCAGTGACCGCTTAGTTCCTTATAATAGAGATGGGTATGTCCACCCGAAACAACCAGGACCACGCAGGGTAACGGAAACGCTGGGTCCTGTAACCAGGCAGAGGCGATGTGGCCTTCAAGATGACTCACGCCGACCACCGGAATATTCAAGGCATAGGCAAGTGCTTTTGCATAGTTGACCCCGACGAGTAGAGCGCCAGCCAAGCCGGGGCCTTGGGTAACGGCGATTCCAGTGAGATCCGTCCATGCGAGACCGGCTTGTTGCAGCGCTTCAGCGGAGACACCTTCAATCGATTCAATATGGGCACGGGAGGCAAGTTCGGGAACGACGCCACCGAATCGCTGATGAATGGCATGCTGTGACGTAATAATGTTCGAAAGGACGGCACCGTCTGCGGCAAGCACCGATGCGGCTGTTTCATCACATGACGTCTCGATACCAAGAATGGGCCCAGGTATCCAGGTTGAGGTGGGCTCTTCAACAGTCGTAATCATGAAATCCTTTCCGATCACGCGAACTAGCCTGCATAATTCACGAAGGCCTCTACTGTAACCGCGAGCTTTCTGGCGCGAGGCAAGTGGCCAGGGGCCAGGGGTGAAGACTCCCGGTCGGAAACACGGCTTTTTCCTCTAGCCTCTAGCCCCTCGCCCCATGCCTCTCGCCTGGCCTGTATGAAAGCCTAAATAACACAGCCCTTGTGGCCGATGGCGCCACAAGGGCCGTGTCGAACTCTATGCGATGGCGAACGTCTCGTACAGAGCTGGGACATTAGACGCCAGCCATCGCCTCCTGCTCGATGAATGCCGGTGCGCCGTCGCGAAGCACCACACGGATCTTTCGGCATTCCTTGAATCGTCCTCTAATCATCTCTTCGGAGAGTGGATCGCCGATCGCGCGCTGAATCGTCCGACGCATCGGTCTGGCTCCGTTGAGCGGTTCGTAGCCTTCCTTAATCAACCATTGCTTGACGTCGTCCTCGACTTCGAGCTCCACCCCCTTTTCAAGGAGACGAAGGTTGAGTTCACCCAAGAGGATGTCGAGGATACTGTAGAGATGCGTCTTGTCTAATTGATGGAAGACCACGATCTCATCGACCCGGTTCAGAAACTCCGGGCTGAACGAGCGGCGCAATTCTCCCAACACTTCTTCCTTCTTGTGGCGCTCCTGATCGCCCTCCGTGCTCTGGAATCCGAGCGAGACCCCCTTCTGGATCAACTTGGTCCCGATATTGGAGGTCATGATGATGACGCAATTCTTGAAGTCGACTTTGCGTCCGAGGCTGTCGGTCAGTACCCCGTCGTCCAATACTTGTAGCAGGATATTGAACACATCGGGATGGGCCTTTTCGATTTCGTCGAACAGGACCACTGAATAGGGCCGGCGCCGGACCCGTTCAGTCAATTGGCCGCCTTCTTCGTATCCTACGTACCCCGGAGGGGCTCCGAAGAGTCGTGAACTGGTGAATTTTTCCTGATATTCGGACATATCGATCCGAATGAGTGCGTCTTCGCTATTGAAGAGGAACTCCGCTAACGTCCTTGCCAGCTCGGTTTTTCCGACCCCGGTGGGTCCCAGGAAAATAAAGGACCCGATAGGCTTCTTCGCTTCCTTCAGGCCGGCGCGTGACCGTCGAATGGCCCGGGCCACGGCGGAGATCGCTTCGTTCTGTCCGACCACACGTTTATGGAGGAATTCCTCCATGCGCAGCAGCTTGTCCGATTCTTCTTCTTCGAGCTTGAAGAGCGGAATGCCCGTCATCTTGGAGACGACATAGGCCACCTCTTCTTTTCCGATCGTCGGTTTGTTTTTTTCCTGGTTCTTCTTCCACTCGCGCTTGGATTCATCGAGGAGTTTGCGCAGCCGTTCTTCTTCCTCGCGATGGCGGACAGCCTCCTCGAAGTTCTGCATCGAGATGGCCAATTCCTTTTCGCGAGAGACTTTCTTCAGCTCTTGCTCCATCGCTTTCAGGTCTGACGGCAGCGCATACGTCTGCAATTTGGCCCGTGATCCCGTCTCGTCGATCAAATCGATGGCCTTGTCCGGGAGGAAGCGGTCGCTAATGTATCGATCGGACAGCTTGACCGCTTCGAGGATGGCCTCTTCGGAAATCTCGACGCCATGATGTTCTTCGTACCGATCGCGAAGCCCTTGAATGATCAGCACCGTCTCGTCGATGCTTGGCGGCTGGACGTGAATCGGTTGGAACCGTCGCTTGAGGGCTCCGTCTTTCTCAATATGCTTTCGGTATTCATCGAGAGTCGTGGCGCCGATACATTGAATTTCGCCGCGCGACAGTGCGGGCTTGAGCATGTTGGAGGCATCAATCGATCCTTCCGCCGCCCCTGCTCCCACCAAAGTATGGAGTTCATCGATGAAGATGATGATGTTCCCGGCCTGGACGATTTCCTTCATCACGACCTTCAGCCGTTCCTCGAATTGGCCGCGATATTTCGTCCCTGCAACCAGTGAGCCGAGGTCGAGTGCAATGACGCGTCGTGAGAGAAGATTGTCCGGCACTTCGGACTGGATGATCCGCTGGGCAAGACCTTCGACAATGGCGGTCTTGCCGACGCCGGCTTCCCCGATGAGCACGGGATTATTTTTCGAACGGCGACTCAGGATCTGAAGCACCCGCTCGATTTCGTCGGCTCGGCCGATGACGGGATCCAGTTGCCCTGCCTGGGCAAGCTGGGTCAGATCACGACCGAACTCATCAAGTGCCGGGGTGTTGCTCTTCCGATCGCGCTCACGCGGGGCGGACTTCCGCAAGAATGTCACAGTCAATTGTCGGGCGGTCAGGAGATTGGCGCCCAAGCTGCGGAGAATCTTTCCGCCGATCCCCTCCTCTTCTCGGAGGAGGCCCAATAAAAGGTGTTCACTGCCGATATGATTGTGTCCAAGGAGACGGGCTTCTTCGACCCCGTATTCGATGACCTTCTTGACCCGAGGGCTGAAGGGGATCTCCCCAAAGGTCATGGTGGTCCCCCCGCCGGGCAAATTCCGTTCAATCTCCAAACGGATTTGTTCGGTCGAGAGTCCCATCTTTTTCAAGATCATCAGGGCAATCCCGTCTGATTCACGGAGAATGGCCAAGACGAGATGCTCGGTTCCGAGGTAATCGTTTTGATGACGCTCAGCCTCTTCCCGTGCGAGAATGATGATCTTCCGACCCTTGTCCGTGAATCGTTCGAACATCCTGCCTCCTTTTAGGTGAAGCCGATCACCAGTTCCACGCGCGCAAAGTTCTCGAAAAAGCTGGCCTAATTCTAACTAGAAGGATTTTCAGTGTCAAGACTACGAGACAATCGCACAAACCAAGAACTGATGTTCAGGCGAGAGGCACGGGGCTAGAGGCTAGAGGGAAGAACCAGAACGCTCGCGTTTGTAGCAGAAGTGTTCATGAATAATGCGGGCTGATTCGTTGACTTCAAAAGAACCCTCCCGATACAATCTCGCACATTTTCACTGATCTCTCGATGGAATCACGATAAGGTTTCACCACATGAAAAGCAAAAGTATCGGGATTCTGACAAAACCGAAGTTTCCTGAGAATAAGAGCACGCTGCATGATGTGGTCACCTGGCTTCGAGCTCGAAGCATCGATGTGATCTTGGACACGACGTCGGCGAGTCTTCTCGGTGAACAGGGGGGGTATCAGAAAACTCAGCTGGCGAGCAAAGCGGACGTACTTCTCGTCTTGGGCGGCGACGGAACCATGCTCAATGCCGCGCGACTTGCCGGGGAACGAAGCATTCCCATCCTCGGCGTCAACGTGGGCGGACTGGGGTTTTTGACAGAGGTTCGTCTGGAAAACCTCTATCCCTCGCTCGAACGGGTATTTGCGAATGACTTTGTTCTCGATGAGCGGCTCATGCTACGGGCGCATATTCATCGGCATGGAGAAACGGTCGCGCAAGGAGTGGTGTTAAATGATGTCGTGATCAGCAAGGGCACGCTCGCCCGCATGATCGAACTGAAGATTGCGATTCAAGGACGGTTTGTGACCAACTTGCGTGGCGACGGGTTGATCGTCAGCAGTCCGACAGGATCCACCGCCTACGCTCTTTCAGCCGGAGGTCCCATTATCGATCCGGCAGTCCAATCATTGATCCTGACGCCGATCTGTCCTCATACGCTGACGCATCGGCCATTGATCGTGCCGGGCAACGCGGAGATCGAAGTGACACTCACCAGTAAAGACGACGGCGCCATGGCGACGCTCGACGGACAGGTGGGAGTGGCGATCACGCATGGAGATACAGTCGTGATTCAGCCTTCGGAGCACCGAACCAGATTGATCAGATTTCCGGAAAGCAATTACTACGACGTGCTCAGAGAAAAACTTAAATGGGGGGACAGGTAGGGGACCGTTCCTCGTGAAGCGTATTTCGCATGCGACGATGCAGACAGATTCTTTCCGTCCTGCGCTTCACGCTTCACGAACGACGATTCACGCCTTTAATCAGTCCAATCATTTCCTCGTTGCTTGCGTACTTGAATTCTCCGATACAATCGGTCGCGCTCTTGTGAGCCTGCTCTGCTGCTTCGAGCGCTCGGAGATCCAGCATATCCACCGGATGGCTCTTCCGTCCATTCAGGATCGTCTTTAATTTGTCGAGGACGCCCGTCGAGTGGTTGCCCGGCGGCTTGGTTGCCAAATATCGATTCACCACCTCTGCGCACCAATCCCCGTCCCTCTTGGCGATGCCGACTAAGCCTTCGCTCGCCTTCCGTGCCCATCCAGCGAGAAACACGCCGTCGACGATCTTGCCCGTGCTTTCGTCATAAGCTTGGAAGATCGCGTCATCCGGATCGTTGCCCGTCTTATTGGGATTCGTGATGAACATGCCGCTCTTGTACGGCAGTCCAACGGTCTCATCGATTTTGTCGCCGACGGCAAAGATCACGGAATCGCAGGGGAATTCATAATACTGTTTCAGCCCGACCGCGACCGTATCCTCGCCTTTTGGATCGAGCTTGTTGTCTTCCATTTCCAGCCCGCGCACGCGGTTGCTCCCATCGACAAGAATACGCTTGGGCGATGCGAGGAACTTGAAACCCATCTTCGTCTCGCTGGCCGTCTGTTCGCATTTCGTAAATTCGTTAGTCAGGGCCTTCAGCACCTCATCCGCATTCTGGCCGACCGCGGCAAGGCGATCCTTGATTCGAGCCACTTCTTTAGCGATCCCATCCACATCCATGTTGGCGCACACCGCCCGAATTTCTTTCGGATTATACTTTCGCTCGGCAGGGCCACGCCGCACAATCGCCGTAACCCGCTCAACTTTCTTGTAGCGAACCAGCCAGTGTGAGATGTCGACCATCACGTCGCCGGCTCCGATCACCGCCACGTGCTTGCCCATCTCAAACGGACGATCACCGAATCCAGGAAGCCGATTAAAGTGGTACACGACATCCTTCGCGTGGAATACGCCCTTGGCCGAATCCCCTTCCACGCCAATCACTTTGGTCCCTTGCGCGCCGATAGAAAACACGACCGCACCGGGGCCAAGGTTTCGGACCTCGTCGACGGTGAGATCTTTGCCGTTGCCGATTGAGACATTGCCGAAATAGTGGACGTTCGGTCGCTCGAGCAGCTCCCAGTACTGCTTCTTGAGACCGCCACGCAGCTTCAACTTCGAGGGGAAGATCCCGTATTCAGCCAACCCACCGAACTTGATGTCACGATTCAGGATAATGACTTCATGGCCTGCCTTCGCAAGTGAACTCGCCACAGCCATGCCGGCTGGTCCGGCTCCGGCCACAATGATCACGTGCGATGTCGTGGCGCTCATACGTTGTTCCCTGGGGGAATCGATAGAGAAAAGCCTAGAACCTCAACAGTTCCGCGGACTTTAGCATAGGAGGTTTTGTGGTGTCAAAGATGCGCTTGCGCGTGAAGCGTCAGTAACCGTAATGCTCAATGTTAAATGTTGAATGTTCAATTGAACATCGAAAATTGAGCATTGAACATTCCTCAGAAACGCGAGATATGCTTCACGAGGAACGCGATTTCGCGACGAACCGTCATGATTAATGCGGGTTAAGTGCTCACAAAACCCGAGGACCCGGTGCGATGGTGTTGAGCCATCGCACCGGGTTCTTGGCTAGGCAGCTAGTTAGGCTACCGAATCTAATCGCGGTCCCCCTGCGGGAATGGATCCCTTTGTGCATCCGTTAACTGGTACTTCCATGGTTTTGGAAGATTTTGGACCCAGCCGTTGTAGACGAGCGGAATCGGCAGGACGCCCTGCCCCCCCATGCCTGCTAAGGAACTCACCTGATCGTCTGATTTCGTGGCCACATCAGCCACGAGAACAACACGACCGACTTCGGCCTGGGTAGCGAGATCGACGACAATCAGGTCGTTCGAGAACTTGCTTGAGACGTAGGCCAAATACCCGCCGCCCTTCTTGGCGCCAAAATTCACTCCGTGACAGCCCGCGCTGCAGAGAATGACATTCTCCAGAGTATCGGTTACGGTACTAATAAAGCTGATCGTCCCGGACAACGTGTTGGCTGTGACAACCCACAGGCCATCTGGGCTGACTGGTGTCTGAATGGGCAGGGCGCCCGATTTCGACATATCCCCGGTTAAAAGGGGAGCAAATGGGTTGTAGTTCGCAAACCCGTCGGGGGGGCCGCCCAGGAGAAGGGGGATATCTTTTTTATGCACCTTACCGCCAGGGGTATTGCATGCCGGGGCACCAATGGAGATGCAGGTAATCGTGCTGTCCAGGTAGTTGGAAACATAGTACTTGCTCGCATCGGGCATCATGCCAGTCGCGATTGGGAGCGTGCCGGTAACTGTCTTGGCCTTGATTTTTCCGGATTTGAGATCGATCCTCGTCGAGTCGCCTGTGTTCGAGTTGGGTGTCACCATCTTTTTGCCGTCAAAGCTCATCCAGTGCGCATGGGGCTGGGCTGGATCCTCACCCGGGTACTGCGTAAAGATGCGCCGGCTGAACTCCAATCTGCCAGGGTTGAGCTCGATCACTGCGTCGTCGCCGTTGAGACTCACATGCACCTGATCAGTATCCACGCGCGTCATTACGTGGGCTGGGGCATGGCCGACGGTGATATTTCGAATCATGCGGCCAGTGATACGGTTGAAGGCCGTCAATTCGTTGCCAAACCACTGGGTCTGGTAGATGACCGTCTGATCCCTATTGGTCCACATATTGTGGGGGTTGTTCATGTTAATGCTGGGCAGGGAGACCCTTTTGGTGACCTTCCAGGTATTGGTGTCTACGGCTATCGCGGTTCCAGGCTTCGTCTTCCCAGCCGTTTTCTCGTACTCGGCATCGATCCAGACTTCGCCGACTCCTTGGATTGTTGGTAGAACCGTAAGATCAAGGGTTGTATTGATGGACAGGTCACTCAGCATAGCCGGTACCCCGCCGGTGAGCAGGACAGGAACCCCGGGTAGGGTAACCTTCCATTCTCGCGTTGAGTTAGTGGCGAGATCGTGGTTTTGATAGTTATCCGTATTTGTGATGAGGAAGAAGGCGCGCAACAGCCGGACGGCCAGGTTGCTCGTCGTAGGAAAGCTGAGGGTGGGATAACTGATGAGTCTGATCGGATTGCGAAGATCCAACCCCCCGCCACCCAACCCATCGGCGTCCACGATTGTCGCTGCAAGCATGAATGGATGTAGCTTGCACACGAAGACATAGAGGCCCGGGGTCTCGAGCTTAACGCTTCTGGTTCCCCTGAAGGCGCCTTCCGGCTGGTCATAGGGCATGTTCTTGGCATTGCGGCCGTCCGACTTGACCGGCCAGAGCAGACTTGTGAAGGTGTGAACCGTATTGGTGGTGTCCACCCCCCTGTTGTTGGTCCCACGTCCGTTGTCAATCTGGACTGTGTCGCCCGGCTTGATGATGGCCAGCGACTTAGAGCCAGCATCAACACAACCGTAGCCCCCCGCAACGCACTTGAACCAGGGGCCTGGCTCGTCGGTGGAAATGAACTTCACGGTATTGCCGGCCGCCTGACTGGCCGGGACAGTGCCCAAAAGGCTCCAGGCCAATAGAGCAACCGCTCCGACAGCGGATTGAGTTATGAATCGCTTCCTCATAGAACCCCCTTCTAGATTAGGCCACCTCTCTGTGGCCACACGGTTGAGAATGTCACCAGCAAAAACAGGAGATCTGAACCGCAGCTCCTTCCTTTTTGATTAATGGTGTTGATAGGCGCGGACTACCTGCTGCCTTGCCCACTGTTCGTCACTCGTCGCTCACGACAGGTCTCGCGTGAGGCCCTGAACGCTGTCCTAGATTGATTCATTATCCGAGAAATTGGCTATTTCCCCGTTAACCCCGTACCCCGCTAGCCCCTTACCCCATTACCCCCGTGCCCCACTAGCCCGCCTTACTGCTCTGCATCAGCTGCCCGCGCCCAGTCTTGCTCGATCAATTCCATCGCCCGCGCCCGGACTCGTTCGTCCTTATTCTCTAAGGCTAGAATCAACGGATCGGCCGCTCCTAGTGGCGCTGACTGTACCCAGGTATCCAGCGCGCGGAGTCTGGTTCCAACGTCCGGCGATTCGAGATCTTTGGCGATCCAGGCTGGTACGATCAAAGGTTCCAGTACGTCTGCCGGCTTAGTAGATTGGACAGCTACCGTGTTGGGACTATCCCCTCCTGGGATTGTCCCCTTTCCAGACGCGACGCCTGAATCATTTACCGAGGCAAGGGGCACAGGGCTCGCCGCCTGGGTAACCGGAGTCAATGGGTTGTTGCCTGGTGATGGACCCTGCTTGGCCAGTGGCGTCCCGCTCACGCTCGCGCGCGACTCAAGGTTCGGTGCGTTGTCAGACGCAGCTGGCCCGCAACCGTCTAGCCCAGCGAGGAGCACCAGGCTCAGGAATATCGTGATGCACGATCGTGATGGACGCAAATCCTCAGATCTTTCAGGTGGCGCGGCGATGCGGGATTGGGAACAGTCCGCACGAGGGTCCCATGCTGAGGCGTTGGACCCTGGCCCGAGACGGACTGGTCGACCAGATGAAGAGATGATGGACGCGCGGTGAGGTGTCACGTTGTGAGTGAGTGCAACGAGAGGGCCGCGTGCGCGGAGGTGATTCGCCGAGCCGTGTGAGACTGCATCGCGCTTCATTACCGGATGTCCCGATGGATAAGGCTTTGCCGGGAAAAGCGGGACAGGCACCACCGAAGACGGCGGAGCCAGACCCTTGCCCTCTACCCCTCTTCTACCCCTCTATCCCCCTTACCCCGCTACCCCTTCCCCTTACCCCCCAGCACTCCCCACAGGTCCGCCTGGTTCGGTCATGCGCCAGGGGTCTAGCAGTTCGTTGAGCCGCTTTTCTGGCAGGACTTTTTGCTCTTTGGCCATCTGTCGCACAGTCTTGCCTGACTTGTAGGCGTCCTTGGCGAGTTTAGCGGCAGCTTCATAACCGATCTCTGGAGCCAGGGCAGTACACATGGCCAGGCTTTCTTCGATCAAGCTCTTGCAGCGCTCGTCGTTGGCTTTGATGCCGTCGATACACTTGACCGCGAAGTTCGTTGAAACTGTCGAGAGGAGTTCAATGGATTGTAATACGTTATAGGCCATGACCGGCAGCATGACGATCAGTTCGAAATTAGCCGCCTGCCCTCCCACTGTGACCGTCACATCGTTGCCGATCACCTGCGCGCAGACCATGGTCACCGATTCGGCAATCACCGGGTTCACTTTGCCCGGCATGATGGACGAGCCCGGTTGTGTCTCCGGCAGATTGATTTCCCCGAGCCCACAGCGAGGGCCGGAGCCGAGCCAGCGAATGTCGTTGGCGATCTTCATAAGGCTTACGGCGATGGTCCTCAACTCCCCGCTCGCTTCGACCAACGAATCCTGAGTAGACTGCGCTTCAAAGTGATTCTTTGCTTCTGTAAACGTGCAGCCGGTCTCTTTCGAGATGATGGCCAACACCTTGGCTGAAAACTTCGGATGGCAGTTGAGCCCTGTACCGACTGCTGTGCCGCCGAGCGCGACTTCGCTGAGAGCTTCTTGTGCGCGCATAACTCGTTGAATGCCGAGTTCAATCTGCCTCGCGTACCCGCCGAATTCCTGACCCAGTCGCACAGGCGTCGCATCCTGTAAATGGGTGCGACCGATTTTGACGATCTTGTCGAACTCTTTGGCTTTGCGAGCGAGCGCTTTCTGCAAGCAGGTGAGTGCCGGAATGAGCTGCTGTTGCATCATCTCTCCGGCAGCAATATGAATCGCCGTGGGAATCACGTCGTTGCTGGATTGGCCCAGATTGACGTGGTCGTTTGGGTGCACCAGCTTGCTGCCTCGTGCTCCGCCTAACAGCTCGGTGGCACGATTGGAGATCACCTCGTTGCAGTTCATGTTCGTCGAGGTGCCGGAGCCGGTTTGGAAAATGTCTACTGGAAATTCGGCATCGAGCGCTCCCTCGACCACTTCGGTCGCTGCCTGGTTGATCGCATCCGCTGGTTGCTTGTCGAGGAGGCCCAGCGACTGATTGACCGTCGCGGCAGCACGTTTGATCATCCCCATCGCCCGGATCATGGCGCGGGGAAATCGCAACGAGCTGATCGGGAAGTTTTCGATGGCTCGAGCGGTTTGCACACCATAATAGGCAGTAGCCGGTACGGCCAGCTCGCCCATCGTATCGCGTTCAACTCTGGTCGCAGGTGATGACTGAGTCGCTGCCGCTGCGGGTATCTTTTTCATGCGTCCTACTCCAATGTAAAGGGTTCTCAGGTGTTGCGGGCGCCATGATAAACTCCGCTCCCCTACTTGCACAAGGGTATTAGCGCGAGAACCGGATGGTTTGTCTTGTTTGTTTGGTTTATTTGGTTTGTTTGGTTGAACTAGAGGAACCAGATGAACTCTTGTGACTAATATAGGCAAAAAGAAGAGGCCCGCCGGAGCGGGCCTCTGTTCAGAGCGCATGTAGCGCATGTGATGGTTGACAATTAACTGACCGTGACTTCGATCGCTTTCGGCTTTGCCTTCTCGGACTTGGGCAGCTGGAGATTCAGGACACCATCCTTGAATTCCGCCTTCACCTTCTCCTCATCGACGAGATCAGGCAATGTGAAGCTCCGGACGAAGTTGCCATAGGAGCGCTCCACCCGATGGTACTTTTTGCCGGTTTCTTCCTTCTCCTGCTTCCGCTCGCCCTGGATTGTGAGGACGCCGTCTTCTACCGTCACCTTCACATCCTCTTTCTTCACGTCAGGGAGCTCTGCCTTGATCTGGTAGTCCCCATCCGTTTCACTGACGTCCACGGATGGCACCCAATCGGCGACGATCATTGTCTCCTTGCCGTTCGCCTGAGGCAGAGCTGGACGACTAAACATCCGATTCAACCGCTCCGACATGTCTTCGAGTTCACGAAACGGATCCCACCGTACGAGTGTCATGGTAGACCTCCTTCTTGTTCATATTCACTGTTTCAGAATGTCTATCGCGGCGCGCGCCGACTTCTCTGTATAAAACAGCAGATAACTCTGGCTGCCGCGGAGTCAAGGGGGCTGGCGCGCGAAGCGCGAGAATAGGCTGGTCTCTCTCGTCTATCTGGTCTGTCTTGTTTGTTTTGTTGAACCAGATAGACCAAACAGACCAAATAAACCAGATCAACCCTCTCGCGGTTTAACGTTGCTCGATGGGCACATAAGGCCGGCCATGCTCACCGGAATAAATCTGGTCCGGACGGAACAGTTTGTTCTCGCGAAGCTGTTCAAGCCAATGGGCCAGCCAACCCGACACCCTCGCCATCGCAAATAACGGTGTGAACAGATCGGTCTCCATGCCCAACTTGTCGTAGACGATCCCGGAGTAGAAGTCGACGTTGGGATAAATCCCCTTCCCCTTCAGCAGCTCTGCTGCGAGCCGCTCGACCTCTAAGGCAACCTCATACAACGATGAATTGCCACATTCCTTGAAGAGTCGCTCGCACAAACCTTGTAGGATTGTCGCACGGGGATCTTTGACCTTGTACACCCGGTGACCGAAGCCCATCAGCTTCTGTTTCGCGCGGAGCTGTTCTTCGAGGTACGATCGGGCCCGCCTTGGCTCACCAATCTCCTTCAACATCTGTACGACTTCTTCGTTGGCCCCGCCGTGCAGAGGACCCTTCAGGGCCCCGATTGAGGACGCGACGACCGTATAGGGATCGGCCAACGTCGATGCGGTGATCATGCCGGTGAAGGTTGAGGCATTCATCGTGTGCTCGGCATGAAGGATCAGGCAGTCGTCGAAAATGTCGCCCCACAAAGGAAGCGGCTCCGTCTCAGTCAGCATGTAGAGGAAGTTTTCTGAAAATCCGAGATCGTCGCGCGGTGGAATGTACTCGTTCCCATACCGCAGACGCGCCCAGGCTGCGACGATCGTGGGCAGTTTGGCAATGAGACGGACGGCAGACCAATAGTTATTTTCGACGTCCTGGACGTTCCGGCCTGGATAAAACATGCCCAAAGCAGCGACCGCAGCCTGCAAGGCGTCCATGGGGTGTCCCTGGTCAGGAAGGCATTTCAATAAATCGACAATCTTGAACTTGATGCGGCGGTGATGGACGATGTCCTCGTTCCACCGCGCGAGCTGCGGTTGAGTGGGAAGCTGTCCAAATAGCAACAGATAGGCCGTTTCGAGATAGGATGATCGCAGGCAAAGTTCTTCGACGCGGATGCCGCGATATTCCAGCACACCGCGTTGCCCGTCCACATCGCTAATCGCAGATTTGGCTGCGGGGACACCGGCGAGCCCCGGCATGAAATCATGTGGCATGATTCTTCTCCTTCATCTGAGAGGCAGGATATATGTAGCAGGGCCTGCACGTCTAGGACAAGCCCAGTCTGTCTGGTCCATCTGGTCTGTCAGGTCTATCTGGTTTGTTTAGTTTATCGAGTTAGTCTGGTTCAACCAAATAAACGAGACAGACCAGACAGACCGGACAGACCAAATGAACAAGACAGGAGAGACAGGATCTTGAAATGGCTCTTATCGGTTGGCATACTCAATTTGCCGGCCGTTCACGACCGGGAAAAGGCAACCGCGATCCGAAGGCCGAAGTCCGAAGGCCGGGGTTCGAAGTTCCGAACACTTCAGTCTTCAGACCGTCTCACCAGTCGCGCTTTTCCCGCCCGTCTCGCCCGTCTCGCTTGAGTCAGGCATTGGATTAGCAGAAGAGGTACGCGATGACTTCACGTCTGTCCCTCCTGTTGATGCTGTTCAGTCTCATCGCGATGGGGACAGCCTTCCTGGTCCAGGCCGACGGCGAGATCCTTGGTTTTGCCGTCGTGAGCGAGGTGCCAAACGATAAGGCGCGGGTATCGGCGAAGGTCTCGGTGAATGACGCAGTGTCAGATATAAAGCTCCTCGCGTCGGAGACGATCCTGAATAACCTGATTTGGAAAAAGCTCGAAATCTGTCATGCCATGAAGATTGAAGGATACAAAGTTGCTGAGGGCTTTCAGATTGTCACGGTGCACGTAATCGACGCCGGCATGCTGCCGATGTCCTTACAGTCTTTTGCGGGTGATTGCTTGATTAAGAAAGCAGTCGAGATCGCACCGCTGGTCGACTAGCAGAACGCTGAAAAAGTGGTCTGTTCGGTCTGTCTGGTCTATTTGGTTAGTTTCGTTCAACCAAACACACGGGACAGACCGAACAGACCGAATAGACCAGACAGACCGGGCTTGTCCCAGACGTGCAGACCAGTGAAGTTATGGCATGCCCACATAGTTTTCCCGCAGCCTGCTAGTTGGGACGGGTTAGGCGCGGCGGCATTCAGGACAAAGGGTGGGTTCTTCTGCTGCCGCACACTCGTCGGTGGACAAGGGGAAGAGTTGTTCGCACTGCCCGCAGGGGCGAATTTCGAAGTAAGCAATTCCCTTATCGTCGATGTCGGTAGGCAAAAACAGCTCCCGCGGGTCATATCCGATCGCGCCGCCGTCGGAGAATTTGACGATGGCCAGGCGGTCGTTAAAGACCTCGAAGGTTCCTTCCTGCCCTTTTCGGGCCAATACATGCCCGAGGACGAACACCGGCTGTCCCTTGCGCTTCGTGCGGAGGTCTCGTAAGGTGTGTTGCTTGTCTGTGGTGCAGGAAAACTGGCCACTTGAGCTGGTTCCGAAGATTGGCGTTGGCATAATAAGCATTCAGGTGAATAAGAATGGCGTCAATACAAGCAGAACGCTGAGCGGCTACGGAAAAACTCGGTTAATACATCGCTATAATTGTATTCTTCCTACGGTGCTGAGACCTGAATAACTTCAGGATGCTCAAAATGGCCGTCCAGCAAGGCCGCAGGCGAATCGAAATCGGAGGCGTACCCTCTGGGGCGCACGGTGCGACGAATAAGGAGCACCAAGTCTGTGCGCGCCGCCGAGTTGGTGAGGCGGCCGGATCCCCGTTGAGGATCTGAACGATGCGAGAACGCCGCTGGCGGACTTTTTCAGCATCCTGCTAGAGAAGGAGTTTGAACATGGCCAAGGTGACGATCTACCAGAAACCAACCTGTAGTACATGCCGTCAGGCGGTGCAGTTGTTAAAAGAGAGCGGCAAGCCCTTCACGGCCATTAACTACTATGAGAAACCCTTCACTAAGGCGCAACTCAAGAGCCTTTTGAAGAAGGCGGGCCTCTCGCCGAAGGATATTCTGAGAACTAAAGAGGACATCTACAAGGAGCTCGGTTTAGCGAAAAAGAGTCTTTCGGATGATGAATGGCTTGATGTGATGGTGGCCCATCCGGATCTCATTCAGCGTCCGATTGTCGAAAAGGGCGAGAAGGTCATTTTGGCAAGACCAGCGGAATCTGTGAAAGGACTTCTCTAGCCAGCAGTATTCATGATCCCTTCTCCTGCAATCAAGAACTTTCTGGCGAGAGGCACGGGGCTAGAGGCTAGGGGGATGTGAAGACCTCCTGTCGAAAACACGGCTCTTTTCTCTAGCCCCTAGCCTCGTGCCCCTCGCCCCCTCCCTCACCCTCCCCCATAATTATGGGGGAGGGAGGGGTGGGGGACGACGAACTGCCATGAATAATACTAGCCAGGCCTACGTTTCGTATTCTCCACTCGCTACAATTCTCCCTGTTCCGGATTGAGACCGTCGTGCCGGGACAACCGCCTCCAATCCACGCTTCACGACGTTTCCTCCTCCCCCCTTGGCCTCATAGAGACCGCGATAGGCCGACTTGAGCACTAGAGTCAGCGTCGCGCTGTCGTTCAGTTTTTCCGCCACGCCGATACTCAGGGTAATCGGGAGTGCTCGGTCGCGTGATCCGGCCTCCTTGGTCCCGCGCTGTTTTTCCCAGACCCGATCTCGTCCTCGAAGGAACAAACCGAAGGCTTCGACCGATTTCCGGACGGTGTCCAGCGTACCCATCGTTTCTGTGGCTGATTTTCCAGGGAACAGTAGGGTGAGTTCCTCTCCGGTCGTTCGGAATATCTGCCCATCAGAACAAGCCGCCTGAACTCTGGGTGCGACCCGTTTCAGAATCTGTTCGCTGACAGATTTCCCGTGGATATTGGCATACTGAGTTAACTGATCGATGCCGATGACTGCGACGGAAAATCTCTTCCCGAGTTGCCCGATTGCTTCGTCATAGGCCAGACGACCCGGAATGCCGGTGAGTTCGTCACGGTAGGTCCGCTGATAGAAGGATTGAAGCAATGTGACGAAGAGAATCAGTCCGCCCGCCATGAAAAAGTTTGTCGGTTGCCAGCCGTAGCGGCTCGTATGATAGGCCACGAAAATGGCAACCAGTGCCCAGATCGCTCCTCCCTCCAGTGGGTCACGATGAAGGGCGAATCGTATGAAGTGCATTAGCAACGCTGTGGCAAAGGCAAACAGCGCCGGCTGTGGAATCGGCGTCCAGTCCGTGTACAGCGAGGGAATGTATTCCCGTGTGAAAGAGGAGGCCAGGTCATGCTGGTCGGGAAGGCAGAGCCAGAGCAGCAGAAAGGGTTGGACCAAAACGAGCAGCACACGCATCACGCCACGAAACGTCGAAAGGGAATCTTCTTTGAAGACAGAAAAGGCCAACAGGTTGAGCGGGACGAGAAAGGCGGTCATAGCAACAATCGTCTGGCCTACAGCCTCCTGATCCGCACCGGTGGTGGGAACTAGGACCAGCGCTCGATCGGCGAGTGCCAGTACAAGCAGGGAAAGGATCATGCGACTGCTCGCAAAGTACCAACCAAAGATGAGCCCAAACGCGAGGACAATATACGGCAGGGCCGCGATCGGCTGTTGCAGCCACATTGGGAGTCCCTGGGGACGAAGAAATCCAATCGCTATGAGAAAAATAACCCCCCCAGGGAAGAGAACCGCGAGTATTGATTTCCAGAGATGACTCACCATGGCTCCTACCTATGAATAGAGTAGACTGGGGTCCTAGCAGGACTGCCAGATCCATACCAGCCTGCCCCTGTCGAGGGAGGAGGGTATAAAAGGCAATAACACGACGCTCCTGTAAACCTGCGGCTTTTCCAGGGAAAATAGGACTTCCGCCTGCCCCTTTGAGGGAACTGTGAGGGCGAGGGCTGAGCCAGGCCGTTTTTGAACAATCAAGAGAGCTTATTGTCAGGCAGGTGTAGAGACAGCCCTCAGATTGAAACATTCGAGGGACGTGTCGAAGTCATCCGGAGGGCACCGGAGGTTCGGTCTACGGTAATGGCGACCGATCCATCTAATACTTGTAACAGCAGATTCCCAGCAAGTTGTCGTCGCCAGCCACGGAGGATGGGCACATCGAGGGCTGTCCAATTCTGCTTGGCTTCCACGAGTGTTTGTAGGTCGGCGCTGGTGGCGAGCATGGTGGGGGCAATCCCCTCCGTTGCCGCACAGGCCTTCAGCACGGCTTGCAGGAGTTCGACGATGCCGGTCGATTCAGGGTCCGGTTTTCGTTCGCGAGGAACTTCCGGCCATGCCGATGGGGGAAGCGTCTGTGCCGTGGTGATGGCCGCCAACAGTTGCTCTCCGTGTCGTTCGACCTCGGAAGAATGGACGCCGCGGAGGCCACGCAACTCATTAACCGATTTGGGTGGATGGCGTGCGAGTTGGAGGAGCACCTCGTCCCGCATGACGCGTCCGCGAGGCACGTTCCGGCGGCGGGCTTCCGCTTCTCGCCAGGCAGTCAATTCACGAAGCACCGCAGTCCCTTTAGGCTTGAGCGTGTCCCACCCTCGAATTCGTTGGTAGCGTTCCTGCGGCTCGCGACTTTTTTCTCCCACCACCGCTTCGAGGCGTGCAAATTCCTCACTGACCCACTCCAACCGTCCGAGTGCGCTCAGGCGATCCTGTAAATGCGTATGGATCGACAGGAGGAATTCGACATCTTCCAAGGCGTAAGCGATCTGGTCATTCGAGAGCGGTCGCGCACTCCAGTTGGTAAAGGTATGAGCCTTGGCCAGCTTCGTCCCGTGGAGTCGCTGAACTAAGTTCGCATAGGCGACTTGGGCGCCATACCCGACCATGGCAGCGGCGATCTGAGTATCGAAAAACGGCTTCGGGATCTGTCCGGCATGTATGGCAAACAGATCGAGATCTTGCCGCCCGGCGTGGACGATTTTCTCGATTTTGGCATCACAGATGAGTTCCCAGAAGACGTCGAGCGATCCACCGGCCTGCACGGCAGGAAAATCGATGACGGCAGCGGTGGTGGCAGTGGCGACTTGGATCAGTTCGAGTCGTGGGATAAAGGTGTCTTCCCCGACGAATTCCGTATCCAGAGCCAGCCGCGGACTTTGCCGCAACGTGTGGCAGAGGGATTCAAGCGCAGGCTGGTCGGTCACATACGGCAGAAGTGGATTGGGGGGTGTCACCTGTGTCTCATTCTGTCGGACGGTAAGTGGCATCTGGTGAACGCGGAGGCTCGACGTTGCTCAGGCTCAAGTATTCCTTCAGGAACTGGTAGGCCTCCAACATGCGGCGCAATTCCGGTTCGGCACTGCGGTCGCCGTTATTCGAATCAGGATGGAGTTGCTTGGCCTTTTGACGAAATGCGGCGGTGACATCGGCGAGCGAACTGCCGAATTCCATGCCCATCGCCGCATACGCGTCCATCGCGTTGTTGACGCCGCTTGATCCTTGTGACAGGTCGCCGCCTCCCCCACCGGCGGCTTTCAACATATCGGCTAGGCTGATTTTCTTGCGCCGGCGACGGGGACGCTCTCGAATCTCGCTGTCGAAATCGTCCCATCGGTCTTCGACAAACTCAAGACGGGACTCCAGACGCATCGCACCGGAGAGATCACGGACCTCCCCAATCTCCTCTTCAATCTGGATCAGTGATTTGATGATTTCCTCCAGCCCTTCTTCCACACGAAAGAAGCTGTCGACCCGCTCCTGCATCATCGTATCGACGGCGAGATCCAGACTCTCTTCGGCTTTCGGGCGCAACGACTCGATCCGTCGTCTCATCCCTTTCTGAAACTTGATGAATTTGCTTTGTGAAAATGGCATGTGAACCAGGCTCTCTCCCAGCAAGCGGCAAAAAAACTATGTAGGCACGCCAGTCCGATAAAAACCCGGTCTGTCTGGTCTCTCTGGTTGGTCTGGTCTATCTGGTTAGTTTCGTTCAGCCAAACACACAAGACAGACCGAATAGACCAGACAGACCACTTTTTCAGCATCATGCTAGGGCGCGCATTGTAGCACAGCCCGGTTGTATGCCAGAAGAGCAGTGGAAACAGCTGGATTCATGCGGGTTAATCGTCAGCGTGACGCGAAGTCGTCGCTGAGTTTGGTGCGGCGTCGGGCCACGCCCGTTTCACGTGCGGCTGTCGCCACGGCTTTCGCCATACGCGGTACGACCTCCTTGTCGAACACGCTAGGAATGATGTAGTCCTCGCTGAGAGCCGCAGGGGGAATGGTTTCAGCCAGGGCCTTGGCCGCAGCCAGTTTCATCGCTTCGTTGATGTCGCGCGCCTGCACGTCCAACGCACCCCGAAAGATGCCGGGAAAGGCAAGCGCGTTATTGATTTGATTCGGATAGTCCGAGCGCCCGGTGGCAAAGATCCGGCAGTGGGAGGCAGCCAATTCAGGAGGGGCTTCGGGGTCGGGATTGGCCATGGCAAAGACGATGCGATCAGCCGTCATCAGATCCAGATCTGCCGCAGTAACGATATTGCCGACGGATAATCCAATGAAGACATCAGCCCCCTTGAGCGCATCACGAAGCGTGCCTTGGGGATGGTCTTTAGTCATGCAGGCGGCAAGATCCGTCCGGCAGGCCCGCAGCTGCTGGCCGTCCCCTCGTAAGACGATACCGTGCGGCTCGCATCCGAGCAGGTGAGAAAGGCCGGCGGCAAGCAGCATCCTGCAGCAGGCGGTTCCAGCGGCGCCGAGACCATTGACGACCACGCGGATGTCCTCCATCCGTTTCCCGGTAACGGTGAGCGCATTGGTCAAGGCGGCGAGGATGACCACGGCCGTGCCATGCTGATCGTCATGCATAACCGGAATATCCAGGGCGCTTTTCAAGCGGCGTTCGATCTCGAAACAGCGCGGCGAACTGATGTCTTCCAAATTGATGGCGCCAAATCCAGGAGCAATGGCCTGAACCGTGCGAACGATCTCGTCAGGATCTTGTGTGTTGAGGCAAATCGGCCATGCGTCGATTCCCGCAAATTCTTTGAACAGCATGGCCTTGCCTTCCATCACGGGTAATGCGGCTTCCGGGCCAAGATTGCCAAGGCCCAGCACCGCAGATCCGTCGGTGACCACGGCAACCGTGTTGCCCTTGCCGGTAAAGGCATAGGCTTTGGTGTTGTCCTTCGCGATCGCGTGCGAAACCCGGCCGACTCCCGGCGTATAGACCATCGACAATAGGTTACGTGTCGTGATCGGGAATTTGCTTTGGACGCGAATCTTTCCGCCGAGATGCAGAAGAAAAATTCGGTCCGAGGCGGAGAGCACCTCCACGTCCGGCAGTGCCCCGAGCCGGGCGAGCACCTTCTCTCCATGCGCTTCGTTCTGGACGTCGAAGGTCACGTCTCGCACCATACAGTCGGCCGTAGCAGAGACGATATCCACCGCACCCAAGTTGGCGCCTTCCTCAGCCAGGACGGCGGCCACTCTTGCAAACATGCCTGGTGTGTTGGCCAGTTCAAGGCGAACGGTCAGGCGGTAATTGGAATAGGGCCCAATGTCCGTCATGGCTGATCCTTACTTTTAGCAGGCTGCTGAAAATATTGGCAGGTTAAGGCTCAGGCTGAGGCTGAGATGAAGAAAGTCAGATCTATCTTCGCTCAACCTTAACCTCGACCTCAGCCTACCAATTAAGACTACCACAAGACAGGGCATGAGCTAGCGCCGTTTGTGCCTTGTAGTGTTCAGGGAGGTGGCAGAGGAGGGTAAATACACGATTGACAACAGCGGCCTATCCTGACTACCGTACTGTCCCTGTGTCCTCCTTGAGTGGGGACACAGCATACTGCCACTAACATTAAAGGGGGTGACATATTATGAAGCGCATCTTGATGGCAATCATGGCAGTGGCAGTGGCAGTGACGTTCAGCGCTCCTTGCTTCGCCGGTGACGACAAGAAGGACGAGAAAAAGGACGACAAGGGCAAGTAAGCGCGACGAATGTCGGTTGTCTGATCAGACAAGCCCACCTTGAACGATTCTGAAGAGGTCTGCGATCTCGCGATTGCAGGCCTCCTTCCTTATCCGCTCATTGACCCCTCTCCGGCCTCGATGCTACCGTGGGGCCATGCACACTTCACCAGGGTCAGCAAAGTCAAATCGCCTCATCTACGAAACCAGTCCCTATCTCCTCCAGCATGCCTCGAACCCGGTCGACTGGTACCCCTGGGGACCGGAGGCCTTGCAGGCATCGAAGGCGCAAAATCGTCCCATTCTGCTCTCGATCGGATATTCCGCCTGTCACTGGTGTCACGTGATGGAGAGGGAGTCGTTTGAAAATGAGGCCATTGCTTCACTCATGAACCGGCATTTTGTCTGTATCAAAGTCGATCGGGAAGAGCGCCCCGATCTCGACGAGATCTATATGCAGGCCACGGTGACCCTCAACCATGGTCAGGGTGGATGGCCGATGACGGTCTTCCTGACACCGGATCAAGAGCCATTCTTTGCCGGTACATATTTTCCTCCTGACGATCGCTGGGGCCGTCCCGGATTCCCCAGCCTGCTCAAGAAAATCGCAGACGCGTGGGAGCAGGATGCCGCCGGTCTCATGAGTCAAGCCCGTCAATTAACCGAACGTTTGAAGAACGACCTCAAAGCGGTGTCCCCCGTCTCCGTCAGTACCTCCGTGCTTG
>Ga0247727_10006692_pt1 | contig 22504 bp, 19 predicted proteins | sample WisWelCaveWW1625_FD_202498 | JGI IMG/M metagenome (GOLD analysis project Ga0247727, IMG submission 202498) | Biofilm microbial communities from Wishing Well Cave, Virginia, United States - WW16-25 | ecosystem: Environmental > Aquatic > Deep subsurface > Groundwater > Cave microbial mat | place...
GGCGACATATACGCCGGCGTGCCCATCACCACGTCTTCGCCGGTCAATTCGGTGGCGCCCTCCAAGCGCGCCAGGCCAAAATCGGCAATCTTCACGCGGCCATTTTTGTCGAGCAAAATATTGGCGGACTTGATATCGCGATGCACGATGCCGGCGCGATGCGCTTCGCCGAGGCCCGCGCAAACTTGCACGGCGATATCGAGGGCCTCGTCCAAATTCAGCTCTTGCCGGGCGATCAAATCTTTGAGCGATTCGCCGTCAACATATTCCATCGCCATCCAGGTTTTGCCCTGAAAGTCGCCAATGTCGTAAATGGTGATGATATGGGGATGGTTCAAGGCTGCGGCGGCGCGGGCCTCGCGTTTGAAGCGGGCTTTCAGCTCGGTCTCGACGTTGTATTGCGGCGGCAAAAATTTGAGCGCCGCCTTGCGGCCCAATTCCGTGTCTTCGGCGAGGTAAACTTCACCCATGCCGCCGGCGCCGAGTTTTTTCAGAATGCGATAAGACCAATAACGGCGTTGATCATGCGATCTACCCAGTTTTGATTTGCACAGCTTCGGCCAATCCTAACGTTTGGGTTCCGAATATTTCACGATGCAAGATAAATTCGGGCTTGCCAATTTCCAAGCTCTTTTTTCGCGTGGTTCATAAAAACCCCTGATTCATGCTCGTTTCAAAGCGCCAAGCTTGACGTGTGCAGCCGGAGTGCAAACTTTAGTTTGCCTGCCAATTCATTTTTACCTTATCTTGAAAACCCGTCGCGACGGTTTAACCATCAAATAAAATCAGCATACAAAAATTTTAGTCGAATTGCAAATTATTCTTTGTGTAGTTTTTCAATCGCTTCAACCATCGCCGCTGCAACCGGCTTGCCGAAATGTCCCCCAACGATCATTCCCAGCGCGCTCGCCGGAAGCGCAAGCAAAATCGCCGACAGCGGCGGGGCCCAGTGGGAAAAATGGAAAAAAAGATAAACGGCAAAGCCGATAAGCAGGCTGGCGATTCCGCCCAGAAGATTTGCTTTCTTCCACCACAGGCCCGCAATCACCGGAACAAACAACGAGGCGGTGAGCAAACCAATCGCCGCGGAGTAAAACTGCGTGATCAACGCCGGCGGCGAGTAGGCGAAATACATCGCCAGCAAGCCAATCACCCACGCGACGGCGATGTTGAGGTAACTCTCGGTTTTCTCGCGAAAATTTTTTCGAATGAAATTGCCGAACAAATCGTGGGTGATCGCAGAGCTGCACGCCAGCAACAACGCATCCGTAGTCGACATCACCGCGGCGAGCACGGCGGCCACGGCAAGGCCGCGCACGAGCGGTGGAAACTCGTTCTGCATCACTTTCAGAAAAATCGTGTCGGCGTCTTTTAAATCGGGATAATGCATTTTGCCCATCGGCACGATGGTGAACACGGCGGCGAGAATCATCATGCTGTACAAAATCATCGCGACGTTGAGCGAGACCCGCGCGCCGTGCGCGTCTTTGGCGGTGAACACGCGCATGACGATATGCGGAATCACCGGAATCGCCGCGGCCCAAATCACGAAAGAGCCAAGATAACTCGCCAGCGGTTGATGCGCAACTTGACCCAGCTCCGGCGCATGAGTCGCGGCCATTTGCATGATCGCCATCGGCGAGCCTTCGCGAAACATGACGATCAACGCCGTGCCGATCACGACGACCAGCATCAGCGCGCCTTGCATCACATCGGTCCACGTGATCGCCAACATCCCGCCGATGGAAACGTACAGAATAAAAATCAACGTGCTGATCGTCACCGCCCATTTGTATTCGATGCCCAACAAAAACTCAACGGTGATGCCCGCGGCTTTCATTTGCGCCACGATGTAAACGGTGAAACTCACCACGATGACAATCGGCACGAGAACCCGCACGAACGGATGGGGAAACCGAAAGGCGAGAAAATCGGTAATGGTGAACTTGCCAAAATTGCGCAACGGCTTCGCGACTAAAATCGACGCGAGCGGGAAGCCGAGCACGGCGCCGGCAAATAATGCGAGTGTGTACGGAATGCCTTTGCTGTACGCGTAACCCATGACGCCGATGATCGAGCCGCCGCTGGCGAGCGTTGCCATGATCGCCATCGCGTTCATCATCGTGCCGATGCGCCGGCCTGCGACCCAATATTCATCGCGCGAGGCAAGCACTTTGCGCGAGGCCAGCAGGCCGATGCCGATGCACGAGAGCATGTAGGCGATGACGAGGAGGTATTCGATGGTCATTATTTGACTCCATGAAAAAATTGACCGGTCGCTGCGAGCGACCGGTCAATCTCTATTCACGCGTTGTCGAAGCAACCGCAGCAGCGCAATCGCCGGCGAGAGCACCATCAGCGCCGCCATCATCCAGCCGAATAGCGCCATGCCGGAAATTTTAATTTTCTGCATCCACGGCAAAAATGAAATGATGGAAAAGACAATAATGGTGAGCAGAAACCAGCGGTCGCCGCTGGGCATGGGGAAAAAGTTGGGCATAAAATTTATCTTGACTTTTGGGGTAATTTTATTAAATTGCTTAATGAAGGTGCTCTGCAATTCAGCAGGAGCGTATAGGGCGCTGCGATGCGTCCGCCTGCGGTGAAGTATGAAAGCCGAATTTGCGCCCCCGTGGTTTCGCCCACGGGGGTTTGTTTTTTATGGAAGCTTTTCTATTTCGCCAGAGCGTTTGAGTATCTTGGCGATAACTGGCAGATTGACAGTCACGCCGGAAAAAAGAGTATCTAAAAATTGATCATCGTGAAAAAGGCTATGGTCAATCGGAGGCATGAACTTGATCTCACCTTTCCGCAAACTCTGCAAATAGGGTTGACCAAAATGAATTTGCATGGCGCGGAAAATATGATAAGCACAAAGATCGGCCAACTGGGTTGCCGCAAAAAATTCGGACTGGACAAAGAGCGGGTAATCGACGATTCGGGATTGGCGCTGCCTACTTGCCAATTCACTTAAACATTCTTGATGAAAACGAATCAGGCGGTCGTCTTTAAGATGATTTCTTACTGAAGAAGCCTGGCTATCAATCAAAAGCACGCCTTCAGTATTTTGCACTTCAAGAAATTTTTCAAGACGAATAACCAAATTTTTATAAGCATACCGATAAACATCGTCCGGCGACATATTTAAGCGCCGCACCGATTCTTCCTCCTTGGAAAGTACCGTTGCAAGAAGAGAGATTTCGTGAGCAAAAAGAAGTTCAAATAGTCGTTTAATAATTTCCTGCCTGGTCTCGAAAGAAATATGCTTAAAAAATTTCTTGGCCTGCTCAATGTTGCGCCCTTTGATTTCAATATCTTCCGGTCGGATTGCCGGAAAATATTCTTGCTTGAGTTTTGTCAGCTTTTCCTGCATCATCCGACACTGATCGACTTTGATGATGAGGGCTGCGATAACAAAGAAATGCTGAACGGGGTCAAAACCTGCCGCTCCCGATTCATCAATGTAAATAAAATTAAAACGCGAGTTCATAAATATTCATCCCCCGCTTAGAAACCGTAGTTCACTACGCCACTCAGCCGCTGATTCACCGCCAGGCGTTTCCACGTTTCCTCGCCCATCTTTTGCACATACGCGGCGCGGTCGGACAGGCCGTAAATCCACTCGTCGAGATAAGCTTGCATGCTTTTTTCATCTTTGGAAATCGTATCCCATTTCAGATAGAAATCATTATCGCGGTCGTAATAGCCTTGCGCGAAACTCGGATGCGCGCCGTACGGTTCCACGACGACGGCGTTGACGATCAGGCCGGGGATCACAGTGCGATTCGGATCAGCGCGGATGACTTGCTCATCAATCAATTCCTCGACGACGATGATGACGCGCTTCGCCGCAAACGCCGCTTCTTTTTGCACGCCGAGCAAGCCCCAGATTTGCGCGTTGCCGTTGGCGTCGGCGCGCTGCGCATGTATAATGGTAACGTCCGGGTGCAGCGCCGGAACCGCGTTCAACTCTTCGCCGGTGAACGGACACGTCACCGTGCGAATATTCGAATTCACTTTCGGCAAATCACTGCCGCGATAAGAACGCAGCGGCATGAACGGCAACTTCGCAGCGCCGGCGTAAATGCGCATCGCCATGCCGAAATGCGAATACTCGTCGATCTCAATCGCGTGCGGCTTCTTCTGCTCAACCGCGCGCCGCAACGCATGCAGCGGCCCGACGCCGGGATTGCCGGCCCACGAGAAAATCAATTTGCGCACGCAACCCGCGGCGAGCATTTGATCATAAACCAAATCCGGCGTCAAGCGGCAAACCGTCAAATCTTTTTTGCGTTGGCGGATGATCTCATGTCCCGCCGCAAAACAAATGAGATGCGTGAAACCTTCGATCATCACGGTGTCGCCGTCATGCACGAATTTGCGGATGGCGTCGGACATGGACATCACCTTCGAAGAATTGGTACTCATGGAATTTTCCTTTGGAGAATTGGATTATTGGAGTGCTGGATTATTGGAGTTTTGGATTGTTGGGCTCCATGGATCCAACAATCCATTGCCCCATCAATCCATTAATCCAGCCATCCATCAATCCATTGATCCACCGATCCATCAATCCGTTATTTCATGACCGTGCGGCTCTGCTCGCGCATGAACTGCTGCACGTAATATGGGCCGCAGGCGCCTTTACCGGTGCTGCCGCTCCCTTTCCAGCCGCAGAAGGAATTGACGCCGGGCCACGCGCCGGTGGTCGCGCCGGAGCGGCGATTCGCGTAAGTCACGCCGGCTTCGATGTGATTAAAAAAATAATCGAGTTCTTTTTTATTCTTGCTGTAAATTCCGGCGGTGAGGCCGTACTCGGCTTTGTTGGAAAGCTTAATCGCCTCTTCCAACGAATCGACCGTCGCCACCGCGAGAACCGGCAAAAAGAGTTCTTCATAAAACAGCCGATGATGGCGCGGCAAATCATCGACGATCGTCGGCTTGACAAAATAACCATGCTCAAAACTTTCGTCTTTGATTTGTTCGCCGCCGGCGACGATGGTGCCGTTGCCGTCTTTGGCTTCGCTCACGGCCGCGGCAAATTTATCATACGCGCCGCGATTGATCACGGGGCCGAGATAAACCTCGCGCTGGCTCGGATCGCCGATTTTAATTTTCGCGGTTTTTTCCAAAAGCAAATCCATGAATTTGTCTTTGACTTTTTTATGCACGTAAACGCGCGAGCAGGCGCTGCACTTTTGGCCCTGCAAGCCAAACGCGGATTTCATCACGCCTTCGGCGGCCATATCCAAATCAGCGGTCGGCATCACCACTGCCGGGTTCTTGCCGCCCAATTCAATAATCGTCGGGCGAATAAAATTTTGGCTGAATTCATGAAAGATGTGCATGCCGACATTTTTCGAGCCGGTGAAAACAATTCCGTCGAGCTTTGGATGTTGCACCAATTCTTCGCCGATTTTGCGGTCGCCGGCAATAAAATTAAACACACCAGCCGGCAAACCCGCTTGCTGCAAAATTTCCGCGAGGCGATAGCCGATCCACGGCGTGCTGTGCGAAGGTTTGAACACCACGGTGTTGCCCGCAATCAATGCGCCGGCGCTCATGCCGGTGGAAAGCGCCAATGGAAAATTAAACGGCGCGATCACGCCCCACACGCCGTACGGACGCAAAACGCTGCGGGTATCTTCCTGCGGCGAGAGTTTCGCGAGCGGCATGCTGAAACCGTTCGCGTCGATGATTTGCTGGCAATAATAATCAATCAAATCCGCCGACTCTTCAGTGTCGCCAATCGCTTCGAGGCGGTTTTTGCCGGCTTCGAGACTCATAATCGCAGATAGCTCGTATTTATGTTTGCGCATCAACGCCGCGGCTTTGCGCATGATCTGCACGCGCTGGCGATAATCCATCGCGCTCCATTTCGGAAACGCCAAGCGCGCGGCTTCCACGGCAGCGTGCATTTCTTCTTCGGTGGCTTGGCGAAAATTCGCCAGCACTTCGCGCGTGTCCGCAGGGTTGGTGCTCGCAAACACGTCGCCGCGGCCGCGAATCGGCCGGTTGTTGATGAGATGCGGATACGTCTTTCCCGTTTTCTTCTTTACCGCGGCCACCGCTTTGTCGTACTCGCGATGAAACGCATCCATGTTCGCGCCGAGGGTGCTGTAGGTGATTTTGAATTGTTTGGGCATGAAAGCCTCCGTCTCCTTTCAACTCTTACTCATACTCCTACGCAATCTCATACTTTTACACGTCTCAAAAGCTTAAAAGCGAGTAAGAGTATGATTAGCAGAAAGAGCAAGAGATTAGTTCAGTGAATTAGAACAAACACGCATTGTTTTGAAAAACTTCTTCAACAACTTTTACGAAATCAGCCGAAACTTCGTCTGCCAAAATCTTCTGACGAAACCTCTCATGCCATTGCCGCGAAGCCTTCGCCAGATAAATATGGCGTTCGTCTCGAGAATTAAATTGGGGCAGTTCCAATTGCTCGACGACTTTTTTTGACAAACCGCGCTTGCTTTTTCCGCTCCGCGCACTCAGAAATTTACAAACCAATTCCGAGTTTAGCAAGGCGCAAACGAAATGCGCCTCGGCTTGATCGGAAAAAGGCATGAAATAAATCGTGCCGTCGGGAACGACGGTTTTTCGCCCAAGAAACAGGTCGCGCCGCTCTTCCACAACCACAAACTCCGGACGAAAACCTAATCCCACCCAACAAACTTTATACGGCGCGTGCGTGTATTCGCCCAACCCGAATAAACCATAAAACGGTTTCCGAAGAAATACTTTCGAGCGCCGCGCCGCCAGCCGCGATTGAAATTTTTTGAGAAAAGCGTAGGTGCGAGGAAAATGCTCGGCCAACTCCGCTTCATTATCCTCTCCGGCTTTGCGTTGCGGCAAAACCACGTACGCATTGCCGGAAATTCCCCATCGTTGCAAATGTCGCGGCTGCAAAAACGGATAAACCCACTTGGATTCGATTTCATAAATTTCCGCTGAAGCGTCGTCTCTTCTTTTAACCTTTAAATGATGATCATCTTTTGCCACGATATCAAGAATCAAAATATCTGCCGCATCGTGCTTGAGGCCGTGGCGAATTTCATACGGATTAAGGCCTTCCATGAAGCGCGTCTGCGCCCAATTCTCGTTCGGAATAATCCATGACGAAGACAAATCCGTTTCATCCGCCGGTTGCGCCTGCTCGGCCTGAATTTCAATTTGGCCGTGCGGGCGCGTCCAAATTTCGTATGCCACCGGATAAACGGTCGGCGCGTTTTTTTCCAATACGAGAATCGCGGTTTCATTGGCGATGCCAAAAGGATCGAGCGCGCGCAGATCAACGGCTTTGACGACGCGCAGCGGAATGGTCTCCTCGCGATGGCGAATGGAAAAATGCCGAAACGTTTTTCCGGAAACATTGGTGAGCAACGGCTGCTTGATGATAAAACTGCAAACGCCGTGTTGGCGCAAATAGCGGTGCACGGTGATCAGCGTGAACGTCGAAAGATAGTCGTCATTGCCATGCCCGAGCCGCGCCGATTGGCCGTGAAAATCGAACAAAACGTATTGCGGCAAGAGCTCGTTCTCGAGCCGCTGGCGGTAAACCGGCGGCAGGCAATTCCAGCTTATCCACGGCGGGTTGCCGATCAGATAATCACAGCCATTGCTCAAACATTTTTGCCAAGACGCCAGAGCGGTATTGCCCAGCGGCGTTTGAAAAACCGAGTCGTAATGAAAAATCGGCAACTCCACCTCGGGCAGCGGCAATTGAAAATGTTTCGACAGGAGCACCAGAAAATTCAGGCGCGCCGAAAGCACGCTGAGCGGATTGAGGTCGCAACCAATGATCGAATAGAGCACGACCGGCGCTGGCGCCTGCCGTTCAAGTTTTTTCGCGGCGGCGGCCAGCAAAAAACTCCCGGAACCGCAGCCGGGATCGAAAACGATTTTATCCATTTCGCCGTTGAAACCTGCCAGCGTTATCGTTTTGTCCGCCAGCCAATCGGGAGTAAAAAATTCGCCCAGATCGTGCCGTATGGGGCCGGGAAGAATCGTTTGATAAAGCGCGGTGAGAACATTTTGCCAATCGGAGGCCGCGAGAGAATCGGAAGCGTCTTTAGCAAAGCCGGCCAGTTTTGCAAACGCCGGGGTGGAAAAAAGCTCTAAAATTCCCTCATCCCAAAGCTCGGGCAAAAAATTGATGAGACCAAATTCGCGGCGATAAAATTCCGGCTCGATGAGCCGGCGAATCAATTCATTCAAGTGCGGCTGCGGCCGCCGGAGTCGTGAGAATAAATGTTGCGCCACGAGCGCGCGCGCCAGAAAGCCGTAGATCGTGTGCAAAGCAAAAACCAAAACGGTTGGCTCCACTTTGACGGCCAGTTGACCCGCATAAGATTCGCAATGATTGCGCAAGCGCGGCCGCTCGAAAACCTCGCCATAAAGCGCGGCAACGATGCACTGCCATTTTTTAAAAGCGCTGGCGCCTTGAGCGGTTGCCCATGATGCAATCAAAAAATTCAGCGCCTCTCGCAAAACCGCGACAAGCTGTTTCCGGCGCCACGGCGGTTGCAGCCGGCGTAGGGGAGAAGCAGAAATTGTGGATTGGACTGTTTTCACAAATCGGCCGGGACGGTTCCAAACTCAATCGTGCGTCCAGCCGCGTTTATGTTGAATTTCGTCAACGACGATATCCAACACGCGCGACAAAATGCCGACGATTTCTTGAACTTGCTCGGCGGTCACGATGAACGGCGGCGCGAGCAAAATCAGATCGCCGTCTTTGCCGTCGATGTGGCCGACGTTCGACCAAACCACGAGGCCGTGCGCGAGCGCGGTCGCGGCAATTAATTCCACGATGCGCCATGCCCGCGGAAACGGCGCCTTCGTGATTTTATCTTGCACGAACTCGATGCCGGCCAGCAAGCCGCGCCCGCGAATATCGCCGACCAACGGATGCTCGGCAAGCCGCGCTTGCAATTCTCGATGCATCAATTCGCCCATCTCTTTGCAGCGCGTGAGCAATTCGTTTTGCTGCAGATAGCGAATCGTTGCCAATCCGGCGGCGCACGCGACCGGATGATTCGCGAAAGTTTGCGCGTGCAAAAACTCGCTGCCGCTTTCGCGAATCGTCGTGACGATTTCTTCGTGCGTCACCATCGCGGAAAGCGCAACGTAGCCGCCGGTGAGGCCCTTGCCGACGAGCAAAACATCCGGCGTCACGTCGTAACTTGAAATCGCAAACCACTCGCCGGTGCGGCCCATGCCGCAGAGAATTTCATCGGCAATAAAAAGGATGTCGTATTTGCGGCAAATCTCCATCACCCGTGGATAATATTGTTCTGGCGGAACCATCGCGCCACCGGTTGAACCGAGTACGGGTTCGGCAATGAAAGCAGCAACGGTCGCGGAATCGGCTTTCTGAATCGCCAATTCCAATTCCTGCGCGCATTCATAATCGCATTGTGGAAAGGTTTTGCCCCACGGACAGCGATAGCAAACCGGCGGCGGAATTTTGGGATGATCGATGTACAGCGGCTCAAAAACGGCGCGATAATGTTGGCGGCCGCTCACGCCCATCGAGCCGAGGGTGTTGCCATGATAACTCGGCATGCGGCTGATGACTTTGAATTTCGTGGACTGGCCTTTGGCGACCCAATATTGCCGCGCCAATTTCATTGCCGCTTCCGTCGCTTCGGTGCCGCCGGAAATAAAAAAGGCTTTGTTGAGTCCGGCCGGCGCAATGGCGCACAACTCGCGCGCGAGTTCTTCGACCGGCTCGTGCGTGAATTGCATGCCGCTGACATAAGCCAGCTTCGCCGCCTGCTCGCCAAGGGCTTGGGCGATCTCGGCATTGCCATGGCCGACATTGACAACCATCGCGCCGCCGGAAGCGTCGAGATAGCGCCGGTCTTCGTTGTCAAAAAGATAAACGCCTTCGCCGCGCACGATGCACGGGAAGTGATAGCGCAGCTTGCGATACAGCACGTTGCCGTGCGGATAGGCAAATTTTTTGTGTGAGCTCATAGGCGGACATTACTCAATCAGAATTCGGAAGACAAATTTTATCAACCCAGTGTTTGACTTTTGAGCATTCACCTTTTCAGCTTTCGTTTCTTTCCTCGTTCCTTCCACTTCAAATACTCTTTCAAGTTTCTATACTGAACTTTAGAATCAATTGCACGCGCCATATCCCGAGTTAGATAATTCATCCAGTAATCATCAAAGACTTCATTTCCGAGTAAAGAAAATGAGCCGCGCCCATTAACAAGTTCATCAATATTTCGAGTTGATCCGATATTTTTGGTATTTCCACTTCCGGTTTGATCATTCGCAATTCGCCACTTTTCCTGCAAGGCAAAAGTAAAATCTTTGACGACGGACATGATGTTCTGCATTTCGTCCAGTTTATAAATTTTCTGATCTTCAAATTTCTCTTCATTGCGGCTGTAAATTATGCCCAAAACAAAATGCTTCGAATATTGCTCGTACGGAAAAGTGATATTCTTAGTCGAACGCCTCTGCCTGAAATAACCCGTAAAAGCGCCGAGAGTAAATCCATTCAGCGTTTCAGTATTGGTGCGATAAGTACTTTTCAAATCCAAAGCAATCTTTTCACCATCGGAATCAATAAAAGTAATATCCGGATAGTGATTCTGATGTTCGCTCAAAATCATTTTGTAATTATTTTCCAAAGCAAAACGTGCTATAACCGGAAAGAGCATCAATTCAATAACTTTTGAAACGACCTTAGTATCAACAGAAATGGTGTAGATATTCCGATAAACATCAATAAAACCTTTCACTACCCAATCACCCTGCTCGGTTGCAAGCGTTCGGGAGAATTCTTTAAAATAGGACAGCATCGTTTCACGAAATTTTTCTCCGTCCATTAATTGGCCTCATCCTTCAAGTACCAATGAGCAAAATTTCTTTTGACTCCGCGTTGGTGGAAAGAACATATTTGTATTGCCCAAAATGCTCAACCCGAACTTTCCGTTTATATTTTTTAAGCAGCGCGACTAAATCGCTTTCGGAGGGAATGCCGTCGCTGCGATATGAAATAACCAGATAGCCGTCGGCAAACTTTCGGAACAAACGCTCAAAGGCGGAATAGATCGTTTTCTTATCCGCCCATTCCGACTCCTGCGGCAGCAGCCGCCGATGTTTCGACTGCTGATCGACATGTTTGCCCCATTCATCGTACATCGTTAAACCCTCTAAAAAATGGTAGAAATCCCGATAATCGACGCCAACACCGTGTTTTGAAATATACGGTGTATCAATATAAACTAAATCATAGTCACCGGAAATTTCAAAGGCATCGACGTTTAGCGCTCGATTGGCAAACCCATTATCAAACACGGCGCGATTCGCTTCGTTAACAAAATGACGAAACCATTCACCAAACGGTCGATCCCACGTCGTCTTGTTGCCAAAAGATCTTTCCACGTCGGCAAAACGCACGTAGAGGTTTTTTCGATGAAACAGATTGTATGGGCGTTTGATGATACAGGCCTGACAAAGCGCAAAAAATGCCAGCGCGAATTTATAAGGATTCCGAAATTGTCGAATATTCGTTAGCGTCTGATCAATCCAAACATTTTCGATATCGGTAAAGTAAACACCTGAGAAAGTGTTTTGCACAAAATTGGGATAACTCATCTCCTCATGCCGAGAAAGCAGCCATTCCACTTCTTCCGGCGAAAGACGAACCTCGCTATTTTCAACGAGCGCCCGCCCTATGTAATAATTGAACCGCAGAAGATCATTGTAAGTGGCTTGCTTGCCCGCTTTTTTCATTTTATAAGCAACCGCGCCGGTTCCGCCAAAAGCGTCCAGGCAAGTTGAAAAATTCAAGTCGGCAATCTGCTCCCCAATCCAATCCACCAATTTGGCTTTGCTGCCTTGATAACGCGTGGAAGGGAAATCAACCGTGAGGTTTGGGAACAGGGAATATTGAAGTCCGAGCGCCATGCAGTGTTTTCGTAAAAATTTTGACTTCGTTAAACCGGCGTAATTCAGTTTGTAAGAATACAGAAAGCCCGCCACAAAATCAAGCCCTTTTCGAAATAAAAACGCCACCGGCAAATTGCCGATGGCGTCCAGTCTCGGTGGAGACGGCGGGAATCGAACCCGCGTCCGAAGGCCAGTCAAAGAGAACTTCTACATACATAGTCGCTTGATCAATCTCGCGGCGGCGACCTCAATCGACAAGGGTCGCGCGACGCCAGCCTGTAAATCTCGCGGCGCGCATTCAGGCGGTGCGCGCGGCCAGCCACCAGAGCTGACGCTTACTTCCGCGTGGGTGGCGCAGTTGGAGTAAGCGGGTCACCTAAGTATTAATTAGGCAGCCAAAGCATACGCATAATTGTCTGCGTTTAAAAATTTGCCCAGCTTATTAACGAGGGGCCAGACGACCTCGGTATGCCGCTCTCGATTCCTCGACCCCCGTCGAAACCATGTCGTCCCCGTTTGGCGTTATCACTAACGATTTAAATGTACAAAAGTTTCGTGAATCTGTCAAGGTTAATCATAAAACTCTACTGGAATTCCAACCATACAAGTACTGAACTACTCATAGACTATTTGATTTACTTTGGCCGTTTCTGCCAATCAGTATAGCCAGTGGCTTAAAGTCGAATTCCCATTTCTTACTGATCGGTAACCTTCAATTTCTAAAAAGGCGAGTTGCATAGGGAATTCCTTTTCGAAGTCGTAGAGTCAAGCTTATGCTATTCTTTCGAACAAAGGCGCCCATTCCCTTCCATTGATCGATCCGTGTGACCAAAATGTGTCATTGGGGATGCTATGCTCAAAAAATACTAACGCTTGAGTATCAGCGTATCCAAGTTTGTAATCATCGCCTGCCAAAGCTTTTCGTATTCCCTCGGTGAACCCATCTTGAATTGAAAGAGAAAAGAGGTTAACTTTTGGGTTGCCAATTTTGGGGAAGCAGATCGGCGCGTTTGTTGTGGGAATAATCGGGAAGGCGGGTCAAAATATCTTTGAGGTACGCGAAGGGCTCAACGCGGTGAAGCTTGGCAGTCGCGACCAAAGTGTAAATGATCGACGTGAGATCAATGCCTTCGAGAATCATCATCAACTCATCGTAGCGCAATGCCAGAGAAGTTTGATTGGCAAGATGGGTGGGAAGTTGAAACGTGCCTTGTTCCAAGCGTTTGTAGAAAAGCCAAAAGCCGGTGCGATCCCACAGCAAGAGTTTCATACGATCGCGCCGGCGATTGAGGAACACATGCACATCGCCGCTGGTGGGATTTTGTTGCAAGGCCGAGGTGACCACGCCTGAAGGCGCAGCGGAATAAAATCAGTTGGGACATCGGCGGGCTCAAGCAAGACTGGGCGTCAGGTTTCATATTTTTTGAGCCAATATCGAAACGTCCAATAAGCCAGACCATGTTGCTGGCAAAATTCGGTTTGCGAAAGCTCGCTGGCAAGAAATCTCTCGACCTGCTCAAACATCTCCTGCGCGTGCGAACTCTGCTGGTGTCGTGCTCCCATTCTTATTCCTTACGATTCGGATTCGACACAATCTACGAATCTTGAGCGAAGAAAGAAAGATGGGTTCACCGAGGGGATACCTCAAAAGAATGCCTTTTCATTTTACGACAATGACTTTTGTGTCAATCAACAACCCGAAAAACCGAATCCAGCACGGTGCCGTCAACCCACTTCACCGCGGCGATCACCTGCTGGCGGTCAACTTTAGGTTGGGCGGGCGCGCCGCCGCAGAGGGCGTGCACTTCTTTTTGGATTTCGCGCAAGGAACGCAGCGGCAAGGAAGTTTTGGCCAGACGGCGTAATAAATCGCGCCGGCGCGGATTGATGGCGACGCCGCGTTCCGTCACCACCACGTCGATCAATTCGCCCGGCCCGCACAGCGTGGTGACGCGATCGACGATGATCGGCACGCGATCGCGAAAAGACGGGATCGCCAAAATCACGCATTTGCCAAACAAACAATCCTGCCAGCCGCCGATGCCGTGCAGCAAATAACCATCGGAGTGCGTCACGACATTGGTATTGAAGTTGACGTCCACTTCAGTGGCGCCCAAAACCACGACGTCGACCAGCGCGGCGAAATTGCCTTTGCCGTGAAAATTATAGCTCGTAAAGGGATTCGTGCTGACGTGCCGCGGATTCTCTCGCAGCGAGCGCACGCCGATTTGGTCGAAGGCCTGCCCATCCAAAATATAATCCGTCAAGCCGGCTTCGAACAATTCAACCAAATACTTGGTGCTGCCGCCGCGCACGAAGCGGGCTTTCACGCCCCGCGCTTGCATCTTCTCTTTGAGAAATTGCACGAACGCGAGATTGACGCCGCCGGCGCCGGCTTGAAATGAAAAACCGTTCTGCAAAATTCCGGCTTCGTCGATAAAGCGCGCTACGTATTCCGCAATGAGCAAACGATCCGGACTCTTCGTCAGCTCCGTGGTGCCGGAGACGATTTTGGCCGGATCGCCCAGCGAGTCAACCTCGACCACGTAGTCGACGTTTTGGCCTTGAATGGTCCACGGAAAACATGGAAACGGCGCGAGATGATCGGTCACCACGATCACGCGGTCGGCATATTCCGCATCGACCAGCGCGAAGCCGAGCGGCCCGCACGCGGATTTGCCCATGACGCCATTGGCATTACCAAACATATCGGCGGCGGGCGCCGCAATCACGGCAATGTCGATATGCACTTCGCCATCTTGCACGGCTTGATAGCGGCCGCCATGCGAGCGCAACACGCCGACTCCCGCCATTTTGCCCTGCGACGCAAATTTTCCCAACGGGCCATTCATGCTGCCTTCAATGTGATGAATGGTACCGTCTGCCAAATATTGCATCAAATGTTCATGGCAGGGAAATAAGGCGCTGGGAAACCAACGAATATTTTTAATCCCCATTTTTTTGATCGCATCAAAAAGCAAATTGGTCACCGCATCGCCGTTGCGCAAATGATGGTGCGTCGAAATCGTCATGCCATTTTTCAGGCCGGCGCGCCGCAACGCCGTCGCGAGATTTTTAACCAGCTTGTTGCCGTCGCGCGGATAATCGGCGCAGGAACGAATCAGCGGCCCGGCTTTGTGCCCGGTCGGGCGAAACTGATTGACGCCTTGAAAAGGCGTCTGCGGCACGCCGTTGATTTTTGCCGGCGCCCAACGATCCGCGGCGTTTCGAATTAGTTTCATGCGCTCTCTGTTTGATTCGTGAAACGCCGGCGCCAATTCTCGGCAATTAAATTTTGGCGCAACGCCAACGCGAGAGTTTGTTGCGCTTGCTTGACGACCGGCGCGTCGATCATTTTACCATCGAGCGCCGCCACGCCGCGGCCCGTCTGCTCAAAAGCGAAAACAATTTGCCGGGCCTTGGCGATTTCATCCGGTGTGGGCGCGAACGCTTCGTGAATGAAACGAATTTGCCGCGGGTGAATGCAACCCTTGCCTTCGAAGCCCAACGCTTTGGCCTCGGCCACACTGGCTTTGAGGCCTTCCACATCATTGACCTCCGAGAAGACACTGTCAAGCGCTTGCAAGCCGGCGGCTTTCGCGGCGTTGATCACGGCGCTGCGGGCGTGCAAACTTTCCCGACCTGCAGCCGTGCGCGCGACGCCAAGGTCGGCGGTGTAATCTTCCAAACCAATGGCCAACGCGCAATTTTTTTCGCTGGCGCTGGCGATCTCATAAGCTTTGACAACGCCGAGCGCACTTTCGATGATCGGAATAAAGTGAATCGGATTGGGGGCCTGCAATTGCATCATCGCGTTCTCGACGGCCAACACCTGTTGCGCGGATTCGCATTTGGGCAACAAAATCACTTGTACGCGATGCGGCACAATCCAGCGCAAATCTTCCAAACCTTGCTGGCCCTGATTGAGGCGCACCATTCTTTCCGCGCCGCGAAAATCGATGCTGCGCAACGCATTGCGCACGAGGCGCCGCGCGGCGTCTTTTTCCTCGGGCGCGACGCTATCTTCCAAATCCAGAATGAGACCATCCGGCAGGTGCAGACCGGCATTGATCATAAACTTCGGCTCGTTGCCCGGCAGATATAAACGGCTGCGGCGAAAATGATTTTTATCGGAAGCGGAAATATTCTGCGCATTGAACGGCGGCAGAAATTCTTTCGACAGCTCCGGCCGCACGCGCCGCAACGCCGTTTCAAAACGCGCCGCGAGCGTGAAAGGCAGCGCGCCGCTGTCTTCGACAAAAATATCCGCATGCGACAATGCGAAGTGTTGGCACATTTCCATGAGCAACTGCCGGATGGCTTCGCCATACATCGACGCCACTTTGCTCCGGAGCTGCACGTTAATGCCGCCGGCCTTCTTGAGCGCGATTTCAATAAAACAATCGGAGCGGATTTGCGCGCCGCGCTGGCCGGCGTGGCCGCGTTTTAGCTTTTTCATTTATTCGATCAACTCCGCAAGTTGCGCCGCAATTTGAAAAAGATCCTGTCCTTTGGTAAACGGCAAACACGTTCCCGCGGCCACGCGAACTTTTTCAACCCAGCGCGAGGGCAGCGCCACCGCGCCGTGCCGTGCGCCGCTTAACGCGCCGACGATAGCCGCAATCGTGTCGGCATCACGGCCAAAGTTGCCGCCGTAAATAATGCCGCGACGAAAATCTCCTGCAGTTAATTTGAAAACGGCGAATGCTTCTGCCACGGCCTCGGGCACGGCGGCTTTGTATTCTGTCCACAAAGCCTCGTGCAGCGGCATCCAAACCTCATCCCAACTCGTGCCGCGGCTTCGACGAGATGCAATGCTTTTTCCATAGTATGCCGCAGCCAAGCGTCTGGAGGAATGACTTGCAGCGCCGCGGCAAATATTTCATCCAATGTTCCGCCGATCATGGCCACAGCGATGGCCGCGGCCACGGCTTGCGCGCCCCAAACCCCGTCGCGCCAATGACTGATGCTGGCGTCGACCTCAGCCCAGCGCGCGGCGCGCTCGGGATCGCCGGCGCAAACAATGCCCACCGGCGCGATGCGCATGGCTGCGCCATCGCTCATGTAATGCGAATTAAATTGTCCGGTCAGCGGCGGCAGCAGGCCGCGGCGGAGATTGGCGGCGGCTTCTCTTTCACTGGCGCCGCCGCGATTGAGCACGTTAAGCGCGATGACGTGTTGTTGCCATGCCGCGAACACGTGCGACGCTTCGAATTTTCCCTTTCCGGCGATGAGCGCGCTGGCGGTGAGCAGCGCAAATTCGGTGTCGTCGGTTCCCGGCGCCGGCACGCCTTCGCGAAAATCCGTGGTGATGCCGTAAAGGAAATGATTGTCGGCGGTGCGCGCAGCATCGCCGAAGGAATCACCGATCGCGAGGCCGAGCAGACAGCCGGCCGCGCGATCGCGGCACAGCTCGCGGTTGTGAACGAGATCGTGGCGAGAAATCATGTGGATACCTTAATTTAACACGAAAATAATATGGCAACAGCTTTAAAGCAAAAGCTTTGAACGCGGATGACGCGGACAACACGGATTCTCGCGGATTGAAAAGATAAATCTATGCCAATCAAGTAATCAGAAACTTATCAAAAAAATCCGTGCAAATCCGCGTCATCCGTGTAATCCGCGTTCAAAAGATTTAGAATTTTCTTTCTAAGTCTTGATCATCAATGGTCTAATATTAGCGTTGCAGTGTCGCGGCAAATTTTAATGAATGATTTGTCGCAGCGTGCGATACGCCAAATCGGTGAACGTGGAATGATCGAAGCCTTTCATGCTGCTGCGAATACGGTTGTTGAGCGGCGCCGTCCATTTCTGCGGAAGCTTTGCAGCGCCGAGGCGCGTGCCGAGAATCGAGCCGACGGTGGCGCCGTTGCTGTCGGTATCCCAGCCGCCCATGACGACGTTGCAGATGGCGCGCTCGTAATCGCCGTCGCTGTACAACAACGCGGCAACGACCAGCGCGGCGTTATTGAGCGTGTGCACCCAATGATAGCCGCCGAATTTTTCATAGAGCCGGTCGACGGCGTCTTCCCAATTTTTTTCGCGCGCCGGCAGCGACTGCGCAAAACGAATCGCGGCGGCGAGTCGCGAGTCTGCGGGAATTTGGCCCAGCCCCTGTTCCACGGCTTCGGCAAGATTTTCACAAACAAAGGCGGCGGCGATAACCGCGGCGAAAAACATTTCGCCATACATGCCGTTGCGCGCGTGGCTCAAACGCGCGTCCCGCCACGCAAGCGCCGCGGCTTGTGCAGGATTCACCGGCGAGACCCAGCCCCAAAGATCGGCGCGAATCGGCGCGCCAATCCACTCGCGATAGGGATTGTGAGTAGTGGCGGTTTCCGGCGGCTCGAGGCCGGCGAGGCAGTTTAAATACGCGACGCGCTCGGCGGTGAACGTCGAGAGCACCGGCAGCAGGCTCAACCAGGCTTCGGCAATTTGCTCGGTCGAAAACAGCGTGCCGTGTTTTTCGAGAATGTGCAAATTTAGCATCGGATAATTCATGTCATCGTCTTCGGTCATGCCAACGATATTTTCACGCAAGCTTTCGCGGCCGCTATGTTTGTTCCACGGATATTTTTGGGGCAACGCTTCCGGCAGTCCTTGCTCGGTGATGTAATCCGCCAGCGGCCAATTGCCGGTTGCCAAGAGAATTTCTTTGATAACGGCGCGCGGATGTTTTTCCACCGGTTTGCCGAGCAAGCACCCGGCGGCGCGCCCCAGCCAACCGCCGGCAATGCGGTCGGCCAGTTCCGTTTCACTCAGTTTCAATCTGGGCAACACAACAGTTGGCGCCGCCGTCAACGCGCGGATTTCCACAAGCGTAGATGGCGCGAATTCATTTGCAATTGTAATGTTGGCAAGTTCGTGCTGCAACGCACGCGCGCGTTGCAACCAGCCGGGCGCGTTCATATTTTCGCGCAAGAGACGGCTCCATTGCTCGCGCCAGTGGGAAACGTCCCGACCGTCTTCCTGCTGTTGCCGCAGCTCGTATTCAATTAAATCTTCAATTTTGATCCAAGAAAGACGCATAGAATTTTAATTTCGCAACGAAAAAAAAGCTTTCGAATCGTGAGTCCTAATCTGGATGATTATGAAAATTAAACCACGAAGGCACTAAGGCACGAAGCTTATCTGTTTTTCTTTGTGTCTTCGTGTCTTAGTGGTTTAAAAAATCATCCTTAATAAGTTGCTTCGCTCCGAGAGGCTGGCGATGCGCTCAGTTAACTCAACGTAATCAACGCCGGCCAATGTGGGCACGCAAATTCCCTGCAAACGGCGGCAGCGTTCCTGCCAATCGACGGAAATAATTTTTTCCGCGCACAGCGCGCCGGATAACGCGCCAACGAGGGCAGGAACCGAGTCCGCAGTTTTGGCGAATGCGGCGGCGGCGGTGACGGCAGCATTAAAATTTTTTGGACACAGTTTTACGATGGCCAGCGTCAACGCCAATATTTCCGGCGCAACGTTGCCGTAGTTGTATTCGCGATTGATGAGGCGCTCGCTGAGGCGAGGGAAAATATCAAAAAGCGCTGCGCCTTCCTGGCAAAGCGTTAAGGCTTCGCTCACGGAACGTTGAATCCACGTGTCATGCGGCAATAGACTGAGGGCGGTGTCGATGAGAGCATCATGATCAGCGCCGGCGCAAGCGACACTGATCGCGGCGGCCAATGACTGTGCGGCCCACACGCCATCTTCTGCATTCGTCACTGCGGCGTCGTGAGCGGCCAAAGCGGCTGCGGCTGCGGGGCGTCCGGCGCATACAATGCCAATCGGCACGGCGCGGCACATCGCGCCATCGTCGAAATAATGGGGATTGTCGCGACCGCTGTGCGGCGGCAATATATTTTGACGCAAATTCGTGAGCGCCGCTTGCGTGCTGACGCCGCCGCGCACGTTTGGCAGCGTCGCCAGTTCCATCCAAGCCGCGAGAATTTTTTCCGGCGACGGCTCGCCGTCATGCGTCACGAGTTGTTGCGCGGTGAAAGCCGCCCATTCCGTGTCATCGGTGGGGCCGAGATCAAAAGCGGCCGCGGGTCGATTGAGCGAGAAGGGCATGGCCGGACGAATGACATTGGTGGTTTCGGAGGCAGCATCCATCTCGCGGCGAATGCGTCGCGTCCAAAACGGCAGCAAAAAACTGCGATGAAATATGGCCGGCCAACTCATCGCGTCGCCGACAGCCAAACCCAGCATGGCATTGCAGGCGCGTTGATGGAGCGCGTTCATGTGATCGCCCTCTCGGTTGGCGCCAGCCTCGCAAGTTTTTCCGCGGTCGCGGAAATATTCATGTCTTTCACCGTCTTGATGCAATGGCCTTTGGCCGTGGTGATTCGCGCCGCCCATTGTCGTGGAATTTGTTTCTCGCCGGCGATGGCGCCGGTGATCGCGCCGCAGATCGCGGCAATGGTGTCGGCATCGCGACCAATGTTCACGCCGCCGAGTACGGCTTCGCGAAATTGTCCTCGCGCTGCCGCGAGAATGCCAAACGCCAAGCCCACCGCTTCCGGCGCGAGATCGGCCCAATGATAATAAGCACAAACGATTTTTTCATACAACAACGGCAGCGCGCTCCAAACCTCGGCGCTGGCTGCGCCGATTGCCGCGCCTTGCGCGATGGCGCGCGCCGTCCATGAGTCGGATGGAATAACGGCTTGTGCTGCAGTAATTGTTTCTTGCCAAGTCGCGCCGCGCATTGCCACGGCTACAGCAGCGGCGACAGCGCAACCACCATAAATGCCTTCACCGGCGTGGCTCACCGCGCCGTCAATGGCAGCGAGTTGCGCCGCGCTGCGCGGATCGCCGGCGGCAACGACGCCGTACGGTGCGACGCGCATCGCCAAACCATCACTCCAGCAATGCAAGTGCTGGCCGGATTGCGGCGGCTGCAAACTGCGGCGCAAATTGTTGATGGTCAAAATTTCACTGAAGCCGGCGCCTTTGTATTCGTTGGCAGCAGAAATGATTTGCTCGCGCCAGGCTTGCGCAGCTTGCTCCATCGTGAGGCCGCGGCCGTAGCGCAACAACAGGCCGGCGCTAAACAACGCATATTCGGTGTCATCGGTGCCGGCCTGCGCCTCGGAAAGAAAATCCGTGACGCGGCCCCATTGCCGTTGAATAAATTCGGGGCTTTTGCCCTCAGTCGGGCTGCCGAGTGCATCGCCCACAGCCAGACCGACCAATGCGCCGCGAGCGCGATCAACGAGATCAATCACCATTTTTCATCACGCATTTGATAACGCGAGAGCACGAGATTGCTTTCCACTTCGATTCGGCGCGCCGCTTCCTCCACGCTCAAACGTTGCGCAAATAATTCCTGCAGCACGGGATTGGCGACGCGGTTTTTCCATTCCACATAACCCGGCGCGCCGAGCCAGGAGCCGATGGCAAGAAATTTTGCGGAAGCGGAAACTACGTCCCAGCCCGTTGTGCTAGATTGAAATTCCGGCCGGCCGAGGCAGGAACGGCGCGCTGGAATCATCCAATCACTCTGCGCGAGATTCGCCATGTTGTCGGCGCTCAATATAAAATCGATGAACGCCATCGCTTCTTTTTTGCGCGGCGCTTGCCGAGGAATGCTGAGCGTTTGCGCGCTGATGCCGGTGTTTTGATTGGCGGCAAGTAGCGGCGGAATCACGCCCCAGCGAAAATCCGCGGGCGCGTTCTCGACGAGTTGTTGCCGAGCCCATGCGCCGATGCCGACGAGCATGGCGTATTTGCCGGCGCAAAAACTCGGAATCATGCTCGCGCCGGTTTGGCCGATGCCAGAAGGCGAGGTCGAGTGATCCTGATACAACATGTCCAGCAGCGTCTGCAACAATTCTTTTTCCGCAGCGCCAACCTGCACGGCGTATTTTTCGCCGGCTTTGTGAAAGAAGGAGCCGCCAAAACTGATAGCGAGATTCATGATCAGATTGGCGGAATTGCGCAACCCCAAGGCCGCGCCCCATTGATCGACGACGCCGTCGTGGTCAAAATCTTTGGTCAAGTTTTTTGCAGCGCGCCGAAGATCGTCCCACGTCCAGGGTTGATCAAACGTCGGCGGCGCAATTTGGCCGCGCTCAAAAAGATCTTTGTTGTACAAAACCACGGTGGATTCGATGAGAAAAGGCACGCCGGTAATGGCGCCGTTCGAGCGCGTCACCGCGGCTCACGCCGATTCCAAAATATCCTGCTGCATTTCTGCGGAAATCATCGGCGCCAGATCGGTGAGATAGCCGCGAATCGCAAAGTCGACGATGATCGATGACTCGTAATGAAAAATATCCGGCACTTCATTGGTTTCGAAACCGGTGATCAGATAATCATGAATCGAGCTCCAGGTGCCTTGCACATATTCCACCGGCGATTCCGGATGGCCGGCATTCCACGCTTCGACGATGGCGTGATTGGCAGCCAAGGCTTGCTCTTGCCAGGCTCACTGCTGTCCGGTTAAAGCTGAAAACGCCTTTTGGCCGTGCCTACAGCGTTTTCTGCTTGAAAGAGTAGGTAATTTGTTTATATTATCTACCATGAAAACCTACTCATTTGATTTGCGCCAAAGGCTTGTCGATGCTGTTGATGACGGTATTGACACTTACAGTGAAAT
>Ga0247727_10006693_pt1 | contig 22498 bp, 3 predicted proteins | sample WisWelCaveWW1625_FD_202498 | JGI IMG/M metagenome (GOLD analysis project Ga0247727, IMG submission 202498) | Biofilm microbial communities from Wishing Well Cave, Virginia, United States - WW16-25 | ecosystem: Environmental > Aquatic > Deep subsurface > Groundwater > Cave microbial mat | place...
CAAAATTTATCGCCGTGAAGGCGAGAAAAACGCGCCGCATCAGCATCTGCTGTTGACAAGAATCCAGGACGATAGCTTGCGGGCCGGCGACGGCCTCGAGGTGAGCAGCCGGGTTTTTGCGACAGATTTTCCGCACGGCGTGCTCGTCTGGCACAATCAGTCCGCGCGCAATTTCCGGCTTTATGGGTGGGAAGACATTGCTAAAAAATTTCTCACGGTCTGTCCGGAAAGCGGCGGCTCTAATGCGGTGCGTTCAGCTTCGGGAGGCGCTCTCGACAACGACGGTTTCGTGATTTTGCAGCAAAATGCGCCGAACCCCTTTTCGCTCCGTGCAGCGGAGAATGGCGCGAACACGGAAATTCGTTTTACGTTGAAAAAATCCGCGCCGGTGCAATTGACGATTTATAACTTGCTTGGCGAAGAAGTGCGGCGGTTGCTGAAAACTGCGCTCGCGCCGGGCGCTCACAACCTGCGCTGGGATGCGAGAGACGAGAAAGGCGCGCCGGTGAGCGCGGGAATTTATTTCTACCAATTGCGCGCGGATAAATTTATGGCGACGCGGCGAATGATCGTGGTGAGGTAAAAAAGATAAAATGAGAAAAAAATAAAAAGTGCAGTCGGATTTGCGTGGACCAAGCTGGCAATTTTTCCAGCTCATCGACTGCGCCGATGAATGGCTATTTCTCCTTTCACCCTTCGCTCTGCTTCTTCTCTTCCGCAAACAATTTAGCGTGCCGGTAGTTTGATGGTGAAAACAAAATCGGAGGGGCCATTTTCCTACTTTATTCAAATCTGTTTTCTGTCTACGGTCACAGGCTTTCCAGTCATGAATTGACCATGATGTCTCCAGGGATGGGGCAGGTTGAAAGAGCAAAGCGCAGAGAACATGGCGCATGGCGAATGAGACAACGCTCTGCGCTATGCCCTCTGCGCCATGCGCTTAAACTGGAGAACAACCATGAAAAAACCACTCCTTCTCGCTCTCGTGCTCAATCTTTGTCCCTTCGTGGAAGCGCCAGCCCAGAGCCAAACGGCCTCACAAACGCTTTCAGGCGGCGTGCAGGAAGCCTGGGTCGCCCGCCACAGTGAAAAGGGCAGCTCGAATGAATATGCGCGAGCCATGGCCGTCGACCCCGCAAGCGGCAATGTCTACGTGACGGGATATACTGATTCCGTGGGCAGGCCGCAAGATTATTTGACGGTCAAATATAACGCTGCCGGCGCAAAACAATGGACCGCCAGATACAATGGGCCGGGAAATGGCAATGATTATGCGGTTGCCATTGCCGTTGACAGCGCCGGCAATGTTTATGTGACAGGCAGCAGCACCGGCGTGGTCACAGGATATGACTTCGCCACGATCAAATACAATTCCGCCGGAACTCAGGAGTGGGTGGCAATCTACAATGCCAATTGGCATGACTACGCCGTTGCTCTCGCCATCGACCCCGCCAGCGGGGACGTTTACGTTACCGGCTACGGCGCCTCTTTCGACTACGCCACGGTCAAATACAATTCCGCTGGAATTCAACAATGGGTTCAAACTCTTGGAAGAGGAGGCAATGGGGATGACGCGCCGGTTGCCCTCGTCGTTGACGGCGCCAGCAATGTCTATGTGACGGGAACTCGCGGGTTCAACTATTACACAATTAAATACGATTCCGCCGGCGCCAAGCAGTGGGTCGCAACCTATGATGGCAATTTTGACGACTATGCCGCCGCTTTTGCCGTCGACGCTTCCGGCAATGTCTATGTGACCGGGAAGAGCAGCACCACTTTTTACCGTGACAGCCCCTATTACGATTATGCCACCGTCAAATACAATTCCGCCGGGCAAACGCAGTGGGTTGCGCGTTACAATGGGCCGGGCAATAATCGTGACGACGCCAAAGCTCTTGGCGTTGACCCTGCCGGCAACGTTTATGTGACGGGATTTAGTTATGGCTCAAACACATATTACGATTACGCCACGATCAAATACAATTCCTTTGGGCAAGAGCAGTGGGTCGCTCGTTATAATGGGCCGGGGAATAGCAATGACGGCGCCAGCGCCCTCGGCATTGATGCCGAAGCGAATATCTATGTGACCGGATATAGTTGGAGCGGCGCAAGCAACGACTACGTTACGGTCAAATACGATTCCGCCGGCGCCGAAAAGGAAGTGGCGATCTATAACGGGCCGGGAAATGGAGATGACCAAGCCGTTGCGCTTGCTGTGGACGAGAAAGGTGATATCTATGTGACGGGATCGAGTGTTGGTTCAGGCACGGGTTACGATTTCGCCACGATCAAGTATACGGATAATCTGCTTGTCAACGCCGGGCCAGACAAAGAAATTTGCTCCGGCCAACCGGTGACCATTGGCGGCAGTCCCACGGCGACCAGCGGCAAGCCGTCTTACACTTACAAATGGACACCAGCCGCAAGCTTGAATAATCCAACAGCGCCCAATCCAATTGCAACGCCGGCAGCCACCACCACATACATGGTGGAAGTGACTGATGCCAGCGCCGCCAAAGCCACCGACAAAATCGTCGTGACGGTCAAACCGTGCGGAGGAGTGGTTGTCGTGGTTCCGGCGCCGAATGCTTTGAATGCCAGCAAAGCGACAAATATTAGCGTCACTTTTAATACCGGCATGAATCCCGCAACGCTGACCAACGGCACGATCAAGGTCAATGGCTCACAGAGCGGCTTGCACACGGGCAATATCACTTATGACAGTGGAACGAAAAAAGCGATCTTTGATCCGGCCAACGATTTTAAACTCGGCGAAGTGGTGACCGTGACGCTGACCACCGGCATCAAGAGCGCCTCGGGCGTTGCATTGACAAACCCGTACACATGGAGCTTTACCATTAAATCCCTCAGCGGCGCGAGTCTGTTTGCAAATGCAGGAGGCCCAGTCGTCAATAGTCCCGTTTCCGTCATCACCGGCGATTTCGATGGCGATGGCGATCTGGATTTGGCCGCGGCGAATAATGGTTCTGATGCCGTCTCCATCTTGAAGAATAGTGGGAATGGCGCTTTTGTCCAAGCAACAGTGAGTGTGGGAGATGGTCCCCACTTCGTTGTCGCCGGTGATTTCGATAGCGATGGAGATTTGGATTTGGCGATTCCCAACCGAGGTTTAGGCAACGTTTCCATCTTGAAAAATAGCGGGAGTGGCGCTTTTACGCAAAGCGCAACACTCGCTGTAGAAAATCAACCCGTTGCCATCAGTGCCGGCGATTTCGACGGCGATGGCGATTTGGATTTGGCCGTGGCAAATTCGAGTTCGAGCACCGTCTCCATTTTGAAGAACGATGGGAATGGCGCTTTTACTTCAAGCTCACCAGTGAGTGGGCTAAGCCACCCTCATTCCATTGCTGTTGGCGATTTCGATGGCGATAGAGATTTTGATTTGGCGGTGGCAAATTGGGGTTCGGGCAACGTCGCCATCTTGAAGAATGACGGCAGCGGCGCTTTTGCTCTGAACGCATCGGTGGTTGTGGGAGGCAATCCCATCTCCGTCGCCGCCGGCGATTTTGATGGCGACGGGGATTTGGATTTGGCCGCGGCAAAATTTTATTCCAACCACCTTTCCATTTTGAAGAATAATGGGAGCGGCGTTTTTACGCCAACAATCCCGCCGAGCGGGACGATGGGAAACAATCCCGCCTCCGTCATCGCCGGCGATTTTGACGCCGATGGGGATTTGGATTTGGCGGCGGCAAATAGCGCTTCCAACATCGTCTCCATCCTGAAGAATGACGGGAATGCAGCTTTTACTCCAAGCCCACCCGTGGGCGTGGGAAATAATCCCAACTCCGTCGCCGCCGGTGATTTCGATGGCGATGGGGATTTGGATTTGGCTGTCGGAAATTCTTCTTCACATAATCTCTCCATCTTGAAAAACGGGCTCATCGCCGAGGCCGGTTTGAGCGCCAAGATTTGCGCCGGGCAATCCTTGAGAATTGGCGGCGATTCCACGGCAACGAATGGTACGCCACCTTACACTTACAAATGGACGCCAACCACCGGTTTGGATAATCCAACTGCCGCCAATCCGATGGCAACACCGGCAGCTACCACCCGATACACGGTGGAAGTGACCGATGCTCGCGCCGTCAAAGCCACCGACCAAATTGTCGTGACGGTCAATCCGTGCGTCGGAGTGGTTGCCGTTCTTCCGGCGCCGAATGCTTTGAACGTCACCAAAATGACAAACCTTAGCGTCACCTTCAATGCCGGTATGGATCCGGCAACTCTTGCCAACAGCACGATCAAGGTCAATGGTTCCCAAAGCGGATTGCACAAGAGCAGCAACATCACCTACGACAGTGGAACGAAAAAAATGACTTTTGATCCGGCCAGAGATTTTAAGCCGGGTGAAGTGGTGAATGTCACGCTGACCACCGGCATACAAAACACCGCCGGCGCGGCACTGGTAAGCCCGTACACGTGGAGCTTTACCATTAAAACCCCAAACGGCACGGGGATGTTTGCAAACGCGGGAAATCCAAGAGTCGGAAATAATCCCTTTTCAACCTCCGCCGGAGATTTCGATGGCGATGGCGATTTGGATTTGGCCGTGACCAATGTGAGCTCAAATAACCTCACCATCCTGAAGAATAGTGGGAGCGGCGTTTTTACTCAAACAATCGTCGGTGCGGGAAATGGTCCCCGTTCAGCCGCAATGGGCGATTTCAATGGTGATGGCGATTTGGATTTGGCGGTGACCAATTCGAATTCAAACAACGTCTCCATTTTTAACAATGACGGAAATGGAGCCTTTGTTTCAACACCGGTCGTGGTGGGAAATAATCCCTTAGCCGTCGCCGCCGGTGATTTCGATGGCGATGGCGATTTGGATTTGGCGGCGTCGAGTTATAACAACGTCTCCATCTTGAAAAATGATGGAAAGGGAACTTTTACTTTAGGCTCACCAGTGGGTGTGGGAAGCAATCTCGTCTCCGTCACTGTTGCCGATTTCGATGGCGATAGAGATTTGGATTTGGCGATGGCCAATCATAATTCCAACAACGTTTCCGTCTTGAAAAATAATGGGAATGGCGTTTTTACTTTAAGCGCATCAATAGGCGTGGGAAGCAATCCCAGCTCCGTTGCCGCCGGCGATTTCGACGGCGATGGCGATGTGGATTTGGCGGCGACAAATTGGAATTCCAACAACGTTTCCATCTTGAAGAATAATGGGAATGGCGCTTTTACTCCAACCTCTGTGGGTGTGGGAAGCAATCCCAACTCCGTCACGGTGGGCGATTTTGACGCCGATGGCGATTTGGATTTGGCGGCGGCAAATTATTATTCCAACAACCTCTCCATCTTGAAGAATAACGGGAGTGGAGTTTTTACGTCGGCACCGTTGGGGGTAGGAACCAACCCCAACTTTGTCACCGCCGGCGATTTCGATGGCGATGGCGATGTGGATTTGGCCGTGACCAATCAGGGCTTAAACAATCTCTCCATCATGAAAAACGGACTCATCGCCGAGGCTGGCCCCAACAAAGAAATTTGCTCCGGCCAATCCGTGGCCCTCGGCGGCAATCCCACGGCGGCCAATGGCGCGCCGCCTTACACTTTCAAATGGACGCCGATCACCGGATTGAATAATCCAACTGCCGCCAAGCCGATGGCAACTCCGGCAGCCACCACCGAATACTCGGTGCAAGTGACTGATTCCAGCGGCGCCAAAGCCACCGGCAAAGTCATCATCACCGTGAAACCGAATACGCCCGCGGCCTGCGCGCAAACGGAAATCTACGCTAACGATTTTGAAGGCAACGTGGGGCCGGAATGGTCATCCAAAGCGGTTGCAACTTCGCCAAACGGCAGACATTTCCTTGGCGAGTTTGGAAATCAAAAAGTGAGCTTGACTCTTAAAGAGCTTCCGGCACATAATGTCGTCACCGTTCAGTTTGACCTTTATATTATCGAAACATGGGATGGCAACAATTTACAGTTTGGACCAGACGTCTGGCGTCTGGACGTCGATGGCGGCCCGACGCTTCTGAACACGACGTTCTCTAAATCTGCTCCTGATGATTTTCCGCAGGCGTTTCCAAGTTCGTTCCCAGGCAACAGTTTTCCGGCGCAAACCGGGGCCGTTGAGATTGATGCGCTCGGTTATAATACGATCCGACAACCATGGGGCGACGCCGTTTATAATTTGAGTTACACCGTCAACCACGCCTCGGCCTCAATTATTATAAATTTTTCGGCCTCGGGATTGCAAGGCATGTGGGACGAAAGCTGGGGCCTTGACAATGTGCGGATTGTCACCTCGAACAACGCCGCACGCAACCCCGTGGTCAACGCCGGCCCCGACAAAGAAATCTGCTCCGGCGAATCCGTGATCATTGGCGGCACGCCCACTGGAACCGGCGGCGCTCCTCCTTACAAGTACAAGTGGACGCCAACAACCGGATTGAATGACGCCGCCATTTCCAATCCAACTGCAAAACCCGTGGCTACGACTGAATATACGGTGGAAGTGACCGACGCCGCCGGCGCCAAAGCCACGGATAAAGTCATCGTCACCGCCCATGGCGGCGCCGACAAAATCATCTGCTTTGTGCAAACCGCAACGAGTGTGGGCGGTGCGCCAACTGCAATCGCGGCAGGTGATTTTGACGGCGACGGCGACGTGGATTTGGCGGCGACTAGACGCTATTCCAACAATCTCGCCATCCTGCAAAATGATGGCCGGGGAAATTATAGCGTCGCCTCCTCACCGGCGGTGGGAAGCCAGCCATTATCCGTCACTGCCGGCGATTTCGATGGCGACCGCGATTTGGATTTGGCCGTCACGCATTATGTCGATGGCTTCATTTCGGTTTTGTTCAACTCCGGCAAAGGCGATTTTGCCGCGCGAACCGATTACAGCATGGGAATTTCGTGGAATGATTTCGTTGCTGCCGCAGACCTGGATCGCGACGGCGACCTGGATTTAATCGTGACCGGCACCAATTCCGGAAACGTTTCGATCCGCAAAAACAATGGCAACGGGATTTTCCAGCCGAAAGTGGATTACCATTTTACTCGCGACGCCGATGATGCCGCGATTGCCGACTTCGACAACGATGGCGATCTTGATTTGGCGGCAACCGCGTTGGACGCGCCGGGACTCACACTTTTCCAGAATGCCGGCGATGGGACGTTTGCTAAAAAAAGTGATATCACCGTCGGTTTGCATCCGGTCGGAATTATGGCGGCGGATTTGGATGCAGACGGCTTGAAAGATTTAGCCGTGGCGAATTACGAGGCCAATACCGTTTCCATTTTGCGCAACAACGGCGGTTGGGCTTTTACACAGACTTCCATTTCCAGCGGGGGATCAAATCCGATTGCCGTCATGGCCGTGGATCTGAATGCCGACGGGCATTTGGATTTGGCGGTGACTAATGAAAATTCCAATAGCGTCACCATCTTGCAGAATGATGGAAAGGGCAGTTTCACGCAGGCTTCATCCCAGCGGGTGGGAACCAGGCCGCGTTACTTCACCGCCGGGGATTTTGACGGTGATGGCGATCAGGATCTGGCGGTGGCCAATCAAAATTCAAACTCAGTTTCCATTTTGAAAAACGGGAGCGGCCACCCACTCATCGCCGAGGCCGGCCCCAACCAAAAAATTTGCTTTGACCAAACGGTGATCATTGGCGGCAATCCCACTGCGACTGGCGGCGCTTCACCTTACACTTACAAGTGGACGCCAACCACGGGATTGGATAATCCGGCTGTTGCCAATCCGAAAGCGAAACCGGCGGCAACGACGACTTACGCCGTCGAGGTCACCGATGCCAAGGGCCGCAAAGCCACGGATCAAATGACGATCACCGTTCCGGCGGCGGGCTGGTCCGTCGCGCATATCGTGGACGTGGACGATGTGATTTTCGATATCAATCAAGGCGGCACGACGGGCGCGGCGCCGCGGGATAATCGTGGACTCGCGCTCTCGCCGGATGAGCAATATCTTTATCTTTCGTACAACAATCCCGCCAGCCGGCGGCTCGTGCGAAAAATCAAGTTGAGCGAATCCGATCCCGCCAATAATCACGCTTCGGTGGTGGCGCAGTTGGATTTGGGAACCGGCGCGCCGGCCAAAGCGCTGGCGACGGATGATAAAGGCCGGGTCTATTTGGCGCGCCCGCAAAAAATTTGGATCTACAAACCCGATTTGAGCGCGGCGTTGCTGCACAGCATCGACGGCTTCACGAACTGTGAAGGCGTTGCGGTCACGCGCGAAAGTGGCAAGCTCGTGGTCTACGCGACTGATCGCACGACGCGACTGTTGAAACGCTTCGAGTTGACCGAGGGCGCTGGCTATGCGATTACCGCTTCAACCAAAACCGGACTGGATGGCGATGGCGAAGTGCGAATCATCGGCGCCGGCAGCCCGTGCGGTTTGGATATCGCCGGCAACGGCACGGCGTGGATCGCGGATGTCGGCAAAGGCAAAGTCTATCGCATCAATTCCGCCGGCAGCACGGTGGACAGCACCGCAGTCAGAAGGGCGATGGATATTGCCATCGATGCATCGCGCGGAGAAGTTTACGTCAGCCAGGATACCCTGCGCGCGATCAAGGTTTTGTATCTGAGCACCGGCAAGATCAAGCGCACACTCACGCCTCCGGCTGCCGATTTGAAGTTGGATTTGAATGGAGAAACCGGCTCGGGTGCGCTCACCGGCATCGATGTGGCTTCGTGCCAGCGCGTGTTTGTCGCCAACGAAAACGGCCGCTCGATTTTAACCGGCGGGGATTCGCCCTTCAGCAATGTCGGTGATAATAACAATATCAAAGCTGCGGACACCGATCCGGTGCTGGTGGTGGCGGGAAATGTGGTGGCGAAAGAGGCCGAGGTTGCCAGTGATCAGTTATCAGTGACCAGTGATCAGTCATCAGTGATCAGTTATCAGTTGGCGCAGAATTATCCGAATCCGTTTTCCGCGAACGAAACCTTCGGCAATCCGAGTACGATGATCAACTTTGCTTTGCCCGAAGCGGGCAAAGCGACGGTAAATATTTATAATGAAACCGGCCAGCTTGTGCGCACGCTGGTTGATCGTGAGATGGCAGCGGGCCGGCATGAGTTGCTTTGGAATGGCCGCAACCAATCCGGCAAAGCCGTGGCCGCTGGCGTCTATTTTTATCGCATGACGGTGACGGGAAAACAGGGCGAGGCGGTGTTTGCGAAAACCAATCGGATGGCGATGGTGAAGTAGGGAAGCGCAAAGAGCATGGCGAATAAATGCTCTGCGCTATGCGGTTTTGACGACCAGAATCAATTTTTCTTTGCCTGCGCAAAGCAAGGTGATGGTGAGTATTTATAATGAAACCGGTCAATTCGTGCGCACGCTGGTCGAGCAAGAAATGCCCACCGGGCAAAATTCGGCGCGTGGGAATGGCCGCAACGAAACGGATGACGCTGGAAAGTAGCTGGTTGCTTGTAGCTTACCAACCAGTTACCAGCAACGAGCAACCAGCAACAAGCAACAAGCTTCTCACCTCTCCATCACCTCCGTCAATTCAAATTCACGGCTTTGAGAACTCTATCGGGAGTCACAACATGCACGGCAACAAAACAGGTTTGCTTCGGACAAAAATTCAGGAAATGGTCACCAATGCGCTTTGTTGCGCCCTCCAAATAAATAGCTTGTTTTTATGCACGGCCTTGATGCTCGCCATATTTTCAGGCGTTTTCGCGCAAACCCCGATTGACGCGGGCTATCGCGATTTCAGCTATGGCTCCACGGTTTTCGAAGCGCCTACCGCGGACAAGCCGGAGAGCAAGCTGTGGTGGAACGACGGCTCATGGTGGGGCATTTTGTGGGATCCTGCCGCGAATAAATATCGCATTCATCGCTTCGATCTCGCGATCCAAACGTGGGCCAACGTTGGGCCGGAGGTGGACGACCGCTCGCAATCGCTCGCGGATGCGCTGTGGGACGGGCAGAAATTGTATATCGTCTCGCATGTTTACAGCGGCGGCTCGCAAACCAGCGGCGGCGCTCCGGCCTCCAGCTCCGGGCGATTTTACCGTTACACTTACGAGGCGGGAACAAAAACCTACAGCCTCGAGAGCGGATTTCCGGTGACGGTGAATAGCGCCATTTCCGAAACGCTGGTGCTCGACAAAGATTCGATCGGAAGATTGTGGGTGACGTGGACGCAATCGAGCAAAGTGTATTTGAATTATTCTGACAATGACGGCGCGACCTGGGCGACGCCGTTCGCGCTGCCGACGCAGGGGGCGAATACAAGCAGCGACGACATCTCGACACTGATCGCGTTCAACGGCAAGATCGGCGTGGTGTGGAGCAATCAGAGCGATTCCAAAGTTTACTTTTCGGCCCACAAGGATAGCGATACGCCGACGGTTTGGGGAGGGCAGGAAGTGGCGTTGTTCGATCCGAGCCTGGGCGCGGTCGCTGATGATCATTTGAATATTAAAATGTCGACGGATGGCGGCGGCAATTTGTATTGCGCCTCCAAGACCAGCTTGAGCGGCACGACGACGCCGGGCATTTATTTGCTCAAACGCGGCTTCGGCGGCGGCTGGACGCAATATGTCGTAGCGACGAAGGCCGACGATTACACGCGCCCCATTGTCGTGATCGACGACGAAAATCGCGAGCTGTATGTTTTCGCCAAAAGCGGCAGCTACATCACCAAGAAAAAAGTCAGTTTGGACAACATCAGTTTTCCCTCCGGCAAGGGCGACGACTTTATCAAAAATTCGGATAATTCAGACATCAATGATGCCACGGCGTCAAAGCATAATGTCAATAGCACGACGGGAATTCTTATTCTTGCCAGCGATGAGGTGAATCGCTATTATTATCACAATTATCTGGCGCTGGCGAGCAACGGCGGCGCGGTCCCGACGATCAGCTCGTTCTCGCCGACGATTGGACCGGTGGGCGCGGCGGTGACGATCAACGGCAATAATTTCACCGGCGCGACGAACGTGGCGTTTAACGGTACCGCCGCGAGTTTCACGGTGAATTCGAATACGCAAATTACAGCGACGGTGCCGTCGGACGCAACCACTGGAAAAATCAGCGTGACCAAAGCGACCGGCGCCGGCATGAGCGTGAATGTTTTTAATGTCGACGCCGGAACGACACAATACACATTAACTGTTAACACCGTTGGTTCCGGAAGCGTGACCTTGAACCCCGCGGGCGGCGTGTATGATTCCGGCACGATGGTGGCGTTGACCGCAATGCCGGACGCGGGCTATCAATTCGCCGGCTGGAACGGCGATTTGGGCGGCGCAGCGAACCCCGCAACCATCACGATGGACGCGAATAAAAACGTCACCGCAACCTTTGTCGCGAGCGGCGGCAGCGGGCTGATCATTCATGAAGAAACCGTGAGCGGCGGCTCGACCGGCTTGACGACGGTGGCGACGGCGACGAGCATCAGCGGCGTGAGCGGTCATTTTTATCTCGCCGCGATTTCCGCTTCGAAGCCGAACTCCGCGGTGAGCAGCGTTTCGGGATTGGGCTTGAGCTGGACGCGCGTGATCGCGCAATGCTCCGGCCGCGATAACACGATCATCGAAGTTTGGCAAGCAATGGGCGTGCCGAGCGGCAGCGACGTGGTAACCGCGACACTTGCGGTAAAACCGAGTTATGCGGCGATGGCGGTTTCCCGATATTCCGGCGTCGATGCGGCGTTTCCGCTCGGCGCGACGATCGCGGCCAACACCGTGGGCGTGAATGGCGCGTGCGGACCGGGCTCGGATAATAGCGCCTATTCGTTGAATTTCACCACGACGACGAACGGCGCGATGATTTACGGCGCCACGGCCATGCGTCATCGCAGCCACACGCCGGGCGCAGGTTACACCGAACGTGTCGAAATTTTGCAGGGCAGCACGTCAAGCTCGTCAAGCGCTTCCGCGGCCATCGTCGACATGCCTGCCGCCACCGCCGGAACCGTGCCGCTCAACGGCACCTTCAGCGGCAGCGCGGATTGGGCGGTGGCCGGTTTGGAACTGCGGCCGCAATCGAGCGGCGGCACGCAATACACGTTGGCAACGAGCGTTATCGGCGCCGGCAGCGTATCGCCGGCGAACGGCATTTTCAACGACGGCGCGCTGGTGACGTTGACGGCCACGCCGGCCGCCGGTTATCAATTCGACGGTTGGAGCGGCGATTTGACCGGGGCGACGAATCCGGCGACGCTCACGCTGGACGCCAATAAAAATGTGACGGCTACATTCACCCAGATACCGATAACACAATACACTTTAACCGTTAACACAGTTGGTTCGGGAAATGTGACGTTGAATCCGGCCGGCGGAATTTATGATTCCGGCACGATGGTGACGTTGACGGCGACGCCGGACGCGGGCTATCAATTCACCGGCTGGAGCGGCGATTTAAGCGGCACAACAAATCCCGCCACGATCACGATGAATGCGAACAAAATCGTCACAGCGACATTTGCCCTGTTGCCGCCGCAATACACCTTAACCGCCAACCCGGTTGGCTTTGGCAGCGTGACGCTGAGTCCAGCGGGCGGCGTTTACAATTCCGGCACGGTGGTGACATTGATCGCGACGCCGAACGCGGGCTATCAATTCTCAGGTTGGAGCGGCGATTTAAGCGGCACAACCAATCCCGCGACGATCACGATGGACGCGAATAAAAACGTCACCGCGACATTCACGATTATCGACCTGAGCGGACAAGTCGCGCATCAGCAAACGGTGACCGGCAGCTCGAGCAGCTTAACGACGGTAACAACCTCAGCAAGCCTCACAGCGATGAGCGGCCAGCTTTATCTCGCGGCGATTTCAATGGACGCTAAAGTGGCCGTGTCCTCGGTTTCCGGCCTTGGTTTGAATTGGACGTTGGTGAAAACCCAATGCTCCGGCAAAAATAAAACCGGCGTCGAAGTTTGGATGGCGCAAGGCACGCCGAGCGGCAGCGGCACGGTGACGGCGACGTTTGTCTCGAAGCCGAGCAATGCGGTGATGGCGGTATCGCGCTATGCCAATGTGGACGCGGTCGCGCCGATTGGCAATATGGTTTCCGGCAACACCGGCGGCGTCAATGGCGCATGCGCCGGCGGCGTCGATAGCAAAACCTATTCGTTTAATTTGAGCACAACGTTGAACGGTACGATGGTTTATGGTGCGGCGGCGTTGCGGGATCGTTCGCACACGCCGGGCGTGGATTACACCGAGCGCGCCGATTTGAAAAAGAGTAAAGCCGCCGTCGCGGTGGAAGATAAAGCCATGGCAACCGCCGGAGCGACGACACTCACCGGCACGTTCAGCGGCACCGTTGATTGGGCCGTGATTGGTTTGGAAATTCGACCGCAAACGAGCAGTGGCACACAATACACGTTGACAACGAATGTCGTTGGCTCGGGCAGCGTCGTGCCGGCGGGCGGCTCATACAGCGAAGGCGCAAATATCAACTTGACCGCGACGCCAGCGTCGGGTTACCAATTCGCCGGCTGGAGCGGCGATTTGAGCGGCGCAGTAAATCCCGCGGCGCTGACGATGAATGCCAATAAAAATGTAACGGCCACATTTACTCAAATACCGATAACGCAATACACGTTAACCGTTAACACAACCGGTTCGGGAAATGTGGCATTGAATCCATCAGGTGGCGTTTATAATTCCGGCACGGTGGTGACATTGACCGCGACACCGGACGCCGGCTATCAATTCACCGGCTGGAGCGGCGACTTGACCGGCGCGACGAACCCGGCCACTATCACGATGAGCGCGAATAAAAATGTGACGGCGAACTTTTCGGTTATCGGCGGCAGCGGGCAAGTGGTGCATGAGGAAACCGTGACCGGCGGCTCGAGCGCCTCAACGACGGTATCGACTTCGGCAAGCCTCACCGGCGCGAACGGGCATCTTTATCTCGCGGCGATTGCGGCGAAATCGAACGTCAGCGTGTCGAGCGTTGCCGGCCTCGGCTTGGCGTGGACGCGCGTGAAAGCGCAATGCGCCGGCCGCAATCAAACCGGCGTGGAAATTTGGATGGCGCTGGGAACGCCGAGCGGCAACGACGCGGTGACGGCAACGCTGGCCTCCGCGCCGAATGCGGCGGTTATCATCGTATCGCGCTATTCCGGCGTTGAGGCGGCGAGTCCATTGGGCGCGCTGGTTTCCGGCAACACCGTTGGCGTGAGCGGCGCGTGCTCCGGAGGCGTGGATAATGCGGCGTATTCGTTCAATCTGACAACGGCGACAAACGGCGCGATGATTTACGGCGCGATGGCGTTGCGCAGTAAAACCAATACCCCGGGGCTGGGCTATACGGAACGCGGCGAGCTGATACAAGTGGGTTCATCCAGTGCCGGGCTGGCGGTGCAAGATCAAAGCTTCACGTCAGCAACTGCCGTAACATTCAACGGGACGTTGAGCGGCGTGGTGGATTGGGCGGTGATTGCTTTGGAGATCAAGCCGCAGCTTTCGTTGAGCAAGCGCGCGGCAAAAGAAAATACGCTGCCCGCAAGTTTCGCGTTAGAGCCGAATTTCCCCAACCCCTTTGGCAATGGCGCGATGTCACGCCTTGCGGCAAATTCGGGCACGGTAATTAATTTTTCCTTGCCCGCGTCCGGCAAAGTGTCGTTGAGTATTTACGATGAAACCGGCGGACTGGTGCGCCGCCTCGTTGATGGCGAAATGGCGTCCGGCCATCATGCCGCGCGATGGAACGGCCGCAGCGAGTCCGGCCGTCTCGTCGCCGCCGGCATGTATTTTTATAAAATCGTCGTGCAGAGCGGAAACGGCAACGCCGTATTCACCGCGACGAAACGCATGACGTTGCTCAAATAAGGTCTGAAGTCCGAGGTCAAATGTCCGAAGTCTTGAATTGTACTCAAAATCGGGAAGGAAAATTATGAATCTTCTTTTTATGGGCAAACGCTTTTTCATTTTAAGTTTGGCGATGGCGCTGATCGGCGTAAAATCGTCATCGCTTCGCGCGCAACCCAACTCAACCACGCCGGCCAATTTCAAGATCGCTTTTATCGGCGACAGCGGGCAAGTGGTGCACGAAGAAACCGTGACCGGCGGCTCAAGCGCCTCGACCACGGTGGCGACGGCAGCGAATCTCACCGGCGCGAGCGGGCATCTTTATCTGGCGGCGATTTCGGCGCGAGCGAATGCGACCGCGACGAATGTTTCCGGCCTCGGCTTGACGTGGACGCGCGTGCTCACGCAATGTTCCGGGCGCAACCTCACCGGCGTGGACCTGTGGATGGCGCAGGGCGCGCCAGCGGGCAATGAGGTCGTGACCGCGACATTGGCCTCAGCCCCGAACAGCGCCGTCATCATCGTGTCGCGCTACTCCGGCGTCGATGCGGCAAATCCACTGGGCGCGCTGATTTCCGGCAACACGGCCGGCGGCATCGGCGCGTGCTCCGGCGGCGTCGATAATGCGGCGTATTCATTCAATCTGGCGACATCGGCAACCGGGGCGATGGTTTACGGCGCGATCGCCGTGCGCAATAAAACCAACACGCCGGGAGCGGGTTACACGGAACGCGGCGAGCTGATGCCGGGCGGTTCTTCCAGCGCCGCGCTTGCGGTGCAGGATCAGAGTTTTACCACCGCCGGCACTGTGACTTTCAACGGCACGCCGAGCGGCGCGGTGGATTGGGCGGTGATTGCGCTGGAACTCAAGCCGCAGCTTGCGCTGAACAAGCGCGGCGCTATGGCGGAAAGACAAAACTCGCCGCCGGCGGATTTCACGTTCGAGGCGAATTATCCGAACCCATTCAATCCCAACACCGTCATTGATTTTTCCCTGCCGGTTCCGGCGAATGTGCGCTTGAATATTTATGACGCTGCCGGCCAATTGATTCGCGCCCTCGTTTCCAGCGAGCTGGCCGCCGGACGCTATTCCGAGCCCTGGAACGGCCGCGATCATTTCAACCGCAGTGTTGCGGCCGGCGCGTATTTGTGCCAGATCATCGTCGAAACCGAAGACGGCAAAATTCTGTTTACGCAAACGCGGCGCATGACGCCGCTGAAATAAGGTCACGGAGTGGCAAGCTTCGGCTTGCCGTCGTTGCAGGCAAACTAAAGCTTGCCACTCCGGTGTTTCTGGGAAGTTTTAAAAAAGGCGCAAGCCATACTTTTCTGCCTCGCGATCGCCATCTCAAACATTCCCGTTCAGGCATTAACCGGAATCCCGCCAGGGAAAGGGCGTTTCTAAAGCGTAAAACGCAAATCACGTATTGCGTTCTACAGATTACCCCTGGAGGAACACATGAAAAAGCTTCTGTTTCTTGCATTGACGCTCAACCTTTGCCTCATTGTGGAAGGCCGGACCCAGACGAATGTTTTGGAAATCGCCAAGGCCGCGGCGTCGGGACGAATTCCGTGGACCGAGACGTTTGCGACCGCCAAACTGGATTCGGTGAAATGGCCGGTGAATCGCGGCGCCGAGTCCAACGTTGAAGGGCTGGCCGAGCCGAGCGCGCCGTATGCGCTGAATCTGGACGGGAATGAAAACGGCGGCGACGAGATTCAAACGCAGGTGTTTAATTTCGCCGGCATGAACAACGTCCGGCTTGAATACGCTTATCAACGCGGCGGCTCGGGCAATTTGCCGGAGGCGGGCGATGATTTGTGGGTGGAGTATTTGAATGCCGCCGGGCAATGGGTAATTCTCAAAAAATATTCCGGGGCCGGCGGGGTGATGACGGCGTTTGCGCAAGAGACGATGTTGTTGCCGGCCGGCGCGCATCATGCGGGCTTCCGGTTGCGCTTTCGCAACCAAGCCACGCCCGGCCCGAACGATGATTGGTTCATCGACGATCTCAAACTCTCGCCTTCGCCGGATATGGCGATCACCCCGCCCCGTCTCAGCACGAACGTTGCCTGGCCGGGCAGCGTTGCGAAAACGCTGACGATTCGCAACGACGGCCACAGCCATTTGAATTTTCAAATCACCAGCCGCGATAAGTCCGTTCGGAGTTCGGCGTCGCCGGCGGCGATGAATACAGAAGTTTCCTCCCTCGCCGCGGTTCCCGGCCTGAAGATCGGGCTGATTCAAGCCGGCGTTTCCGTTGGCGCCATTCAATCTCGACTCCTCAGATTGGGGTATCGAAATATTTTTTTCATTTCTCCCGCTTCCAATCTCGCCGAGCTGAAAAAATATGATATCGTTTATCTGCCTTCGAGCTGGGCGCAATTTGCCGGCGGCAGTTATTCCATTCTGCAGGCACGCAGCGCGGATTATCTCGCGTATGTGAAAGAGGGCGGCGGGTTGTTTGTCGATCAACCCAATCCGGCCGGGCAGCCCGGAGAGCAGGTGACGCCGGGCTTGCTGCCTTACCCGATCACGTTCACCAATGTTTATGATCGCCGTGACTGGCCGCCGGTGATCGTGAAGGCCAATCATGAAATCACGCAGAGTTTGAAACCCGAGGAAATGCCAGGCCCGGGCGATCGCATCACCGGGCTGGCGGCGCAGTATGAAATCCTCGTTCGCGGCGCTTATCTTTCGAGACCCTCGCTGGTAGTGACCACGTATGGCCGCGGTCGCGTTTTGGTGCAAACCGCCAACGCCAGTTTGCAAAGCGCCAATCCGATCAGCAACGCCGCCTACACGCGCATGATCGAATGGGTGGCGAAAAAAAATCTATCGTGGCTGCGCCTCACGCCGGGCGGCGGCACGGTCGCGCCGGGGGATAGCTTGAAGATCAGCTTGCAATTCGATTCCAGGAATGACGCGCCCGGTTTGACTTATAAAGCCGAGCTGGTTATTTCCACCAACGATCCCGATGAAGCGAGCGTGATCGTGCCGGCGGAGATGATCGTCAACCCGGTTGATTATTTTGTTGACGCTCAACCGATCGTTTCCGCCGCCGTGGGCTATGGGAAAGACGTGGTCACGCACGCGCTGCGCATTCGCAACTACGGGCAAAATAGCGACAGCTATAATTTGATCGCAACCGGCAACCGCTGGCGCACGCAATTTTTTGATTCCACCGGCGCGAAGCAGATAACTCGAACACCAGTGATTCCCGGCGGCAGTAGTCTGAAAATTTTCGTCAAAGTCACGATTGACTCCGCGGCGGCAAAGGGAAAGCAGGATACCGCGCAGGTCACCATCACTTCGATGGGCAATCCCACGCGTTCGAGTTCGGCGAAGCTGACTACCGCATCACAGGGCTTGCGTATCAATATAACGACTGTGCCGTTCACGGAGGATTTCTCCAAACCAACGCTCGACCCGGCCAAGTGGGTTGAAAACTCCGGTCCGGCCGTGGTTAATACGCGAGGCGTGGCCGAACCTAGCGCGCCCAATTCGTTGAATCTCAACGGCGCCGATGTGGTGCGCTCGCAGGCCATTGATTTGTCCGGCAAGTCCGGCGTGCTGCTCCGCTATGCCTATGAAATGGGCGGCGACGGCGATCCGGCCGACTGGGGCAATGATTTGTACGTCGACTATCTCGACGGCGAAAACCAATGGATCAATCTGCGGCGTCATGCCGGCAACAGCGCAAAGATGACGGCGTATGCTTTCGAAGCGATCACGCTGCCGCCGAGCGCGTATCACCGGAATTTTGCGCTTCGTTTTCGCGCGACCGGCAAGCCCAACAGCGACGATTGGTTCGTTGATGCCGTGCTCATTACGCCGCCGCCGGATATTCTGTTGGCCCCGAAAAAATTTAACGCGACGTTGAGTTTGGACGGCGCCGTGTCGCAAAGTTTGGGCATTGGCAACGCCGGCAAAAGCGAGCTGCATTATTCCATCACGTTTGCTGCGCCGGTTGCCAAAATCGACGCGGCCCGGCACGCGGAATATCTCGCCAAACTTCCGCCGCGCGATTCGGGCCTCGACAAGTTCGGCCTCCGCGAGACCGACTTCAGCGAGGTCGGCCAACCGAAGGCTGCCCTCACGGAGGCCGAGCCTGTCGAAGCCGAGGCCGGTCTCGCCAAACCCGCGGCGGCGCCGGCAAAAATATATTGGGATTATTATCATTCCGACTATCATTCTAATTTTTCGTCGCTCTTGAAGGAATTGCGAAGCGCCGGACATGCGATTACGGAAATGAATGCGCCCATAACGCCGCTGGCGTTGGCGGGTTTTGATCTTCTGGTGATCGAAACGCCGCGGCGCGCGTTGCTGAACGAAGAAATTCTGGCGATTCAGGCGTTGGTCAACAACGGCCGCGGCTTGTTCGTGATCGGCGATGCGGAAGTTTATATCGGGCCCATCGCGCTGGTCTCCCTCAATTCTTTGCTGAAACCATACGGCTTGTCGTTGTCGAACAGTTGGAACTCGCATGGGGTGCAGGTGCGGAATTTTACGCCGCATCCGGTCACGGCGAATGTTCGCGGCGCGGAGCTTGCCTATTACGGCGGAATCACCGCCAGCACCCCGGCCACGAAATTGGCGATAACCAATGAAGGCGTCGTCGTGTTGGCCGCTTCACAAAGCGTCGGGAGAATTGTGTTGATTGCGGATTTCGATCCTTTGATGAATGATCGTCTTTACCGGTCCGACAACCTGCTGCTCAATCTCAACATCATCGATTGGTTGCGAGTGAACCCGAAACTCAATTGGGTGACCGCCGACCCGACCGTGGGCAAAGTTGCGCCCGGAGATAGCGCCACGATCGCGCTCAAATTCAAGGCGCAATCGCTGATTCCGGGAAGGACGTATCACACGAATCTCGTGGTGACTTCAAACGATCCCGATGAATCATCGATCACACTGCCGGTGCAAATGGCCGTCAAGCCGGAGCCATATTTTGTCGGAATCAATCCGGCTGCTGCCACGGGAGATGGTTATAGCCGGGACGTCGTCACGCATGCTTTGCGCCTGCACAATTACGGCGCTAATAACGACAGCTATACGTTGCGGCTTGCGGGCAATCGCTGGCGCGCGCAGATTTTTGATTCGGCCGGAACCGCGATGAGCGGCGCGACGCCGAATATCGCGACGGGCGGCAGTCTCAAAATTTTCGTCAAAGTGACGGTTGATTCGCTGGCGGCAAAGGACAAGAAAGACACGGTGCGCGTCATCGCCGTTTCAGTGGCGAATCCAAGCCGCTCAGGTGCGGCGAAACTCACGACGGCCTCGCGCGGGCCGCGGCCTCGCATCACGAAATTGCCGTTCAGCGATGATTTTTCCAGCACCTCGCTCGATACGCTGCGCTGGTTCAACAACGCCGGGCCGGCCGATGTCAGCACGCAGGGCGCCAGCGAGCCAAGCCCGCCTTATGCGCTGCACCTCAACGCGACCGATCTGCTGCGCTCGCAGGGAGTTGATTTGTCCGGCAAGACCGGCGTGCTGCTGCAATATGCTTATGAAATGGGCGGCGACGCTGATCCGGCCGAACGCGGCAATGATTTGTTTGTGGAGTATATCGACCGCGCCAACAACTGGATCGTGCTGCGGCGTCATCCCGGCGGCGGCGACCGGATGCGCGCTTTTTTGGCAGAAGAGATCCTTCTGCCGCCGGGCGCGCATCACCGCAATTTTGCCATTCGTTTCCGCACCACCGGCAAATCGTACGGCGATGATTGGTTCATCGACGATGTGCGCGTTTTTTTGCCGCCGGAGATCGCGATAAATTCCACGCCCGCGCCTTTTGAGTTCAAGCTGAATCTGGGCGATTCTGCGGCGGCGGCGTTCATCATTAAGAATGAAGGAGCGGGCCGCCTCGATTTTCAGATCGAGGAAGTGGACAGCATTGCGGCTGCGGCCAAACCAATGCCGGCGGATCAATTCGACGCGGCTATAGAAACCGTACCGGCAACCACCGCCGCAGCGGAGAATAACGGAGTCGCTCCACATACCAACGCGCCGCATAAAATTTTTCAACCGCAAAATACGGCGCTCACCGGCGGCCGGGTGTTGTGGGATTTAACGCACGGGGTTTTGCCTGGTTTTGAGTTGTCTAACCGATATATCAACCTCAATGCGTTCCTGGCCAAATCGCGATACAGCATCGCGACGACGACAAGTGGCGTTGACAATATCGCATTGTCTTCTTATGACGTGTTGGTAGTGAGCTTGACCAGCGCCTGGTACAGCGTGTATCCCTCTCGTGAAGTTGCCGCGATCCGGCGTTTTGTGGAAAATGGCGGCGGGTTGCTGATTATGGGAGACTATGCCACAACTCCGAATCAGCATATCAACCCGGTCGCTCAGGCCTTTGGAATCACCTGTGGCGGTTACGCATTCTACGAGGTGATTTCCAGGCTGGCCGCTCACCCGATATCAAAAGGAGTCCATTCGCTGCGCTACGGAGTTGGCGGAGAGATTAATGTAGTGGCCCCGGGCCGTGTCGTTGCCTGGTCAAGCGACAATAAAGCCGTCGCTGCTGTAGCCACGCGCGGCCGCGGCCGGGTGGTCGTTACCGGCGATAGTGATTTCTGCACGAACTACCATATCGATAACGACAACAATCAACTCTTTGTGGAAAACATTTTCAACTGGCTTGCCGAAAAGGGCCCGGACCCCGATTGGCTGCAGCTCACTCCGGCTTCCGGAATCGTGGCGCCCATTTCTGAAACGAAAATTACGGCCAGCGTCAATGCGCGCCATTTGCTTCCCGGCCGCACGTACCGCAAGAACATTTTTATTTCCAGCAATGACGTGGATGAAAAAATCGTGCGGCTGGCGGCGACGCTGCACGTTAATCCCGCGCCTTACTTTGTGCTCGTTGACCCGGCCACGTCGCAAGGCCAGGGCTACGGCAAAGATGCGGTCACTCACGCGCTGCGCATTTTTAATCTCGGGCAAAATAACGACAGTTATACTTTGATGCCGGGTGGCAACAAATGGAAGACGCAATTTTATGATTCCACCGGTGCGGGCCCCATCACCACGACGCCGATGGTTACGGCCGGCAGCAATCTCAAAATTCTCGTCAAAGTGACGATTGACTCGCTGGCCTCCAAAGGCGCAGGAGACACGGTGCGCGTCACCGTTGCGTCGGCGGGCAAACCGGAGCAGTTCAAACTGGCGAAGTTAACCACTTTCTCGCGCGGCATCCGCGTTCGCATTGCGAAATTGCCGTTTACGGAAAATTTCTCCGCGGCGAAGCTTGATTCGCTCAAATGGCTGGACAATCTCGGCCCGGCATCCGTCAATACGAGAGGCGTCAACGAGCCCAGCACCCCCACGTCGCTGAATCTCAACGGCACCGATGAAGTGCGCTCGCAGACGATTGATTTATCCGGAAAATCCGGCGTGCAGATTCGCTACGCTTATCAAATGGGCGGCGAGGCGGACGTGCCGGACAGTGGGAATGATTTGTGGCTCGATTATCTGAACAACGCCGGCAAGTGGGTCAATCTCAAGCGCCATTTGGGCAACGGCAACCGGATGAATTTTTATAATTCTGAAACATTCACACTTCCCGAGGGCGCGTATCATAAAAACTTTGCCTTTCGTTTCCGCGTCACCGGGAAGCTCAATGTGGATGATTGGTTTGTTGACGATCTGGCGATTGCGCTGCCGCCGGTGATGGCCGTAACGCCGGAATTT
>Ga0247727_10006694_pt1 | contig 22498 bp, 26 predicted proteins | sample WisWelCaveWW1625_FD_202498 | JGI IMG/M metagenome (GOLD analysis project Ga0247727, IMG submission 202498) | Biofilm microbial communities from Wishing Well Cave, Virginia, United States - WW16-25 | ecosystem: Environmental > Aquatic > Deep subsurface > Groundwater > Cave microbial mat | place...
AGCCGGTTCCGCCGCCCCTCCTTGTCGTCGTAGCAATAGAACGCCCGTAGCGCCGCGCCGAAATCGTCGGTTGCCGCCGCGGACGCCGCCTGATCCGGCTTCGGGGCCTGCGTGCAGTTCCCGACGAGCCGCTTCTTCTCGGGATCCAGCGATGCGATCAGGTCGACCAGCGGGTACTCGTCGGAGAACAGGGCATGCGCCGCCGTCGTGGTGATTCGCCCGTCCGATTTCAGGGGGTCCAGGATTGCAATGCTGGAACACCCCGAGAGGGCCAGGACGAAGAGGGCTGCGGCGGTTCTCTGCTGTTTCATTTGGTCTGCCGGAAAATGAGAAGGATCAATCAGGCGGCGACCGCGCCAGACCAGAAGTAGTTGCCGTTCTCGTCGCAGTACCAGCGCGCGTTGCCGTTGACCGCCTCGCCGTTCTCGACCACGCGGACGTAGCGGATCTCGGTGCCCGGCGTCAGGGTTTGCACGATCGGCGACAGCCGGCTCGGGTAGTCGCGGCGCAAGTTGACGCGCGCGAGCACGCGCGTGGTGCCGCCGGCCAGCGCGCCGACCACGGCGGGGCGCGTGTCGCTGCCATCGGGCGCGGTGCACAGCGCGATTTCCTGCGCGACGTCGCGCAGCAGTTGCTCGAAGCTGCGCCGGCTGTCGGCGAGGCCGGTGACCGGGTCGGTCTTGCGGCCCGGGTCGAGGAAGCAATGTCCGGTGACCTGCCGCGCCTCCAGGCCGAAGCGGTGGCAGGCGCAGGCGATGGTCCAGACATACTTGCGGTAGGCCTCGTCGGCGTCGATGCGGCCGCCGTAGCAGTATTCGACGCCGATGGCGGCGTCGTTGGCGTCGTGGCCGAACAGCCGGTCGTCGGCTTCGACCAGGTAGCGTACGTGCCACGCCTTCTCGGCTGCGCCGGAGAGCGCGGGGATGCATTCGATGATCTCGCGGTCATCCACGAACAGGTGCGCGGAGGCGGACATCTCGTCACGCGAGCGCTCGTAGTAGGTGACGTTGTTGGCGGCGGTCGAACCCGGGTTGCCGGTATCGTGGGCGACGATGAAGCGCACGCCCGGCTCCATGCGCAGCATCGGCCGGCGCTTGGAGGGCCCGGAGAGCGGGCGCGGGGTGATGGTGTAGCGCTGCTTGAAGGGCGCGGTGGCTGGCACGGTCGCCTTCAGATTACGTCGTTGTTGGGATGACGCTCCGCCGGATTCGCCGAGGCGGGAGCGCCCGCCGCGCCGCCGCCGGCCGCCGGCAGCGTTTTCTGCACGAATCCCTCGATGAAATCCGCGCCCGCGTAGCCGGTGCCGATCAGCATGGTGTAGAGCTCCTTGCCCATCACCGGCTTGTCCATGAACAGGATCGCGATGCCGCCGGCGAGGAAACCGATGAACAGGCTCACCACGAGCTTCGAGGTGTCGAACAGCGAGGTGAAGTCCGCCTTGTCCGCGTGCGCCTGGTCGTAGACTTTCTTCAGTCCGACCACGACGCGCAGTCCCTGGCCGAACGCGCCCAGCAGCCCGCCTAGCAGAATAAGCATCAGCATGTTCGTAGCGGTCGGCGTGTCCATGGATCCTCCGTTTGGTTTCCGGCCTAGAGTTCGATGCGCTTGTGCTTGACGAGGTTCTTGCCGTCGCTGGTGCGGCCGTACAGATCCCAGGTCACGCGTGTTTCGTCGCCCTCGGTCATGACGCGAACGATGCCGAAATTGTTGGTTGGCAGAGAGTCGAGCTTGTTGTACGTGTAGCGTTCGGCATCGGGCACATCCTCGTGGTCGCCCAATTCTCCGGCCTCCCGGATCACCAGCTCGAGCGCCGCCGGCGCCGGATAGGTGATGGCGCTCGAGGTGAGCTGGTACACATTCGCCTTGCTCCAGGCCTGGTGACGCAAGCGGAAGGCGGCACCGATGTGCACGTCGCCGCTCAGGAAAGCGACGCTCTTGCCCTGTTCGTGCGACAGCCGGAACACCTCGCGCAGCACCCGATTGCGCTCGCCCCAGTTAGAGTCGTGTTCCCATTCATCGCGCAGGTCGTCGGCGAGACCGAGGAAGGCGAGGTCGAAGGCGTTGACCACGAAGTTGGCGGCGTGCACCACCGGCACCGGCGAGACGATGAACGCCGCGCGCGCCGCCGCGACCTCAGCGGAGCGCAGCCATTCGATGAAGCGCTGCATCTGTGCCGCGCCGAGGATACGGTCGTCGCCCGAGCGATTGAAGTCGCGCTGGCCGCGCATGTCGAGCACATAGAAGGCGCAGCCGTGGTGCACGTAGCTGTAGTCGAAGACGCCGGGCGCGGTCGGCGGGTTGTGGCTGTGCTCGTATTCCCGGTAGGTCTCGGTAGCGGCCTGGAACATTTCGCGGGCCAGCGCGCGGCCCTTGTCGGCGTCCGCCATTTCCCACCAGCGTAGCAGCTCCTTGGCAAGTTCCTTGTCCGTGTACGAACCCCAGCCGTCCATGATTTCGTGGTCGTCCCAGATCATGTAGGTCGGGAAGCGGCCGAAGGTGCGCGTGAGCCCGGGAAAGCCCCAGTAGCCGCGGTAGATGTCGCGATACCAGGAGCGCATCGCGTGCATGCGCTCGACGGCGGGCAGCGTCATCATCTTGAGATGGACGCTTTTCAGCCAGCCCCAGATGCTGACGGCATCGTTGCCATCGACATAGACCTGATCTCCGCCTGCAATCAGAAAATCGGCGCCGGCCTCGTCCAGCGTGTCGTAGAGCCGGTCCCACATCTGCATGTTGACCACATCGCCGTTCTGAGCGTACGGCATGTGGCAGCTGATCAGGCCGAAGACGAGCGCGTCGGACTGCGCTTTCTGCGTGCGGAAAAAGCGGTAGTCCGCCTCCGGCGGTAGGTCCCATGGGTTGCGGCTGGGCTCGGGATCGATCGGAAATACGGCGTACCAATACTTCGTTTCCGGCTTCAGGCCGGCGAGGTCGAACACGCCGGTACAATCGGTTTTGCCGGTGAAGTCCTGCCTGAACAGCATGGCGCCCTGAATCGGCTGTTCGGCGCCGTCGCGGGAAACGACGACGGCGCGGACTGCGGCGCCGTCCTCGATCAGGCGCGGGCGGGATCTTGACTGACTGGATGAGATTTCACGATCCGAGATAACGAGCGCGTAGGGTCCTGGCTTCCAGACCCGGACCCAGAGGCGCGCCGTGTTCGCGGTGGTATGGCCGACGATGCCGGCGTTGTTCAGGCGCGAGTTAAGCCAAGGCCGGTCGGGCCCCTTGCCGTAGAAATGCAGGTCTTCTTCCATGCTGGACCAGATGGACCCGAAGCCCGTTGTCGCGGCGTCAAACCTTCAGGTAAGAATCTGATTGAGCGCGTGCCAGAGACGGGCGCACGGACTGCCTCAGACCCCGGCGTTAATCCCTTTGTCCAGATTGGTGGCCGGGATTGTCGTGCGCTGCACTGCGCTCAACCCCCTGCGCGGAGACTAATACTGGCTCTGAAACGAGTCGAATAGTAAGATGAGATTGCAATCTCGCAACGAGATGGAAACCGTGCTCGATCTCAAAGATTTGCGCTGCTTCGTCGCTGTCTACGAAATGGGTGGATTCGCGCGTGCGGCAATCAAATTGCACACCGTGCAGTCGGCAGTGTCGGTCCGAATTCGAAAGCTTGAGTTAGTGATGGGCGCTCCACTTTTCCTGCGCATGCACCGCGCCATCTCCGTAACCGCGAAGGGCGAAAAGCTGTACAGCCACGCCAGGCGTGTTTTCGCCGAACTGGAAGAGCTGGAAGCGTCCGTGAAGACGCGCCAGGCGGGCTGAGCCGCTACTTCTTGCCGATCGCCCCGAAGTCGATCTCGATCTTGCTCACGTCCACGCTCGCCTTGGCTTTCGCCTCGGCGCGCGCGCGCGCGGCGGTGTTGAACTCGAGGTTGCCCGCCTGGAAGGCCTCGGCGAGGCGGAAGCTCAGCTCGACCACCTTGCTGTGCGGGGGTTTTTCGCCGGGCTGCGCATGCACCTGCGCGGAGAGTTCGATGAAGATTTTCCGCGCCAGATCCTCGATCGGATCGACCGGGGCGGCTGCGACGGGTTTGGCGGCTGGCGCCGGTGCGGATTCTCCACCACCACTCATGGGGTCTGCTCTCCCGGTTTGAAGGCGTTCATGCTACCCCAGTAATAGTTGCTCGGGGTGCGCCGTTTCCTCTCCGGCAAGGCCATGCGCGCCGACGCCGAGCAGCCGCACCGGCCGGCGCGCGGCGTCGGTGCGCTCGAGCAGCGCGACCGCGCGCGCGGCGAAGTCCTCCGGCTCGCGCGTGGGGGCGCCGGAGGTGTGGCTGCGCGTGACGGTGGTGAAGTCGCTGTAGCGCAGCTTCAGGGTCACGGCGCGGGCGTAGAGGTTCTTCTTTTCCAGCGCGGCGGCGACGCGGCGCGCCAGGCGCCCGACCTCGGCGCGCATTTCCTCCAGCCGCTCGAGGTCCTCGGGATAGGTGGTCTCGGCCGAGATGGACTTCCAGGGCCGGTCGGGCTTGACCTCGCGCGGATCGTCGCCGTGCGAGAGGCGCTTCAGCCACGCGGCCAGGCTGCCGACTGTTTTCTGCAGGGAAATTTCGTCTATTGCGCGGACATCGACCAGCTTTTGGATGCCCAAAGCGCGCAGCTTCGTTGCGGTGACCGGGCCGACGCCCCACAGCGCCTCCACCGGCAGCTGCTGCAGGAACTGCTCGACGCGCTCGGGCGGGATCACGGTGAGCCCGTCGGGTTTGCGCCAACCCGAGGCGATCTTGGCGAGGAACTTGTTCGGCGCGACGCCCGCGGAGGCGGTGAGCGACAGCTCCTCGCGGATGCGCGCCTTGAGGCGCTTCGCCACCGTCGTCGCGAGCGGTTCGCCCCACAGGTTCTCGGTGACGTCGAGGTAGGCCTCATCCAGCGACAGCGGTTCGACCAGCGGCGTGCAGTCGCGCAGGATCGCCATCACGCGTTGGGAGGCCGCGTGGTAGCGCGCGAAATCCGGCCGCACGATCACGAGTTCCGGGCACAGGCGCAGCGCGCGCGCCATCGGCATCGCCGAACGCACGCCGAACCGGCGCGCTTCGTAGCTGCAGGCCGCCACCACGCCGCGTGACTGCGGCGAGCCGCCTACCGCGACCGGCTTGCCCTTGAGCGAAGGGTCGTCGCGCTGCTCCACGGAGGCGTAGAACGCGTCCATGTCGAGGTGGATGATCCGCCGCAGGACTTTGGCCATGAAAGAAAGTGTCGCGCCCGCACGGTTCCGGGCCGTGCGCGTTCCCCCTGCTGTGAGAGTATAAAGGCTGCGGAAACACTCCCCAGGAAGACCTCCGATGACCATTTCGATGTACCAGGCGAGCGCGCCGCGCTTCGCCAACACCCTGAAGAACCTCGCCGCGATTCTGGACAAGGCGAAAGCCCACGCCGCGGCGAAGAAGATCGATGAAATAGTGCTGACCTCGTCGCGCCTCTATCCGGACATGTACGCGCTGGCGCGCCAGGTGCAGATCGCCTGCGATACCGCGAAGGGGGCGATGGCGCGCCTGGCCGGCGTGGAGATTCCGAAGCATGAGGACACCGAGAAGACTTTCGAGGAACTGAAGGCGCGCATCGCCAGGACGCTCGACTTCATCGGCAGCTTCAAGCCGGCGCAGATCGACGGCACGGAGGAGAAGGTGCTCGAGATCAAGCTCGGATCGATGGAGGTGAAATGGGCGGGGATGCAGTACCTGCTCGGCTTTGCCTTGCCGAATTTCTACTTCCACGCCATGGCCGCCTACGCCATTCTGCGCCACAACGGCGTCGAGGTCGGCAAGCGCGATTTCATCGGCACGCCGTAGCGCCAGAGGTGCGCGCCGCCCTGAGTCACTTCACGCCGGGAGGCGGCGGGGGAGGTGTTCCGGCAGGCGGCGGTGGAGGCGGAGGGGCGCTCGCCGTGGGCGGCGGCGTGTAGGAAGAAACGGGACGCCGCGCGCTGTTCTCGAAGCGCCCCGCGGTCGGGACCTTGTGGCCCTTGGCGTACATGCACTGCTGGTAGCCGAAGTCGTAGCGCTGCTGCAGCGTGCGTTGCGAGCTGCCGGCCGCGCCGGCGCCCGCGGCGCCGCCGATGATCAGGCCGGCGCCGGCGCCGCTGGCGGCGCCGCTCCTGCCGCCGACGATCGCGCCGGCCGCCGCGCCGATGGCGGTGCCGACCGCGGCGCTCTTCAGGCCGCTATTTTCGGCTGCGCCATCAGGCGTGGTGCCGCCGACCTGGTTGCTCGCATACTGGCGGCACTCCATGTCGTCGGCGCGGAACTGGTCGAAATTCTTGCCGCTGCCCGGCAGCACCATCACGCCGGGACCGCTCGGCATCGACACGCAGCCACCGAGCATGAGCAGGGCGGCGAGGAAGGAGAATTTCGTCACGTTTTTCATGGAGTCGGTTCCGCTTCAGCCCGGACTCGGCGCGACACGCTGCCAGCCGGTCGGGCATTCCTTGACATAGGGGTAATACGCACGCGAGTCGGCGCAGTAATACCAATAGCCCGCGGGCTGCTGAGGCTGCACCTGCGTCGCGGGCTGCTCGACATAGACCGTCGGTTGCTGCTGCACCACCACGGGCGCCGGATAGTACGAGTACGGCGGATAGTAGTAGTACGGCGGGTAGTATGAATAGGGGAAATACGGGAAGGCCGCCAGCGGCACGCCGAAATGAAGACCGATGCTCAAGCGCGGGCGGTGGTGGTGGTGCCAGGCGAACGCCGATTCGGCCGCCAGGGCGCCGGCCAGGGTCACCATCAATACGAGAATGATCCGGGTCTTTTTCATGGCCACCTCTTGGACACCGAGCATAGCCCCGGCGTGCGGTGCCGGGCGGGTATTTTTGCTAGGAAGTGTTTCAATTTGTAACCGGGCGTATGCTCTGTCTCCCATGCAAAGAAGGGAGCAATCATGAAACCCGAAATCACGCTGCTGCTCTGGGCGACGTTGCTGGCACTCGTGCAGGCCTTGATTGCGGTGCAGGGCGCCATGATGCAAGTGGGTTTGCTTTCGCTGATCGGCAACCGCGAGGGCATGCCGGAGATCAAGGGCTGGGGCGGGCGTGCGGCGCGCGCGTACCGCAACATGGTCGAAAACCTGGTGCTGTTCGCGGCCCTGGTGCTGGTGGCGGCCGTCGCTAACAAGAGCAATGACATGACGGTGCTCGGCGCGCAGATTTTTCTCTGGGCGCGGGTCGCTTACGCGGCGGTCTATGTCGCCGGTATTCCCTGGCTGCGCACCGGGGTCTGGACCGTGTCGGTGGTCGGCCTGGCGATGATATTCCTGCAGCTGATTTGAGGTAGATTCAAGGGCATGGCGGGAGATTTCACACTTGACCTGAGCCTGCAGGTCGGCAAGTACGACGTGCAGAAATTGCTCGGCAAGGGCGCCACGGGGACGGTCTATCTTGCCAAAGACACCTTTTCCGGCAAGGAGGTGGCCCTGAAGACCATCGAGCCGGAGGTGTTCCGCGATCCCGAATTCGGCACCGTGTACCGCTCGCAGTTCCTCAACGAAGCCTCGCTCGCGGGCAAGCTGCGCCACCCGCACATCGTCGCGATCCTCGATGCGGTGGTCGAGGAGAACTCGGGCTATATTGCGATGGAGATCGTCACCGGGGGGGATCTCTCGCAGTTCGCGAAACCCGACAGCCTGCTGCCGGTCGAGGACGTGCTGCAGATCGGCTTCAAGTGCTGCGGCGCGCTCGAATACGCCTTCGCGCAGGGCATCGTGCACCGCGACATCAAGCCCGCGAACATCATGATCGTGCAGGGCACCGACGTGAAGATCGCCGACTTCGGCGCCGCCTTCCTGAGGAAGAGCCAGGTGGTGCAGACCGCGGCCATGGGCTCGCCGTTCTACATGTCGCCCGAACAGATCGAAGGCAAGGAACTGACCCTGCACAGCGACATGTACTCGCTCGGCGTGGTGCTCTACGAACTGCTGACCGGCAAGCGGCCGTTCGCCGCCGACACGCTCGATGCGCTGTTGAAGAAGATCCTGCAGGAGAATCCGGCGCCGCCCTCGAGCCTGCGCAAGGGCCTGCCCAGGGACATCGACATGGCGATGCTGCGGCTGCTCGGCAAGAAACCCGAGCACCGCTTCGCCGCCTGGTCGGAACTGGCCGAGGAACTGTCGCGCCTCGGCGCGCTGGTGCTGCCGCCCGGCGCGATCCCGGACAGCGAGAGATTCGTCGCGCTCAAGCGCGTGGCGATGCTCTCGGGGCTGTCGGACGCGGAGCTCTGGGAACTCGCGCGCGCCGGCAAGTGGTCGCGCGTGGAGCGCGCCAAGAATATCGTGCGCGAGGGCGAGCCCGGGCAGAGCTTCTACTTCGCCGCCAAGGGTGAAGTCAAGATCGTGCGCCAGAACCGGCTGCTCAACATGGTGAACTCGGGCGAGTTCTTCGGCGAGATGGCCTTCATCTGGGGCGGCGAGCTGCCGCGCCATGCGACCGCCGATGCCATGACCGACCTGCTGCTCGCGGAGTTCGATCCCGGCGCGGTGGGGCAGATGAGCCTCGGCGCGCAGCTGCAGCTGGTCAAGGCGCTGACGCGCAACGTGGTGGACCGGCTCGCGCTGGCGAACATGCGGCTCGCGACCGTCCGCTAGCTCGCGGATGCGCCGGTTCAGGCGCCGTTTTCCCCGGTGTCAGTGGGACATCACGGCGGCCAACGTCGGCAGTGGCACCACAGTCAGGCGCACGCACTTGCTTGACGACGCGCGGGATCTGCCGCTGATCACCAGTTTGACTATGTCGGGTCCCGCGCTCACACCGCACCTGACCTGGAATGCGGTTGACCCGACCCCGTTCCCCAGCTTTTGCGGCGGGACCAACCCGGCCTGCGCACTCGGGTATGACTTCTTCAACTATCAGATCGAGGTCCGCCTCATTACTGGAACGCTAGGCAATCCCACGCCGCTCGCGTATACATCGCCGGGGATGATGACCAGGGCCCCGACCATGTTCGATATCCCGATGGGCGTATTGAGCATGGGCAACGACTATCTCATTGGGGTTCGGCTCAATCAGAATGAGCTCGAGGCGGTCAACCCGAATGGCAGCTTTTTCTCGCCCTTGGAGAATCGCTCCACGGCATACTTTGCCGCGCCGATACCCGAGCCCGAGACCTATGCGATGCTGCTTGCCGGGCTGGCGCTGCTTGGAATCGCGGCGCGCCGCAGGGCGAAGAAGGAAGCTGCGGCCGCCTAGTTTTTCCGGGTACTTTGTCGCGCAAACCCCGCTTCGGCGGGGTTTTTTTTGACCAGTTGCGCTACATTCTACGCTGACCCCTCGCTATGGCATACAAAGCATTCGACCTCACCGGCAAGACCGCCCTGATTACCGGCGGCAACAGCGGCATCGGCCTGGGCATGGCGGAGGCGCTCGCACAGTCGGGCGCGGCGGTCTGCATCTGGGGCACCAACGCGGACAAGAACGCGGCGGCGCTGGCGAAACTCAAGTCGCACGGCGCGAAAGCGCTCGCGCTGCACTGCGACGTGGGCGAGGAGCAGGAAGTGGAGCAACGCTTTGCCGAGACCGTCGCCGCGCTCGGGCCGGTGCACGCCTGCTTCGCCAACGCCGGCGTGAGCGGCAGGGCGGGCGTCGAATCGTTCACTTCGATGAGCGCCGAGGAATGGAAGCGCGTGACACGCGTCAACCTCGACGGTGCGTTCTACACGCTGCGCGCCGCGGCTCGGCACATGGCGCAAGGCGGCCACGGCGGATCGCTGGTGGGCACGGCGAGCCTAGCGGCGATCTCCGGCCAACCGCGCGGCGAGCACTATGCGGCGACCAAGGGCGGCCTGATCTCGATGATCCGCGCGCTGGCGGTGGAGTTCGCGCGCAACGGCATCCGCGCCAACGCCATCCTGCCGGGCTGGATCGAGACCGCGATGACCGAGCAGGCGCTCAACTGGGACAAGTTCCGCGACAAGGTGCTGCCGCGCGTGCCGATGCGCCGCTGGGGCAAGCCGGAGGATTTCGGCGCCATCGCGGTGTACCTGGTGAGCGATGCAAGCAGCTATCACACAGGGGACACGTTCTTGATCGACGGGGGCTACTCCCTTTTTTAATTGTTGAAAGGGAACCAGGTGAAGAGGCGTGACACGGTATTTGCGCTGCCTGCACTGGTCGCTGCGCTAATCGACGGGTTCCGGGCGAGCTTGCGCGACCTGGGCTACATCGAAGGCCGCACCATCAGCATCGAAATCCTCTCCGCCGAAGGCAACGCCGAACGCCTGCCCGAACTCGCCGCGCAGCTCGCCGCGCGCAAGGTGGACATCATCATCACGGGCGGCGGCAACGTTTCCACGCTCGCCGCGCGCAAGGCCACCACTACGATCCCGATCGTCATGATGAGCAGCATCAGCGCCGTGGAAGCAGGACTGGTACAGAGCCTCGCGCGGCCCGGCGGCAACGTCACCGGCCTGACGGTGCCGCAGGAACTGGGGTTCAAGCAGATCCAATTGCTGCAGGAACTTGCCCCGTCGCTGCAGCGCGTCGCGATCCTCGTCCGCCATGACCCGGCCATGACCGAGATTTGGGAAAAGGCAAAGTCGGCGGCGCAGCAGATGCTGCTCGTGCAGCTCAGTTTTTTCGAAGTGCGTTCGCCCGACGCTCTGGCCCGCGCCCTGGAAGCCATACGCGCCGCAAAGCCGGACGCCATGATCGTCTCGGCCGATCCGCTCTTGTACCAGCAGCGCGAGCAGATCCTGCGCTTCACGCGTGCGGCACGGATTCCCGACATGCACTTCGCGCCGGATATGGTGGACGACGGCGGACTGGTCGCCTACTCCCCGGCACTGCAAGACATATACCGCGGCGTGGCGCGCTTCGTCGATCGCCTGCTGAAGGGCGCGAAGCCGGCGGACCTGCCCGTGGAGCAACCCACCAGGTTCGAGCTGGTGATCAATCTCAAGACCGCCAGGTCCCTCGGCCTGACGATCCCGCAGTCCGTGCTGCTGCGCGCGGAACGGGTGATCGAATAAGAGCAGTAATCGGGTAGATTATGGGCATGCAAGAACTGGTTGCGAAACTCGAAGGCCTGCTCAGGCTGCGCTCCATCCCGTTCGGGATGAAGCTCTACGAAACCGTCGCCGAAATGGAGGCGATCCCGAAGATCCGGCGGCCCAAGGAATCGGTGCATACGCTCGACCAGATCGTCGCGCAGGCGGCGCGGCTGGGCTGGACGGTCGGTATCACGACGGAGGATCTCGTCGGCGACCAGTGCCGCGCGGTGGTGGGACTGGGCGGGCAGGACGAGAAATGGTATTCGGGCCAGCACATGACGGGCGTCTGGTTCGCCACGCAGGTGGACGCCTCGGCGCACCAGAAGGCGATGGACGTGGTGCCGGTCGGCAAGTACAAGGCGCTCGCGGTAGCGCCCCTGGCTTCGGGCCGGCTCGATCCGCCGGACATCGCGCTCTTCTACGCCACGCCAGGCGCGATGATGTATTTCATCAACGGGCTGCAGTGGTCGGGCTACAAGCGCTTCGACTGGAGCGTGGTGGGCGAATCCGCCTGCGCCGATTCCTGGGGCCGGGCGCTGCGCACGCGCGAACCGAGCCTCTCCATTCCCTGCTTCGCCGAGCGCCGCTACGGCGGCGTACTCGACGACGAGATGCTGATGGCGCTGCCGCCGGGGCAGCTCGAGAAGGCGATCGCCGGCATGGAAGCGCTGGCGAAGAACGGTTTCCGCTACCCGTTCGCGCAATACGGCATCCAGCAGGACGTGCGCGCCGGGATGGCGGTCAGCTACCCCGGCCGCAAGTAGCCGGTTTCAGCGACTACTTTCCCGGCACGCCGATCGCCACCGGCCGCACCGCGGCGCCGGCGCTGCCTTTCTCGCGCGGCGGCAGGATCATGGTGCAGGAGGTCCACACCTTGTCGTTCGCCAGCTCGTCCAGCTTCGCGCTCTCGATGTGGTGGATGCCCATCTGGGTCAGCATGTGGTGGTGCAGGGCGAAAGGAATCCCGTCGGGCACGCCGGCAGCCGGGCCGGCTTTGCCCGCGAAAAAGCCCTCGGGCACCGGATCGATGAACGGCGTGTCTAGGCCGATCGCCACGATGCGCCGCTCGCCGAGGTACTTCGCGGCATCGTAGGACAGTCCCGGCGCTTTCGAGTAGTAGAGCTTTTCGGTGTCCGGATCCTTCCAGTAGTCGCCCCAGCCGGTGCGCACGTAGACCACGTCGCCGGGCAGGATGCCGCGCTTTGAAAGGCCCTGCACCTTCAGCATCGCTTCGATGTGCTTCGCGGTCACGGTCTCTCCGGCCTTCATCGGCTGGCCGCCGCCCACCAGCGCCTTCGCATCGAGCAGCACGGCGCTGGTGACGAGCGGCGGGATCTTCTCGATGCCGAGCTTGAGCAGCGGCGAGTCGGGCGTGGGTTTCACGTCCTTCTGCGTGTAGCCGCCGTAGTAGCGCGCGCCGTCCGAGGGTAGCGGCGCCTTGCCGTCCCAGGCCTGCGGCAGGTAGCCGAAGTGGCCGAGCGCGTCGATCTGCGTGCCCTGCTGGCCGGGCTCGGCGCCTTCGCCGAGGCTTTCCATGTTGAACACCTGCGAGGTGCCGGGAAGGCCGGCGCTCGCCTTGGGCTTGGTGACGTAGGGGCCGCTGAAACCCGACAGCGGCATCGTGCCCGAGCGCAGGTACGAAACCTCATAGACCTTCGCTTTGGACTGCGCCATGTGCCAGGCGCAGCGCGCCATGGTGCCGGCGCCGAGCGTGTTCGCCATGCCGAGCTCGTCCCCGGCAGCCCAGGGCGGCGTGGGCGTCATCTTTTTCGATTTGGCGATCAGGCCCGCAGGTTCGGCGGCATGTGCGGGCAGCATGGCGAAACAGGCTGAGACTGCAACGGCAATAGCAGAAATGCGCGTTACTTTGGTCATGGCTTTCTCCTTGTGCCGCAGATGATACAGTCGGCCGCATGAAATCCGAAGTTGTCAGATTGAGAAAGCCGCGCGCGGGAGACTACGGGCGCGTTGTTGCGCTGCACGGCGAGCTCTATGCCCGCGAGTTCGGCTACGACGCCAGCTTCGAAGCACTGGTGGCGGAAATCGTCGCGCGTTATGTCCAGCAATACGACCCAAAGCTGGAACGATGCTGGATCGCAGAGCGGGACGGCATCGTCGTGGGATCCGTATTTTTAGTGAAAAAAAACGAAACGGCGGCGAAACTCAGGTTGCTGATTGTCGCGCCCAGGGCGCGCGGCATCGGGCTCGGCAGGCGGCTGACCCGCGCCTGCATCCGCTTCGCCCGCCGCACGGGCTACCGGAAAATGATTCTATGGACGCAGAGCCATCTCGCTGCCGCGCGCGCCATCTACCAGGCGGAGGGATTCCACAAGGTAGCCAGCGAAAAGCACCGCAGTTTCGGCAAGCGGCTGGTCGCCGAGACCTGGGAATTGAAGCTCTAGCCCTGGTCCGAATACCGCCGCATTGTAAGGAATGGGCCCGCGGCCGGGTCTTTTGCTTGATGACCGCCACCGAACGCATGGAGCACGTCGGCAAGCTGCGTCCGCAACTGGTTCGACTTGCGCGGACCCGCCTCCTGAACCCCGCGCATGCCGAGGATGCGGTGCAGGAGACCCTGCTGGCTGCGATCGAGAACATCGAATCCTTTTCGGGCGGCTCGTCGCTATTCAGCTGGCTGGCCGGGATTCTCAAGCATAAGATCACGGATTGCGTCAGGCGGTCTGCGCGGGACCAATGGCAGGAAATGGACAACGATGGCACACCGCTGAATGCCGATGATCGCGATTGCTCCGGAATGGATGGCCGCTCGGGTGTCTGCGCCGGGTGGGTCGGACCGGAACAGGCGCTGGCGCGCCAGCAGCTGTGGGAGGCCTTGCTGCGCTGCGTGCAGGAACTGCCGGAACGCACTGCGGACACCTTCGTCCTGAGGGAATTTGTCGGCTTGAACACGGCTGAGACCTGCCAAGCGCTTGCGGTGTCCGAGTCGAACTGCGCAGTCATGCTGCATCGGGCGCGCGCCCGCATCCGCGAATCTCTCGACCCGGATTGGGTCACGCCATGACCGCGGGCGGGACCGATGCGACCTTCGAAGCGACTATCCGGGCACATGCCGGCGACCTGTTTCGCTATGCCTACTGGCTGGCGCGCAATCGCCAGCAGGCCGAGGACATCGTGCAGGAAGCGCTGCTGCGGGGCTGGCGCGCCTTTGCGCAGCTCAGGGATCGGGCTGCCGTGAAGGGATGGTTGTTCTCGATCGTGCGCAACGAGTTTCTCAGGCTGGCGGCGCGCGACGGACCGGCGCACGACAACCTCGACGCGGCGGAACGCGACATTGTCGATGAGCGCGCCAGCCCGTTTGCAATGGAAATGCGCGACGCGCTGATGGCCCTGCCAGCTTCCTACGCGGAGCCGCTCGCGCTGCAGGTGCTCGGCGGGTTTACCTGTGCCGAGATCGCGGCGATGCTGGAGACGACCGAGGGAGCGGTGATGACGCGGCTGACGCGCGCCCGCCAGGCGCTGAAACGCCTCATCCTGCCGGCCGAGGCGAAAGAGCGCAAAGGAGAGCGGTCATGAACTGCCTGGACTACCGGCGCATCCTCCTGTCGGGAGCCGGCGAAACCGAAGCGATGCGTGGACACCGTGTCGAATGCCTGTCCTGCTCGGACCTGCTCAAGGAGCATGCGGCATTCGAAGGCGACCTGCGCCGCGCGCTCGACGTGCCGGTTGCCGCGGGATTTGCGGACCGGCTGGTGGAGGCGATGCCGGCAGCCGGCGCCGCCGAAGAGCCACGCCGGAACCGGCGGCGCTTTCTTGCCGCCGCCGCGGCGGCTGCGGGCGCGATCGGCATCGGCCTCTATGCCTGGCGCGGCCGCGATGATCCGATGGCCATGGCCTGCATCCAGTTCGTCATGAAGGACGAAGCCAAGTCGATCATGATGGGCGCGATGCCGCGCGCCGAGGCCGAGCGCATGCTGGCCGATTCGCTGCCGCTGGAGCGGATCGAGAGTATCGGCAGCATCCGGCACATCGCCCCATGCCCGTTTGGCGAAGGCACCGCCTACCACGTGATCCTGATGGTGCCGCAGGACAAGGTAACGCTGCTCGTCATGCCCGACACGCCGATGCGGTCGCGGACTCGCGCGACGCACGACGGCATGTACGCGAGCGTGGTGCCGCTGCGCAAGGGCAGCGTTGGAATTGTCGGTGCGAGCGCCGCCGTGGTGGACAGCGTTGCCGGCGCCATCGCGGCCTGAGCTCGCGTCCGTTCCAGGAGATCCAGCCATGCAAGCGCTGCTGAAGCTGCGCGAAATATTCGGCTGCAGACTGTGCTGGCGTGTAACGCTGGCGGTTTTCGTTCTCATCCTGGCAGTTGAAAGCGCGATCCTGGTGCCTTCGGCGCAGCGCTTCGAGCGCGATCAGCTCGATCGCCTGGCCGACCAGGCGGTGATCGCGGTCGAACCCGCGCTGCTGGTCGGTGGCGCGCTCACCGGCGGCGCCGCGGCGCTGCAGGAGATCGCGTCGCTGGTCGGACAGTATCGACTCGCTGGCCTGGCGCTGTACGGCCGGGATGGATCGACTTTGCTGCGGGCCGGCGAGCATGAAGGACTGGACTACCCGGCAAGCGTCGCGAATCTCACCGGGATGATGGCCGAACGCGTCGGCCGCTCCGCCGACGGCAGGCGCACCGATGTCGCCTGGCGCAGCGGCAGGGCCGGAGGGTCCGTGGTGCTCGCGCGTCTGGATTCGGAGCACGTAGGCGACGCATTGATAGCGTACATGATTCGCATCGGCGGCCTGGTGGCGGTCATCGTTCTGGTGGTGACGGCGGGGACGATGCTGGTGCTGCATTTCGCGGCGCTGCGGCCGTTGCTCGCGCTGCGCAAAAGCGCCCTCGCCGCCGGAGCGGATCCGGATAACGCCGGCCGCTGCGCCGTCGGCTCGCAGCGCGCGGATGAGATGGGCGATGTGATACGCGCCCACGACGCGATGCTCGCCAGCATCGCCGATTCCAAACGCCGCGACCGCGCCGTCGCCGAGGAGCGCGCGCGGTATCTTTCGCACCATGAAGCGCTCTCCGGTCTGCCCAACCGCGCGGCGTTGATCGAATTCCTCGCGCGCTGCCGCGGCCTGGAGGATGGCGAGCGGCATGCGGCGCTGTTTCTGGTCAATCTGCTGCGCTTCCGCGAGTTGAACGCAAGCGCGGGCGCGCGGCGCGGCGACGATCTCCTGCGCCGGCTGGCCGCGGCGCTCAAGCGCGCGGTGCCGTCGGGAGACTTCGCCGCCCATTTTGGCGCCGATCGATTCGCGGTTGTCCGCGTGCGGGGCGCCGCTGACAGCGACGCCGAATATGCCGAACGGCTCCTGCGCGCCGCCAAGGACGCCTGCGAAAACGGCGGCGCGGAATCACTCCAGGTGCGCATCGGCATCGCCAGCGCCCCGCTGCGGGATCTCGACGCCCTCGCGCTGCTTGGCCAGGCCGAGTTCGCGATTTCCCGCACCCAGGAGGAGGACAGCGGCGAGTACCGGTTTTTCTCCGCACAGCTGGCCGGCGAAGCGAGCGAGCGCCAGGGGCTCCTGCGCGACCTGGGGCGCGCGTTACCGGCGGGCGAGCTGTACCCGGTCTACCAGCCGAAAATGTCGCTAGGCGGCGCCGGCACGCCGCGGATCGCGGGCGCCGAGGTGTTGCTGCGCTGGAGCAGCGCGGCGCGCGGGATGGTGAGTCCCGCCAGGTTCATCCCGCTTGCCGAGACCTCAGGCCTGATCATTCCGATCGGGGACTTCGTCTTGCGCGCTGCCTGCCGGCAGATGCGCGCCTGGCTCGATCGCCACGGTTGGTCGCCGCGCCTGGCCGTCAACCTGTCCGCGCAGCAGTTCTCGCTGCCGGACCTCAAGCAGCGCCTGGAGGGCGCGCTCGCGGAGCATCGCCTTGCGCCGGCCATGCTCGAAGTCGAGGTCACCGAGACCGCGGCGATGCGCGATGTCGCGAGCACCGCCGCAACGCTCACCTCGTTGCGCGACCTCGGGGTGCATGTGTCGATCGACGATTTCGGCAGCGGCTACTCGTCGCTGATCTACCTGCACCGCTTTGCCGTGGACGCGATCAAGATCGATCGCTCCTTCGTCGAAGGCATCGGCGCCGACCACCATGCCGAGGCGATCTGCGATGCGGTGCTGCGGCTCGGCCAGGCGCTGGGCACCCGCGTGATCGCCGAGGGAGTGGAAACCGAATCCCAGCTGGAATTCCTGCGCCGGCGCAGGTGCGACGAGGCGCAGGGTTACCTGATCGGCAAACCCGTGGCCGCGGAGGAGTTCGAGCGTACCTGGATCGCCGCGCGCGCGGCGGCGTGAACGGCTGCTCGATCTCATGCGGATCTGCTCTCCCAGTCTTCATGTGCCCAGCTTGTCCGCTAGCTCGGCGAAACCATCCACAACCACGGTGCAGGCGGGATTGGGATTGGGGTCGGGAGGTCCACCGGCGCCCCATTCGTCCGGACGCCGCACGAAGGCGGTCTGGTAGCCGCAGGCGCGCGCCGCGTCGAGGTCGAAATTGTGGCAAGCGACCATCATGATTTCCGCCGGCTCCATCGCCAGCCACTTCGCCGCGGTCCGGTAGGCCTCGGGCCGCGTCTTGTAGATGCCGATCATCTCGCAGGAGATGATCACGTCCCAGTCGATGCCGTTCTTCTTCGACACGTCCACCACCAGCGAAGTGGTGAGCAGGGTAAACGAGGCCACCACGTAGCGCCTGCGTAGCCGCGCCGCCGCGGCCGGGAAGTCGGGCCAGGCATCCAGCGCGTGCCAGGTGCGCCAGATCGCATCGCGGTCGGCGGCGGTAAGCGCATCCAGCTTGAACTCGGCGATCACCTCGTCCAGTTTGCTGCGATGTACGTCGTCGAAGTTGTAGGCGGGCTGCTCGGCGTTGAAGATGCCTTTCAGCGAACGGCGTCGGTACTCGTTGGTGATCGCCGCCCAGTCGGCCTTCAGGCCGCGCGCGGCGCCGGCGGCGGCGAATGCGCCGCTGATGCCGCGGTGCCAATCGAGGATGGTGCCGCCGGTGTCGAACGTGAGGGCCTTTATCGCCATCGGAGAAAACATGATAAACCACACAACTCGAGGAATTGAGGTACGCGATGCCCGCTGCATCCATCCGTTTTCCCGGCACCCAGGGCCAGGAACTCGCCGCCATGCTCGATGCGCCGCCCGGCGCGCCCCTGGCCTACGCGCTGTTCGCCCACTGCTTTACCTGCTCCAAGGACTCGAAGGCGGCCGCGTACGTCGCGCAGGCGCTTGCCGCCCAGGGCATCGCCACGCTGCGCTTCGATTTCACCGGCTTGGGGGCGAGCACGGGCGAGTTCGCGGATACCAGTTTTTCCTCGAACGTAGCGGACCTTCTGGCGGCCGTGGACTGGCTGCGCGCCCATCGGGCCGCGCCGCAGATCCTGATCGGCCACAGCCTGGGCGGCGCGGCGGTGCTGGCGGCGGCGGCCCGGGTGCCCGAGGCGCGCGCGGTGGCGACCATCGGCGCGCCTTTCGAACCGGCGCATGTCGCGCAGCTTGTGGATTCTGGGCGCGCAGAAATCGAGTCGAAGGGCGAAGCGCGCGTGAACATCGGCGGCCGGCCGTTCCTGGTGCGCAAGCAGTTCCTCGACGATCTCGCGGCGCAGCGGCCGGCAGAGACGATCGGCGCGCTGCGCAAGGCGCTGATCGTGTTCCACTCGCCGCGCGACGCGGTCGTCGGCATCGACAACGCGGCGCAGATCTTCATGGCGGCCAAGCACCCTAAGAGTTTCGTCTCGCTCGACGATGCCGATCACCTGCTGACCAGCCACGAACACGCGGCCTATGCGGCGCAGGTACTCGCCGCGTGGGCCTCGCGCTACCTCGATCCGGAACCGCACGGCGAAGCGCAAGTCGTCACGCGAGAGGCGCCGCGTTGAGCCGGGCGTAGCAGCAGGGTGAAGCGATCTGCCAAGGCGTCAAGGAAGCGCGGCATTGTTCTCGCGGACCTGAACTGGACCGAAGCGGAGAAACTGTTCGGCGCGGACCGAGTGGTGCTGATTCCGCTGGGCGCGGCGGCGAAGGAGCACGGCCCGCACCTGCCGCTCGGCAATGACCTGCTGCTCGCCCAGTACCTCGCGGCCGCGGTGGCGGCGCGCGCCGACGTGCTGATCGCCCCCACGCTCAACTACGGCTACTACCCGGCGTTCGTCGAGTATCCGGGATCGGTGTCGCTGCGCCTGGAGACGGCGCGCGATCTGACGGTCGATATCTGCCGCAGCTATGCGCGTTTCGGCGCCAGGAAGTTCTATGTGCTGAATACCGGCATATCCACGCTGACCGCGCTGCGGCCGGCGGCGAGAATACTGGCCGCCGAGCGCCTGCTGCTTCGCTATACGGATCTGGACGCCATCCTCGCTCCGGCGGCGGCAGGGATCTCGGAGCAGGCCGGCGGCAGCCACGCCGACGAAATCGAGACCTCGATAATGCTCTTTATCGCGCCCCGGGCGGTGCGGATGCGGGCGGCGGTCAGGGACTGCCGGCCCGGCAAGGGGCCGCTGACGCGCGATCCACACAACAAGGCCGGGGTCTATTCGCCGTCTGGCGTCTGGGGCGATCCGACACTGGCGACGCGGCGCAAAGGCAAGCTTCTGGTCGAAGCGCTGGTGCGGGGCATCGTAAGAGAGCTGCGAGACCTCGGCGCCGCGCGGTCCTGACCCGACCCTCAAGCGAACCGGGCGAGCGACGCGGCAAGTTCCTTCGGCATATCCACCATCACATCGTGTCCGCAGGGCATCTTGATCACTTCCCAGCCCGGCTTGCCCTCGCATTGTTTTGCGAAATGGCGGAACGGGCTCGGGTCCCAGCCGTCGGCGAGGATGAACAGCCGTTTTTTCACCTGATCCAACTTCGCCATGCCGTCTGCTCCTGAAAAATTTCAATGTAACGGATTTGACGCTGCTTTGCGAGCGGCAATCGCCGCCAGGCTTCGCAGGCGAGAAACTTAGCGCCTGCGGTCGAGAAAGCGCGCGATCTCGCGGGGATCGTACAACGGGACCGAGCAGGCGCGGTCGGCGCAGACGAAAGCCGCGGCGCGTTCGAGCTGCGGGTAAGCGACATTCGGATTGGGCAGCGGACCTTCGGCGGCGTCCCACCATTCGATGCGCCGGTAGACGCCGGGCTGCGCCAGCGCGGTGCGATACAGCGCCTGCGCGGCCGGATCGCGCTTGGCTCCCAACACCGTGAGGTGCGCCGGATCGCCGGCCAGTTCGCGCGCGGCGAGCAGGATACCGGGTTCGGTGCGCCGGTACGTGGCGATGCGCCCGGTCGCGAGCAGGCGCATGGCGTGCTCGGACTGGCTGCGGTAGCGGGCGTCGCCGGTGTGATGCGCGAGAAGATTGGCGAAACGCGCGACGCCGATGTTTTCATCCACCTGCGGACGGGGTTTGAGCGCGGCGCCGGCGCGCACCGGCGCGCTCAGGTATCCCGGTTCGCCGCGAAAGCGCGCCTCGATGAAGGACGCGGCCGATTCAGCGTGCGCAAGCCAGCCGCGCCCGCCCGTGGCCTGGTACAGCGCGACGAAGGCACGTCCCATCGCGAGCGTGTCCTCGAGAAACGGGCCGCCCGTGTCGCGCTCGCCGTGCCGGAAGCCGCCGCCGGGCAGGGCGCGGTGCGCGAGCACCCAGTGCGCGGCCCGCGTCGCTTCCGCAAGCGTTGCTTCATCGCCGCCCGCGGCGTACAGGGTGGCGAGTGCGTGGATCATCCAGCCGTTCTCGCGCGCGTAGCGGTTCTTGTCGATCGCCGGGATGCCGCGCTTGCGCCGCGCCGTGTCGCCAAGGGCAAAGTAGTCGGCGGCGTGGACGCCCTTGACGAGGTCGGCGTCCTGGCTGGCGTAGTAGGCGCTCTCGGGGCTGGCGAGAAAGTTCCTGGCGTAGCGGCGGATTCGTTCCGCGGCCTGGAGGTAGCGCGGCTGCCGGAACTGCGCCCAGGCATGCGCGTACAGGCGCAGCGCGTCGGCCTGCACCTGCATGATTTTCTCGTAGTGCGGGTGGCGCCAGTCGCCGTGCGTCGAATACTGGTACATCCCGCCCCAGGCCGGGTCGATCAGCGCGAGCGCGCCATCCAGCGTCTGGCGCGCCATGCGCGCGGAGACCGCATCGCCTTCGCGCGCGCGGAACAGCGCGTATTCGACCGAATCCCGGTCGAGGAACTTGTGCTCCGCGGCCAGCCCGCCACGCCGGTTGTCGTGGGCGCCGAGGACGCGCTTTTCCAGTTCCGCGCGCAACTCCGGGGGAAGCAACGGCGAAGCGGCGAATTCGCGCACCGGCTCGCTGTCGCGATAGCGCACCGGGCTGGGGTCGCGCACGATGTGCTCGAGGTAGGAGAGCATGATCTCCGGGCTCAGATAGCCGCGGCGCTTGGCGATCTCGGCGCCGTCGGCGGCGAACACCACGGTCGCGGGCCAGCCGTACTCCTCGTAGCGGCGCGACAGTTCCGGGTGGCTGTCCTGATCGACTTTCACGGCAATGTAGCGCTCCCGCACGAGTTTCACCACGCGCGGGTCCCGGTAAGTGGTGCGGTCCATGACGTGGCACCAATGGCACCAAACCGCTTCCAGGTCGAGCAGCACGAAACGGCCCTCGCGCCGGGCGCGCTCGAATACCGCGTCCGACCAGGGTTGCCAGGCGATGCTGTCGCCGGGTGCAGCGCGCACCGCCGAGATGCAGGCAACAAACATCACGATCAGAAGGCGGATCACGATGCTTGGATACGGCCGCAGGCGCGGGCCGGATGCGGTTAGCCGCGAAACGGTGCGGTGATCGCGCGCCGGATCGCGGCCTCCGGCGCGGTATCGTCGAGGCGCACCCCCCGGCCCTCGGGCAGCACGCCGAGCCGGCGCCAGAGCGTATCCAGATCGACCGGCGCGGGCCGGTCCTTCATCGCGGCGTAGAGTTCGGCGAGCACCGGGACGCCCACCGCGCGATCGCCGGTTTCCAGCAACGGCTCGAGCGCGGAGGAGGATTCCATGTTGCCCGCGGCGAGGATCGCGCGCAAGGCATGCTGCAGGCCGAATCGGTTGGCGCTGCGGCGGCGGATTTCCACGTCGGCGAGCAGGCAGTAGAGCGCCCCGCCCCAGTAAGTTCGTCCCCAGGTCGGGGTGTGGTCCAGGCCACGGTCGCCTTGCTGCGGCAGTCCCTGGGGAAGGCCCGCGACCAGGTCCGCCCAGACCTTCTCGGGGGACAGTTGCCCCGACTGCGCGCGGGCGATAGCCTCGACGTACGAGGCGAGACCCTCCTCGATCCAATGGTGGCGGTCCGGGACGGCAGGGAATGCGAGGTGCACCATCTCGTGCACCAGCACCCAGTCGCGCGCCAGGTCGGCGGCAGTGGATCGTTCGCCGACCGCCACCCGCAGCGCCGCGCCGCGGTATGCCCAGGCCTTTCCCGCGCCGACGCCGCGCCCCGACCGGGGGACGATGAGCACCCGCGTGCCCGCCGCCGGAAAGCGGCCGTAATAACCAGCCACAGCGTGCGCTGTGGACCGGACCCAGTCG
>Ga0247727_10006695_pt1 | contig 22495 bp, 20 predicted proteins | sample WisWelCaveWW1625_FD_202498 | JGI IMG/M metagenome (GOLD analysis project Ga0247727, IMG submission 202498) | Biofilm microbial communities from Wishing Well Cave, Virginia, United States - WW16-25 | ecosystem: Environmental > Aquatic > Deep subsurface > Groundwater > Cave microbial mat | place...
TGCTGAACGCGGGCGATGGCGCGCACGAGCATCCCACACAGGCCCTGCTCGACGCGCTGACCATCCGCGACCGCCTGGGGCGGCTGGAAAAACTGAGGGTCAGTATCCTGGGCGACGTGCTGCACAGCCGCGTGGCGCGGTCGAACATCCACCTGCTGGCTAAATTCGGCGCGAAGTTCACCCTGTGCGGCCCGGCCATGTGGCTGCCCCGAGAGCTGGAGTCGCTGGCGGCAGGAGTGCGCCGCGTGGCCCGCATCGAAGACGCGCTGGATGGCGCCGATGTGCTGCTGGTGCTGCGCGTGCAACAGGAGCGCCTGCACGAACCGGCGCTCCCGGTGGACGAATATATTCGGCTGTATCAGCTCACGCCGGAACGGCTGCGGCGCGCGCCGCAGGCCCTGGTGCTGCATCCGGGGCCGATGAACCGCGGGCTGGAGATTGACCCGGCCGTGGCCGACGGGCCGCAGTCGTGCGTGCTGGAGCAGGTAACCAACGGCCTGGCGGTGCGGATGGCACTGCTGTTCCTGCTGCTGGGTAGCGCGCCGGCAGAGTCTGCAAAGGATCCTACCCATGCTGCTGATTAAGAACGGCCGGGTGATGGACCCGGCCAGCAAGACCGACGCCGCGCTCGACGTGCTGCTCGAGGGCGACAAAATCAAGCAAGTCGCCGCGGGGATTGCGCCGCCGCCCGGCGCAGACCTCTTCGACGCCAGCGGCCTGGTCGTTGCTCCGGGGTTCATTGACCTGCACTGCCATCTGCGCGAGCCGGGATTCGAAATCAGTGAAACCATCGAGACCGGCACGCGCGCAGCCGCCCGCGGCGGGTTCACCGCCGTCTGCCCTATGCCCAACACCAATCCCGTCAACGACAACGCCTCGGTCACGCGCTTTATCGTGGACCGGGCCGCGGCTGCGGCCAGCGTGCGCGTGTGGCCCATTGGCGCGGCCAGCGTGGGGAGCCGAGGTGAATCCCTGGCAGAAATCGCGGCGATGCAGGATGCGGGGATCGTGGGCGTGAGCGACGACGGCAGACCCATCGCCACGGCCCGGCTGCTGCGCCAGGTGATGGACTACTGCGCGTCGCTGGACCTGCCGGTGATGGACCATTGCGAAGATGCGTCGCTGTTCGCCGGAACGGTGATGCGCGAAGGCCCGCGCTCCGTACGACTGGGCCTGAGCGGGATGCCCGCGGCCACGGAGAGCATCGCCGTGGCTCGAGACGTGATGATGGCCGAGCTGACCGGGGCGCGGTTCCACGTGGCTCACCTTTCGGCGCGGGAATCTCTGGCGCAGGTGCGCGTGGCAAAGAAGAACGGCCTGCGTGTGACGTGCGAAGTCACGCCGCACCACTTCACCCTCACCGACGAAGACGTGGAGTACAACACGCACTTCAAGATGAACCCGCCGCTGGGGTCGAGTGCCGACCGCGAGGCGCTGCGCGAGGGACTGGCCGACGGAACCGTGGAGGCCATCGCCACCGACCACGCGCCGCACGCGCCGTCACTCAAAGAAGTGGAGTTTGACTGCGCGCCGTTCGGGGTAACCGGGTTCGAGACGGCGGTGCCGTTGGCGCTGGGCGAGCTGGTGCACACCAAGCGTATCAGCCTGATGCGGATGATTGAGTTGTTCGCCACCGGACCGGCCCGCGTGCTGGGGCGCCGCTACGAAGAGGAACGTTGTGTGGCCCCCGGGTGCGTCGCCGACCTGACGATTTTTTCCACCGACCACGCGTGGACATTTCGCGCGGCCGAGTCCGCCAGCAAGTCCGTCAATTCGCCGTTCGACGGCCGGGCGTTCAAAGGCGGGGCGATGGCGACGGTCGTGGCCGGACGAGTAGCCTGGAAAAGATAAGAAACAGCCACAGAGGCACGGAGAAAGACGCAGGCGTGGGTTTGCCCTGCAAGAATGCAGAAGACCATGCGTCGTCAAACGACCCGTGCCGGGCGAACCGGCCCGCACCAGCCCTTTTCTACATTCCTTTTTCCGTTTTTCAACTGCGAATTTCGAATCTCAGTGGCGGGCAGGTTCCGCGGCGGGGTGCAGGCCGTGCTGCGGCACTTCATGTGTGCCGCGCGCAGCGGGCTCCTGGCGGATGCGATAGAAATGGTCCAGCGGGCCGGCGCCTTTGCCCAGGTGGATGCCGTGCTGGATGGCTTTGGCCACGTAGGCCTTGGCCAGCATTACGGCGTCGCGCAGTGGGCGGCCCGTGGCCAACTGGCAGGCAATGGATGAGGCAAAGGTGCACCCGGAGCCGTGCGAATTGGGCGATTTCACCAGGTCGCCGGGAAAGCTGAGGGCTTCCGCGCCGTCAAACAACAGGTCGGTGGGCTTTTCCAGGTGACCGCCCTTGATGACCACGGCGCGGGCTCCGCGCTCGGCCAGCTTGCGCGCCGCCGCTTCCATGGTGGCCACGTCTTTGACCTCGATGCCGGTGAGGTGTTGCGCCTCGGGCACGTTGGGCGTGAGCAGGGTGCAGCGTTGCAGCAATTCTTCGCCAAGAAATTTCACCCCCGCCGCGTCCAACAGCTCCGCCTCGCCGCCCGTCGCCTTGATCACCGGATCCAGCACGACGTGCCTCGCCGCCACGCGGTCCAGGAATTCCGCCACCACAACGGCGTTGGCCTTGTTGCCCAGCATCCCGATCTTGATGGCGGCGAAGGTGACGTCTTCGGCCAGGGCGTCGAGCTGCGCGCGCAGGTTGGCAGCCGGCGGAATGTGGATGCCCTTGACGCCCTGCGTGGATTGCACCGTGAGCGCGGTGACCGCGGCGACGCCGTAGCAGCCATGCGTGCTGATGGTTTTCAGGTCTGCGGCGATGCCCGCGCCGCCGCTGGGATCAAACCCGGCGATGGCCAGGACGACCGGCGGCGTTGCCGCGTTGTAGTTGGACAAGTTCCCGCTCTCCGCGCAGAGCACAAAAACCGGCGCGCGCATTCCCAGCCGACGCGCCGGCTAAACAAGAATGTCGCTCCAATTTTCGCCGAATGCAAGAAATATTTCTGTGGATGCCCGTGGAAATCCGGTGGAACGGTACCGCAGGCTCCCGAAGCGCCGGGACTTGCCTGTACGGTTTTGGATTCGTCCGAAAGGAGAGAGCACAGACAGGAGTGTCTGTGCTACATCGAAATCACGGGAACAGCCCGCGCACCAGGGTGGCGTCGGCGACGCGCCCCACGGCCAGGATGTACGCGCCGGTGCGCATGTGCACGCGGTACTTGCGCGCGGTTTCGAATACGTCGTGGAAGGACCGGCGGATCACCGCGTCGAGCTTGGCATTCACTTCCTGCTCGGACCAAGAAAAGCCCTGGAGGTTCTGCGACCACTCGAAATAGCTGACCGTGACGCCTCCGGCGTTGGCGAGAATATCCGGGATGAGAAAGATGCCCTTGCGAGCCAGGACTTCGTCGGCGTGCGGGGTGGTGGGACCGTTTGCGGCCTCGGCAACGATACGGGCTTTGACCAACTCAGCGTTGTCCAGGGTGATCACGTTTTCGAGCGCGGCGGGGATGAGGATATCGCATTTCAGGGTGAACAGGTCATCATTGGAAAGGCGCGAAGTCCCGGGCATTCCAACCACAGTGCCGGCGCGCTCCTTGTAGCGCATGGCCTTCAGCGGATCAATGCCGCGGGAGTTGTACACGCCGCCGCGGGAGTCGCTGACGGCCACGATGCGAGCCTTTTTTTCTGCGAACAGGCGCGCGGCGATGCCGCCGGCATTGCCGAAGCCCTGGATGGCCACGCTGGCGCCGCGGAGGGAGATTTTCTTGACCTTGCAGGCTTCCTCAACGGCAAACAGGCAGCCGCGGGCCGTCGCTTCGTTGCGCCCGGCCGAGCCGCCCATCGAGAGCGGCTTGCCGGTGACTACCCCGAGACACGAATAACCCACGGTCATAGAGTAGGTGTCCATGATCCAGGCCATAGTCTGCGAGTCGGTGTACACGTCGGGCGCCGGGATGTCGCGGTCCGGTCCGATGATGGAAAGTATTTCGGAGGTGAAGCGGCGCGTCATCCGTTCCAGCTCTGGTTTGGACATACGTTTTGGATCGCAGATCACCCCGCCCTTGCCGCCGCCGTAGGGGATGTTGACCGTGGCCGTCTTCCAGGTCATCCACGCCGCCAGGGCCTTGACCTCATCGAGCGAGACATTGGGGTGGTAGCGGATGCCGCCCTTGGCCGGGCCGCGCGCCAGGTTGTGCTGTACGCGGTAACCGGTGAACACCTTCACCTGACCGCTGTCCATCTTGGTGGGGATGGAGACTTCCATGACGCGCTTGGGGGTGCGCAGCACCTGGCGCAGGCCGGGGTCGAGCTTCAGGTGTTCGGCGGCAATATCAAACTGCGTCTGCGAGATACGGTAGGGGTTGAGATCCTCCCGCGGCGCGATGCGCGGCGGGATCACGGGTCTCGCAGTTGCTTTAGGCATAGTGGCCATCGATGCTCCTCCTACGCGTCCGGGTCACGCGCTGGCCGCGCGCCGGCCGCTGTGCTCGCGGCCCGGCTGGCCGGCGTGGGACTGTCGGAATTTCTCCTGGCATTGCGGGGAACAGAAATAGTGCGTCACACCTTCGATCGTCAAAGCCTGGGATATGTTCTCTGCGACGTGCGTGCCGCAAACAGGGTCGCGACGCAGCAGACGCGGCCCGGAGCTGTATGTCCCGCGGGGTACAGCTTCGCGCGCCGACCCACCAACCAGCCAGCCCAGCAGCTTGCGTCCAAGCCACGTGGCCACCGCCAGCCAGACAATGACCTGAACTATTCTAATCAGGATTCGCACGGCCGCTCTCTCCGGCAGCATCTCGACCGGGCCCGATGCTTGCCCTGTACGCCCTTCGTTGGTTGAGGCCGCTGGACCAACCAGCCTGCCTGGCTGGGTCAAGGCCAGCCTATCTGAAATCAGGAGTTTAGTGCAGGCCCAATCGAGATTCAATGGAAACAATAGGTTACCGGCACCCGAAGAGTCGTTTGGGAAGCGGATACCGCGCGCGGTTCCAGGCGTCGCTATGCTTTTTAACCATTTAGTTTCAATGATTTAGCTAAAATGGCGGGGCCCGGATGCCAGCCTTTTGGGGAGGGGGAATGAACTTTGGCTTTAGTCCAATGTGGTTGTCGCCGACTCGCTGGTCACTGGCTGCCAACCAATGGAATGAGCTCCACACCCATGAACGGGCGAAGGGCGTCTGGGATAAGGATGCTGCCGTCGGCTTGCTGGTAGTTTTCCACGACGGCCAGCCAGGTCCGGCCGACCGCCAGCCCGCTGCCGTTCAGGGTGTGGACGAATTCGCTCTTGCCGCCTTTCGGTTTCCAGCGGATGCCGCTGCGCCGGGCCTGGAAGGCTTCGCAGTTCGAGCAAGAAGAAATCTCGCGGAATTCGCCGGCCGACGGGAGCCAGACCTCAATGTCGTAGGTCTTGGAAGAGGCAAAGCCCATATCGGCAGTGCACAGCAGCACCACGCGGTAGTGCAGGCCGAGGCGCTGGAGAACGGCTTCGGCATCGGCGACCAGTTTTTCGTGTTCCTGATAGCTTTGGTCGGGGCGGGCGAACTTGAACAGCTCGACCTTCTGGAACTGGTGCTGGCGGGTGATGCCGCGGGTGTCTTTCCCGGCGGCGCCCGCTTCACTGCGGAAGCAAGCCGTCCACGCGCAGAGGTTTATGGGCAGAGTATCGGCGGCAATGGTTTCTTCGCGGTAGAGGTTGTTCAGCTCGACCTCGGCGGTAGGCGTAAGCCACAGATCGGTGCCCTCGAGGTGAAACATGTCGGAGGCAAATTTCGGCAATTGGCCGACACCCACCAGCGACTGCGTGTTCACGAGGAAGGGCGGCAGGATTTCCGTGTAGCCGTGCTTGCGGGTATGGAGGTCGAGCATCAGGTTGGCCAGGGCGCGCTCGAGCCGCGCGCCCAGGCCCTTGTACACCGCAAACCGCGCGCCAGACATCTTCGCCGCGCGCGGCAGATCCAGGATGCCGGTGCGCTCGCCGACTTCCCAGTGCGGGCGGGGCGGGAAATCGAATTTGGGCGGGACGCCCCAGCGGCGCACTTCGACGTTTTCTGCGGACGAAAGGCCCACGGGCACGGAGCTGTGCGGCAAATTGGGCACGGTGAGCATCAAGGAGCGAAGCTGCTCGTCCAAAACCGCGATTCGCTCGTCACTCTGCTGGATTTCTTCAGAAACGCCTTTCATCTCCGAGAGCAGTACAGTGGCGTCCTGGCCGGATTTTTTTAGCCGCACAATCTCATCGCCGGCCTTGTTGCGCCGGGCCTTGAGCTGCTCGACCGCAGTGATGAGCTTGCGGCGTTCCGTGTCTATCGCCTGGAAGGCCTTCGAGTCGAGCATGATGCCGCGGTTGCGGGCCATCTGCTCGAACAGTGCCAGGTGCTCGCGGAAATAACCGAGGTCGTGCATCAGCGGGAGAGCATACAACAGACAGCAAAGAGTGACGAGGGATGTGTGCGATGGGGTGAGCGGTGACTAGCGGGGCCGGGCGAGTCTCAGGTTGAGTGTGTGCTGCTCTTTGGGCTTCGCAGTAAAGGTGGTGGCGGATTCCCGATTGCGGGAGGCAAACTCAAGGTCGTAATAGGAAAAATCATCAGAAGGAGGCACGGCAAATACAACGTAGTCGCCGGGGATTACGCCACGGATCACGGCCACACCACTTGCGTCGGTCTGGCCTATGGAAGTGTGCCGCGGGATCTTTCTCCGCTCGAAGTCTGCCGGGAGGAGCACAACGACCGCGCCGGCCTCCGGTTTGTCCTCGCGAGCAACCGCCGCAGTCACCTGCGCCACATCGCGAGCCAACGTGAGCGTGCAGGAGTCCAGCACCTGGCCGCTGGTCAGCAAGACCTTGCGCCGCGCTTAGTCTTCCCCGGCGCACAGAAATTGCTTTAGAAACAGCTCATCCTGGCGGCCGGAGACTTCCACGTTGTATTCACCTTCCGAAAGGTCGCGCACTCGGAACTTGCCGTCCTCATCGATCGTGGAGTTCGAAAGGATCGCCGTATCGTCCTCCGGTCGCAGCTCGACGGAAATTCCGGTGAACGAGAATGGAGTGTTGTCGTCCACTCGGCCCTGGCCCTGGACCTCAGCGGATTGTCCCACCTCGACCACGACCTTGACCTCCGCATCTACGATTTTGATCTTGCGGTAGCCACGCCGGGGGCGTTTCCCCTCTTCGCTCACCTGGCCCATGACCGTGTATTCCCCCGGCTCGTTCCCGCGGAGCGTGAAGGTGCCGTCGGTTCGATCCACCCGCAGGAATGCGAATCCAGAACTTTTTCCGAACCCGGCGTCATACTTCCGAGGACCGCCGGAGGGGGAGGCATCTACAATCAGGCCGTGGATGGTAAAGGTGGGCGTGGTGCGGACCAGAATGTCCGTACCGCGAGTCTCGCCTCCCGAAGTGACCTGCACGCGCCGCGCTTCCTCACGGGATGTGACGCCCGGATAGTAGGTGGGAACATAGCTGAAGCCGGATACGGGCCCGCCGATTCCAACACTCTCGCGCCCGCCGGCCTGGACATAGTAAAAGCCCGGAGCCAGCCCTGAGAGCCGGTAGTTGCCGAGATCGTCGGTCCGAGCCGTCCGATGAGTAGAGATGGTCTGCCGGCCGCCCGGACTGAAACGTACGCGGTGCGCTCGCACCTCCACGCCCTCCGCGGGATCGTTGTCTTCATCCAAGACTGTGCCGGAAACCACACCGGCGCGCTCCAAGCGGAATTCGATTCCCCCGACGGTCTGCCCCGCATTCACCTGGATGGGCACCCCGGGGCCACCGCCACGCTGGCCGTGGGTCTGCGCAACGTAGCCGTTGCGGCGGGCCACGATGCGGTAGCGGCCTGGAGCGACATCTGCGAATTCAAATTGGCCCCGTCCATCCACGCGCAGGGTGATGATGTCGCTGAAGCTCGACCGGGCAAGCGGCTCAAGAGCCACGGAGGCCTTCGGCAAAGGCCTCCCATCGGTGCGCAGGACCCGGCCGGAAATCTTCGCAGCCGGCACAGCCAAACCGGGCGCATTCGACGGAGTCTGGGCCGGCTGCTGCCCATTCTGGTTGGCACTGCCAGAGACCGAAAGTGCCAGCAGCAGGGCGGAAATCTGCAAGGGGAGAATCTTCACTGGCAACCTCGCTTGTGGGGAACTCTATCGAGCGGATTATACAACTCTACTTCCCCGTGACTCAGAATTCGCGAGCGAAGCGCGGCGGCACCCGGGACATCAGCGCGGCGCGGCTACCTTCATCTCCACGTCATGGCGTCCGGAGGGCTGGGCGGTGACACGCGTAGCATGCGGCAGATGACGCGATAGGAACTCCGGGTCGAACTGCGCGCCGTCCTCGACGTCTGGCACGGCAAAGGCCAGGTATTCGCCCGGGATGATGCCGCTGATGGAAAATCGTCCGAACTGGCCGGTTACAGCGGTGCGGTAGTGCCGTGCTGCGGCGCGAAGCTTTTCCGCTACCGGAACCAGGAACACCGCTGCGCCCAGCAAGGGCTGGCTATCGCTGTCGCTGACCGCGCCGGAGAACTCGGCGGAATCCGCGGCCAGCAAAACCTCACAGTCGGAAATGATCTGCCCCGCTGAAAAGCGGATGCCTGTATCGGTGACGTCTGCGCCGCCCGCGCGGACCTGTTTGACGTAATACGGCGGGGGCAGCCCGGCGACCAGGAGCATCAATTCCCCTTCGGGGATTTCCTTGATGGAAAAATTGCCGCCGCTCTGCCCGGGATTGCCCGCGCGACCCATGAATGCGCTCTGCTCTTCGACCGGGACCAGCTCGAATCGCAGGCGGCTGCTCTCGATTTCCGAGTTGTCCTCGGCACGGATGCGGCCGTGGAGCTCCGCCCCGCGGCTCAGCTCCAGTGTCACCTGGACGTCGGCGCCGACCACATCAATGGTGCGGGAGGCGCGTCCGCCGCGCCCGCCGGTGTCCTGCGCGAACACGATGAAACGCCCCGGGGGAACATTGCGCAGCGTGAAAGTGCCGTCGGGACGGGAGTTGGCGGCGCCGCCGAAGACGTTTGTGCCGGAACCGTATCCGGCGAAATAATTGGTCGCCGGGCCGCCCGTGACCGCATCCAGCACCGTCCCGCTAATGGTGAAGGTGCGACCGGTGCGAAAGCTGATGTCCGTGCGCCGCACTTCGCTGCCGACGCGCACATCCACCGGTGTGGCGGCATCGGAGCTGGCGGCATTGGGATAATAGGTGGGAAGGAACGGCGCCGAGCCGGGGATGTCGCGCCGCGCGCTGATGAAGTATTTTCCGGCGGGAAGACTGTGCAGCCGGTAGTTGCCCTGGTCATCCGTGATGGCATTCGACGAGGCCACCAGGCGCTTGTGGCCGCCGGGCAGGAAGCGCAGCCGCTCAGCAGAAACCTGCACAAAGCTCACTGGGTCGCCTTCTTCGTCGGTCACTTGCCCGGTGATGACCGCGGCCGCTTCGAGTTTGAGCGTAAGCCCTGTCAGCGGAGCGGATGCGGAAAGTTCCAGCACCGCGTCGGCGCCGCCGGGAAACGGGTTAAAGCGCGCGGGCGCCCCGCGGCGTCCTCCCAGCGTGTAGGGCACGAAGCCAGGTTTGCTGGCTTGCAGGCGGTAGCGGCCGGCGGGAACTTCGGAGAACTCAAATCGGCCGGCGGCGTCTGTGACCGCCTGAAATGATTCTCCCCGGCCGCGCGGCGAAGCTTGTGCCAGGGACACGCTGACCTTGCGGATCGGAGCGCCATTGTCCGCGCGCAGCACGCGGCCGCTGACTTTGCCGAAGCCTGTGGGTTCGGCGGAAGACTGCGGCGGCGGCTGTTGTCCATGGCCCGGCGTCGCTCCCAACACGACGGCCGCCAGTATCACGATCTTGAAGCCCCGGCACATTGGCATCAGCCCCCGGCGTCCCATCTCTCCTCCTCTGGGATGCCAAGTATATACACCCCGCCTGATTTCGAGACGTATCTGGCACGATGCACGAATCACGCGGTCTTTTGTGCTAGCATCGCGGTTTCGGTGATGCAAAACGCCGCCTACATTGTGAGCGCGGTACGCACGCCCATCGGGAAATTCGGCGGCGCGCTGGCCGAGTTCACGGCCGCGGACCTGGGCGTGGCGGTGGTGCGCGCCGCGGTAGAGCGCGCGTTTGGAGCGGCTCCCGGTGAGCGGCGGCCCGGAGAGAAGGCCGCGCCCGGGACAGAGATTCCCTGGCGCGCGCCGCAGCCGCCTGCGGCCATGGGCGGGGTGCGAGTGGACGAGGTGATCTTCGGCAACGCGCGGCCCGCGGGCGTGGGTCCCAATGTGGCCCGGCAAATTGCCTGGCGCGCAGGGCTGGGCGACGACGTGCCCGCGTTCACGGTGAATCAGGCTTGCGCTTCCGGACTGCGCGCCATTATCCTGGCCGCGGAACGCATCCGGCTGGGCGAAGTGGAAATTGCAGTGGCCGGCGGGGCGGAATCCATGAGCCGCGTGCCCTATCTGGTGGACGCACGCTGGGGAATGAAAATGGGACACCAGCCGTTGACCGATTCGATGTACCGAGACGGCCTGTTCTGCCCGATGTCTGAAATGCTGATGGGGGTGACGGCGGAAACGCTGGCGGCGGAGTACAACATCGGCCGGGACGAACAGGACGCCTATGCGCTGGAAAGCCATACGCGCGCCGCGGGCGCTGCGGCCGAATGTCGCTTCCAGGCGGAAATCCTGCCCATCGAGAAAATGGACAAGAAGGGTAGCGTCACGCGATGCGAGAAGGACGAACACGTGCGCGCCGACGTGACGCGCGAGAGCCTGGCCCGGCTGGCGCCGGTGTTTTCCAAGACCGGGACGATCACCGCGGGCAGCGCCAGCGGGATCACCGACGGCGCCGCCGCGCTGGTGCTGGTGAGCGAACAAGCGCTCCGGGAGAAACAAGTGAAGCCGCTGGCGCGCATCGCCGGCGCGGCCACGGCCGCCGTGCCGCCGCGGGTGATGGGTGTGGGGCCGGTTCCGGCCATCCGCAGGCTCGAGCAGCGCACGGGCTGGGAACTCGGGGACTACGATGCGGTGGAACTGAACGAAGCATTTGCCGTGCAGGTGCTGGCTTGCGACCGCGAGCTGCATTTCGACCGCGCGCGGCTGAACCCCAATGGCGGAGCGATCGCCCTGGGGCATCCGATTGCCTGTACCGGCGCGCGGATTGTGACCACGCTGCTGCATCATCTTCAGCGCACGGGCGGGCGGCGCGGTCTGGCCACGCTGTGCGTTTCCGGCGGGCTGGGCGTGGCGCTGGCGATCGAACGGGTTTGAAAGGAGAGGCCCATGGCAGAACAGCCGATAGTCGAAGAGTATTTGATGAGGCCGGCGGAACTGAAGCCTGAAGATTTCAAATTCGTGAAATGGCGCGTGGACGGCGCGGCGGTACGGATGACGCTGAACCGCCCCGAAAAAAACCTGCTCAACGAGCGCGTGCTTATCGAGCTGGCCCGCGGCATCGAAGTCCTGCACGAGAAGGACGAGATCAAGATGGTGGTGATTGACGCCGCGGGACAGAATTTCTGCGGCGGCGTGGAGCTGGGAGAGTACACCACGCAGCGGGTCTTCCAGATGCTGGAAGCCTTTCACCGCGTCTTTGTCGCGATGATTGACGTGGGCAAGCCGGTGATCACCGTGGTCAACGGGCCGGCCACAGCCGGCGGCTCAGAGTTGGCCGCCTTCGGAGACATAGTGATCGCCACGCCGAAGGCGAAATTTGCGCAGCCGGAAATCACCATCGGCGTCTTTCCGCCGCTGGCGGCGACGATTTTCCCGTACATCCTGGGGCCGAAGCTGGCGCTGGAGCTGGTGCTGACCGGGCAAGCCATACCCGCGGAACGCGCCTACGAGCTGGGGCTGGTGACGCGGCTGGTGCAGCCGGAACAGCTGGAGGCCACGGTCAACGAATTCATCTCCCGGATCACGCAGCAATCGGGCGCCGTGCTGGCGATGGCCAAACGCGCCATTTATGGCGGCGTGGGGCTGTCGCTGAAAGAAGGGCTGAAGAATTCGATCAACGTCTTCCTGCACGAGCTCTACCGGCTGGAAGACGCGCAGGAGGGCTTGCGGGCTGTGGTCGAGAAGCGCAAGCCGCAGTGGAAGAACCGCTGATTCCGGCAGAGGCCATGAGCCTCACACCTGATCCGAGTCTCCCGGAAATGACTACGGCTGCGGCAGGGGAAGAACTCCGCCGTGTGGAGGACGCGCGCCGCCGGCGAATGCGCCGGAGGCTTGGCGGGCTGCTGACGGCCAGTCTGATGGCCTTCACCTTCGCGGAGTGGCTGCTGGTGCGCCAACCGCCGGGCGAAGCCTTCTGGGAGCTGACGCGCGGGCCGTCCGGCGTTGTGCGGGCGCATCTGGATGCGCTGGGCCGCGGGGAAGTCCGCGCGGCCTACGAACTGTTCTCGGCCCGATTCCGCGCAGAAAATTCTTACGTGGCATTCCAGATGATTGTCCTGCACCGGCGAGAGGTATTCCGCGCGCGACTTCTGGAGATCACGCCGACGCGCGAAGAAGGCGGGCGCACAGCAGTCGAGGCGCGGCTGCTCTCCGGCGACGGCGAGCGCTACGTGGCGCGGTTCACCCTGGTGGAGAGCGCCGGCCAATGGTGGATAGACGATTTGCGCTGGCGAACCGCACCCACCCGACGCGGGTCCCGCGGAATCTGATGAACTCGCGCGGCGATTGACACGCCCGGGGACAGGCACGTAAACTCTTCCCGACAATATGCAGGCTCCGTGTGGCTCTCGTCCGGCTGGAGATTTCAGGCCGGAAGCGAGTGAACGCCGGCAGTCTTACCCTTCCAGAGCGCTTCGCGCTCTCTCCGGGTGTGCGGTTGCAGCGTTCAGGAAAGGCCGTGAGAATCGGCCGCGGTCCCGCCACTGTGAACGGCCCGGAACACCGGACCTTCAGCCAGGAAACCCGCACGAGCCGCAGACTGCCATCGCCCTCCGCGAGAGAGGGCGGGGCGCGTGGCCCGATGAATCTCGTCGGGCATTTTTGTTTGATGTCCCGGGCGTACGGAGCAGCCAGGTTCTCGATGAGAAAAAGGAAACAGCGATTCAACCGTCTCCTGCGCGCGACGCCGGCGGTGCTGTACCTGGCGTGCGCGACGAACCTGGCGGCGGTCCGGGTGCAGGACCCTCCTGCCCGCCCCGCTGCCCCGGCGGTGACCCGCGAAGTGACCGATGAAACCGGCCGGAAGGTGCGCGTCCCCGCTGTCGTGCGGCGCATCGTGTCGCTGGCGCCCAGCCTGACGGAAACGGTGTACGCGCTGGGAGCGCAAGAGCGGCTGGTGGGGGTGACGGATTACTGCGACTATCCGGCCGAGGCCCGCAGCAAGGCGAAAGTCGGCGGGGCGGTGACGCCGAGTATCGAACATATCGTCGCCCTCAAGCCGGATCTGGTGCTGGCGCAGGCCCATGGGATGAACCGGCGCGAAACGGTCGAAGCGCTGGAGCGCCTGGACATCCCCGTGTTCACCACCAGCGCGCGCACGGTGGAGGAGTTGCTGGGATCGGTTGAGCGGCTGGCGGACGTGATGGGCGCGGCCGAGCGCGGGGCTGTTTTGCTGGCGGACTTGCGCGCGCGGCTGGCCGGACTGGCGCGACGCCTGGAGGGCCGCACGCCGCGCAAGGTGTTTTTTGTGGTCTGGTACGAGCCGCTGATCTCCGTCGGCCCACAGACGTTTCTGGCCGACGCGTTGCGCCGCGCCGGGGCCCAGTCGGTGGTGGAAACCAGTCAGGACTGGCCGCAGGTGAACCTCGAGGAGTTGTTGCGCCTGCAACCGGAGTTTCTGGTTTTCGCCAGCTCGCACACGGAAGGCGTGGCGCGGACGGTGGAGTCGCTGCGCGAGCAGCGCGGCTGGCGTGCGCTCGAGGCCATCCAGAAAAAACGCATCGCCGGGATCAGCGACGCCGTGAACCGTCCCGGGCCGCGCCTGCTGGATGCCATCGAGCAACTGGCCCGGCAGCTTCACCCGGAGGCGTTCCCGGGGGTCGCGCCATGAAACCGTTGACGCCGAAACGCCTGGCCTGGATCTGCGGAACGCTGGGCGGAGCGTTGTTGCTGGTGATGGCCATCTCGCTGAAGTTCGGCGCTACACCGGTTTCGCTGACCGAGCTGCTGGTGAACCTATGGCGTGTGGCCGTGGGAACGATTGCGGAAATCCCCAGCGAGCACCAGATGTTTGTTTTCGAGCTGCGGCTGCCGCGTATCCTGCTGGGCGTGCTGGTGGGCGCGGCGCTGAGTGTGGCCGGCGCGGGATTTCAGGCCCTGCTGCGCAATCCACTGGCCGACCCCTATGTCCTCGGTGTATCGAGCGGCGCGGCACTGGGCGCCATTCTGTCTCTGATCCTCGCGGCCAACCGGCCCCTGGCCATGCCGCTGGCGGCGTTCGCCGGCGCCGCGGTGACGATCGCGGCGGTCTATTTCCTTGGCCGGCGCAGCGGAGAGATTGACAGTTACACGCTGCTGCTGGGCGGAATCATCACGGCTTCGTTTCTATCCGGCGTGATCATGTTTCTGATGACCACCCTCTCTGGCCGCGACCTGCGGGGGATTGCCTTCTGGCTGATGGGCGACCTCTCCTCGCCCGCGCCGGTGGCTGCCGGATGGCTCTTTGCGGTCCTGGGGCTCGCGATCGGCGCGATTTACACCACGGCTGCGGACTTGAACCTGCTCCTGAGCGGCGAGCAAGAGGCCATGCACCTGGGGGTGGACGTGCCTCGCGTCAAATTGGTGGTGTATCTGGGCGCGTCCGTGCTGACCGGACTGGCCGTGAGCGTCAGCGGAGCCATCGGCTACGTGGGGCTGCTGGTGCCGCACGTGATGCGCATGTTGTTCGGGTCGGACTACCGGGTGCTGATTCCAACGTCGGCGCTGGGAGGCGCCATTGTGATAGTGGCTGCGGACACGCTGGCGCGCACGATCGTCTCGCCGACACAGCTTCCGGTGGGCGCGATGACGGCCATTGCCGGTGCGCCCACTTTTCTCTACCTGCTGCGGCGGAGGCTGCCGTGAGCGCGCCGCAAAACGTGATGGAGCCACCGGCTCGCCTCGCCTGGGGCGAAGTGCGCCTCAGCGTCGAGCAGGCCAGTTACGCCTACGGCGCAGGGGGTGAGCGCCAGGCGCCGTTGTTCACACTGGGGGCCACCAGTTTTCAGGCCCGGCAGCGGGAACTGGTGGCGGTGCTGGGTCCGAATGCCAGCGGGAAGTCCACGCTGTTGCGCCTGCTGGCCGGATCGGCGAAACCGCTCTCCGGCCGGGTGCTGCTGGACGGCTTCGAGACCAGCGCGATGGACCCGCGCACGCGCGCGCGGCGCATCGCGATGGTGCAGCAGGAGACTTCGCTGCTGTTCCCGGTGCGCGCCTGGGAATACGTCTTGCAGGGGCGGCACCCCTATGGGCACGGCCTGCGCTTCGAAACGCCCGAAGACTGCGCCATTGCCGAAAACGCGCTGGCGCAGCTGGGGGCCACGCATCTGGCCGACCGTCCGATGCATGAGATCTCCGGCGGCGAGAAACAGCGCGTGATCCTGGCGCGCGCGCTGGCCCAGCAGCCGTTGCTGTTGCTGCTGGATGAGCCCACGCTGCACCTCGACCTGGGTGCGCAGGTGGAGTTGCTGCGCCAGTTGCGGCGGCTGGCCGAGGAGAACCGTTACACTGTGGTCGTGGTGACGCATGAATTGAACCTGGCCGCCGAGTTCGCCGACCAGGTGGTGCTGCTGCACCGCGGCAAATGCCTGCGCGTGGGCGCGCCAGCAGAGGTCTATCACCCGGAATTCCTGACCCAGGTGTATGGCGCGGATTTGGAAGTCGAGACCAGCAGCCGCGGGATTCCGCGCGTGATTGTGCGCGGCGGCCCGCGCGGCGGCGGGGAGCTGCCGCGGATGGAGTCGTAGGGCAGGCCCGAATGGGCCGCGCCGGGCGGATCCAAGATTTGCGTGCCGAGGCTGTCCGACATTCGCCTGGCACGAAACAAATGTAGTACGCGCGGGCTTCGTGCACGGGAAGACGGTGAAACGCCGTCGCCGCCGCGCGACTGTAAGGCGGGACCCGGGATTTTGCTGTGCGTTCCGGGAGAATTCGGGCCAGGCCACTGTTCCGCAGGCGTCCTCCGGGCGCCGGGGATGGGAAGGCCGCGCTGCAACTCACCACCGCCAAGCCAGGAGACCGACGAAGCCCGCCACCGGCCGAACCCGCACGTGCGGGAGGGCCGCATCCGTGGTTTCTCGCGCGCGCGAGAGGGAAAGGGAAGTCTGATGACGCTTCACCGGTTGTTCCTCCTCGTTGTTACCTTGTTGCTGCTTTCCGAATTCTGTTTTGGACAAACCTCCGCAACATTACGGGGCACCCTCGCGGACCCCTCCGGTGCTGCCGTGGCCGGCGCGAAAATCTCCGCCGCTCCCGCCGGCGTCAGGGATAACTCCGCGACTCGCACCGTCACTGCAGCGGACGGCAGCTACCGGCTGGAGCTGGCACCGGGGCGGTATCGCTTGCGCGTCGAACCCGCGGGGAACGGTGGGATGGCGCGCGTCGAGCGGGAAATCACGCTGGGCGCCGGAGAAATGCGCGAATGGAACCCACGGCTGGAGCTGGAGCGGCTTTCCGCCACCGTGATTGTCACCGCGCAGGCGGAACCTGCGGCAGCGGAAACTGTCGCCGCGCCGCTGACGGTCATCACGCGTGAGGAAATTCTCCAGAAGCAGGCCGCATCGCTCGGGCCGCTGCTTGCTGCCACCCCGGGAATGGCTTTTTCGCGGCTGGGCCGCGAAGGCGGGGTGACCACGATGTTCTTAAACGGCGGCAATTCGAGCTTCACGAAAGTGCTGGTGGATGGGGCCACCGTGAACGAGCCGGGCGGGGCCATTGATTTTTCGCAGTTCGCGCTGGAAAACGTCGAGAAAATCGAAATCGTGCGCGGCGCGGAAAGCGCCCTGTTCGGCTCGGACGCGATGACCGGTGTGGTGCAGGTGTTCACGCGGCGGGGCGGCGGGCGGCGTCCGGCGCTGGAATTGGAGGCCGAAGGCGGCTCGTTCTCCACCGCGCGAGGGGCAGCCCGACTGGGCGGGCAATGGCGCGCGCTGGACTATTCGATGGCGGCAGGGCGGTTTGAAACCGAAGGCCCGGAGGCCAACGACCGCTATCGCAGCACGACGCTCTCCGGTAATTTCGGCTGGCGGCCGTCCGACGCTCACACCCTGCGGCTGGCCGTGCGCAGCGCAGCGACTGGCGCAGGGGTCGCTGGTCAAACGCTGTTCACGCCGCCTAACCTGGACCAGTACAACGGACTGCGGCACTTCAGCGCCAACCTGAATTGGGAGTTCACCTCCGGTGCGCACTGGCGGCACCGCCTGGCAGGCACGCAGTCTTACGCCAGGCAGTTGTTCGACAACCCGGCCAGCGACTTTTGCTTTGCCGCGCCGCCGTTCCTCTGTGATTTTCCGTTCACTGCGCGCAACCAGCTCAACCGCGCGGGCTTCGGGCATCAGACCAGCTACGTGGTGCCGCAGGGCGGCATCACCTTCGGCTACCAGTACGAAGTCGAAAACGGCTTCCTCGGCGCGCTTCACGCCCGGCGCAACAATCAGGGAGGGTACATTGAGGCGCGCTGGCAATTTTTGAAAAAACTCAGCGTCACGGCCGGGGCGCGCGCCGAAGCCAACGACAGCTTCGGGACACGCGTGATTCCGCGCGCGGGACTGGCGTGGGTGCTGCGGACTGCCAGCGGCGCGTGGGGCGCCACACGCATGCGGTTTTCCTACGGCCTGGGCATCAAGGAGCCCAGCCTGGTCCAGTCTTTCGCGGATGATCCCTGCTTCCCCGGCAATGCCGGCCTGCGTCCGGAGCGCAGCCGCGCCGTGAACGCCGGCATCGAGCAGATGGCACTGGACGACCGTCTGCGCGTCTCCGTGGATTATTTCCACAACGCGTTCCGCGACATGGTCAGTTTCACGTCCTGCTTCACGGGCGGGCCGTGTCCGATTCCTCCGCCGCCGACCTGCGTGCTGGGCTTTTACGGCACGTTTTTCAATACCGACCGCGCCCGCGCGCGGGGCGTCAACCTGTCCGCCGAAGCGCGGCCGGTTCGCTGGCTGCGTTTCGCCGGCCAGTACAGCATCGTGGACAGCCGCGTGACCGAGTCCCCCAATGCCTTCGACCCCGCCCTGGCGCCTGGCAACCGCCTGTTCAAGCGGCCTGTTCATTCCGGCGCGCTCACGCTAAACGCCGGGTGGCGTCAGTTCAACTGGAATCTCTCGGCGCTGTTCACCGGGCCGCGCACGGACAGCGATTTCCTCAGCATCCGCTTTGGGAACACCTGTACCGGCCCTTGCCTGTCGCGCAATCCGGGATACGCGCGCGTGGACCTGGCCGGCACGTACCGGGTAAATTCCCGTTGCAATCTTTTTGCGCGAGTCGAGAATTTGTTCGACAAGGACTACCAGGACTCGCTCGGTTACGCGGCGCTGGGACGCCACGTGCGCGGCGGTGTGCGCGTGATCCTCGGCGGCGAGTAAGCCGGGCCCGCCGGCCCGGGAGGCCTGGAACACCCATCGAAGCCGGGATGAGCGCGCGGAACTGGCTGACCCACGTGCGAGGGAGCTGCCTGCTCAAGCCCGTGGCGAACGGCACGCGGCTCTAAAACGTCACCGTCACCGAATTCTTCGGCGCGACGGGGAAAGCGTACTGGTTCGTGATCCGTCGTTTTCACGACGGAACCGCGGAAGCTACGCTCGCGAAAGCCGGACGGCGGGCAGGGGCCTGACGTTCCCCTACGGCCCCCTGCTATAATTTCCGCTTTGCAATGGCTAAGCCGGTCCAACAGAACGACCGTGTCGCTGCCCGTGTGCTGGCAAAATTCGAGCCCGTGATCGGGCTGGAGGTGCACGTCCAGCTACTCACGGCCAGCAAGGTGTTCTGCGCGTGCTCGACGCGCTTCGGCGACGCGCCGAACAGCGACACGTGCCCGGTGTGTCTGGGCCTGCCCGGGACGCTGCCCGTGCTGAACCGCCGCGCCGTGGAACTTGCGATCCGCGCGGCGCTGGCGCTGGGTTGCAAGATTCAGGAACGGTCGCGTTTCGCCCGCAAGAATTATTTCTACCCGGACCTGCCCAAAGGGTATCAGATTTCGATGTACGAACTGCCGCTGGCTACCCACGGCGGGCTGGAAGTGGACGTGGGCGGCAGCAGCAAGCGTATCGGCATCACCCGGCTGCACATGGAAGAGGACGCCGCGAAGAACCTGCACGAAGGATTCCCCGATTCGGGCGAAAAGTCTTACATTGACTACAATCGCTGCGGCGTGCCGCTGGCGGAAATTGTCTCCGAGCCGGATATCCGCAGCCCGGCCGAGGCCTACGCCTATCTGACCACACTCAAGCAGGTGCTGGAATACACGGGCGTGAGCGACTGCAATATGGAGGAAGGCTCGCTGCGCTGCGACGCCAACGTGAGCCTGCGGCCCCGCGGCTCCGCTGAGTTCGGCGCCAAGGTCGAAGTCAAGAACCTGAACTCCTTCCGCTACCTGCAACGCGCGCTGGAATACGAAATCGAGCGTCAAGCCGCGGCGCTGGAGAGCGGCGGGCTCATCGCCCAGGAGACGCGGCTGTGGAACCTCGACACGGGGCGCACCGAGGCCATGCGCTCCAAGGAATTTGCCCACGACTACCGCTACTTCCCCGAGCCCGATTTGCTGCCCGTCACCATCAGCGAGGCGTGGCTGGCGGAAATTCAAGCGACAATGCCGGAGCTGCCGCGCGCGCGGCGCGAGCGGTTTCTGCGCGAGTATGGCCTGACTCCCTACGACGCTGGCGTGCTGACTGGCTCCCGGGCGCTGGCCGAATACTTTGAAGCCGCCGTCGCGACCGGCGCGCCGGCCAAGCTGGCTTCCAGTTGGATCCAGACGGAGCTGCTGCGCCGGCTAAAAGACTCCGTGCGGGAGATTCCAGATTCGCCCATCTCGCCGGGAGCGCTGGCGGAGCTGCTGAGGATGGTGGAAGGGGGCGAGCTGACCGCTGCCGTGGGAAAGAAAGTGCTCGTCGAGATGTTTGACACCGGCGACTCAGCGGCGGCCATCGTCGCGGCAGAGGGCTTGGCGCAAAAGACCGACGCAGCTGCCCTCGAAAAGGCCTGCCGCGAGGCAATCGAAAAGAATCCGGAGAACGTAGCCAAGTACAAGGCCGGGAATGAAGGCGTGTTCAAGTTTTTCGTGGGCCAGGTGATGCGCATTACGCGCGGGCAAGCTGACCCGCAGGCGGTGAATGAAGTACTTAGACGACTGCTGGCCTGATTTCCTGCAAGCCGGGTAAGAACTTGGTCTCTATATCTGAAGACAGAGAGGACCGTGATGGCGGCGCTCAAAGAAGGTGATGCGGCTCCGGAATTCCGGCTGCCGGCCGATGACGGGCGGGAAATCGCCCTGGCGGACTTCCGCGGCCGCCAGGTGCTGCTCTATTTTTTTCCCAAGGCTCTCTCCAGCGGTTGAACCAACGAGGCGACCGAGTTTCGGGACGCAAAAAAACAATTCGAGAAACACCGCGCGGTGATCCTGGGTTGCAGCGGGGACTCCGTGGAAACGCAGGCCAAATTCCGCGAAAAGTTCAAGCTCTCCTTCCACCTGCTGAGCGACCCGGAATTCACTATGATCGAGGCGTACAACGCACGCCGGATGAAAATGTTCCTGGGAAAATCGTTCCTGGGAATCGTGCGCATGAGCTACCTGATCGGCCCGGATGGAAAAATCCGGAAAATCTGGGACAAAGTAAGCACCAAGGGCCACCCGGCGGAGGTCCTCGCAGAACTTGCCCAGGGGTCGTAGCGCAGCTTGGCATCCCGCGCGGTTTTCAGAAATTCATGAGCGCACATGGAAGATGCCCGCCCCCAGCTAGCGCACCGTCAGCGGCGTCTTCAGCGTGAAGCGCAGCTTGGTCTCCGACGGATAGCTGATGTCTTTCTTGCCGGTCATGGCCGCGACGCCGGTCCCCGCGGCCGCGCCCACGCCCGCCCCGATGGCTGCGCCCGCGCCCCCGCCGGCCATCCCGCCGATTACCGCGCCTGCGGCTGCGCCGCCGCCGATGGCGATCACGTTGCGCTTGTTGTGCGAGGGCCCGGTCTGGCCGGAGCTGTTCGAGTCCACGGTGTAGGCGGTGCCGCGGACGGTGATGGACTCAATCTTCAGCCACAACTTCGCTTGGCCCTTCAGGCGTCCAGAAGGCTTGGCGCTCGCCACGGCGAGGACTGCCTTCGAGCCCTTGGGCACCACGGTTTTCCCGCCGGCGACGACGTTTTCCGCCACGCTTCCGTCCACCTTCTGCCCGACTTTCGCGGTTTTCGAGCTGCATGCGTCGGTGAGCGAGATGATGATGGCCGTGGCCACGGGCGCGGTGCCCTGCGCCAGAGCAGGCCCGGCCACAACCAGAAACAGCGCGGTCAGTGCAAGTTCCGAAAGCAGATGTTTGCGCATAGCGGTTCTCCTCATGGCAGAATTGCCGGGCGAACGGACGCTTCGAATTTCATCCCACGAGTGTATGTTGAGAGTTCCTCTGGGCGGGTATTGTTGTCCTTTTGGAGTGATAAGTCCAGTCTCCCGAAGCTACTCCTGTACCCTATCCCAGAGACGTTTACCCATGGTGGGCAGTTCCCCCTTCTCCCCCTGGCATTTGCAAAGTATTGAAAATGCAGTGGAATGGCTCCAGTAGAACGATCGCGGCGGAAATTGCGGTTGAGCAGCCGGGGATAAGAGGAGCACAGGGTCTGCTCTCTAACGGGCGACAGAAGTGAGGTTTTTGGTGTGATAAAGTGGCATAGAAGTGGGGTTTTTACGGTGTTGTTTTTGGAGCAAGTCATTGAAAAGAAGATGGTTGGATGGAAAAAGAGGGGGGGTACCCCCCCCCTGGGTGATGATGCATAGTGTTGAAAAGAATAGGGATGGAAAAACATGGCAATGCAACGATCTGAAAATAAAGGGGATGGAATGACGGGGTAGAGTAGGCAGATGACTGGGGAATGGTGAATAGAGGCAAGGCAAAATGCAAAAGGGGATATCGGAAACCAGTAGCTGAGGGTGCAACAAAGTCGAACATTTTGATGAAAAAGTGACGAAAAAGCGCTGAAAAAGCGAGGTTTTTGAAGGTCTGATTTTCTGGTAAGTGCTTTTGCGGGATAGAGTTGAAGTGTTCGAAGGGCATTTCTGCCCCAAACACAGCGTTTTTGAGATCGGTAGCATAAGAAAGGACTTAGCGGGAGGTGGCTGGTAACGATATCCCGCGTAAGGAGATAGCTCGAGGGCAGGGTCACGTGACCCCTCGACCTTGGCTTTCATCGGCTGCGCTCCCCTCGGCTCCGCTTCCCTCGGCTGCGCTCGGGACAGGCGGGGCAGCCGAGTGATGCGTGGAGAGTCGAGTGTCAAGAGTCTAGAGTGAGGAGTCATAGGTAGGGAGCTACCCCCCACCCCCCTCCCCCCGGGGTATACGGAAGTTGCTGAATCAACAGGAGTTGTTGGAGGGAGCTA
>Ga0247727_10006696_pt1 | contig 22490 bp, 16 predicted proteins | sample WisWelCaveWW1625_FD_202498 | JGI IMG/M metagenome (GOLD analysis project Ga0247727, IMG submission 202498) | Biofilm microbial communities from Wishing Well Cave, Virginia, United States - WW16-25 | ecosystem: Environmental > Aquatic > Deep subsurface > Groundwater > Cave microbial mat | place...
CAAGGCAATCGGATAGACCGGCAGGTCGTGTTTGTGCATCTGCGTGGTGGAGTAAAAGAACATCCGCTTGGGCGACCAGCCCTTCTTCTGCGCCTGCGCCTCGACGTGGATCAGGAAGCAGGTCATCTGCCCGCGAAAACGCGCTTTGACGAGCACGTCAACCGAACGCTTCCGGCGGGCGGTGATCTCGCTATGGCTCTCCTGCTCGATGAACTCGATGGAGTTGACATCGAGATAATCGCGTACGGCGGGCAGGAAGAGTTCGATGAAATCCACAAAGCAGGCCCGCAGTAATTCTTTAAACAGTTGATCGTGATCCATCGCCCGTGAATGCGGCTGCAACCCAAATATTTGAAGTGACTACCGATGATTCGCGCGGAATTCTACGCGCCGGATGATGGTTGCGCAAGGCGGGAAGCTTTTAGCCGGAACACAACCGAGGCTTGATGCGTACCGGATTATTCGGGTAGCATCCGTTACCAAATCAGATCGCAACACAGAGTCATCGTTACCAGGAGAAACATCCGGAAGCGACGAAATGGCGCTCGCCGTTTCAGCCTGACCGTGCTCGGATCCTGCGTCAAGTTAAGGAGAGATGAACATGAAAACGCGCATTTTGACCATCCTGCTGCTGTTCGTTATGGCAAGCGTCAGCTTTGCCCAAACCGAAAACCCACCCCTTCTGCAAAAACCGGCGGTCAATGGCTCCCAGATCGTCTTCGTTTACGCGGGCGATTTGTGGATCGTGCCGCGGACGGGCGGCGACGCCAAACGCCTGACCACCGGCGTCGGCACGGAGACCAACCCAGTCTTCTCGCCCGATGGGACGATGATCGCTTTTACCGGCGAATACGATGGCAACACCGACGTCTACGTCGTGCCCGCTTCGGGCGGCGTGCCCAAACGTCTGACCTATCACCCTGGCGGTGACCTGGTCAGCGGATGGACGAATGACGGCAAACGCGTGCTATTCGCTTCGGGGCGCAACAGCTATTCGGGCTTCCCGCGCCTGTTCACCGTCGGCCTGGACGGAAGCTTCCCCGAAGAGATTCCACTGCCGATGGCTGAGCGCGGCTCTTATTCGCCCGACGGCGGCTACATCGCTTACGAGCCGCTGACGCAGTGGCAGCCCGAATGGAAACGCTACGCGGGCGGACAGCAGGACGTGATCTGGATCGCCAGGCTCTCCGATTCTTCCATCGAAAAGCTCCCACGCGAAAAATCGAATGATCGTTACCCGATGTGGGTCGGCGACAAGGTCTATTTTGTCTCCGACCGCAACGGCGGCTATTCGCTCTTCTCGTTCGACACGAAGTCGAAGAGGGTCGCCGAACTCGTCAAAAACAACGGCCTCGACATCAAGGCGGCTTCGGCCGGCCCAGGCGTCATTGCCTACGAACAGTTCGGAAGCATTCACCTTTACGACCTCAAGGCGAACAAATCGCAGAAAGTGAACATCCGCGTGGCGGCTGATGTGACCACCGTGCGGCCGCGCTTTGAAAAAGTCGGCAGTCGGATTTTCAACGCGCACATTTCGCCGACCGGCGCTCGCGCCGTCTTTGAAGCGCGCGGCGAAATCATCTCCGTCCCGGCGGAAAAAGGCGATCCGCGCAATCTGACCAACACCACGGGCGTGATGGAACGCGACCCGGCCTGGTCGCCCGACGGCAAATGGATCGCTTGCTTCTCGGACGAATCCGGCGAATACGCGCTTCACCTGCGCGACCAGAAAGGCGCTGGCGAAGTGAAGAAGATCACGCTGCCGCCGACGTTCTACTCATCGCCAACCTGGTCGCCGGACAGCAAGAAAATCGCGCTCAACGACAAGAAGCTCCAGCTCTGGTACCTGGAGATCGAGAAAGGCTCGCTGATCAAAGTTGACAGCAACCCCATCGGATTGAACGACAGCGTGTTGGAGCCGAGCTGGTCGCCCGACAGCCGCTGGATCGCTTACGCCAAACAACTGCCGAATTTGCTGCGCGCTGTCTTCGTCTATTCGCTCGAAACCGGCAAGGCGCATCAGATCACCGACGGGCTGAGCGACGCGCGCTACCCGGCTTTCGATCAGAGCGGCAAATATCTCTACTTCACCGCCAGCACCGATCTCGGCCCCGGCATCAGCTTCGCCGATCTTTCCGGCATCGCGCACCGCTCGACGCGCAGCGTTTACGCCGCCGTGCTGCGCAACGACATCCCGTCGCCGCTGGCTCCGGAAAGCGACGAAGAGAAAGTTGCGGAGGAGAAGAAGGACGGGGCGACTGGTGGACAGGGCGACAAGCCGGAAGAGAAGAAAGCCGATGCTCAACCTCCCGCTGGCGCTCCCAAGCCTCTCGCGAAGAAAGATGAGCCGACGCGGATTGATCTCGAAGGCATTGATCAACGCATCATCGCGTTGCCGCTGATTCCAGCGCGCAACTATGTCGGGTTGGCGGTCGGCAAGGCGAACATCGTCTACATCCTCGAACAGCCAATCGCCCCGGCGGCGCCAGGTCAGGTCGGGATGACCGTCCACAAGTTCGATCTCGAAAAACGTAAATTCGACAAGGCGCTCGACGGCGTCACGTCGTTCCAGGTTTCGGCCAACGGCGAGAAGGCTCTCTACCGGCAAGGCCTCGGCAACTGGATCATCGGGTCTGTGGCGACGCTCGGTGCGCCGATGGGTCCGATGGGTCCGGGTGGCCCAGGAGGCCCAGGCGGCGCTCCCGGCGGTCCGAACATTTTGAAGACATCCGAGATGGAGGTCTACGTTGACCCGAAGGTCGAATGGAAGCAGATGTACAACGAAGCCTGGCGCAACGAGCGCGACTTCTTCTACGACCGGAACCTGCACGGGCTGAATGTGGAAGAGATGAAGAAGCGGTACGCGCCCTACGTCGAAGCCGTCGCGCACCGCAGCGACCTGAACTACCTCTTCACCGAGATGCTCAACCAACTCACCGTCGGCCACATGTTCATCGGCGGAGGCGATCAGCCGCGCCCGGACTTCGTGCCCGGCGGGTTGCTCGGCTGCGACTACAAGATCGAGAACGGGCGTTACCGTTTCGCGCGTGTTTACAACGGCGAGAACTGGAACCCGAACTTGCGCGCGCCGCTCACCCAGCCTGGGGTCAACGTCAAGGAGGGCGAGTACCTGCTGGCGGTCAACGGACGCAATCTGACGGCGAGCGACAACATTTACAGCTTCTTCGAGTCGAAGGCGAACAAGCAGGTCGTCATCAAAGTCGGCCCGAACCCCGACGGCTCGAATTCGCGCGAGGTGACGGTCGTGCCGATAACTGGCGAGACCGGTCTGCGCAACCTGGCCTGGATCGAAGGCAATCGCCGCAAGGTGGATCAACTGTCGGGCGGCAAGCTGGCTTACATCTACATGCCCGACACAGGCGGCGGCGGCTACACCAGCTTCAACCGCTACTTCTTCTCGCAGACGAACAAAGACGGCGCGGTGCTTGACGAACGCTTCAACGGCGGCGGACTGCTGGCCGATTACGTCGTGCAGCACCTGAGCCGCCAGCAACTGAGCATGATCCATTTCCGCGAAGGCGGGCAGGACGTGCCGGTTCCGGCGGGCGCCATTTACGGCCCGAAGGCCATGATCATCAACGAAATGGCCGGATCGGGCGGCGACGCGATGCCGTGGTTTTTCCGCAAGATGAAGATCGGCCCGCTCATCGGCAAACGCACGTGGGGCGGTTTGATCGCCTCGTTCCGCCCGCCGCCGTTGATGGACGGGGGCAGCCACACCGCCCCCGACGCCGCGATCTACGGGTTGAACGGTGAGTGGGAGGTTGAGAACGCCGGGGTTGGCCCCGACATCGAGGTCGAGTTCGATCCGGCGGCTTGGCGGCAAGGCCGTGACCCGCAACTCGAACGAACCGTCGAATACTTGCTGGAAGAGTTGAAGAAGAATCCGCGCCCGCAATACAAGCGCCCGGCGTTCCCGAACTATCACAACGTGACGAAAGCGACGGCGGGTTCCGGCAACTAAACCTTCAACCAGGCGCGAAGCCGCCAGACTGTCCGGAGGCCGCAGGTGAAGGTCAGCTTCCAAGGAGGGCCGCAAAGATGAGGAAAAGCAATTGCCGAATAAATCGGCTCTTGGTGGGAGTTGTGTGTCTGATCTACTGGCCTCCTGCGCTGGCCATCGCGCAGGAGGCTCTCTGGAAACAATACGGCGACGCGGGGCGAAAGGCCTACGAGCAAGGTCGCTACTTTGAAGCTGAAAAGCAGCTCCTGGCTGCCCTCAAGGAGGCTGAAAGACTCGGCGCGACAGACACGCGATTAGCCGGCGCGCTCAATAATCTGGCGGCAGTTTACCGCGCCTTGGGCAGGCACGCCGAGGCAGAGCGGCTCGACCAGCGAGCGCTGGAGATGCGGGAGAAAGTGTTGGGGACAACACATCCGGATGTCGCCACGAGTCTCAACAACCTGGCCGAGTGCTATTTCCTCCAGAGGAAATATTGGGCGGCGAAGCCGTTTATCGAGCGGTCGCTGGCCATTCGGGAGAAGATGCTGGGGCCGGATGATCCGGCCCTGGCTCAGAGCCTACAGCACATGGCGCTGTTCAGTGACGGCGCATCGCGCGCGCCGCTCTTCCTGCGCTCGCTGGCGATCAGAGAGAAGGCCTTGAAAGCTGGCCATCCGGCAGCGGCCCGGAGCCTCGACTACATGATGCCGGAGATTGTTGTAGCGGTGGCTGTCGAGGCCGGGACTGCCGGCGCGTCACGTTTCGTCGGTCCGGATGGCTCACTTACCGTGGCGGGTAATGCGGCGATCGCTTCACTCTATCGGAGGGTGCTGGCAATCCAGGAGCAGGCGCTGGGGCCGGATCATCCGGAGTTGGCTGCAAACCTTAGCGGCTTGGCGGAATTGATCCTGCTTGAGATGGCTGAGCGGGAGCGACTTTTCCAACGCGCGCTGGCGATCACTGAGAAGACGTTCGGGCCGGAGCATTCATTTGTGGTCAAGAGCCTCGAGCGCTTGGCGGAGTTCTACAAGAACCAATTACCCCCTGATGACAAAGAGGTGAAGGCGCGCCAGCGAATCCTGGTGATCCGGGAGAAGACGCTCGGGCCAGATCATCCCGATGTGATTCACAGCCTGGGCGAGTTGGCCTGGGCCTATTACTACGGCCAGGGCAGGTATGCCGAGGCCGCGCCGCTCTACCAGCGGCTCGTGGCTGTGGATGAGAAGACCTATGGGCCGGAACACCCCAACGTGGCGGTGCGACTGGACTACTTGGCGGGGGTCTTGCATAACTACGGCAAGTACGCTGAGGCAGAGGCCGTTTATCGGCGCGCCCTGGCCATTGAGGAGAAGGCCGCCAAGCCTGTGGACACGCTCCGCCTCATCAAGCTGGCGGAGATTTGCCAGGCCCAGCGCAAGTATGCCGAGGCGGAGTTACTGCTCAAGCGAGCCGCCGAGGCGGCGGGGGCCGTTAAACAACCTTACGCGGTTCCGTACCTCAAGTTGGGATGGCTGTACCGCGATCAGGGCAAATACGCGGAAGCGGAGCCGATGTTCAGGCAGGCGCTGGCGATCGATGAGAACTCTTCGCCAGCGACAGAAACAGCCAGGACCCGTTACCACCTGGCGGGAATCTACTATGCCCAGAGCAGGCTGGCTGAGGCCAGGCCGCTCTATCAGCAAGCGCTGGCGGTCAGCGAAGACCCATATGGGCCGGCCTACCCGATTGCCGCCATCCTTCTCCACTGGCGGGCGGGAGACATCTGTACCCCGGCCCAGGCAGAGCCAATCTATCGGCAGGCGCTGACGATCTGTGAGCAAGCACTGGGGCCGGACCATCCGGAGGTGGCCAAGAGCCTCCGCCATCTGGCCGAGTGCTACCGCGCTCAAGGCAAGTATGTTGAGGCGGAGCCGCTGCTCAAGCGGGCGCTGGCAATCACGGAGAAGGCGCTCGGGCCTGATCATTTGGAGACGGCCCTGAGCCTCAACTACCTGGCGTATTTCTATCACTCGCAGCAGCGGCGCGCGGAGGCGGAGCCGCTTTATCAGCGGGCGCTGGCGATCAGAGAGAAGATGCTGGGGCCGGACCACCGGAGCGTGGCTACCAGTCTCAGCTATCTCGCGGAGTGCGTCTTGGCCCGGAACAAGCAGGCCAAGGCGGAGTCGCTGTTCAAACGTGCGCTGACGATCCGGGAGAAGACGCTTGGCCCGGATCACCCGGACGTGGCCGCCAGCCTGGAGAGCTACGCCGCCTTGCTGCGGAAGATGAACCGCGTGGCCGAGGCGACCACAATGGAGGAGCGCGCCAAGGTGATCAAAGCCAAATCTATCCAGGTGGGAGAGGTGCGTTTGCGCTCGTGCCCCAAACTTGTGCGGTAGGACGGCAGGCTCAGGGGCCTTTTGCGCGTCTCTGACCCTATCCACGTAATCACTAAAGCTTTTTCGCAAAGACGCGAAGAACTGATGAGAGGAGAGACACTATGAGAAAAGTATTGTTAGCCTTATTGATTTTGTTAGCGGTTTTGAGCGTTGACGCGAGCTTCAGCTCGGCTCAAAGCGAAAGGCCGCTGTTGATGCGCCAGCCGACGATGAGCCGGACGCACATCGTCTTCGTCTATGCCGGCGACCTGTGGATCGTCAACCGCGAAGGCGGCGAGGCCAGCCGTTTGACGACCGGCGTCGGGACGGAGACAAATCCGCTCTTTTCGCCTGATGGCCAGACCATCGCCTTCACCGGCGAATACGACGGCAACGTTGACCTTTACACCGTGCCGGCGACGGGCGGCGTGCCCAAACGTTTGACCTATCATCCGGGCAGTGACGGATTGGCGGGATGGACGCCGGATGGGAAACAGTTGCTCTTCGTCTCGCAGCGCAACAGCTATTCGGGCCGTTTCGCGCGGCTGTTCACGATGCCGGTTGACGGCGTCTTCCCGACTGAAGTTCCGTTGCCGATGGGGTACGAAGGCTCGTATTCGCCGGACAGCGCGAGATTGGCTTACGTGCCGCTGCCGCGCGGCTTTCAAGCCTGGAAGCGGTATCGCGGCGGGATGGCCACGCCGATCTGGATCGCCAACCTGAACGATTCGAGTATCGAGAAACTGCCGCGCACCGATTCCAACGATTTCAACCCGCTGTGGATCGGCGACAAAGTCTATTTCCTGTCAGACCGCAACGGCCCGATCACGCTCTTCGCCTACGACACGAAGACGAAGAAGGTCGCGCCGTTGATTCAAAACAACGGCCTCGACATCAAGTCGGCTTCGGCGAGCGGGGATAGCATCGTCTACGAGCAGTTCGGGGCGCTCAACATCTACGACCTGAAATCGGGCAAGACCAAGCCGGTCAACGTCACCATCAACGGCGATATGCTGGCGTTGCGCCCGAAATACGAGAAGGTCGGAACCCGCGTCAACAACGCCGCGATTTCGCCGACGGGCGCTCGCGCCGTGTTTGAAGCGCGCGGCGAGATCATCAGCGTCCCGGCTGAGAAAGGCGACGCGCGCAACCTGACCAACACCACGGGCGTCGCGGAACGCGACCCATCCTGGTCGCCCGACGGCAAGTGGATCGCTTACTTTTCGGATGAGTCGGGCGAGTATCAACTGCACCTGCGCGATCAAAAGGGAATGGGCGAAGTGAAGAAGATCAACCTGGGCAATCCGCCGTCGTTCTTCTACTCGCCGACTTGGTCGCCCGACAGCAAGAAGATCGCCTACTCGGACAAGCGGCTGAACATCTGGTATCTGGACATCGAGAAAGGACAGCCGGTCAAGGTTGACACGTTGAGTCGCGGGTTCTCGTTGAGCGCAAGCTGGTCGCCTGACAGCCGCTGGCTCACTTACACCAAGCCGCTCAAGTCGTGGTACCAGGCGGTCTTCGTCTACTCGCTCGAAGACGGCAAGAGCACGCAGATCACCGATGGACTGAGCGACGCCGGCCACGCGGTCTTCGACCAGAATGGCAAGTACATCTACTTCACCGCCAGCACGGACATCGGCCCGCGCGTCTTCGGCTTCGATATGTCGAGCTATCCGCACCGCCCAACGCGCAGCGTCTACGTCGCCGTACTGAAGAAGACCGACCCGTCGCCGCTCGCGCCCGAAAGCGATGAAGAGAAAGTGCAGGAAGAGAAGCCTGCCGACAAACCGGCTGAAGGTGAGAAGAAGGCTGAGGTCGCGCAGGGCGCCGCCCCCGCCAAACCCGGCGAGAAGAAAGAGCCACCGAAGGTCACCATTGACTTCGACAACATCAGCCAGCGCATCCTCGCGCTGCCGCCTCCCAACCGTAACTACGTCGGTCTGGTAGCGGGCAAGGCCAACACGCTTTTCATCCTCGAATTTCCCGATGGGGCGCAGGGGGCGACGCTGCACAAGTTCGACCTGGAAAAACGCAAGTTCGACAAGGCGCTCGAAAACTTGAACGCCTTCGAGCTTTCAGCCAACGGCGAGAAGATGCTCTACCGCCAGCAGCAGAACTGGTTCATCGCCGCCACGGCGACGCTCGGCACGCCCGCGTTCAAACCCGGCGAGGGCAAGATCAAGACCGAAGAGATGGAGGTCCACGTTGATCCGAAGGCCGAGTGGGATCAGATGTACCGCGAGACGTGGCGCATCGAACGCGACTTCTTCTACGCCCCGAACTTCCACGGCCTCGATCTGCAAGCGACGGCGAAGCGGTACGAGCCATATCTGGCTTCGCTCGCTCACCGCGCCGATCTGAACTACCTCTTCCAGGAGATGCTCGGCGAGTTGTCGGTCGGCCATTTGTACGTGCAGGGAGGCGACGTGCCCAATCCGAATCGCGTGCCGGGCGGATTGCTCGGCGCCGATTTCAAGATCGAGAACGGGCGTTATCGTTTCGCCAAAGTCTACAACGGCGAGAATTGGAACCCGAACCTGCGCGCGCCGCTCACCCAACCTGGGGTCAACGTCGTCGCAGGCGAGTACCTGCTGGCGGTCAAGGGGCGCAATGTGGCGTCCAACGACAACCTCTACAGCTTCTTTGAGAGCACGGCGGGCAAGCAGGTCGTCATCAAAGTCGGCCCGAACCCCGATGGCTCAGGCTCGCGCGAGGTGACGGTCGTGCCGATCCAGAACGAGATCGGGCTGCGCAACCTGGCCTGGATCGAAGAGAACCGCCGCAAGGTGGACAAGGCGTCTGAAGGCAAGCTGGCGTACATCTACTTGCCTGACACCGCCGGGGGCGGTTACACGTTCTTCAACCGCTATTACTTCTCGCAACTCGACAAGCAGGGCGCGGTCGTGGACGAACGCTTCAACAGCGGCGGCCAGGCGGCGGATTACGTGATTGATTACCTGAAGAAACCGTTGATGAGTTACTGGGCCGTGCGTGATGGCGAAGACTGGCGGCAGCCGTTCGGCGTCATGCCGGGACCGAAGGCGATGTTGATCAACGAGTATTCAGGCTCCGGCGGCGATTACCTGCCGTACATGTTCCGCCGCGCTCAGGTAGGCCCGCTGATCGGCAAACGCACCTGGGGCGGCCTGGTCGGCATCGGCGGTTATCCGCAGTTGATTGACGGGGGTTCGGTCACGGCGCCGCACTTCGCCTTCTACACGCCGGAAGGGAAGTGGGACATCGAAAACCACGGCGTCGCGCCCGACATCGAGATCGAATTCGATCCGAAAGCCTGGCGCGAAGGCCGCGACATTCAGCTCGAAAGAGCCATCAGCCTGTTGATGGAAGAGTTGAAGAAGAATCCGCCGAAACCGACCCAACGCCCGGCGTACCCGAATTACCACGGCGGGCCGAAGGCGGTGGCCGGTTCCGGCAACGGCTCGGGCAATTGAGCTTTTCGCCGATGGGGTAACGCAAGCCGGATGGTTTGCGTTATCCTATCGGCGAAAGGAGAGGATACTTATGCAGTACTCGGTAATTGTTGAACAGCGTAATGGCATGTGGCGGGCTGTGATCCCAACACTGGCTGACCTAAGCGTGGAAGGCGCTTCATTCGACGAAGCCCTCCGCAATGTCCGGCAAGCGGCGGAAGCTTATCTGTCGAACGTGGTGGTGACTACGATTGAAATCAGCGCGCCGCAGTTACGATCGGCCGACCCGCGCGGCGCGCAGAATGGAGGAGTTGAGCGACATCGAGAAGCGATTGAGCGTGAGTTCGCGATTGCGGCGGAGTTGAATTCGCCAGAGGCCGAGATGCGTCTCGGAAGTCTGCAATCCATCGTGCGTGCCGCTGCCGATTGCCGTATTAACACTGAGAGTGAAATGTTCAGGCAATATGAGGCGGAACTCGACGCCGAAAAAGAGCGCCAACGCGCGGAAGCCGAACGCGAAGCCGATCAAGCCGCAGACTGAAAGTAATGATCTACATCCTTGACACAAACATCTGTAGGGATTTGATCAAAAACCCACGCGCGCTGGATCATCGTCAAAGCGTTTTAGCTGAAGGCGACAAGGTTTGCACGACGATGATCTCATTTGGAGAGTCGGTGGGAGGTTGGTTGCCTAAATGTCGCCATGCAAAAAACGGCGATGAACGCGCCGAAGCTTACGCAAATCTCTACGAAACGTTCACCTTTTACCGGCGCTCGATTTGCCTGCCGTTCGATTCCGCCGCCGCCGCGATTTTCGACCAGCTTCGACCGCAAAAGTTACGTGTCGGCGTTAACGATGTTGCCATCGCGGCGATCACACTCTCAGTTGGCGGCGTTCTGATTACTCGAAACTTCGCGGATTTTCAACGCATACCGGGATTGCTGATTGAAGATTGGACAAAATGAAAACCGTTTGCCCGACCGAGGCAAACATTCAGGAGAAAAGTATGATGCGGATCAGAAGATTATTGCCGGCTCTGGCGGTTCTGATCATCTTCTTTGCCATCGCCCCAGCCCAGCAACTGCAAATCAAGACGCACACGCTCAAGAACGGGATGAAGATCATCGTCGAAGAGGATCGCTCGATTCCGAACGTGGCGCTCTACATCTTCTACCGCATCGGCTCGCGCAACGAGCGTCCCGGCACGACCGGCTTGTCGCACTTCTTCGAGCACATGATGTTCAACGGCGCGAAGAAGTATGGCCCGAAGCAGTTCGACGTGGTGATGGAGGCCAACGGCGGGTCGAACAACGCCTACACCAGCCGCGACCTGACGGTCTATCAGGACTGGTTCCCGCGCTCGGCGCTCGACCTGATCTTCGACCTGGAAGCCGACCGCATCCGCGACCTGAGCTTCGACTCGAAGGTGATCGAATCGGAGCGCGGGGTCGTCGCTTCGGAGCGGCGCACCTCGGTGGATGCGAACAATTTCGGAATTCTATTCGAGCAGCTTTTTGCCACGGCCTACACCGCGCATCCGTATCAATGGCCGGTGGTCGGCTGGATGGTGGACATCGAGAACTGGAAGCTGGAAGACCTCAAGCGCCATTTCGAGATGGGCTATTCGCCGTCGAACGCGACGATGGTCGTCAGCGGCGACGTGACGGCGGCCGAGATCGTCAAGCTGGCCGAGAAGTACATCGAACCGATCGCTTCGCATGCACCGCCGCCGCCGGTCACCACGCGCGAGCCGGAGCAATTGGGCGAACGCCGCGTCATCGTCAGGAAGTTCGCGCAACTGCCCATCGTGATGATTGGCTACCACACGGTGGATGCGAGCAGCCCCGATTATTACGCGCTGCAGGTTTTGCAGACGATCCTCTTCTCCGGCCAAAGCTCGCGGATGTACCAGCGCCTGGTGGACAAGGATCAGATCGCGCTCTTTGTCAGCGGCGGGGTCGGCCCATCGTTCGATCCAACGCTCTTCACTATCACCACGCAACCCAAAGCCGGCGTGCAGCCAGAAGCGGTCGAGAAGGCGATCTACGAAGAGTTCGACAAGCTCAAGTCGCAAGCGGTCGCCGACCAGGAACTGGAGAAGGCCAAGAACATCCTGCTCGCCAACTTCTATCGCTCGTTGAAGACGATCAGTGGCAAGGCCAACACGCTTGGCAGCTACGAAGTCTTCTTTGGTGATTATCGCAAGCTGCTGACCGCCGCCGACGATTACGCCAAAGTCACCAAGTCCGATCTGCAGCGCGTCGCGCAGAAGTATTTTGGCGACAAGAACCGCACCGTAGCGACGCTCGTGCCTGAGAAGGCGGAAGAGGAAAAGAAAGCGGCAGGCAGTGGGCAGTAGCGAACACCGAACACCTACAACCCACAACCTAATTTCAAACCTATCTTCGCCGCTTTGAGTGGTGGCTCTTTCAAGGATGAGCACGGCTCCGGGATCGGCCCATCAGCAGAGCAAGAGAATTGGATTTTAGGCAGTAGGTTGTAGGTCTTGGGTTTTAGCTTCAATGAAGCGGGAGGTTTTCGAGGAGATGGGAAAGATTCTGAAACGAGGCTTGATTTTTTCACTGGCATTGGCGCTCGCGTTTTCAATGCCAATGCCGGGCAAGGCCGATGACGGCGGGTTGAAGCTGCCGCCTTACAAAAAGGTGAAGCTCAAGAACGGGATGACCCTGCTGTTGATTGAGCAGCGCGAGGTTCCGCTCGTCAGCTTCAGCTTCATCGTCAAGGCGGGTTCGACCGCCGACCCGGCGGGCAAAGAGGGCGAGGCCTCACTCGTCGCCGAGTTGTTGCGCAAAGGCACGAAGACGCGCAGCGCCGATCAATTCTCCGCCGAGCTTGATTTCATCGGCGGGCAACTGGGCGCGTTCGCCGCGCTTGATTACACCAGCGGCCGGGCGGAGTTCGTGAAGAAGGATTTGAGCAAGGGATTGGACCTGATTGCCGATGCGCTGCTCAATCCCACCTTCCCGCAGGACGAGCTGACCAAGCTGCTCAAACAGCGGCTCGACGGCGTCAAAGCGGACAAAGACCGTGCGCAGGGCGTGATCGGCTCGTATTTCAATGCCTACCTCTTCGGCAATCATCCGTATGGCCGGCCGACAGGTGGAGATGAAAAATCGCTCGCAGCGATCACGCGCGAGGACGTGGCCAGGTTTTACGAATCCTACTACACGCCCTCCAACACGATCCTCGCCGTCGTCGGCGATTTCAACGCGGCGGAGATGGAGCGTGTGTTGACCGAGAAGTTCGGCGGATGGACGGCGAAGAATGCTCCGCCAGTCAATCTGCCCGAACCGGCGGCGGCACAGGGCAAACGATTGCTGTTGGTTGACAAGCCCGACGCGACGCAGACGTTTTATCAGATCGGCAACTTAGGGGTAGCGCGCAACAATCCCGACCGCGTCTACATTCGAGTCGTCAATACGCTCTTCGGCGGGCGCTTCACTTCAATGCTCAACGATGCGTTGCGCGTCAGCTCGGGATTGACCTACGGCGCGCGGTCATCCTTCGACGAGAACCGCGCGCGCGGCCCGTTCGTCATCTCGACCTACACGCGCAACGCAACGACCGAGAGGGCGATTGACCTGACGCTGGACATCCTCAAACAGCTTCACGAGCGCGGGATCAGCGAAACGGATTTGAAATCGGCGAAGGCCTACATCAAAGGCCAATTCCCGCCGCAGCTCGAAACGAACGACCAACTCGCCGCGCAGATCGCGCAACTGGAGTTCTACGGCCTGGACGAGCGCGAGGTCAACGGCCTCTATGCAAAGATTGACGCGATGGCGCTGGCCGACGCGCAGCGCGTGATCAAACAATATTTCCCGCTCGACCATCTGGTCTTTGTTTTGATCGGCAAGGCGAGCGAGATCGAAAGTGTGGCGAAGAAGTACGCGCCGAAGATAGACACGAAATCAATCAGCCAACCGGGCTTCTAAAGGAGACTATTATGCTCACGAGTGAAAAGGTCATCGAGATCATCCGCGCGATTAGCGCATTGCCGCCGGATAAAGTAGATGAAGTTAGGGACTTCGCTTACTTTCTAAAAGCGCGTTATGCTATTCAAGCGCCGGTCGAATACAGCGATGTCTGGACAGATGAAGACCTGCATGATTTGACTGCGGCGGCGTTGCAGCACGCATCGCACACAATCTGGATGGAGGATGAGCGCAATGGCTAATCCGGGCGACGTGGTCACGGTAGATTTTCCCGGCGCCACAGGAATCAAGCGTCGTCCGGCAGTCATCGTTTCGACCGCGACATATCACGCCTCGCGCCCGGATGTGATTCTCGGTTTGCTGACCAGTCAATCCGGCAAAGCTTCAGCGCCCACCGATTATTTGTTGCAAGACTGGGCAGCGGCTGGATTGCATAATCCGTCAGCATTCCGCTCTTTTCTCGCCACGCTACCGGCAAGTGGCATAAGGGTGATCGGCAAGTTGTCAGCCCGCGATTGGCAGGAAGTACAAGCTCGGCTGCGGCTCGCTTTGGCTGTCACGTAAAACAACACAGAAACAAGATTAAGGAGACTCGTGCAATGAAAAGGACATATCTGGGCTTCGCACTCATTCTCGCTTTTGCAAGCATCAGCTTCGCGCAGGACAAACCACTGCTTCTGCAAAAGCCCGCGCTGGGCAAAACCCACATCGCCTTCACCTTCGCCGGCGATCTCTGGATCGTCCCGCGCGAAGGCGGCGAAGCCACGCGGCTCACGACCGGCGTCGGCTTCGAGGCCAACCCGATCTTCTCGCCCGACGGCTCGATGATCGCCTTCACCGGCCAGTACGACGGCAACACCGACGTCTTCGTCGTCCCGTCGTCGGGCGGCGTGCCGAAGCGGTTGACTTACCATCCAGGCCCTGACGCGGCGATTGCGTGGACGCCCGACGGCAAGAGCATTATGTTCCGCTCGCCGCGCAGCAGCAGCACGCCGCGCTACCAGCGGTTCTTCACCATTCCGGCTGAAGGCGGCCTTGAGACCGAGGTCCCGCTGCCGATGGCGCACGAGGGTTCGTATTCGCCCGACGGATCGAAGATGGCCTACCTGCCGCTCGCGCCCGCGTTCGCGCAGTGGAAGAATTATCGCGGCGGCACGATGACCAAGATCTGGATCGCCAACCTCGGCGATTCGAGCGTCACGGAAATCCCGCGCAACAACGCCAACGACTTCAACCCGATGTGGCCCGCTTTCGGAAATGCTGACAAGGTCTACTTCATCTCCGACCGCAGCGGACGCTTCACGCTCTTCGAGTACGACACGAAGACGAAGCGTGTGACGCAAGCGGTCAAGAACGACGGTCTCGACATCAAGTCCGCGCAGGCCGGCCCCGGCGCTATCGTTTACGAACAGTTCGGCGAGATCAAGCTCTTCGATCTGAAGTCGGGCAAGACGAGCAAAGTCAACATCACGCTCAACGGCGATCTGGCGAGCGTGCGCCCGCGTTACGAGAAGGTCGCAAACCGCATCAGCAATGTTCAATTATCGGCGACCGGCGCCCGCGCCGTGTTTGAAGCCCGCGGCGAGATCATCAGCGTGCCCGCCGACAAAGGCAACGCGCGCAACCTGACCAATTCACCGGGCGTGGCTGACCGCAACCCCGCGTGGTCGCCCGACGGCAAGTGGATCGCTTACTTCAGCGATGAGTCTGGCGAATATGCGTTGCACTTGAGTCCGCAGTTGGGCCTCGGCGAAGTGAAGAAGATCAACCTCGGCAATCCGCCGTCGTACTTCTACTCGCCGACGTGGTCGCCCGACAGCAAGAAGATCGCTTACACCGACAAACGGTTGAATCTCTGGTACGTTGACATCGAAAAAGGCTCACCGGTCAAGGTTGACACGAACACCTACGACAATCCCTGGCGCGTGGTGGACCCGAACTGGTCGCCCGACAACCAGTGGATCGCTTACACGAAGCAACTGAAGAACCGGATGTGCGCCGTCTTCGTCCATTCGCTCGAATCGGGCAAGAGCACGCAGATCACCGACGGCTTGAGCGACGCGCGCTTCGCCAATTTCGACAAGAATGGCAAGTACCTCTACTTCACCGCCAGCACCAATGCGGGGCCGACCACAGGCTGGTTGGATATGTCTGCTTTCCCGCACCAGCCGACGCGCAGCGTTTACGTGGTCGTTTTGAAGAAGGGCGAGGCGTCGCCGCTCGCGCCTGAAAGCGATGAAGAGAAAGTCGCCGAAGAGAAGAAGGACGAAACGCCGAAGGCTCCGCCGAAAAAAGAAGAGGTCAAGGTCACGCCAGTCACTATAGATTTCGACGGCATCGGCCAGCGCATCCTCGCGTTGCCGATCATCCCCGCCAGAAACTACGTCGGAATGGGCGTGGCCAAACCCGGGATCATCTTCATCGCCGAAGGGCAAGGCTCAGGCTTGCAGGGCGCACCCGGCGTGACGATTCACAAATTCGAGCTTGAGAAGAAGAAGTTCGACAAAGTGCAGGAAGGCGTCACCGCATTCACGCTCTCGGCCAACGGCGAGAAGATGCTGGTCGGACAAGGCTCCGGCCCCGCCGCACGCTACACGATTATGCCGACGATGACGCCCGCCAAACCGGGCGAAGGTGTGGTCAAGATTGACGAGATGGAGGTCTACGTTGATCCGAAGGCCGAGTGGCGGCAGATGTACCACGAAGCCTGGCGCATCCAACGCGACTTCTTCTACGACCCGACGCTGCACGGACTCGATTACGAAGGCACGAAGAGGAAGTACGAGGCTTATCTGGACAGCGTCGCGCACCGCGATGATTTGAACTATCTGTTCCGCGAGATGCTCGGCAATATGTCCGTCGGCCATCACAACGCGGGCGGAGGCGATGCGCCGCAACCCAATTTTGTGCCGACGGGTTTGCTCGGCTGCGACTTCAAGGTCGAGAACGGGCGTTACCGCTTCGCGCGTGTTTACAACGGCGAGAACTGGAACCCGCAGCTTCGCGCGCCGCTCACCCAGCCCGGGGTTGAAGTCAACGTCGGCGATTACCTGATCGCAGTCAATGGCCGCGAAGTCCGCGCGAGCGACAACGTCTACAGCTTCTTCGAATCGAAGGCCAACAAACAGGTCGTGATCAAGGTGAGCGCCAGCGCCGACGGATCGAATGCGCACGAGTACACGGTCGTGCCCGTGGCGAGCGAAACGGGCTTGCGCAACCTCGACTGGATCGAGAGCAATCGGCGCAAGGTTGATCAGATGTCGGGCGGCAAGCTGGCTTACGTCTACCTGCCGGACACTGGCGGCGGCGGTTTCACCAATTTCAACCGCTACTACTTCTCGCAGATTGACAAGGAAGGCGCGGTGATTGACGAACGCTTCAACGGCGGCGGCACGGCGGCGGATTACATCATTGACTACATGCGGCGTCCGTTGCTGAACCGATGGGCGACGCGCGAAGGCGATGATTTCTCCACCCCGAGCGCTTCGATCTACGGGCCGAAGGTGATGATCATCAACGAATACGCCGGATCGGGCGGCGATCTGATGCCGTGGCTGTTCCGCAAAGCCGGCGTCGGTCAACTGGTCGGCAAACGCACGTGGGGCGGCCTCGTTGGCATTTACGATTACCCGCAGTTGATTGACGGCGGCGGAGTGACCGCTCCGCGCGTGGCCTTCTATAACCTGCAAGGCGAATGGGACGTCGAGAATTACGGCACGCCGCCCGACATCGAAGTTGATTTCGATCCGGCGGAGTGGCGCAAGGGGCGCGACCCGCAGCTTGAACGAGCCGTCCAGGTGGCGATGGAACAGCTTAAGAAGAATCCGCCGCTGAAGCCGAAGAAGCCTGCTTATCCGAATTACAACAATGGGGTCGGGCCGATTGCAGGTGTCAACGGCGGCGGCGGAAAAGCTGCGGGTGGCGCAGTTGGCAAAGCAGCGAAAAACAGTCAGCGGTAGTTTGGAAACCTTGCCTGGCTGGTAAACGAGGACGCGAGCGCCGGATCATTGTTGGGCGCTCGCGTTTTTGCTTTGGTATCTTTGCAAGGGGAGTGGCCGATCACAAAAACTCGACACGGTTCAGCATATCTTCAGCCTCCAAAATGTCCGCGTAATCTTTTAACCGGCGTATGCATTCACCCGCGCTCAAGCTGTCCTGGTGAACATAGATCACGCCGTAGTGCTCTTTGCCTTGCGCTGTCCACTTGCGGGCAATGACGATCAGGTCAACGTCGTGCGTGAACAAAACGGCGCGCTCCTTCGCGGCGTAAATCAATTGCTCCTCGTCACTCGCCCCAGCAGACCGGCATCGTTCGTTGACCATGCGTCCACGCCGCGCCTGCGCAAACCGGCGACAATTGCCGAATCAATGTTTTCGTCAGCGTAAATGCGAATTGCCGCCATCCTTTTGCTCCAGCACTGATACGTATCCCTGCTTCATCTCTTCAATCAACCGCCGCTCTTCAGCGATTTGCCGATCAATCTCTTCGATGTGATCGTAGTAGTAGGACAAAGCGTCGTGGACTTGCGCCAGCGTCAATTGCGGATGCATGCGTACAATGTCATCCGGCTGATAGCCCATCTTTTCGTAGTAGGTGGCGATCTGTGAGACCCTGATTCTCGTTCCCGCGATGATCGGTTTTCCGCCGCACACACCTTTTTGCCTCACGATGTAGGAATGCTTGATTCTTCGTTGTGTTGCGCGTTGCGTTGGCATTGTCATCACCTCCAAGTTGGCAGTCTAACGCAGGCCAATGGTTTCTCCAATGAATGTCCGACTTGAATCCTGCTTCCCGAATCCTGAATCCCGAATCCTGAAACAGTGGCTCAGGATTCAGGCGGTCTTCGCGCAATATTTAATTTCAGCGACCAATTTCAGTGTATCATTGTCGCGCCTCGCACAGGACTTTTGAAGCTACGACAAAGGTACGCCGGATGCTGAATACGACATTGGAAACAACGATCATTGCCGAGACAAAAATTTCCCCGGCCTTCGCGCCGTTCCTGGCCGAAAGCGGCCCCAACGACATCCGCGACGCCATCGTCATCTTTCGCGCGCCTGAGCGTGACGAGCCGCCCGCTCGCGGGCGAATGCGCGCGCTCAGATCGAAAATCAAAGAAGTCGAAACTCGCGCCAAAGCCCAACAGGCGATTCAACGAGAGGTGCTCGCCAGCTATCAAAAAGCCGGCAGCAAAGTGCTTCCGCACAAACAGGAACCGAAGGTCTCCACCATCGGGTCGAGCGCATTGCCCGTCGCTTCGGTCGAAGTCACACCAAAAACACTTCCCCTCCTCGCCGAACAACCCAACGTCGTCGCCATTCTGCCGAACCAGAAGATCGGCCTCATCCAACCGAAGGCCGTTGATTACAAAGAGCTGGTGCGGCAGGAGGAGAAAGACGGGTTGACCTGGGGATTGAAACAGCTTGGGGTTCACGATTTGTGGAGGATCACCAAAGGCAAAGAGATCAACATCGCCGTGCTCGATACCGGCGTGCACGCGGCGCATCCGGCATTGGAGGGTCGCGTCGCCGATTTCATCGTCATTGATCCGCTCGGTCGCCGCATCAAAACCGACCTCGCGTTCGACGGCGGCGCGCACGGCACGCACGTCTGCGGCACGATTGCGGGCGGCAGGACTGCCAATGGCGTTTCAATCGGCGTCGCGCCGGAAGCCAACCTCTTCGTCGCCGCCGTGCTGATCGGCGATGCGACGTTGCGCACGTTGATGGAAGGCATCTCGTGGGCGGTCGAAAAGGGCGTGGACATCATCAATATGTCGCTCGGCTTCAGCTACTACGAGCCGCTGTTCGACGAGGTCTTCAAAATCCTGCTCGATCAATTCGGGATTCTGCCCGTCGTGGCCATCGGCAACGAAAATCACGGCAACAGCAGCTCGCCCGGCAACACGGCCAATGCTTTTTCGGTCGGCGCGGTCGAAAAGATCAAAGGCGGCAAATACGACGTGGCCTTCTTCAGCAGCGGCGCGAGCCTGGTTTTTCCGGGCGATGAAGCGAGCGCGCTGGTCACCAAGCCCGACGTGGTCGCGCCGGGCGTGCAGGTCTTCTCCTCGATCCCGCCGGAAAAGCGGCCCGACGGCGTGTTCGAGTACACGTATATGAACGGGACTTCGATGGCCACGCCGCACGTGGCGGGCGCGGCGGCGCTGTTGATGGCGGCCAAACCCGAAGCTCCCGTCGGCGAGATCATCCGCGCGCTGAGAGAGACGGCCAGACATCCCGGCGGTCACCATCTGCGCCCCGACAACCGCTGGGGCTACGGATTAATTCAGCCCACAAAAGCCTTGCGGGCATTGGGCTGATCGGTGCTACAATCAGCCCGCCAAAAATGGTTCGAGAAGGTGTCCCAATGAATTTTGGAAACGTTCACCCCAAGATCAGCCGGGAATTCAGTGTCAGGCTGGGCCGGCTAAATCCGCGCGACAAGGTGCGGGCTATCGTGATGCTGCGCGCCGAAGGCAATGGTGTCGCCCGCGCCCGCCGGCTGTCGCGCGCCGAACGCCAGTCCGCCGCCGAGATGATCAGCCAGTCCGCCGAAGCCGCGTTGCCCGAAATTGACCAGATTCTGGAGAAATTCGAAGGACACCGCCTGGCCGAGCATCCGAATGCGCTGGGCGCTGTTCCGGTCGAGACGACTGCCGATGGCGTGATCGCGCTCGCCCGTGCGGATTGCGTCAAGACCATTCTGGAAGACCAAACCATCCTGCCTATCGTTGCGGCTGAATCGAATAGCTGAAAACCGCAGCCATTACTTCTGTCTCCAACTGCATCAGGCTAAGGGTTGAGCAAGCGCACGAAGCCTGCTTGCTCAAAATGTTGATCTGTCGTCAGGGCTTCAGTGAGGCCGTACTGTCGCATCAGGATAAAACTCACCGCGTCGCAACTGTGCGTCAATCTGATCGGCGCGGCTTTGAAAAAAGTTATCGCATCGGCGTGTTGAGGTTCGTCACGGTGGTGATAGCAGAATAATCCTGACGTATCGAGCAGCCTCAATCTTCCTCTTCGTGCGAGCTTCCGTATTCACGGGCCAAATCGGCGTCAATGCTTTCGTTATCAGCGCCGGTGGCATAACCCAAACTTGCCGCGCCCGCGTGTCGTAGCAATCGTTCCATCGCCGCCTTCTTTTCCTCTTCCGTCAACTGAGGGCGAGGTTTGGGCGTGAGCTGCTTTACCCATTCGTCTGCCAGCTCTTCAACCGGCCTTCTTGTCCTCTCCGCCGTCATTTGAAGCAGTTTGTAATTTTCAGGATGAATCCCCGGCGGAACCGGCTGCGGTTGAGATGTGGCGCCGTTATCAAATACGCCGTTGGTTTTTTCCTCGCCGTTCTTTTCGATCTGGCGAGCGGTATCAGCCAGCCACTGCGCGGCCATCTCTTCAGGCGTTTGCCCCGACTGCTCCGCCGTTTTCACCAGAGGGGCGTAGACATTTTCCGGCACTTCCAAAGTCATAGTGCGTGGCATAGTCAATCAACCTCCGCGCCAAGCCTATCACAGTCGCCGCGCCCGTCTCTACCGGCTTCGCAACCAATCGCCGGACGCGCGCGCCCGGCAATGGCTTGACAAGAATAAGATGCGCCAATATCGTCGCCGACGATCTATCGAAAGTTCGGAATGAATCTCATTCGAGGGAAGACTTTATGGCGCTCATCGGAGCAAACGAATTGAAACGCAAGATGCTGGTCACGGTTGATCTGGCGGTGGCTGAAGCCGAGCCGGGGCTGCGCGGCGATTCGGCTTCGGGCGGAACGACAAAGTCGGCGACGCTCGAAACCGGCTTGCAGGTGCGCGTGCCGCTGTTCATCAAGGAAGGCGAGACGGTTCGCGTCAACACGCAGACCGGCGAGTTCATCAGCCGGGCGAAAGAATGATGAAGAGAGTTCGATGGGGATTGATCGGCTGCGGCGACATCTCGCGCAAGCGCGTCGCTCCGGCTTTGCGCGATCTCGCCGAAGGCGAGCTGGTTGCGGTGAGTCGCGCGCGCGCCGAATTGGCCGAAGCGTTCGCGCGCGAATTCGGCGCTCGCCGCTGGCACGCCGAGTGGCGCGAGCTGATCGCTGACGGCGAGATTGACGCGGTCTACGTCGCCACGCCGGTCTACCTGCACGCCGAACAGACCGTCGCCGCCGCCGAAGCCGGAAAACACGTCCTGTGCGAAAAGCCGATGGCGATGGGCGTTGCCGAATGCGACCGGATGATCGCCGCCTGCGCAGCCAGCGGCGTGAAACTTTGCGTTGCCTACTACCGCCACTTCTATCCCGCGATTCATCGCGCCAAGGAGATCATCGCGTCGGGCGAAATCGGCGAGCCGGTCCTCGCGCAGATCAACGCCTTCGAGCGGTTCAACCCCCAGCCGGGCGACGAGCGTTACTGGTTCGTGAAGAAGGAGCAAGCGGGCGGCGGACCGATGATGGATTTCGGCTGTCATCGGATCGAAGTGTTGATGAACATCTTCGGGCCGATCAAACGAACGATCAGCGACGTTGGCCGCGTGCTGTTCGACCGCGAAGTGGAAGACACCGCCGTCGCCTGCTTCGAGTTTGAAAGCAAGGCGCGCGGCGTGTTGACCGTGACGCACGCCGCGTTTGAATCGCAGGACACGCTGGACATTTTTTGCAGCCGCGGCTCGATTCACATTCCGGCGCTCAATCGCGGCGAGATGAAGATCAGGACCGAGGAAGGCGAGCGCGTGGAATCGCATCCGTCGCACGCGAACATTCACCAGCCGCTGATCGAAGATTTCACACACGCCGTGCTCGATGAT
>Ga0247727_10006697_pt1 | contig 22489 bp, 17 predicted proteins | sample WisWelCaveWW1625_FD_202498 | JGI IMG/M metagenome (GOLD analysis project Ga0247727, IMG submission 202498) | Biofilm microbial communities from Wishing Well Cave, Virginia, United States - WW16-25 | ecosystem: Environmental > Aquatic > Deep subsurface > Groundwater > Cave microbial mat | place...
TGGCCGTGTCTGCTTCCCATGCCGCTGTGATTGATTCCGCCAAAAGGCAATTCCACATTCGCAAACTGGACGGCTACATCATTAATGCAGACGCCGCCGGAAAAAGTACGACACAAAACCGTTTCAATCCAGTTGTGATTGTCGCTGAAAATGTAAAGAGACAGGGGACGCTTTCCTGCATTCACGAATGCGATCGCTTGATCCAGCGACTCATATTGAACAACGGGAAGAACGGGGCCGAAAATTTCTTCCTGCATGATTTCTGCGTCTTCCGGAATGTTTGAAAGAATTGTCGGGGACACATAGTCTTTTTCATCGTTGTATTCATTTCCCAGTTCCACACGCGCTCCTTTCTCTACGGCCGAGTTAACCAGTTGTTTGATGCGTTCGTGATGTTTGACGGAAATGATCTTCCCAAAGTCAGGGCTGTCCAGCGGAGAGCCGTACAAGCGGCGAACGGATTCGCGCGCGGCGTCGATGAAATCCGTATGCCGTGACGCCGGCACCAAAACGTAATCAGGCGCAACGCAACTCTGTCCTGCATTCAGCAATTTGCCCCACATGATCTTACTTGCGGCATCTTTAATGTCGTAAGCTTCATCAATCAAGACAGGAGATTTCCCACCCAGTTCCAGCGTTACAGAAGCATGATGCCTGGCCGCGGCCTCCATCACAATTCTTCCCACGGCGGTACTGCCGGTAAAAAAGATATGATGGAAGGGCATTTCAAGCAGCGATGATGCGATCGAATGATCACCTTCAAACACCGCAACTTCGTCTTCAGGAAATGATTCGGCCACAAGATCCTTAATAAACCGGGACGTGTGACTGCTGACTTCAGAGGGCTTTACAATGACACAGTTCCCCGCAGCAATCGCAGAAACCAGCGGAGCAACAGCCAGTTGAAACGGATAATTCCACGGCGCCAGGATCAACACAACACCCCTGGATTCGTACCGGATCTCTCCCCGCGCCCGCAGAAACGTGATCGGATTAGGAACTCGCTCCGGCTTCATCCACTTTTTGAGATGCTTGCAAGCATGTTTTATTTCAGTAGTAACCATGTAGATTTCGGAAAGAGCCGACTCATGAACGCTTTTTCTCAGATCCGCATACAACGCTTTTTCCAGAGAGGGCCTTCGATCCAGAATCAGACGTTGAAACTTTCTCAGTTTGGAAATCCGCTCTCCTGCGTTAGTTTGCCGAATTCCGGGATAGTTCGATTGCTGTAGAGCAAATACTCTTTGGATTTCAGAAATGTCTGCCGTAACCATAAGGAACCATTATATGTCGCGGCAAAAAAAAACGGGGCGGCGGGGAGCCGCCCCATTCACAGGGGATTTGATTAGTAGACGACGATGCCCTTGAAACTGCTGGTTTTGATCTGAGAATTGTTCGACCAGCTTCTAAAAGCGACTTTACCGGAAGGCGTTACGGCAGGCGCGAGTGTGATAATCAATGTTCCGTCCACATACACTTTGAAATTACTTCCGTCAAACAAAAGTTTGATGTGGTAATAGGCGTTGGTCGTAACCGTTCGTGCCAGAGTTTTTTGCGCTTGCGTAACGCCGCTAACGTATTGCTTGAGCACAAATTTATTTTTATCGTCCCAGACCTGAAGTTCTACATAATTAGTAGAATTCTGGTACCATCCGAACACCGACGCCCTGCCCGAAGCAGTCTGTATTCTCACATCGGTTTCGATTGTACAGACGGTGCAGCCGCCAAAGTTTGGAGAGAGAGCATTGCCGGATTTTGCTGCGCCGGTCAGGTCTCCATTGACTACCGTCCATGTACCGGCGGTGAATGTCCAGCCGGATGCATTTCCGTCTTCAAAATCATCGGAGAAAGTGCTGGTGTTGTTTACGTTAACGTTGATGGAAGACGAACTTGCGCTTTTTCCTGAATTATCAAAAGCCGTAGTGGTCAGCGAATGCGGTCCGTTAACAACAGCAGTTGTATTCCAGTTGACCGAATATGGCGAAGAAGCATCTGTACCGGTTAAATTGCCGTCAACAAAAAATTCAACCCGGTTGACGGAACAGTCATCGGAGGCGTTGGCGGAAACTGTTATCGTTCCGCTGACTGAAGCTCCATTGGCCGGTGACGTGATGGAAGTAGAGGGAGGCGCGGAATCTGTGCAGCCGCCGCCTGCTTCATATGCGCCGATGTCGTGGCGCGCTCCGTTTGGCCGGGGGTTTCCTTCCAGATCATCAGTCACATCCACCAGGGTTGTTCCGGTATCGATTGCGGGACTGCCGGCTTTCAGGTGATAGTCGTCCGCTGTCGCGTTCACAAACAGTGCTGAAGTCGATGAAATAAACGAATTCAAGTCATGTCCCCGCGACTGCCAGGTTGCCAGACTCACAAAGCTTGCGCCATCATTATAGGAAAAAACGTTAACGACCGCGTTGTAGTTTGAATCGAGTCCCGGTTCGCTGCTTGCATCCAGATTGATGGAACCACGCGTTCCCAGATGAAGAAGAATGTTATTCTTGATCTGGTTGTTCGTGGATCCGTTCAACAAGGTAATTGCCCAGCGCCCATTCGACGGTTGCACGATCGTGTTGTTAAACATCTTATTGTGATGCGTTCCAAACTGATTGCTGCCTTCACCGTCGTCCCATCCGGCGATTCCGCCGGCATAGTTTTTGTACAGCAGGTTATTTTTGATTACGGAATTAATAACAGAAGCCAGGTTTATCGCAGCGCCTCCACCCACACCGTTTTCGTAAATGATGTTTGAATCGATCAACGCGTTGGAAATAATCCCGTCTCCCGAAAGCGCAGGGTCCGCATTGATCTGAATTCCCGAAGCATGATTGTGATGCGCCCTGTTTCCGATGATTACAGGATTGTCGGCGCTGTTGGAAACATAAACACCGTGCTCAAGATTTGAGTACGAAGTTTCGTTGTTTTCGATCAAAATCCCTTCCGCATATCCTGTGAAGACTCCCCAGCGCTCGTTGTTATGGCAAAAGTTGTTGCGAATTACGATTCCGTGAACCTCGTCCGTCGGCTCACCCTGAATTGCAATTCCGGAACGCAAAGACGAATGCACCTCAAAACCCTGAATCGTGATGTAACTTGCGTTTCGAATCCAGAGGTTATCGTTGTTTGTATTCAATGACCCTTTCGCATTTACGATCGCGCCCGGTTCTCCTGAAAAAACAATACGGCTCGAAGTCGTACCGGATTTGTAGAATTTGGCACCGACATAGGTTCCAGACCTGACGATCACGGTATCGCCGGACACGGCCACATCCGCGCCCTTCTGGATGGTTCTGAACGGACTTGCCGATGTCCCCGGGTTTGAATCGTTGCCCGATGTAGACACGTAATAGGTTGCGGCGAAGCAGTTCGTGAAGATTGTCAATAGACACAGTGACACTATCGTCGTCTTTTTCATGTTTAACCTTACACCTCCGGCCTCAGATCAAGCAATAATTTTGCCAGAGCCGGGGCGCTTAAGAATCAATCACTTACAGGCTGGAAAGGACGGACGCTGACAAAAAATGTTATTGAAGAGAGCAATTTTCTTTTCAGGTGCGGACCCTTACATTATTATTTAAGGCAGTTTCGGGCGATTTACCAGTGGAAACTGGTTGCAGAATCGCCGACTCAAGATCCAGCTTCAATTCAGAAATGGTCCGGTACCTCTGGATCGGATCTTTCGCAAGAGCTTTGCAAATGACGTTTGCGACCTCGGAAGAAACTGTTGAATTAATTTGCGCCGGTGGAGGCGGATCTTCTTTGAGTTGCATGAATCCAACTGCAATTGCCGAGTCCCCTGTGAACGGAACGCGTCCGGTAAACAATTCGTACAGGATGATTCCGAGTGAGTAGATGTCGGCCCGTTCATCAACTCTCTTTCCGGATACCTGTTCGGGAGCCATGTATTCCGGAGTGCCCATAATCAAACCCGTGGCTGTGAGTCCCTCCAAATGGGCGCTTCGGGCAAGCCCGAAGTCAATAATTTTGACTCTACCAGTCGCATCCAGAATGATGTTCTGGGATTTCAGATCGCGGTGAATGATCCCCTGGCGATGCGCTGCTTCCAGACCGTCACAAATCTGACCTGCAATATTCATCGCCTGCATTGGAGAAATCGGACCGTTCGTCTTGACGTGTTCCTTCAAATTAGTTCCATGGAAATATTCCATAGATATATAGTGAAGCCCGTTGATTTCCGATATGTCGTGAATGCGTATCACGTTTGAATGTGTAATGCGTCGTGCCGCGGAAACTTCTCTCTTCAAACGTTCGAGCGCATCGGGGTCGTTGCTCAAAAGCGGTGAGAGAATCTTGATGGCAACCTGTTCTTTTAACTGCTTATCGTAAGCGTGAAAAACAATACCCATCCCTCCGCGACCGAGTTCTTTGAGAATCTGATAACGACCCTCCAGAGCGGTGGCAACATTCATGAAAGTGGTGGGCATCTGGCTGACACCCGCGGATTCAGGTGAAGTGACTATGCGTCCCAGACTCAGTGAACGTTCCAGTTGATAGTTCATCTCTGAATCCAAACGACAGATGAGAGTTTCGAGATTCTGCAGGCGCTCTTCCAGTTTCTTCACGCGACCTTCATCTTCGGCCGATTTTACCGGCGGCTTGTCTGCCGCCGCCTGAGCGATCTGTCTTTTATGACGCATCCACATCGGAAGAAAGATCCAGGAAGAAATGGATCCGAAGACAATGGCTACGATAAGCACTTCGCGATTAGAGCTGAAGAAGGCCATGCCCAGGATCGCAGCCATGAGCCAGAACCATCCACTTCTGGATTTTACCTGCGGAAGTTCCGGCAATTTTTCTTTGATCCCCATGATCTGTTCGAAGAAAGCTTCTGACCTAATCATAACAGTACTGCATACGAGTGGAAAGGGGAAAACGTTCTGACCGGTTATGTTATACTTTGCCCTTTGAAATTCTGTTGAACAGGAGATTTTACCCATGAAGATCACGTTGGCTCCGGTTGGAACTGCCGGTGATTTATTCCCAATACTGGCTCTGGGTAAGGAATTACAGGGCCGGGGACATGTTGTGACCCTGTGCGCGCCTGAGGAGTTCAGGAGCGTTGCTTATGAGACAGGGATTCAGCTTGTATCGAGCGGCCCCACCTATGCAGAATTTCTTGAATGCAGAAGCGGCGAGGATGTTGCGGCCGGTCTCGCGGATATGGTGGGTCGGGACGTGGCCACTCAATTTGTGGCTTTGCGGGATGCGTTGCGAACGGCTGACGTTCTGGTCGGCTCCCGTTTGCAGATTGCCGGTCCATCCATGGCGGAATCGCACGGTATTCCTTATTTTTATGCAGTCACTACACCACCGGTTTCCGATTACGATCAGTATCCGGTTTTCGGAGTACCTGCGGAAAAAGCACAAAAAAGACGAAGCCGCAGATTGAAAGAATGGGAAAAAGCAATTCTTCCTGCTTTGAATCGCGAGCGACTCTTCACTCATCTGCGACCCGTTACCAGGTTATTCGAACACTTATATCGCAACGGACACACGCTCTTTGCGGTTGATCCGGCAGTGGCCCCTTTCAGGGAAGGAGCAAATCAGTCCATCACCGGATTCTGGTATTTTTCCGACTCCGTATTCTGTACTTTAACGGCGGAAGACCAATCATTCGTAACCGGGGACGGGAAGATTGTTTACATCGGTCGCCTCGCAGTCAGAGATTCTGATGAGATTATCGCGATCTGCAGATCGTTGAACTCATCCGGTTACCGTGTAGTCCTTGGCCGCAACTGGCAAATCGCCGGTGAACTGCCGCCTGGATGCCGGATTCTTGAGTCATTTTATTATCAGCCTGTTTTGCCGAGGGCTTCGGTAATCGTACATTCCGGCGATTCGGATGAGACGTCTGAAGCATTCAGGGCGGGTATCCCGCAAGTGATCTGGCCGGTTAGCGTAGAGCAAAACTACTGGGCACAGCGATCCTTAGCTCTCGGTTTGTGTCCGGCAATCGTGTCAAATGGAAACGAGCTTTCAGCGGCTATCCGAACTGTCCTGGATAACCCGGTCTTTGCTGAGAAATCGAAGGGAATTGCTGAAAAACTCTTGAATGGAAAAGAATCCGCAGCACAGATTATCGAGAAAGTGACTCTGGAACACTCAAATCCGCGGTCCGTTCAATAACCGATTCACAAAGCGACTTTCTCCGATACCACAGAATGTCCCAGGAAGACTTCGGCAAGGTGGTCAAACCCTTCCGTTTGATCGGTTGTGAGAAATCTCTGCGATCCTCCGCGACTCAATTCAGTTTCAATTTCCGGATGCCTCTTCAGGTAATCCTGTAAACTTGGCGCGACAAAGTCTCCCTGAACCAGCACGCGAATGGATTCTGGAATTATGGAGCGTATCACCGGAATCAAGAGAGGGTAATGCGTGCATGCCAGTAACAGTACATCAATATCATTTGCAGAGGCGCTTGTTTCGTTCCAGTATTTCCGGACAAAATATTCGACTCCGGAACCGCCCAGTTCACCGGCCTCCACCAACGGTACAAGCATGGGGCAGGCAGTCTGGATCAATCGGATTCCCGGAGCATACTTGGCGATTTCAATGGAAAAGCTCTCCGACTTAACGGTGCCCTCGGTAGCCCAGAGCGCGACTGTGTTGGTTCGCGTATCTCGACCTATCTCTTCAACCGAAGGTCGAATGATACCGAGCACACGACGATCCGGATACTCAACGGGCAAAATCTTCTGCTGAATGCTCCGCAATGCTTTTGCAGATGCCGTATTACACGCTATGATGACCAGCTTGCATCCGGCGTGAAACAAGTATCGAACTCCTTCCGTGGTGAAGCGAAAGATCGCTTCAAACGAACGATTGCCGTAGGGAGTCCGTGCATTATCACCCAGATAAATGGTTTCGTAGTGCGGTAAAACCTGACGGATGGCTTTGAAAATAGTGAGTCCGCCAAAACCGGAATCAAAGATGCCAATGTTCATGGAAGTCGGCTAGCCTGAAAGGAGATAAAGAGATAAACGCATATCTTGCGGCAAAATACTCTAAAATCGTTCGGCAACCCAGAATTCAAGTACCCTGTCGATGCAGATTTTGAGCCAGTAACTGTAGGCGTCTGAATTCGTTTTTACATCAATCATCAGGGATTCGAGATCCATCCATTTCCAGTCTTCTACCTCGGCGGGGTTTGGTGACACTTTCCCGTCGTAGCGGCCTATGAAAACGTGATCAATCTCGTGTTCGATCATCCCGTTATCGAATTCCACACGGTAAGGAAACCTGAAGCTCCACTGGACATCACAGGCGAACCCCATTTCCTGCATCAGTTTTCTCTTGACCTCGACTTCCATTGCATGGCCGGGTCTTGGATGGCTACAACACGTATTTGTCCACAATCCGTCAGAATGATATTTGTGCCTGGATCGCTTCTGAAGAAGCAGTTGCCCGTCAGGATTGAAAACAAAAATAGAGAACGCGCGATGAAGCTTTCCTTCCTCGTGAGCCCTCAGCTTTTCGCATGTTCCAGTTTCATGGTCATTTTCATCAACCAGAATGACTTCTTCTTGTTCCATGACCGATTGTTCAAGATATATGCCGCTAGCCGGCAAGTCAAGCACTGCATCAATGTGCGTGCATGGGGTGCACGACAATTAAGTTGTAAATCATGATGCTTTTTGCGAACGCCATTCCCAAAAGTCTTCGAATCGTCCACTGAGCTTCTGCCGTTGCCGGGGCACAACCTTTACCATCACGTTGCCGGAGAGCCCGCATCCTTCTCGTCATTAGCAATCGCTCAAGATCCATTAGAAAAATCTAATCTTATTCTAATCTTCTTTTAATCTTCGTTTCTCTACAATCAGTTCAAACCGGGAGGTACAAAATGAGAATCCGGCTGGGTAGGTTCACCATGAAATGGAAATTGTTTCTCCTTGTTATTTTTATCGTCTTGCCGGCTGCGCCGGCTTTAGGGATTCAATACAACGTGAACAGGACTGCGGATGCAGCGGATGCGATTCCCGGAGATTGCATCTGCGATGCAAACCCGCCTGCCGGCGCATGTACTTTACGCGCAGCAATCATGGAGGCAAACCATTGTATCGGTGCAGATAAAATCATTCTTCAGGGGAGGGTCTATAACCTGACCAAACCACCCAGTCCCGTATCGGATGAAATCGGAGGGGATCTGGACATTGATATGGACAGCGCCAACAGCAATTCGTTAACGATCCGGGGCACTGGACGCAAAACCGTGATCAACGCCGCTGCAATTGCGGATCGTGTGATTCAAATCACCGGTCAGGGGGAAAGGCTCTTGATTGAAAACCTGACAATCGCAGGCGGGAATGCTCAACTTCCTTTGGCAACCGGGGGCGGTATTGAGAGTTACGGCGACGCAGTCATGCTGTCAAACGTCGCCGTAAAATCCAATTCGGCCATGGCTGGTGGTGGAATTTACAACGGTAACGTGATGATTCTGAATAACGTGTCGGTCACAGGGAATAACGCACAGGATGGAGGCGGGATTTTTAACGCGTTTGCCAACTCAGTCATGACGTTAAACAACGTAACTATCGCAGAAAACACATCCGCAGGCGGTGGAGCCGGTTTCTCAACCAAGGTCGGTGCAATCACAAACTTAAACAACGTTACGGTTGCGCGTAATACTGCCGGAATGCAAGCAGGCGTGATCCTCATAGATACGGGTGGTGTTGTGGCGACGCGAAACAGCATTGTATCCGAACAAACTCAGGGAATCGATTGTCAAATCATTAACGGTTCCGTTGTCTCCAGCGGTTACAACATCGAAAGCGCAACTTCGTGCGGGTTAACCGTGGCGGGCGACCAGCAAAATGTTGCCAATGTTGGGCTGGAATTTACCTTGGGCAATTATGGTGGCGCCGCAGATACACTTCCACTGCGCTGGCCGAGTGCGGCAATCGACACCGGCGATCCGGCCGGCTGTTTTGGGGATCCAAACGGAGACGGTATTGATAGCCTGCTCAGCGAGGATCAGCGTGGCATTGCTCGTGTCGACCTGGTTACCATAGCCAATAACGCGCCGGCCGAAGTATGCGATATCAGCGCAGCAGAGATGAACGATCTTGTTGTCAATGGCACACTGAGTGTAGCGGGCGGGAATCTTGCAACGAATTGGAACGTGCTCCACCCCTACTTTTTAGACTGGGCAACGCCGTTTGTCCATTTGGTTGCTGACGGCTTGAACGAGGAGATGTCACAAACCATCCAGACGCTCATCAATGGTCTGTCGGGTGACCAATACCTTTTTCGAATCCGAGCCAATACAAACGTCCTCCTTTTCCCGGCCATGTCAGCCCAAATTCAATACGTAGATCTGAACGGGGTGACACAAACCGCCGCGACCATTGTTCTGAACCAGCAGGCAGGTAACTGGCAGGCGTTTTCTACTGTTATCACGATTCCCGCGGATTACACTCAACTGACGGTGATCGCTTTGTCGGCTCCCGCGTGGCAGAACGGCTACGTGGAAATCGATGATGTGCAGCTTCTAATTCGTTAGAACCAAGTGCCCGGTGGAACCGGCTTCCTGAACAGCCTCCAAATCCGGCTGGAATCTTAAAGGACCTTCAACAGCAGATCAGCGCGATCAATTGAGTTCCGACGATAGCGTGCAGGCAAGATGCCTGCGGACCATAATGCAGGCTGGAAGCCTGGCGATCCAATTGGAACGTTGAATTAGATTAGAAATATTTAATCCTGTTCTAATCCTGCTCTAATGTGCCTTCCAGTAGAATCAGTACTGTGAAATCGAAAACGAGTTCACGGGAGGTACAAAAATGAGTTTCAAAACTTACTTTCGTCAATTTTCAGGGTTGGGATTTCCTGCACTCTGGGCCGGTATTTTGTTGATTGTGTGGTTACCGGGCAGTGCGTTAGCGGTCGTCTGCGGGCAAACGATTGCCGCGGACACGACACTGACCGCTGATCTCGTTTGCCCTGCCGGAACTGCGCTCATCATCCCACTTAGCACTAGCGTTAAGCTCGACCTCGGCGGCTTCACTATAGACGGCCAGGGTACCGGCTCCATCGGCGTCAAAGTGAATCCAACCACTATCTCAGCCGCGATCATCAACGGCACGATCCGCGGTTTCAATACCGGGATCGAGGTTGGCACGGCCAACACGCAGCTGCAAGAGACATTGGGCACAAGCATCATCGATGTCAAGGTGATCAATTGCCCGCAGTTCGGAATCAAGCTTGGCAGTGCGCTCTTAACCACGATCCAAGTGACCATCAAGGACACAGGTACCGCCATTCTTGCCGAGGATTCGAACGGCAGCAGGGTACTCGACAGTCTTATCCGCAACAGCGATATCGGAGTCGATGTACTCGATGACGACCAGGACATAGACACTTCCTCCGGGGTTTTTCTGGTCAGAAGTACTGTCATCGAGAACGCCAAGAAAGGTGTACAAGCCACGGAAGCCGCCGTGGAGGTAGACGGCTCAACTATCACAGGCTGTTCGACCTGTAATTTCGGGATCATATCGAAACTCGGCGACTTTTCGGGTGCTAATGCGCCGGGGGGCGTGCTGGTGACAGACACTAAAATCAGCAAGTTCAGACGCGCAGGCATAGCAGTCTCAGGCAAATTTCTTCCCGTGACCGTCAGTATCGAGAACACAACGGTCAAGATGATCGGAGGCGCGGGTGCACAAACAATGGGAGGAATTGTATTCGAAGGATTAGCTCTCCCGGAAGCAATATCAAACCAGGTACGTGACGTGAGAGACGGCTTCGGTATCGGCGTGCTCTGCAGCGCTCTCGCGGCGTTGTTGAACAACGATGTCGGCGGCGCAGATTTCGACGGAATCCTTGTCCAGGAACAAAACCTCGGGGGGACATGCGACCTTACACTGAACAACTATGGGAGTCACATTATTGACGGCAATCTGTCACACAACAACGGTGGGAGCGGCATCTTCGTATTCAGCGACGACGTTAACTTCGTTAAAAACAACACAACGAAGGGAAACTTCCTGGATGGGATCTTTCTCTTCGATGGAAGCGGCCATGTTTTGCAAGGAAACCGTTCAGGCGGAAACGGTCAGAACGGCTTTCAGGTATTCAACGTGCTCAACACCACTATTGAGGAAAACCGTGCGCGCAGCAACGGGGATCACGGCTTCAACCTCGCGATCGGGATCACGAACACTCTCACGAAGAATAGGTCAGACAATAACGTTGACTGGGGATTCTTTACTACCGCACCGGTGACCGATGGCGGCGGGAATAGCGCGAAGGGCAATGGCGGCGGACAATGCGACCCGGCCCATATGACCTGCTGATGTGTAGAAGACAATAATCAGGAAACTGGAAATGCGAATTGGGAAAAACTTTGTCTGATTTGGCACAAAAAAAAGAAAAATGCTACTTTCATGTCGTGCACCCGTGTGAGTGACAAATTTGGCGGAACAGCCCGTATTGTTGTAAACTACAGAGTTCAGGGAGGGAGTGACAGTGATGACCGCCAACCGTATTCTTTGTTCCATCTTCATTTTCCTTGTGACAGTAGCCGCTACGTTTGCCGCCGTTCCATCCGGGTTCACCGAAACGCAGTTTGTGACAGGGCTTACACGGCCGACTGCTATGGCTTTTTCACCGGACGGACGCTTGTTCGTGTGCCAGCAGGATGGAGCCTTGCGTGTCATAAAAAACGGTTCGCTCCTTGCAACACCTTTTCTCAATGTAACAGTGAATGCATCCGGTGAACGGGGCCTGCTGGGTGTGACCTTTGATCCGAATTTTGCGTCCAACAACTACATATACATTTACTACACAGCTACAACTCCAGCCATCCATAACCGTGTCAGCCGGTTCACTGCAAACGGAGATGTCGTAGTCGGCGGATCGGAGCTGATCATTCTTGAATTAAATAACTTGAGCAGCGCAACAAATCACAATGGTGGCGCCATTCATTTTGGAAGTGACGGAAAACTCTACATTGCTGTTGGCGAAAACGCCAACACGGCAAACTCCCAGGTCCTCACCAATCTTCTTGGAAAGATGCTGCGCATCAATAGCGACGGATCCATTCCAACGGATAATCCTTTTTACAACACGGCGTCAGGACAAAATCGCGCGATCTGGACGCTGGGTTTGCGAAATCCGTTTACATTCGATGTGCAACCCGGAACGGGAAAGATTCTTATCAACGATGTGGGCGCGGGCAGTTGGGAAGAAGTCAACGAAGCGGCATCCGGAGTTAATTTTGGCTGGCCGAATGCAGAAGGCACGACGGGTTGTGCAACATACACATGCCCGGAATACTCGTATCCACACAGCGGTGGAACTGTAATCGGCTGCGCTATCACAGGCGGCACGTTCTATAATCCGGCCAGTCCGCAATTTCCTGCCGGTTACATTGGAGATTACTTCTTTGCAGACTACTGTCAGGGATGGATCAAGAGCCTGGAATTGTCGAACAATAGCGTTAGCAATTTTGGCACTTCAGCTATCTCCAACCCTGTCGATCTAAAAGTAGCATCGGATGGAGCCCTGTATTATCTGTCCAGGGGATCCGGAACAAGCACGGGCGCAGTCTATAAGGTAACCTATACGGCATCACAGGCGCCTGGCATTACAACGCATCCGGCTGACCAGACGGTTTCAGAAGGGGCAAATGCTACGTTTTCCGTCGTCGCATCGGGCACTCCCCCTTTGAGCTACCAGTGGCAAAGAAACTCCGTCAATATTTCAGGCGCTACGTCTTCGAGCTATACGCTGACGAATGCGCAGCTTTCGGACAGCGGAGACGTGTTCCGCTGTGTAGTAACGAATGATTTCGGCAATGCGATCAGCAACCAGGCATTGCTGACCGTAACAGCAAATAACGCACCCACAGCAAGCATTACTCAGCCCGCGCATGGAAGCCTTTACAGTGCAGGCAACACAATCAACTATGCCGGAAACGGAACTGATCCGGAAGACGTCACCATTCCCGCAAGCGGATTCACATGGTGGGTTGATTTTCATCACGACGTACACACGCATCCTCACGTAGCTCCGACCAGTGGATACAAAACAGGTTCTTTCAGCATCCCAACTTCGGGCGAAACGGATGACAATCAGTTTTATCGTATTTATCTAAGCGTTACGGATTCAGGCGGACTCACACACACAGCGTTCAACGATATCCTTCCGCGCAAAGCCACAATCACCCTGGCATCGAATCCAACAGGATTGCAACTGAAACTGGACGGACAGTCTGTGACCGCTCCGTTTGCATTTGTTGGTGTGGCGGGAATGACCCGAACCATCGAAGCTGTCTCACCGCAAACTCTCGGAGCAACGACGTATAACTTTGTCTTGTGGTCGGATGGAGGCGCTATTTCGCACAATATCTCCACGCCATCATCAAACACCACGTACACAGCTACTTTTAATACTGTAGTCCCTAACGGCACCGGCCTGAGAGGCACTTACTACAATAATAAGGACTTCACCGGAACGACCGTCGTCAGAACAGACCCGACCGTAAACTTTAACTGGGACAAGAATGCCCCCGCAACCGGAATCGCGGCCGATACGTTCAGCGTTCGCTGGCTGGGTTTTGTTCAACCCCAATTCACTGAGACCTACACTTTTCAGACCAGCACAGACGACGGAGTTCGGCTCTGGGTAAACGGAGTGCAAATCATCAACCGGTGGATCAACAACGCAGGAATCAGCACGGGAACAATTGCGTTGAACGGAGGACAAAAGTACTCCATCACTCTGGAGTATTTTGAGAACAAGGCCAGGGCCAGAGCCATCCTTTCGTGGTCCAGTCCCAGCCAGGCTTTACAGGTGATACCGCAGGTTAGACTGTACATACCGTAGGCCGGGACTCCGTGAAAGCCCTCAACTTCCTTCTTATTGTATTTTTCTGTGCCGTAGTATTTGCGGAGCATCCATTGAACATCATTCAGGAAGAGATTCGGATTCCGATGCGGGACGGCATCAAGTTGGGAGCCACGCTTTTCCGGCCCGGGCAACCCGGAAAGTATCCCGCGATCGTTTTTCGAACCCCGTATAACAAGGCAACCGAATCCAGAGAATTCCCATTGAAGGCGGCCAAAGCAGGCTACCTTGTTTTTCTTGTTGATGTTCGCGGGAGATACACGAGTGAAGGCGACTTTGAAGCATACCGGAACGAAAAGCAGGATGGGTTCGATGTCATCGAATGGATTGCGCGATCCGGGCATTGCAACGGAAGCGTGGGCACCTACGGACGCTCGTATCGGGGATACGCGCAGTGGTTGGCCCTTTCGCAAGCGCCGCCGGCATTAAAAGCGGCAGTCCCGGAAATGACGCCTGTTCACAGTCATCAATTCTTTTATGTCGGAGGCGCATTTTCCTATTCATGGTTCGACTGGTTTATGCCGTTGATCTTGCCCGATTTGCGCCGAAGAGCTAATGACGCAACCGGAACATGGGACGTAGATCAGGCCTACACCGAGTGGCAAAAGGAAAAGCATTCTCAATACGAATCTCGTCCGCTTGCCGGCAATCCGCTGCTTAAAAAGTACGCGCCTTATTATTACGAATGGCTATCGCATCCCGAACAAACCGACTACTGGCACTTTGCGACCGTTCAGGACTTCAGAAAAATCAAGACTCCAGTTTTGTTGATCAGCGGATGGTACGACAACGTGTATGGAACCATGGGAGCAACCGAAGGATTTCAAAAAATGCGAAACGAATCCGGAAGTCGCGAAGCAAGAGAACAATCACGTTTGATTCTTGGACCGTGGATGCATGGACCAATTTCAGCATCTCAAACGAAACTCGGGATTATGGAACTCGGCCCTTCCGCCGGAATGAATTACGATGCGACACTCCTTCGATGGTTTGATCAGCATCTGAAGGGACAGCAGGTCCGCTCCGAGCCGCCTGTCAGCATTTTTGTGATGGGCGCCAACCGCTGGCGATATGAACGCGAATGGCCGCCGTCGCGCGTTCAAGAGCAATCGTGGTATCTGCGCGCTTCCGGCGCGATGAGTTCCGTGTCACCTGAGAACGAAGAGCCGGACGGTTACACGTTTGATCCGAAGAATCCGGTCTGGGATCCGACCAATGAAGGATCACAACCTTTTGATCAGAAAGAAATCGAATCGCGAAAAGATGTTCTGGTTTACACCACAGACCCGTTGAAACAGGATGTTGAAGCGACTGGCCGAATTGTCGCGGAGCTGTTTGTATCCTCCTCCGCAAAAGATACGGACTTCGCAATAACTCTTTGCGATGTATATCCGGACGGAACCTCCATGAACCTCAGCAGCCTGGATGCAGGGTACCTGCGAATGCGATACCGGAATGGCTTTCAAAAACAGGAACTGATGGAACCCGGTAACATCTACAAGATTAGAATTGATAACATGTACACAGCAAATCTCTTCAAGAAAGGACATCGCATCCGCCTGCAGATTACCAGCAGCAAGACGCCGCATTACGATCCGAATACGAACACCTGCGGAGACCTGGCAAAGGAAAATGTGTTGCAAACCGCTGTTCAGAGGGTTTACCACGACATCGAGCATCCATCCAGACTGGTCCTTCCCGTGATTGAATCTGAATAAGTTTGAACCTCAAAACGCGTCATTCCGTATCTTATTGTCTGATCCCGGGTAACGATGACAACCATTGAGCAAAGTGCTGACCCCGTCGCACCGGTGGATTCCGGCTCGCGCATCCGGGGACTGGATGCTCTACGGGGCGTGGCCTTGCTTGGGATTCTGCCGGCCAATGTGCGGCAAATGTTTCTCCCGTGGGAACTGTCGGACTTTCCATTATCCATCAGCGACAAAGACACCCTGGCCTGGTTTGACTGGCACCTGTTTCATGCGCTGATAGATCTCAAGTTCCTCACGCTATTCTCGTTGCTGTTTGGCGCAGGATTTGCGCTTCAAGGGCAGCGACTCCTGTCGCGTGGGACGGGTTTTGCTTCTGTTTACCTCAGGCGAGTATTGATTCTCGGTTTGTTTGGAATGGCGCATGCAGCTCTGCTTTATCCTGCCGAAGTTTTGTTGCCTTACCAGTCTTCAAGCATTGGAAATGCAGGGCGTTACCAGCCGGCATCTTCCGGAATTCTTCCATGCGTTCAGCGCGCTTCCGTTATCGGCCGGCATCGCGGGCGCAGTTTTCCTTCTGCACACTTCTGAGGCATCCCGCGTGATCTGGACGCGCATAGAATCTGCCGGTCGTATGGCGTTAACAAATTACATTTGCCAATCGCTCGTCATGGCAGCTCTGGCAGAGCGATGGGGACTGAACCTGTATGCGAGGCTCAGCGGACCAGCGCTGACCGTAATAGCCCTTGCCGTCTTTATGGTTTTGTCCATGCTGAGTCATTTCTGGCTTTCACGTTACCGGATGGGACCGCTGGAGTGGCTCTGGAGATGCGGAACCTACTGGCGCCGATTGCCCAATCGCTGAACGAAAAAGCATTTCATATTCACATTTATTCGTGGCCGTAGTATTCGTAAGCCGACATCGGTTTACCTGATTTGGATTTCCATTCGCGCTCGCTCGTGGAAATTTTGCCGAGGGCTCGAGCCATTTCGCGAACGTGGACGGCAATCGAACCACAACACGAACCAATGTAGTTGACACCGAGATCACGGGCCCTGGCTGCATAATGACCCATTTGTTCGCGCGTCATTTGCAACGGATCCAGGCCATAAGGAAAATCGGGTAGAGATGTAAAATCCGGATGATCGCCGGGTGTTCGGTAAGCTGTTGGCTGACAGCCAATGTACCCCGAAACCGTTTCGCGCATTTGTGCCATCAAAGGCAACGTGTACTCCGGATTACGAAGGCAGTTGATGCCGACAATGTCGGCGCCCGCATCGGCAAGTCTTCGTGCGCATTCGGCTGGTCCGTGACCTTCGTAGCAAAGCGGCGCCGTCTCGTAGCACATCGTCACCATCGCAGGAAGACCGGCCTGCTTGATTCGTTCCACGCAAATTAACGCTTCACCCAGCCAGCTGAACGTTTCACCAATCATGAAATCGATGCCGCCTTCACCCGTTTGCACTTCAATTTGTCTGTCAAACAGAGCGCGCACACGGTCTGCAGAACTCGACTCTTTCGGATCATAGGCCCACGTTAAACTCAAGTTTCCCGCTATCAAAACATCCGTTCCGGCTGCTGCATCGCGAGCGACTCTGACGGCAGCCCGATTGATATCATCCGCCTTTCCTGCCAACCCGACAGTGGCCAGTTTGTCTTCGCTCGCGTAGAATGTCAGCGTTTGAATCACATCCGTGCCGGCGCGAATGAACTCACGATGCAATTCCAGCAGGGCTTCCGGATCCGTCATACTGACTTCCGGAGTGAACGGACCTGCCTGTACATAGCCACGCTTCTCAAGCTCAAGCAGGTACCCGCCGTCCCCCAGCACAACCCCTTCTGCAAGCCTTTCAAGAATTCCTTTTTTCACGGTGACACTCCTTTTCCGAATTCGAATTAGCAGTATACAGGATCTTTCTATTGTTCTCCCGACGTAGAGAGTTTCTCCTCTGGAGAGCTATTTCACGATTGTCAACGATAAAAGGATTGAGACATCCGCCCGAGACAATCAGCCGGAAATCAGGAGTGGCAGCGAAAAATCTCTGCCGTCTATGCTTTGCCCAGGACCATAGCGAGCAGCGCCATTCTTACATACAGGCCGTATTCCATCTGACGAAAGTAAGCGGCTCTTATATCGTTATCCACTTCCACTGAAATCTCGTTTACACGAGGCAGAGGATGCATCAATACCATCTGATCTCTGGCTTTTGAAAGTGTATCGGGTGTTATAACGTAAGCGTTCTTAACGGTTTCGTAGTCTTCGGGATTCTCAAATCTTTCCCGCTGAACTCTCGTGACGTAGAGCACGTCGGTATCGGAGATTACCTGCGATAGATCGCGGTATTCATGTTGTTCCACACCGGCCGTGTTTAGCTCCTGGATAAGTGTCTGAGGCATGCGCAAAATATCCGGCGAAATATAGTTCAATCTCGCATTATACAATCGGAGCAAGCGGGAAAGTGAATGAACCGTCCGCCCGTATTTCAGATCACCCAGTAGCGTTACGTTCAGTCCTTCAAGCCGTCCCAACTCCTCCTGAATCGTAAATAGATCCAGAAGTGCCTGCGTCGGATGCTCGCCGGTCCCATCACCTGCGTTAATGAGCGGCTTTCGCAGATAGCGTGCAGCCGTTGCAGCAGCTCCCGTTTCGGGATGACGAAGAACGATTACGTCCGAATAACACTCGAGTGTGCGAACTGTATCAATCAGCGTTTCACCCTTTGCGACAGAAGAGTATTTCACTTCACTGATCGGAATTACACTCCCACCCAGTCGTTCCATTGCAGCGGTAAACGATGAAGCTGTTCGTGTCGAGGGCTCGTAAAACAGATTTGCAAGGATTTTTCCTTTCAACAAATCGAAGGTTCCGACGCGTTCTACCATGGTCCGCATTTCTTCGGCCACGGCAAAAATGTATTCCAGATCTACCCGGGTGAATTGCATCACAGCCAGAATGTGCTGGCCGTAAAAGCGGCCGTCTCTCCGTTCACCCAGAGGAAGATGCACTCCCGCAGACGTCCTGTTTCCGGTCTTGGTAATTCTCGTACTCACAGAGGTGATTATACCAACTGTCTTCAAAACATTGATAGTGGAACACTCTACTCGAACTTCCAGCCTGCATTAGGCGGTTTAGCTCTCGCCCCAACGCAGCTTGCTTTTTAAAATGTCGAAGTATCCTTTAAAAGGCGATTTGATCAAACGTAAATGTGACTCGCTCTTTGCAATTTCGATATATTCGTCTTTCTGGAGAACACGCATGGTCTGACCATCCAGGGTCAGGCTCACATTTTCCGGTGGAGTAATGGCATGAACGGAAATCGTCAGGTTATCCGGAATCACCAGTGGTCTGTGGTTCAGGCTATGAGGACAAATAGGAGTCATAACTATGGCTTCCATTGTAGGGAAAACGATCGGACCGCCCGCAGCCAGCGAGTAGGCAGTAGAACCTGTTGGTGTGGATATGATCAGACCATCCGCCTTAAACACAGCCAGAAAATTGTGGTCCACGCGTGTTTCAATTTCCAGCAATCGCGCAATACCGGCTTTAGAGATTACCGCATCATTAATGACATGACCCTCGAACAGCACTCGATCCGCTTTCACGATTCGGGCCTGAAGAAGATGTCGAGTCTCAATGACCGTCTGTCCATCAGCGATTTTTTCCAGAGCCGGAAACAATTCTTCCACGGTTATTTCAGTTAAAAAGCCAAGACGGCCCAGGTTAATGCCAAGTATGGGAACATTTCGTTTTAAAGCGAGCTTCCCTCCGGCCAGAAAAGTGCCGTCTCCTCCCAGCACAACAACAAGATCACTTTTGTCTTGAAATTCCTCTTTGCTGATTCTGGTTGTCCCCTGAAGATCAAACCCGTCTTCCAGGAAGAACACATCGCATCCCCTCTGCTGCATCCAGGAAACAGTATTAGAGAGAAGTTCCTCGATTCCTATGTATCCGTGTTTGATGACGATTCCGATGTTCTGATAAGGAAACTTCATCGCATTAATTCCTCGACTCGCAAAACCATATACTCTTCCGTCCAACCGGACTCTTTTCTTAAGTGTACAAGAAATTCACGATTTCCACTGCCGCCAAGAAGCGGTGAATTTGTTAAACCATGAATCTGCCAGCTCTTACTCTGGTGAAAGAAATCCATGAGAACTCTTTTATGCACAGCCGGATCTTTGATAATACCGCCCCGGGGAACATCGGCTGGTCCTGCTTCGAATTGCGGTTTCAAAAGCAGAACCGCTTCGTCTGTAATTTCCGTGAGCGGATCCAGGATTTTGTGCGCTCCAATGAAGGAAACATCGATCACGGCAAGATCAATCTTTTCTGCAAACGATTCGCGCTTCAGATAGCGGGCGTTGGTTCGTTCCATGACCTTGACTCGCGGATCGTGTCTTAATCGCCAGGCGAGTTGTCCATAGCCGACATCGATACAGTACACTTTTTGCGCATTTCGTTGCAGTAGGCAATCGGTAAATCCTCCGGTTGAAGCTCCAATGTCGATCGCGATTTTGCCTGTAACATCCAGCTTGAATTCGATCAAAGCCGCTTCGAGCTTGAATCCGCCACGGCTGGTAAATTTGAATCCTTCGGTAACTCCAACCTCTTCTCCTTCTTTTACAGGATGTCCGGCTTTTGAAACAGGAATACCGTTCACTGTTACCTTTCCTGCAAGAATGAGTCGTTGGGCGTTCTCCCGACTTTCCGCCAGACCGCGTTGAACGAGAAGTTGATCCAGGCGTTGTTTAGGCGGCACTATTGTTTCCGTGACAGAACGAACTGCGCGAACGAGGCAAGAGTTCCATTACGATCATACGCTGCGATTCCGGTACACGCGGACTGCACGAGATCCGTGGCCAGTTGTTTGCTTTCCTGCAATCCGAGCAACGAAGGATAAGTAGTCTTTCCCGCATGACTGTCTTTACCGGCGGTCTTTCCCAGCTCTTCGGTTGTGCCTTCAACGTCAAGAATGTCGTCCACAATTTGAAAAGCGAGTCCGATCGATTCTCCGTATCCGGAGAGCGCCTGTTCGGCTTCCGGTCCCAGATTCAGCACCACGGCTGGAGCCGTAGCACAGAATCCGATTAATGCGGCAGTTTTCATGGCGTGAATCATCTCCAGTTCCACGCGGGACAGAACTCTGGATTCACCCAGGATATCCAGCACCTGACCACCGATCATTCCATGAGTCCCTGCGGCTCTCGTGAGCATCGAGAGCAACCGGCACCGAATCGCGGCGTCGTAGGATGAATGGCACATCAATTCGAGACCGGCTGTGAGCAGCGCATCTCCTGCAAGAATTGCAATTGCTTCTCCGAAAACCCTGTGGTTCGTTGGTTTTCCGCGCCGGAAATCATCGTCGTCCATACTCGGAAGATCGTCATGAATCAGGGAATACGTGTGAATCATTTCGACCGATGCGGCAACAGGTAGTAGCTCCCTGTAATTTCCACCGAGAGAATCGGCTGCCAGTAAAACGAGTGATGGACGCAACCGTTTGCCGCCTGCAAACAGGCTGTAACGCATGGCTTGATAAATGGGAACTGGAGGCGAGTCCTCCGAAGGCAGGGCTTTATCCAGCGCTGTATCGATTTCGTTTCTGTAAGCTTCCCATTTCATTTTTCCGACTCGAATGGAACTGCTTTATATTGTCCCTGCCCGTCTTTGACCAGCAGCTCGACTTTTTTTTCCGCATCCTCAAGTTTTTGTGAACAGAAGCGTGTCAGTTTAACCCCCCGTTCAAAAAGCTCAAGAGCTTCTTCCAGTTTTGCTTCACCGCTTTCCAGCTGCTTCACGATTCCTTCTAATTCCTTCAATGCAATTTCAAACGACGCGGGATCCTGAAACCCTGTTTCTGTCATGATTCGGTCTCCTTGACTTCACAATTCAAACGGCCACGATGCAGACGGATCCTTATTTCTGCGCCTTCCATTGTTTGTGCGCTGTCTTTCAAAATGGTTCCGTCGTGTGTGGTTGCGATACTGTACCCACGCTCAAGCACCGCCAGAGGACTTAGCGACGTCAGTTTTGCTTCGCAACGTTCGACCAGCAGATGTTTTGCGTGAATTCGGTTCCGGACATTGTTCCGCAGCCGGTTGAAGAGGTCTGCTGTTTTCGATTGCTTCACCACTACCAGATGTTTGAGCTGTGCCGGATTTATTTTTTGATCTACCAGTGCGAAACGCCTGCTCTGAATCTGATGATACCGGATCAGTCCGGTTCGAAGGCGTGATTCGAACTCATCCACCATCTGTTGCTGTGTCTTCAGTGTTTGCGGAAATCCGGCTACAGCTCTGTGCTGGGCCGACAATTGCAGTTTGTGCTTCAGATGAAGAAGACTGCGTTGTATGCTGCCCTGCATCCGGTGCGAGAGATTGTGCAGATTTTCTGCGAGTTCCGTCTTTTTTCCGACTACGAGCTCCGCGGCAGCAGATGGTGTTGGCGCCCGAAGGTCCGCTACAAAATCTGAAATCGTAGTGTCTGTTTCATGTCCCACGGCGGAAATCACCGGAATGCGGGAAGCTGCAATCGCCCGCGCAACCGCTTCCTCGTTGAATGGCCATAAGTCCTCGATCGAACCGCCGCCGCGCGCCAGAATGATGACTTCAATCTTTTTCGAAAGATTCAACACCCGCAAGCCCTCAATCAAAGAAGGTGCCGCTTCATCTCCCTGCACCACAGCGGGGAAAAGTAAAATGTGCAAATTCGCAAATCTTCTGTTCAGGATATTCAAAATATCGCGCAAAACGGCCCCGGTTGGTGATGTGATCAAGCCGATCTTTGCGGGAAGAACCGGAATGGGACGCTTTCTCGATGCATCGAACAATCCCTCTACCCTCAATTTGTCCTTGAGTTGCTCAAACGCTGCGTACAAATCTCCCTTACCGTGCGGTACCATTTGCACCGCATCGATCTGAT